>Ga0265798_10000792_pt1 | contig 50705 bp, 44 predicted proteins | sample P3T30metagenome_FD_192430 | JGI IMG/M metagenome (GOLD analysis project Ga0265798, IMG submission 192430) | Plant litter microbial communities from East Loma Ridge, Irvine, California - P3 T30 | ecosystem: Environmental > Terrestrial > Plant litter > Unclassified | place: USA: California...
GCGGCGCGCGAGGCGCCCATGGCGGCGCCGAGCTTGTCGGCCAGCGGCTCGAGGATCTTGAAGTTGTCGGCCGAGCCGATGCCGCGGCCACCCGAGACGATCACCTTGGCGGCGGTCAGCTCAGGACGATCCGACTTGGCCAGTTCGCGACCAACGAAGGTCGAGGTGCCGGCGTCGCCGACCGCGGTCACGGTCTCGATCGCGGCCGAACCGCCAGCGGCTGCCGAATCGAAGGCGGTGCCGCGCACGGTGATGACTTTCACCTTGTCGCTCGATTGCACGGTGGCGATCGCGTTGCCGGCATAGATCGGACGCTCGAAGGTGTCGGGCGAGTCGACCTTGGTGATCTCGGAGATCTGCGCCACGTCAAGCTTGGCGGCCACGCGCGGCAGGATGTTCTTGCCATAGGCGGTGGCCGGAGCGAGGATGTGCGAGTAGTCGCCGGCGATGGCCAGGATCTGCTCGGCCACGTTCTCGGCCAGGCCGTCGGCGAAGTGCGGCGCGTCGGCCACCAGCACCTTGGCAACGCCGGCGATCTGGGCGGCAGCTTCGGCGGCAGCGCCGCAGTTCGAGCCGGCCACCAGGATGTGGACGTCGCCACCGCACTGGGCGGCCGCGGTCACGGTGTGGTGGGTAGCGCCCTTCAGGGAGCCGTTGTCGTGTTCAGCAATAACTAATGCGACCATGTTGATTCCTATGAATGTTTTACGAGCAGACGGCTATCAGATGACTTTGGCTTCGGTGCGCAGTTTCTGCACCAGCGTCGCCACGTCCGGCACCTTGACGCCTGCCGAGCGCTTGGCCGGCTCGACGACCTTCAGGGTCTTCAGGCGCGGCGTCACGTCCACGCCCAAATCTTCTGGCTTGACGGTCTCGAGCGGCTTCTTCTTCGCCTTCATGATGTTCGGCAGCGTGACATAGCGCGGCTCGTTCAGGCGCAGGTCGGTGGTGATGATCGCCGGCAGGGTCAAGGCCACGGTTTCCAGGCCGCCGTCGACTTCGCGCGTCACGGTGACTTTACCGTCTTCCAGCACGACTTTCGAGGCGAAGGTGGCTTGTGGCCAGCCCAGCAGCGCAGCGAGCATCTGGCCGGTCTGGTTCGAATCGTCGTCGATCGCCTGCTTGCCCAGGATGATCAGCTGCGGCTGCTCCTTGTCGGCCAGCGCCTTGACGATCTTGGCCACGGCCAGCGGCTCGGTGTCGCCAGCGGTTTCCACCAGGATGCCGCGATCGGCGCCGATCGCCATGCCGGTACGCAAGGTTTCCTGGCACTGGGCCACGCCCACCGAGACCGCCACCACCTCAGTGACCTTGCCGCCTTCTTTCAGGCGGGTCGCCTCTTCCAGCGCGATCTCATCGAACGGGTTCATCGACATCTTGACGTTGGCGATATCGACGCCGCTGTTATCGGATTTGACGCGAACCTTGACGTTGTAGTCGACCACGCGTTTGACGGGTACCAGGACTTTCATGGGGTGCCTTTAAAAATGGGATGGATCGAATTAAGTGGCCTAGATTATATGAGAAATCGACGCTGCGGGCGAAATTAAAGCACGATCGTGCGATTTTTAGTTAGAGGAAAACGCCTAAACCGGACTTGACCGCACTTTTCAAGGGGAGCGAGCGGAGCTGGATGCCCCGTCGCAGGAGATGCATGCGGCCGCAACATGCACTGCGGCCAGTCGCATTATTTGCGACGCATCAGGAACGTGAACTCGCCGTTCTCGTAAGTATGGGCCAGGAGGGCGTTCCCTGTCTGCTTGGCAAAAGCCTGGAAGTCACGTACGGAACCGGTGTCGGTGGCGACGATGCGCAGCACCTGGCCGGTTTCCATCTCCGCGAGGGCCTTCTTGGCTTTGAGGATGGGCAGCGGACAATTGAGCCCGCGCGCATCCAGATCTCTCTGGAATTCCATAGTGTCGATATCTAAGGTGATGTCGCTCATCGCTTGCCTGCCTTCAATAAACTGGCCTTTGAGAACGGCCAACTGCATCTCATACTACTCCAATTTGTAGAGTATGACGCACCGCACCAAAATAGTCACACATTGTTGCAAGCCCGCAACCCATTGTGAAAAGCTTGACGAATCAGCATTGGATGTGGTCAGGATGGTTACCAAACGGCACTATGCCGGTGCGACATGCCAATAATATGCGGTCCGAAATGGGGCATGCAATAGACGGACCGACCACAGCCACAAACTGTTACCGCCTCAGCCTACGCCCGCAATGCACCTGCGGCCACTCGCAATGGCGACAGAGACGAAGACTCACTTTGGCGTGATATGAAGAGGGCGGCATCCCGGTCGCCCGGAATGCCGCCCCTTGGCAGCGCCCGACAGCCATGCGGCTGCCGGTATTCAATAAAGCATCAGGCGCGTTCGCCCACCCAGGCAGCCACGCCGGCCAGTGCCGCCGGCAGGCCCGATGGATCGGTGCCGCCCGCCTGCGCCATATCCGGACGACCGCCGCCCTTGCCGCCCACTTGCTGGGCAACGAAGTTCACCAGTTCACCGGCCTTGACCTTGCCGGTGGCATCCTTGGTCACGCCCGCGATCAGGCTGACCTTGCCGTCCGCCACGCTGGCCAGCACGATGGCGGCCGTCTGCAGCTTGTCCTTGAGCTTGTCCATCGCTTCGCGCAGGGTGGCGACGTCGGCGCCTTCCATCGTTGCCGCCAGCACCTTGATGCCGTTGACATCGACCGCCTTGCCCAGCAGCTCGTCACCCTGGCCGGCCGCCAGCTTCGATTTCAGTGCGGCGACTTCTTTCTCGAGCGTCTTGACCTGGTCTTGCACTTGGGCGATGCGCGCGGTGAGTTCGTCCGGGCTGGTCTTGAGGGCGCCGGCCGCTTCGACCAGCTTGCGGTTGATCGACTGCACCAGCGCCAGCGCGCCCTCGCCCGTCACCGCTTCCACGCGGCGGATGCCGGCAGCGACGCCGCCTTCCGACACGATCTTGAACAGGCCGATATCGCCAGTGCGGGTCACGTGGACGCCACCGCACAGCTCTTTCGAGGTGCCGATGTCCAGCACGCGCACGGTGTCGCCGTACTTCTCGCCGAACAGCGCCATCGCGCCATGCTTGACGGCGTCGTCGAAGCTCATATTGTGCGACTGGGTCGGGTGATTCTCGAGGATCTCGCGGTTGACGATGGCTTCGACTTGCGCGATCTCGTCAAGCGTCAATGCCTGCGGGTGGCTGAAGTCGAAGCGGGTCTTGTCCGGATCGACCAGCGAGCCCTTTTGCTGCACATGGCTGCCCAGCACTTCGCGCAAGGCCTTGTGCATCAGGTGGGTAGCCGAGTGGTTGCGGATGGTGCGGCCGCGCTTGACGGTATCGACTTGCGCGTCGACGGTGTCGCCTACTTTCAGCGAACCTTCGCGCAGCACGCCATGGTGACCGAACACATCGGCCTGGATCTTGAGCGTGTCTTCGACCTCGAAGCGCACGCTGCCGGCGCCGATCACGCCCTGGTCGCCGACCTGGCCGCCCGATTCGGCGTAGAACGGGGTGGTGTCGAGCACCACGATGCCAGCCTGGCCAGCCTTGAGTTCATCGACCTTGACGCCGTCGGCGTACAGCGCCAGCACGTGGGTGTTGTGGGCCAGCGCTTCGTAGCCGACGAACTTGGTTTTCTCGCCCGCGTACTCGACGTTGGCGGCCATCTTGAACTTGCCGGCGGCGCGCGCGGTTTTCTTCTGCTGTTCCATGGCGGCGGCGAAGCCTGCCTCGTCGAGCGTCACGTTGCGCTCGCGGCAGATGTCGGCGGTCAGGTCGAGCGGGAAACCGTAGGTGTCGTACAGCGTGAAGGCGGTGCCACCGTCCAGGTTGTTGGGATCCTTGGCCAGCTGGGCTTCCAGGATCTTCATGCCGTTTTCCAGGGTCTCGCCGAAACGCTCTTCTTCGGCTTTCAGCACCGACGCCACGCGCTCTTTCACGTTGCGCAGTTCGGGATAGGCTTCGCCCATCTCGAGGTCGAGATCAAGCACCAGCTTGTAGAAGAACGGCTTGGTCTGGCCCAGCTTGTGGCCGTGGCGCAGGGCGCGGCGGATGATGCGGCGCAGGACGTAGCCATGGCCTTCGCTGCTCGGGATGATGCCGTCGACGATCATGAACGAGGCCGAACGGATGTGGTCGGCGATCACCTTGAGCGAGTTGTTGCCCAGGTCGTCGATGCCGGTCTCGCGGGCAGCGGCCTTGATCAGGTTCTGGAACAGGTCGATCTCGTAGTTGCTGTGCACGTGCTGCAGCACGGCGGCCAGGCGTTCCATGCCCATGCCGGTGTCGATCGACGGCTTCGGCAGCGGAGTCAGGGTGCCCGACTCGTCGCGGTTGAACTGCATGAACACCAGGTTCCAGATCTCGATGAAGCGGTCGCCGTCTTCTTCTGGCGAGCCCGGAGGACCGCCCCAGATATCGGCGCCGTGGTCGAAGAAAATCTCGGTGCACGGGCCGCAGGGGCCGGTGTCGGCCATCTGCCAGAAGTTGTCCGATGCGTAGCGCGCACCCTTGTTGTCGCCGATGCGGATGATGCGCTCTTTCGGCACGCCGATCTCGTTGGCCCAGATATCGTAGGCTTCGTCATCCTCGAAATAGACGGTGATGGTCAGCTTGTCGGCCGGCAGGCCGTAGACGACGGTGAGCAGTTCCCAGGCAAACTTGATCGCATCGCGCTTGAAGTAGTCGCCGAAGCTGAAGTTGCCCAGCATCTCGAAGAAGGTATGGTGGCGCGCGGTATAGCCGACGTTTTCCAGGTCGTTGTGCTTGCCGCCGGCGCGCACGCAGCGCTGGACCGAGGTCGCGCGCGAATATGGACGGCTGTCGAGGCCCAGGAACACATCCTTGAACTGCACCATTCCGCTATTCGTCAACAGCATGGTCGGGTCATTGCCCGGCACCAGCGGGCTGGAACGCACGATGGAATGGCCTTTGGATTCAAAGAACTTCAGGAACTTTTCGCGGATGTCTGAGGATTTCATGTCTGTTGGAGGGCGGAATGAGGCAGCGTGCCATATAAAGAAAAGATTATAGCCTAGCCGCCAAGGTGGATATCATCCGGCTGATATTGACACCTCGCTCCTGCAACAACAGTGTTATTTAGCGCAACAGGTCGACCAGCACGCGCGGTTGGCGCTCGATCGGGGCCAGCATGCTCGAGGCGGCCTGCTGCAGGATCCGAGCGCGCGCCTCGCGGTCCACTTCCTGCTTGCGGACGGCGGGCTGCAACGCACTGGTAATGAGGTCGAGCCACTGGCTGACGGCGGCCTGCGTGCCATCGGTGGTTGGGATAGGTATCGTGCTCAAGGGTGCCATGCTCGCCGCTGCTTCATTTAAAGGTCGTGTGTACTTAACGTCCTCCGCCAGCCATCCTTGAGCCCGCCCGATAAATATACTGCTGAGCGTCTTGTTAAAACATACCGGCAGGGTTGGCGGCTACGCCGTCAACCCTGCATCCGGGCCGATCAGGTCGATTCGGTCGGTGCAGAATGCATCCACGCCCATCGCGAGCAGTTGATGGGCACGGCCAGGATCGTTGACCGTATAACAAAACAGGCCCAGGCCAGCCGCCTTGACGGCGCGCGCACCTTCCTCGGTCAGGTGCAGGTGATTGGTATGGATCGCGACCGCGTCCAGCGCCCGCGCACGTGCTTCCCAGTCCGCCCCCAGCGCACTGATCAGGCAGGCGCGCGGCAGTTGCGGCGCAACCTGGCGCGCGCTGGCCAGCGCCACGTCGCTGAACGAGGACAGCAGCGGCGCCCGCGCCAGTTCGCCGGCCGCGAGCTCGGCGGCAAACAGCTCGGCTGCCAGGCGCGCCACGACCGCGCCGGTCTCCGCCTCGAAACCGGGCGCCGGCTTGATCTCGATATTCATCCACACGCCCTCCGCCTGGCATCGGCGCGCGAACTCGACAAACAGCGGAACCGGCTCGGCGTTAAAAGCCGGGCCGAACCAGCTGCCGGCATCCATCGCGGCCAGGTCCAGGGCATCGTGCTCGAACACGCTGCCAGTGCCTTTTACCGTCCGTCCCAGGAATGGGTCATGCATCACCACCGGCACGCCGTCGCGCGCCAGCATGACGTCGAACTCGATCGCGCGGAAACCGGCCTGTATGCCGCAGCGCAGGCCGGCATAGGTGTTTTCGGGCGCCAGGGTGCCGCCGCCGCGGTGGGCCAGAATGCGGGGATAGGGCCACATGCGCGCTTCCTCTCGAAGATGGATCAGCCCGGCACGCCAAAGCGCCAGGCCAGCCAGGCGAAGGCGCCCAGGTTCAGCGCCACCGTCAGCTGGAATTTACGCTGGAACGACTGCTTGCTGGTTTTATGCCGCAACCACTGCTGGGCCAGCAACGCCCCCGGCCAGCCGCCAAGCAAGCCCAGGATCAGCAAGGTGGACTCGGGCGTGCGCCAGCTATTTGCGCGCGCTGCCGACTTGTCGATGGCATAGGCGACGAAGCAGGTCAGGCTGGTGCTGAGGTAGGCCGCGCCGACCAGCTGGGACATATCCCAGGCCAGGCTGGCGAACAGATAGACGGCGAGGAACAGGGCAAGCGGCAGGTAGGGCATGGCAACAGCTTACCGTCCGGCGACCATAAATGTCCATACGGCAAACTGCGGTCATTGATCTTCGGTTCATTCACGGTCCAACTCGCCCCTGGGTTCGTCACCGAACAGAGCCAGCGATACCAACGGCCTACGCTGAACATTCGCAGGTATCACATGACGCAGGAGATGACATGGCTTTTGATTTAGGAAACTTATTGCAGCAATACATAGGTGGCGCCGTCGCCAATAATGGCAAGGCGGCCGACGACTTCGACCAGGTGGCGCAGAACGCGCCCCGCGCCAGCATTGCCCAGGGCATCGCCAGCGCCTTGCGCTCGGACCAGACTCCACCGTTCCCGCAAATGGTCAGCCAGCTATTCGGCCAGAGCAATCCCGACCAGCGCGCCGGCATGCTCAACAGCCTGCTGGGCGGCGCCGGCGGCGGCCTGCTGTCCTCGGTGGCCGGCGGTGCGCTGGGCAAGATCTTCGGCGGCAACACGCCGTCGCAAGTGACACCAGAACAGGCTGCCCAAGTCTCGCCTGAGCAAGTGCAAGAAATCGCCGAAAAGGCGCAACAACAGAATCCCGGCATTGTCGATCGCATGGGCGACTTCTATGCCGAGCATCCGACGCTGATCAAGGCCGCGGGCGGCGCCGCGCTGGCAGTCGCACTCGGCTATATGGCCAACAATATCCGTAAGCAATCACCAGAAAAGGAGGGTCCCGTGGGTATCCTGAGCAATATTTTCCATAAAATTTTCCCTGGCAAGAAGGATGCGGCGCCTGCCGCGACGAGCGCTGGTGCTTCTGCAGCCCCGACAGCAGCGCCAGCCCAGCCGCAGGCAGCGCCTGCACCGGCAGCGCCGGCAGCAGCGCCAGCCGCAGCCCCGGCCGCCGCACCGGCCGCGGTCCAGCAGGTCGATGTCGAGCAGATCCTGAACGATATGCAGAAGTCGGCCGGCCAGCAACTCAACTGGCGCACCTCGATCGTCGACCTGCTCAAGTTGCTAGGCCTGGACAGCAGCCTGCAATCGCGCAAGGAACTGGCGGCCGAGCTGAACTACTCGGGCGATACCAGCGATTCGGCCAAGATGAATATCTGGCTGCACCGCCAGGTGATGAACAAGCTGGCCGCGAATGGCGGCAAGGTGCCGGCTGACCTGCGCGACTGATCGCGCCTGCGAACATGACGCCTGCTAGTCAGCCAGCGTCGTGTTCGCTGCTGTACCGCAAGCGAAGCAGAACCGCGCGAACGCATTCTTGCGTGTCGCGCAATTGCCGCATCGATTAAACAAACCGATGCCGCAGTGCGGGCAAAAATCGTTCTTGCCATCCTTGAGATCGACGGCGCGCTCGCAGCCCGGGCACACGCCCTTGGCCAGCCGTGCCTGCACCAGGTCATAGCGCATTCCCTGGCGCCGCTCGGCGTCAGGCAAGGTTTCGGCCTGTTTCTGGCGCGCCAGGTAGCCCTGCAGCCAGACGATGGCATAGCGGCCCGCGACGACGGTCAGGATGATGCCGACGATATAGCGCACGTAGCCGCCGTAGCTCGGCAAATACGGTACCAGCTCGAAGAAGAAAGTGAACAGCGCGAAGATGATGAAGCCCCAGGCGAACGGCCAGTCAGGGGTCTTGCGCTTGTGCCTGAACAGCCAGGCAGCGCCCAGCAGCAGCGGCAAGGTCAGCGCCAGGCGATACAGGAACACGCGCAGCTCGCGCGCATCGACCTCGTCGGCGAAGGCCTGCTGCGCCGGCTCTTCCAGCGCATTCCAGCGCAGGCTGGCGCGCTCGTAGGCCTGGGTGGCATCAAGCATCGTCTGCTGCTCGGCCTCAACCGTCGCAAGGGCGGTGCGTTCAGCGCGCTCCAGGGCCTCCAGGCCCTGGGTACGCTTGATCAGTTCGGGGTCTTGCTCGGGCCGCGCCGTGGCCTGCCGGGTCGCCAGCCAGTTGTCGAAGGTCGAGCGCGCCGAGCGCGTATTCGACTGCGCCACGGTGTGCTTCTGGCTGGCCTAGTCGAGGCGCGTGCGCGCGCCGTCGATGCGCTCCTGCTCGGTCTCCATCTCGGCGCGCAGCTTGCCGACCTGGGATGGATTCATGAACTGCTCGACCGTCAGCGGGTCTTCGACGTGGCGCAGGTTCTGCACGATCAAGCCACCAAGGCCGATCAGGAAGGCCGCGAAGATCAGGGCAACCAGCCACAGGGCCCGTTGCATCCACTGTTCAGTCAGGCGCAAGCCTTTGCTCATGAAGCGCCCCTTGGCGATGGACAAGCCCGCAGCTTGCCATCGTCAGGAGCGCCGTGCTACTGGTTTAATCAGAGACGTGGTTGGCGCTACCGCAAGTATCGCTCAGCGATACCATGCGCCTGGATCGGCGGCGACCGCTCCGTAGGGTTGGCAGGGAGCGTCAGCGACATAAGCGCCGACCCGGCGTCAGAAGTAGGACAGACCCAGCGCCTTCTTGACTTCGTCGGTGGTCGCGGCCGCCACTTCGCGCGCCTTCATGGTGCCTTCCTGCAGCATCTTCATGACCTGGGCCGGGTCCTTGGCGAACTCTTCGCGACGGGCGCGGATCGGCGCCAGCATGTCTTGCAGGATGCCCTCCAGGCGCTTCTTGACGATGCTGTCACCCAGGCCGCCGCGCTGGTAGTGCGCCTTCATCTCGGCCAGGCCTTCCTTGTCGAGGTCGAAGGCGTCCAGATACGTGAAGGCGACATTGCCCTCGATATGGCCCGGGTCCGACACCTTCAGGTGCAGCGGGTCGGTGTAGACGTTCTTGACCGCGGCGCGGATCTCGTCGGCGCTGGCGCCCAGGTTGATGGTATTGCCCAGCGACTTGCTCATCTTGGCCTTGCCGTCGATGCCCGGCAGGCGGCCGACTTCCGGCACGAAGGCCTTGGCTTCGACCAGGATCTCGCGGCCGACGATGCGATTGAAGCGGCGCACGATCTCGTTGCACTGCTCGATCATCGGGATCTGGTCTTCGCCCACCGGCACCACGCTGGCCTTGAAGGCCGTGATATCGGCGGCCTGGCTGGCCGGATAGGTCAGGAAGCCGGCCGGAATGTCGCGCTCGAAGCCGCGCAGGACGATTTCGGCCTTCACGGTCGGGTTGCGCTCGAGACGCGCCACGGTCACCAGGTTCAGGTAATAGAAGGTCAGCTCGGTCAGTTCCGGGATCTGCGACTGGATGAAGATCGTGGTCTTGGCCGGGTCGATCCCGACCGCCAGGTAATCGAGCGCCACCTCCACCACGTTCCGGTGTACCTTACCCAGGTCATCCATATTGTCGGTCAGCGCCTGCGAGTCGGCCAGCATCACGAATTGGCGGTATTCGTGCTGGTAACGCACGCGATCGCGCAGGCTGCCGACGAAATGGCCGAGGTGTAGCGGACCGGTCGGACGGTCGCCGGTCAGGATAATCTGGTTCGCAGCAGGAGTTTGTTGCAGGGTCATCGAGGTTCCTTGTTAGATGCCTCGATCGTCCTGCGTCAAAGAATGAACGCCACCCAAATCGAGGCGGCGTTAGCTGGAATGCACATCATTTCCGGGGCCGCGCGCTAGGAGCGGCGCCACCAGGCAAGAATGAGATGTGCTTTCGGAAAGATCATGGACCGCATGGTTGCAGGTTGGCGGCGCGCTGTCAACCGCTACCCGCACCGTGACTCGGCAAGCAGGGCATCCCAACGCAATTTGATTATCGGTCGCGTTTGCCTGTCGAGATTTTGTTGTCATAAAATTAAGGAATAAGAATAATCATGAACAAGAGCACGAACAGCCCAGCACACCCCCTCGAACTATGGGGCGGCCTCGAATGCACGGTCAATCGCGTGCAAGATACGTATTTCAGCCAGCTGGACCGCAACGGCCATGGCGACCGCGCCTGCGACATCGAGCGCTTCGCCGGGCTCGGCATCCGCGCCATCCGCTACCCCATCCTGTGGGAACGCACCGCCCCCGACGGCATCGAAGGCGCCGACTGGCGCTGGCCGGACGAGCGCCTGGCCGCCCTGCGCGCGGCCGGCGTCACCCCGATCGCCGGACTGATCCACCACGGCAGCGGCCCGCGCCATACGAGCCTGGTCGATCCCGGCTTTGCACCAGCGCTGGCCGAGTACGCCGGTGCGGTCGCCGCGCGCTACCCGTGGCTCGAGTTCTACACCCCGGTCAACGAGATCTGCACCACGGCGCGCTTCGCCGGCCTGTACGGCGTCTGGTATCCGCATGGGCGCGACGACCGCACCTTCATCGACGCCCTGCTCAACCAGTGCCGCGCCACCGTGCTGTCGATGCGCGCCATCCGCGCCGTCAACCCGAACGCAAAACTGGTGCAGACCGACGACCTCGGCAAGACCTACAGCACGCCCGAACTGGGCCACGTGGCCGAGTTCTACAACGAACGGCGCTGGCTCGGCTGGGACCTGCTGTGCGGCACCGTCGGCCCCGAACACAAGCTGTGGAACTACCTGCTCAAGACCGGCGTCAAGGCCGACGACATCCTCTGGTTCCGCGACAATCCCTGCCCGCCCGACCTCATCGGCGTCAATTACTATGTCACCAGCGAGCGCTGGCTCGACCATCGCCCCGAGCGTTTCCCGCCCAACCACCGCGGCATGGCCGACGGCATTGCCTGCGCCGACATCGAAGCGTCGCGCGTGCTGGCCACGCCGACGCCGGGCATCGCCCCGCTGCTCAGTGAGATCTGGGAACGCTATGGCATTGCGCTGGCGATCACCGAAGCCCATATCGACGCCAACCGCGAAGACCAGATGCGCTGGCTGCTCGAGATCTGGGAAGCGGCCCAGCAGTCGCGCGCCAATGGCGTCGACGTGCGCGCGGTCACGGTCTGGGCCCTGCTCGGCTCCTTCGACTGGAACAGCCTGGTGACGGTCGAGCGCGGCTACTACGAGCCGGGCCCGCTCGACGTGCGCTCACCGCTGCCGCGCCCGACGGCGCTGGCGCGCATGATGCAAGAACTATCGAGCGGTGCGCCGCTGTCGCACCCGGTGCTGCGCGCGCAAGGCTGGTGGCGCCGCCCGGGCCGCTTCCTGTGCCAGCAGCCGGTGGCCACGCCCGCCGCCCTCACCTCGATCGCGGCCGACGGCCACCGCCTGGTTGGCACCAGCGCCGCCCCGATCCTGATCCTGGGCGCAACCGGCACCCTGGGCCAGGCATTCGCCCGCATCTGCGACAAGCGCAACCTGGCCTACCGCCTGCTGTCGCGCCAGGATATGGATATCGCCGATGCCGACTCGGTCGAGCGCGCGCTGGCCAGGTACAAGCCCTGGGCGGTGGTCAATACCTGCGGCTATGTGCGGGTGGACGACGCCGAGAACGATATGGAGCGCTGCCAGCGCGAGAACACGCACGGCGCCGCGACCCTGGCGTCGGCCTGCGCGCAACACGGCGTGCACCTCACCACCTTCTCGAGCGACCTGGTATTCGATGGCCGCAACGAGCGTCCCTACGTCGAATCGGATACGCCCAACCCGCTCAATGTGTATGGCCGCAGCAAGCTCGATGCCGAGCGCGCGGTGCTGGCCAATCACCCGGGCGCGCTCGTAGTGCGCACCAGCGCCTTCTTCGGACCGTGGGATGGGCATAACTTCGTGACCCATGCGCTCGACGCGCTCGAGCGCGGCGCCCCGTTCGTGGCCGCCAGCGACTTGACCATTTCGCCGACCTATGTACCCGACCTGGTGCATGCCTGCCTGGACCTGGCGGTAGACCGCGAGGCCGGCATCTGGCACCTGGCCAACAAAGGCGAACTGAGCTGGGCCGAACTGGCGCGCCGCGCGGCCGAACTGGCCGGCGTCGATGCGGCGACGCTGGAGGCGAAACCGGCGACCGAATTCGGCTTCACGGCGGCGCGGCCGGCGTATTCGTCATTGCACAGCGAGCGTGGGGCACTGCTACCGGCGCTGGACGATGCGCTGCGTCGCTATGTCGAGTTGCGCAATGCCGAGAAAGCCGAACGCTGCGCGCTGCAGCAAGAGGCGGAAAGCCGCCAGGCAGTCGCTGGTGGCGACAGCCAGATGGAGGCCGACCCGGTAGCGGCGCACTCCGGAACCTGACGGCCACCGGGGCCTCAATCGCTCACTCGAGCGCGAGGCTACCGTCCAGCACGTTCGGCAGCCCGGCGCGCGCCGCCCTGCTTGCCCTGGGCGGGCGGGGCCAGTCAGCCTGGCAGTGTCTCGAACAGCCGGAATGATTGTCTCCAGTGATGGATGAACATCGGGCCCGGCGCCAGGGCTGCGTCGGGAAGCCGAATCGATCATGCGCTGCGCGTACGCCCGGCGTTTGCGCGCACTATAGGCTGTACTCAGGTCTTCATCAAGAAGCCCGGTCAGGCTGTCATATTCTGGGATGGTTTTTTCTTTAGCGCCAGAAAAATCAATCAGCCGAAGGGCGCTCCCGATTAACGGCAAGAACGGGAGCCGTCAGGGTGCAGGAGCGTCGAGCAGCGACCGCTATAATCGTCGCTCCACGATCGCACCAGAAGAGTTCGCTATGACGCAATTCGCTCCCCCTTCCTCCACGCTGCCGAAAGCGCTCGGCCACATCCGCGTGCTCGACCTGTCGCGCGTGCTGGCCGGCCCCTGGTGCTCGCAGAACCTGGCCGACCTCGGCGCCGACGTGATCAAGATCGAGCGCCCCGGCGCCGGCGACGACACCCGCGCCTGGGGTCCACCGTACGCAAAGGATGCACAAGGCCAGGACACGCTGGAAGCGGCCTATTACCTGTCAGCCAACCGCGGCAAACGCTCGGTCACGGTCGATATCGCCAGCAGCGAAGGCCAGGCCCTGCTGCGCGAGCTGGTCGTGCATTGCGATGTCGTGCTTGAGAACTTCAAGGTCGGCCACCTCAAGCGCTATGGGCTCGACTACGCTTCACTCAAGGCCATCAAGCCCGACCTGGTCTACTGCTCGATCACCGGCTTCGGCCAGGACGGCCCCTACGCCCACCGCGCCGGCTACGATTTTTTGATCCAGGGCATGGGTGGCCTGATGTCGGTCACCGGCGAACGCGACGACCTGCCCGGCGGCGGCCCGCAAAAGGCCGGCGTGGCGCTGACCGACCTGATGACCGGCATGTATGCCACGGTGGCGGTGCTGGCCGCCCTCACCCACCGCGACCGCACGGGCCAAGGCCAGCATATCGACATGGCCCTGCTCGACACGCAGGTGGCGATGCTGGCCAATGTCGGCAGCAATTACCTCAACAGCGGCAAGCCGCCCAAGCGCTGGGGCAATGCGCACGCCAATATCGTGCCCTACCAGACCTTCGCCTGCCTCGATGGCCACCTGATCGTCGCCACCGGCAACGATGGCCAATACCAGAAGTTCGTCGAGGCCGGCGGCCGTCCCGAGTTGGGCAGCGACCCGCGCTTCGCTACCAATCCGCTGCGCGTGCAGAACCGCGACCTGCTGGTGCCGCTGCTTGCCGGGATGGTCAAGCTTAAAAAGCGCGACGAATGGATCGCCCTGCTGGAAGAAAAAGGCGTGCCATGCGGCCCGATCAACGACGTCGGCGAAGTGTTCGCCAACGAGCAGGTGCAGGCGCGCGCGATGGCGATCGAGCTGCCCCATCCGAGCGCGGGACAGGTAAAGCTGGTACGCAATCCGATCCGGATGTCGGCCACGCCTGCGACCAGCACGATGGCCCCGCCCCTGCTGGGCCAGCACACGGGCGAAGTACTGCGCGAGGTGCTCGGCAGGAGCGAGGATGAGATCGCGGCCTTGCGCGACCAGGGTATCGTCTAGAGCTTAATGCAGCTGGTGCTTCAGGTTCGACAGCTCGTCGTGCACCCGCACGACAATCGACTGGACTTGCGGTGACGGCCGGGTCGAGGTGCACACCCGCTTGGCCTCGTCGCCCATGGCTTCCAGGTCGTCGATGGCCTGGATCATGCGAGACTGGTCGTCCGATTGCATGACGCCCTGCATGCGCCCGGCCTGCTCGGCGATCTTGTGGATGCAATCGCGGATTTCGCTCGGCACGCTCTGGTCGCTCTGACAAACCTGCTCGGCCTGGTTTACAACCTGCTGGACGTTCATGAATCGTTGCTTGATTTCGGCTGTTTGCAGCATGATGTCCTCCTGAATAAGAAGTGGAAAAATCCACTGGAGGCTTCCAGCTTAGGACGGAATCGTTATTTATCAAGCATCGATGTCGCCTGGTGCGCGGGACAATGGCGGTGCGTTCCAGCCGGCATCCACGCCGTCCTGTTCCAGCACCGTGCACAAGGCCTCGACCAGCTCGCGCACGCGCGGCACATCTTGCTTCGCCTTCGGCCACACCACATGGATCGGCAGGCCCGCGATCGCATGCCGTGGCAGGATCTGCACCAGGCTGCCTTCGCGCAGGTGGCGCCCGACCAGCCAGGTCGACATCTGGGCCACGCCCAGGCCCGCCAGCACCAGAGCGGCCTGGGCTTCGGCGTCGCCCGCCACGATCCGCTCGTCGGCGCCGCGCCGCTCGACCAGGGCGCTGCCATGGCGCACCAGCCAGGCGCTGATCGTGCCATCGGCCTTGCCGTACATGATTGCGGCATGCCGGTCCAGGTCGTCGAGCGAGGCCGGCACGCGGTGCGCGTCCAGGTAGCCGGGCGCCGCGCAGAATACTTTTTGGTCCTGGCCCACGAAACGGTGGCCGAGCAGCGGCGACCATGCTTCGGGACTGCCGATGCGCACCGTGACGTCGATCCCCTCGCCGATCACGTCGACATAACGGTCGGTGAACGAGACCACCGGCTTGATGCGTGGATAGCGCTGCAGGAAGGCCGCCAGCACCGGCAGCACCATCACCCGTCCATACGTGGCCGGGAGGTCGATGCGCAGGCGGCCGGCGATCAGTGCGCCTTCGGCGTGCAGCGCCAGCTCGGCTTCCTCGAGTTCGCCCAGCACCCGGGTGCAGGCGTCCAGGAAACGGGTGCCGGCGTCGGTCAGGCACAGCCTGCGCGTGGTGCGCTCGAACAGGCGCGCGCCCAGGCGGGCCTCGAGCCGCGCAATCGCCTTGCCGACGGCCGAGCCGGTCAGGTTGAGGCGCTCGGCCGCGCGCACGAAACTGCCCGACTGGGCCACGGCGACAAACACATCGACGCCCTTCAGGCGTTCACTATTCTGCATAAGAGATTCAGGAATTGAGTTCCGCTAAGTATAGGAATAAATACCCGAGATAGGAACACGCATTTCAAATAGCATGGCGTCCCTGATCAATCCGCCATACGCTCCATGTCCAACTCATCATCCCCTGCCGCAGTCGTCCAGCCGACGGCAACACCGTCGGCAACGTTGTCGATCTTCATCCTGGCGCTGGCCGGCTTCCTGGTCGTCACTACCGAATTCCTGATCGTCGGCCTGCTGCCGGCGCTGTCGCGCGACCTTGGCATCTCGATCTCGATGGCCGGCCAACTGGTGACCCTGTTCGCCTTCACCGTCATGCTGTTCGGCCCGCCGCTGACGGCATGGCTGTCGCACCTCGACCGCAAGGCGCTGTTCATCGGCGTGTTGATCGTCTTCGCGCTCTCGAATGCGCTGGCGGCGGTGGCCTCGAACATCTGGGTCCTGGCACTGGCGCGCTTCATTCCGGCGCTGGCCCTGCCCGTGTTCTGGGGTACGGCCAGCGAAACCGCGGGCGAACTGGCCGGGCCCGGCAAGTCCGGGCAGGCAGTGGCCAAGGTCTATCTCGGCATCTCGGCGGCCCTGCTGTTCGGCATCCCGCTCGGCACCCTCGCCGCCAACAGCATCGGCTGGCGCAGCGCGTTCTGGATCCTGGCCATCCTGTCGCTGGTGATCGCCTTCGCCCTGTGGCGCCTGATGCCTACCGTGGCGCGCGCCAAACGGGTGGACTTCCGCTCGCAGGCGCGCCTGTTCCGTGAGCCCTACTTCCTGGCCAATGTCGCGCTGTCGATCCTGGTGTTCACCGCCATGTTCACCGCCTACACCTACCTGGCCGATATCCTCGAGCGCGTTGCCGGCGTGGCGCCGGCCAATGTCGGCTGGTGGCTGATGGGCTTTGGCGCGATCGGCCTGATCGGCAACTGGCTGGGCGGCAAGGTGGTCGACCGCGCGCCGCTCAGGGCTACTGCGAGCTTCGCCGGCCTGCTGGCGCTGGGCATGGCGCTGTGCGTGCCGGCCGCCGGCAGCTCGCTGCTGTTCTGCGCAGTGCTGGCGCTGTGGGGTATTGCATACACCGGCCTGTTCCCGATCTGCCAGGTGCGGGTGATGAAGTCAGCCACCCATTCGCAGGCGCTGGCCGGCACCGCCAATGTGTCGGCCGCGAATGCGGGGATCGGCATCGGCGCCATGCTGGGCGGGGTCGTGATTCCGTGGCTCGGCCTGGACATGGTCGGCTATGTCGCGGCCGGGCTCGCGCTGCTGGCGGTGGTACTGGCGCCACTGGTGGCGCGCCTGCGCCCGGCCGCCGCATGATTCAATGACTGTAGGTGACGACGACGCAGCGCGTCTTCACCTCATCGCCCAGCACGAACTGCTTCACCTCGTCCGCGCTGCACTTGTCGTCTGCCCACAGCACCGAATGACCGCCACCCTGATTGGTGAACAGCTGCACCGGTCCGGCCTTGCGCAGCGCCTCGATGTGGCGCAGGGCGGCGCCATAATCTGTCTTGGCGTCGCGGTCGCCATGCAGGACCAGCGTCGGCGGCAGGCGCGCGGGCAGGCGCGCGAACCACTCATCGCGTTCATATGAAGGAATCGGCCTGCCGGTCAGGTGGCCCGGTATGCTGCTGGCGAACAGCAGCCCCGCCTCTTCCTGCTTTACCGCATCCTCCGTGCGTCCGGGCTGCAGATCGTTCTCGGAGCCGCTGATCAGGATCACCAGTGGGGTCGACGGCGGCAGTTGCGGGAAGCTTCCCATACTCTCGAACTTGGGCTGGAGGTCGGCCAGCGCCGCCTTCAGTTGCGCAACCTGGCCAGCATCGAGGTCTTTGATGGCACGTTCGCCAGCAGCGCCGGCTCGGTCTCGGCGCGCGCCAGCAGTCGCCGGTAGAGCGGCTCGAGCGGTTCGCCGATGCGATGGCCGCAGCGGCCGCGGTCGCAGCCGGCCAGTAGTTGGCGTCCGACCTGGCATGACCAGGTAGAAGCCGGGAAAGGCGCGGCGCAAGATCGGCAGCATGCCGTAGAACGCGGCGCCCGATTCACCGGGACCGCCGGCGGCCAGCCACACCTGGCCGCGCACCCGACCTGCGCCGCGAATTTTCTCACGAACAAGGATACCGGCCTGGCCGGCGCCCAAACAATTGCCAGCAGACATTTCTGCTGCATACATGCATATCTCAACGCCGTAAAAATATTTTTCACAAGCTGCATCCGTTCCTGCATCTGGCGAGTAGTACAAGCGCCAACATTGCAGCCGCACCGGCCGCGACGTGCCGCAACGAATTCCAACAAGCAATTCTTACTGAGGACACATCATGACCCACGCACCATTTGCCAAACTGATCCTGGTTACTTCGATCGCCCTCGCCCTGACCGCCTGCGGCAGCAGCAACGACGACGACGACACCGTCACGCCGCCGACCACCCCACCGCCGCCAGCTGCTACCGTGGGCGACGTGGTCGCCCTGACCGCCAGCAACCGCCTGGTCTCGTTCGACCGTGCCACACCCGGCACCATCCGCAGCAATGTGCTCGTGACCGGCCTGCAGAGCGGCGAGAACCTGGTCGGCATCGATGTGCGCCCGGCCGACGGCATGCTGTATGGCGTCGGTTCGACCGGCCGCCTGTACACGCTCGACGCCGCCACCGGCGCGGCCACCAACAAATCGCGCCTGGCGGCCGATGCGGCCGACACCACCGAGCCGTTCACCGCACTGGCCGGCGCCAGCTTCGGCGTCGACTTCAACCCGACGGCCGACCGCCTGCGCATCGTCAGCAATACCGGCCAGAGCCTGCGCATCAATGTCGATACCGGCGCCACCACCACCGACGGCAGCATCAATGGCGGCGCAGCCAATACCGCGATCTCGGCCTCGGCCTACACCAACTCGTTCGCCGGCACCGGTTCGACCACGCTGTACGGCATCGACGGCGCCACTTCGACGCTGTACAAGCAGGATCCGCCGAACAACGGCACGCTGGCCATGCCGGTGCCGCTCGGCATCACCATCGGCGCCGCCAACGGCTTCGATATCGATGCGCGCACGAACATGGGCTATATGGTCGCCACCGTCGGCGGCGCGCGCAACCTGTATGGCGTGAACCTGGCCGCCCCCAGCGCCCCGACCACCCTGATCGGCGCGCTCGGCGTGACCGAGGACATCCGCGGCATCGCGCTGCGCGGCGCCGCGGCGCCGGTGGTGCTGGGCCTGGCGGACGACAACCGCCTGCTGGGCTTCAAGATAAGCTCGCCCAACACGATCGACACCAATGTCGCGATCAGCGGCCTGGCCGGCGGCGAAACCCTGGTCGGCATCGATGTGCGTCCCAAGGACGGCATGCTGTATGGCCTGACCTCGACCGCGCGCCTGGTGACGATCGACCCGGCCACCGGCGCCGCCACCGTCAAGGCCACGCTCAGCGCCGATGCCGCTGACGCCACCGCGCCCTACACCGGCATGCAGGGCACCGCGTTCGCGGTCGACTTCAACCCGGTGGCCGACCGCCTGCGCGTGATCGGCAACACCGGCCAGAGCCTGCGCATCAATGTCGATACCGGCGCCACCACCACCGACGGCAATATCAACCGCGCCGGCGTGGCGCCGATCGTGGCGGCAGCTGCCTACACCAATAGCGTCCCGAACGCCACGGCGACCCAACTGTTCGACGTCGACAGCGCCAGCTCGGTGCTGGCCCTGCAGAACCCGCCGAATGACGGCACCCTGGTCAATGTCGGCCCGCTGGGCGTGACCGTGGCGGGCGATGGCGGCATGGATATCGGCGGTGGAGAGAACGGCCTGGTGCTGGCGGCGCTGCGCACCACGGCCGGCGGTCCGAGCTCGCTGTACCGGGTCAATCTGACCACCGGTGCAGGCACCCCGGTGAACGGCGCGGCAACGCCGGCCACCTCGGTGATCGGCAGCGGCACGCCAGGCGTGCGCGATATCGCGATCTGGCTGCGCTGATGGAGGATGGGTGGCGGCATGCGGGCCGCCACCCAGCTTTCTATATGACTTGGGGTCGGCGGCGAATCCGCCAACCCAGCATCACCGCGTCGGCGCCGAAGGCGCCGCGCGGATCCGATGTCAGATCGTGACCGCGCGTCCGATGTAGAGAATCGGCCCGGTCGGACGGCCGATCGGTGATCCGGCGGCCGGTTCCAACGTAATCTCGAACAGCTGGTTCGGCACCACCTTCGGCAGATTGGCGAGCTTGACCTCGACCGACTCGCCCGGCTTGACCAGCCCCAGCGACACCGGACCTTTCCAGTCGTCGGCCTTGGTCCACAGTTGCAGTGCGCGGTCGGCAGGAACTTCGGTATTGACCAACGGCTTCAGGCGCAGCGTATCGTCGCTGACCAGCTCCAGCACCCAGCCCGGCCCCGCGGTCTGCGGCGCGGCCAGCACCACCATATAGCGCGCCTGTTCCACCTCGTACAGGTTGACCCCGACCACCACCGCCATGATCGCGGCAGCGGCGAAACCGCCGGCAGCCAGGCCGCGCCACAGGCCAAGCCGTTCCCACCAGCTTGGCCGGACGCCAGCAGCAGCAGGCACGGAGGCCGGCCCCAGGCCGCGCTCGATGCGCGCCCACAGGGCAGCCGGTGGTTGCGCCGGCTCGACCAGCGCGGTGAGCGGCAGCAGGCGTTCTTCCCAATAAGCGACGGCGGCGCGCAGGGTGGCATCCTTCGCCAGCATCGCATCGACCTCGCGCCGCCGTTCGCGCGACAGGGTGCCAAGCACGTATTCGCCGGCCAGTTCATACGGATCGCGATGTGGATTCATACCATGCACTCCCGCAGCGCGCTCATGCCGCGCTTGATCCAGGCCTTGACCGTCCCCAGCGGCGACTTGAGGCGCTCGGCGATCTCGCTGTGCGAGAAGCCGTCGATATAGGCGTGCAGGATGCTGTTGCGCTTGGCTGCATCCAGGCGGTTCAGGCAGTCATGCAGCCGGCCCATGTCCTGGCGCAGCTCGAAGGCGTCCTGCATGCCCGGATCGAAGGGTTCGTTGCCGAGCGCATCGAGCGCTTCTTCGTCGGCGCCCACTTCGCGCGCGCCGTCGCGCACCGCGTCCAGCGCCGCATGGCGCACCACGGTGTACATCCAGCCGCGGCCCGAACCGCGGGTGGCGTCGAAGCTGGCGGCGCGGGTCCAGATACTGACAAAGGCGTCGTGCAGCACGTCCTCGGCCGCCTGGCGTTCGCGCATGATGCGCAGGGCCACGCCCAGCAGGCGCGGGCTTTCCTGGTCATACAGGCGGCGCAAGGCCTGGCGGTCGCCGCGCGCGCAGGCGGCGAGCTGCGCTTCGTAGTCGAATTGGTCGGATGCAGTCGTCACGACGGGCCGTTCGAAAGTGGGTTGGCCGGGACGGTCCTGCTCCCGATGGTTTGCCGATTATAGATGGGCTGGCAAAACAGCCCTGCACGCTAGCCCTGGCGCTGGCGCTCGAGCGCCTGGCCAACGCTCACCGCCAGTTCGGCCAGCTGGAACGGCTTGCGCAGCACGACATCGTCCTCGATCACCTGCTCGATCGCCTTCATGTCGGCGTAGCCGGTGGCGATGATCATCGGCAGGCCGGGGAACATCGCGCGCGTGCGCTGCATCAGCTCGGCGCCGGTCATGCCCGGCATCAGGTAATCGGTGATCAAGAGGTCGGGGCGTTCCGCATGCAGCGCGCGCAGGCCGGCCTCGCCGTCGGGCGCCTGGCGCACCGTGTGGCCGAGGGCCTCGAGCGAGGACACCATCGACTCGCGCACGTAATCGTCGTCCTCGACGATCAGGATGCGCGCGGCCTGGATCGCAGCCGGCATGTGCGCCGGCGGCGCCGGTTCGGCGTCTTCCTCGCCGTTTGCCTCGCGTAGCCAGATCTCTACCGTGGTCCCGACGCCCGGCTCGCTGACGATGCGGGCGCCGCCGCCGGACTGCTGCGCCATGCCGTACACCTGGCTCAGGCCCAGGCCAGTGCCCTTGACGCCTTTGGTGGTAAAGAACGGCTCGAACACCTTGGCCACCAGTTCCGGCACCATTCCGGCGCCGCTATCGGTCACCGCAATGCGCACGTAGTCGCCTGCCGGCAAGAAGCCCGGCGGCGGCGCGTCGCAGTTGGCAACGAACGTCAGCTGGCCGCCATCGGGCATCGCGTCGCGCGCATTGATGGCCAGGTTGAGCAGCGCCATCTCCATCTGATTGGCGTCGGCCAGCACTGGCGGACAGCCGTGGTCCACTTCGAAGTGCAGCCCGATGCGCGAGCCGAGCGAGCTGGCGACCAGCTCGCGTACACCGTCGAACAGGACCCCGATATCGGTCTCGCGCAGGTCCAGGCTCTGGTTGCGGGCGAAGGCCAGCAGCTGGCGGGTCAGCTTGCCGCCGCGCTGGCAGGCCTTGCGCGCGATCTCGGCGCGGCTCCTGGCCACCTCGTCCTTCGACATCAGGAGGATCAGGTCCATGCTGCCTTGCACCACATTGAGCAGGTTGTTGAAGTCGTGGGCGATGCCGCCGGTCAGGCGTCCCACCGCTTCCATCTTCTGGTATTGCGCCATCGCCTGCTGCACCCGCTCGCGCTCGATGATCTCGTTCATCAGGCGGTCATTGGCCTGGGCCAGCGCGCGGGTGCGCTCGTCGATGCGCGATTCGAGCGTCTCGTTGAGCGCCACCAGTTCCTGGCGGCTGCCCTGCAGGCTCTCGGCGGTGCGCTCGCGGTCGGCCAGCACGTCGCGCGCCTGGTACTGGCGGCGCCGCGCGCGCAGGGCCGACACGCTGGCGCTGCGCAGGGTCTGGACATTGAGCGGGCGCTCGAGCAGGATCACGTTGCCCAGGTCGCCCAGGCGCGCACGGGTATCGGTGTGCCGGCTCGAGGTTTTGCCCAGTAGCACCACGAATGGAAAATCGGACCACGGTTGCTGGCGCGCCAGCCAGGCGTGCAGCCCGGTGGCGTCGACGCCGTGCAGCGCTTCCTCAGCCACGATGGCGGCGCCGGCGCCTTCGCCGATGGCGGCCACCAGCGCGGCAAAGCCGGCCACGATCTCGCAGGCCAGGCCAGCGCGTCGCAATACCTCCGAGATCAGCTCGGCATCGCGCCCGAGCGGCGCGAACACCAATATCCGCTCTTCGCGCGGACTATCCGGGTTCATTGTCGGGCGGCGCCATCATGGGCGTCTCGCCGCGATAGTTGGGAATGCCCGCCAGCACCCCCGCGAAGCCTTCGAGCGGCGCGCCGATGCGCACCCCGCCCTGGCCCAGCTGCAGCTCGTGGATCGTCACCGCGTGCTCGGTGGTGCGGCTCTTGATCACGCTGATCGCGCGCCGTACCCGGCCATTGGTCTCGAAAAAGCGCAGCAGCACGGTACTGTCGCTCAGGTAGCTCAGGTCGACGTCAGTGCGCGCCTCGGCCATCATGCCGTGCTGGCCGAGGATCATCATGGTCGTGATGCCCTGCTGGTTCAGGTAAGAGAGCAGTTCGTGCATCTGCAGGATCAGGAAGTGCTCGCCCGGCATCGCCTGCAGGTAGGCGTTCAGGCTGTCGATCACGATGAAGCGTGTCTTGCGCTGCTCGACCGCGTCGCGCAGCATCTGCGCAAATTCGCCCGGCGACAACTCGGCCGGATCGATGTGGTGGATGGTGAGCTGGCCGCTGTCCAGGTAGGGCCGCGGATCGAGCCCGAGCTGGATGCTGCGCGCAAAAAAGGTACCCAGCCCTTCGTCGAACAGGTAATACGAGGCCCGCTCGCCACGTTCCAGGGCGGCCAGCAGGCAGCGGGTCGAGAGCGTCGTCTTGCCGACTCCGGACGGCCCCACGATCAGGGTGTTGGTGCCGCGCACCAGCCCCCCGCCGAGCAGGGCGTCGAATTCGACCGAGCCGCTGGTGGCGATGTCGGACACGAAGTCGCGCACATGCTCGGCCGCCACCAGGCGCGGATACATGACGATGCCGCCGGTCTCGAGCGTGTAGTCGTGATAGCCGCCGCGAAACTGGATGCCGCGCATCTTGATCACGTTTACCCGGCGCCGTTCCTTGCCGTACTCGCGCGCGATCTGTTCCAGGCTGATGACCCCGTGGGCAATGCTGTGCAGATGCTGGTCGCCTTCGGCGGTCTTGTCGTCCAGCAGCAACACGGTGCAGTTGCGCGCCGAGAAGAACTGCTTGAGGGCCAGGATCTGGCGCCGGTAGCGCAGCGGGTTCTGGGCCAGCAGCCGCACCTCGGACAGGCTGTCGAACACCACCCGCTGCGGGCGCAGGGCATCGACCCGCTCCATCACCTTGCGCGTGGTTTCGCCCAGTTCGACCTCGGACGGGTGGAAGACCGATTGTTGCGAATCGATATCCAGGTCGTCATCGCCCGCCAGTTCAATGATCGCCAGCGCGCCCAGATCCCAGCCATGGCTGTGGCCCACCGCGATCAGTTCGTCGGTAGTTTCGGACAGGGTGATGTACATGACGCTTTCGCCCCGGGCATGGCCATCGAGCAAAAATTGCAGGCCGAGCGTGGTCTTGCCAGCGCCGGGAGAGCCCTCGACGAGGTAAACGCGCTGCGCCGTGAGGCCGCCGCCAAGAATATTGTCGAGGCCGGGGATTCCGGTGGAAATACGTGTCGAATCGCTATTACTCATGAAGACGGCCCGCTAAAATGGCCGCTTCATATGTTCCCGCTGGCGGGATGCGGAACGACCGGGTAAAAAGAAAAGCTATGTGTACCAGGAATATTGGCCTGATTATATCGTCATTGACACGAAGCATGAGCAGGAGAAAGTCAATCGTGTTACACTATCGCTTTAGCGGCATCGTTCATTCGCCTGCACTTCCCTACGCAACGTTTGACGACCATGAAGATTGCCCTTGGAAATTGACGACCCTGTCCCCATATCGTGCGCATGCGGACGACCACGCGCTCACCGCGCAGGCCCATGGCGAGGCACCCTTGCAGATGACAGGGGCCGCACGACACCGAACGAAGTACTTGTTTGTCATCGAATCAAGAGCCTGCCGAGTGCGGGCTTTGTCACTCCCGGTGAAGCGTTTGCGCTGCGCCGCCACGCCCACCCTGACATGGCCTGCTCACGCCGGCCACACAACCCGCCCGCCCGTGCGCCATCGCGCCAGGCCGGCCAGATAATCTCGTATTCAAACTAACAGGAGCCCATCATGGCAAAAGAAGAACTCATCGAAATGAATGGCGTCGTCTCTGAAGTGCTGCCCGACTCGCGCTATCGCGTCGATTGCGAAAACGGCCACAAATTGATCGCCTACACCTCCGGCAAGATGCGTAAAAACCACATCCGCATCATCGCCGGCGACCAGGTCAGCCTGGAACTGTCGCCTTACGACCTGTCCAAGGGCCGCATCACCTTCCGTCACCTGGGCAAGACCGGCAGCGGTCCACGCCCACCAGTCAATCGCGCGGCACGCCGCTGATCGACGAAGCGCCACGCTCCCAGCGTGGCGTTTTTATTTGTGCCGCGCTATGTGAGCGGCACCGGCGCGAGCTTGCGCAGGCGCAACGCGATCAGCAAGCCGATTCCCAGGATCGCCCCCAGCAGCGCCACCACGCCATCCCAGCCCCAGTGCTCGTACACATAGCCGGTGAACCACCCCACCACGCTCGAGCCCAGGTAATAAAAGAACAAATAGATGCCCGAGGCCAAGGCCTGCGGCGGCTGCGCACGGCGTCCGACCCAGCTGCTGGCCACTGAATGGGCGGCGAAGAAGCCGAAGGTGGCCAGACCTACGCCCAGCACCACGGCGACGATGGCGTCGACCAGGGTCACCAGCAGCCCCGCGATCATGATCCCCATCACCAGCCACAGCACATTGCGGCGTCCCAGGCGGTCGGCCAGCCTGCCAGCCCACATCGAACTGAAGATGCCCAGCAGATAGAGCAGCGACAGCAGCCCGACCGCGCTCTGGCGCAAGCCGAATGGCGGTGCCAGCAGGCGGTAGCCGATGTAGTTGTAGAGGCTGACAAACGCCCCCATCAGCAGGAACGGCAAGGCGAACAGCCACGGCAGGCCGGGATCCTTCAGGTGGATCCGCAGGCCATCGATGAAGCCGGGCCCGCGCGCCGGCAGCGCGCCGCCATGGCGCGACGGCGGCAGGCTGCGCGAGAATTCCCAGGCCGCATACAGCCCGGCGGCGCCCAGCAGCCCGAGCGCGATCCGCCATGAGGCGACATCGCTGATGAAGGCCGAGAGTACACGCCCACTCATGCCGCCGAAGGCGCTGCCGCTGATATACATGCCCATCGACAGACCAAGCGAGGTCGGCTCGATCTCGTCGCTCAAATACGCCATGGCGACCGCCGGCAAGCCGCCCAGCATCAGGCCCATCAGGCCGCGCACGGCGACCAGCTGCGTGTAATTGGCGGCAAAGGCGCAGGCCAGGGTCAGTACCGCACCGCTGATCATCGAGGCCACCATCACCGTCTTGCGGCCGAAGCGCTCGGCCACGCTGCTGGAACCGAGCAGCGCCAGCGCCAGGGTGGCGGTCGACACCGACAATACCAGGCTGCTCTGGGCCGGCGACAGGTGAAAATCGTGGCCCAGCAGCGGCATCAGCGGCTGCACGCAGTACAGCAACGCGAAGATCGAAAAGCCGCCGAAGGCCATCGCGCGGTTGATGCGGCGGAAGGCCGGGCTGCCGGCAGCGATGCGGGCGCCCGGGGGATTCAAGGGTATTCCGGATCCAGCTCGGAACCGGCGTAGTTTTCCAGCTCGGCCATCAGCTGCCCGATCGTCGCCGGCGTGGCGATCTGCTCGAGCACCGTGCAGTGCTTGCGATAGATGTCGATGCGCTCGGCGATCACGGCCTGGTGGGCCGGCGGGATGCGCGCCAGCAGCTCGGCCCAGCCCTGCTCGGGATCGGGCTTGTGCTTGCGCATCGCTTTTACAAAACGCTCGAACTCGCGCTGGCCGGTGCGCGCCGTGATGCGCGCACCGCCTTCGGCCGCGAAGATGATGACCATCGCGATCACGCCTTCGGCGTTCAGGTCGGGATCCTTGACCGCGCCTTCATAGTGGTTCTTGCGCAGCCACTCGGCGGCCTTGACGATCGCCTGGACCTGCTGGCGCTGCTGCACCTGGCCCAAAAAGCGCTCATAGCCCGACCACGATTCGCCCGGATCGGCGGTGCAGATGTCGACGAACAGCTCCTTCAGGCGGCGCTGGGAATACACCGGATCGTTATCGTACTCGCTCACCAGGCTGTCCTCGGGCAGCGCGGCGAGCTCGCGGATCATGCGAAAACCGGCCTGGAAGGCGTGTTCGGCGCCCTCGCCCACCAGGATGTCGAGCGCGTCGAGGTCGCCCTCGTCCTGGCTCTCGATCAGGTACTCCAGACCGAGCGAGACGCAGCCGACGCTGAGCAGCAGCGCGCGGCCGATGCCTTCGGCGGTGCGGTCGTTGGTGAACTTCTCGGCCACCATGGCGGTGATGCCGGACAGCTCGTCGGCCAGCACCGCGGCTTCTTCAGGCGTGGCTTCGCCCGGCAGCAGCCGGATCGCGCGGATCAGGCGCGGCGGCTGTTCGATGACGATGGCCGGCAGCATAGTCGAGACTCCTGCGCTCACGAGAAGATGTCCGTGCCCATGCTGCGGCGCGCGCTGCGCACCGGCCGGCTGCGCACCGACGGCACCTGCTTGCGCAGGCGCAGCAGCAGGTCGCGGGTGGAACGCTGCATGAATTCGGATTCTTCATCCGGATCGTCGGGCAGTTCGATTTCGGCCATCTCGGCGCTGTGGCGGAATTCCGGGAACAGCTCGAGCAGCGAACGCTCCCAGCCGTCTTCGGTGGCCTTGGCCAGGTCGACCGCCAGCGGCACGATATCGCTGTCGGCGCTGGTCTGGCCGCTGACGTAGCGGCCCTTGGACAGGATCTCGCCGGCGACTTCGAGGATCTCTTTCGGGGCCAGCGACCACAGGATGGCGAACACGGTCGCGCCGTGGTCGGTGGCCGATGCCGCCTCGAGCAACTCGTTGCGGCGCTCTTCGTCGTCCTGGGCGTAGACCACGCCGTGCACGTGGTTGAACAGGTTCTCTGCCAGGCGCTCGGGATCGTCCTCGATCAGGTTATCGGGCCAGGTGGCGGCCATGAAGGCCAGGCTGTCGGCCCAGGCCTTGGGCGGCACCAGCATGGTCGCCAGCGAGGTCTTGGCGCCGTCGAAGCCCGACAGGTGCAGCGCGGTCACTTGCGGCGGCAGTTCGGTCAGCACCTGCGCCACGGCATAGTCGCCATGCTCGTCGGCCGCCTTCGAGAACACCTCTTCGGCGTGATCCAGCGAGCCGGCCAGCACCAGTTCGCCGACCTGGCTCACCAGGGCCGGCAGATTCGATTTGGTGGTGTCATCGCTCATCGCGGTCTCCTTCGTCGAACAGGCCGGTGAAGTCGTCGGTGGCTTCGCCGTTGTCGTCGACATCGTCGCCGTCGTCATTGCGGCCCAGCTGCTCGAGCGACTGGTCGTCATCGTCCCAGCGGTTCTGGTTCTTGAACAGGAAGGCGGTGATGATGGCCTGGCGCGCCAGTTCCGGGTAGCTGGCGATCATGCCGGCGTACATCGCCTTGCCATCCTCGCCGCTGCATTCGGCCATCGCGAACACGCGCGCCGGATCGCCGTCGGCGTAGTCTGCCGCTTCGCGCATCAGGCCCTTGGCATCCAGGAAGCGGATCTTGTCGACCAGGGCGAAGGCCATCATGTTGACGTCGTCGATGCCGCCGCCGTCGGCGTATTCGGACACCAGGGCATTGACCATCATGTCATAGTTCTTGCGGTTGGGCGGATCGCCCAGGGTGCCCTCGATCTGGCCCTCCAGCTCGCGCGACTGGAAGGAGAATTCGGGATGTACGTTCTTCATGGTTATCCTGTAATGTGTCTTGGGTCCGCTCAAGCAGCGTCTTGTGATGCGGTCCGCTTAATGCGCCGGGAGATTCACGCCATTGAGTGCGAACAGCGAGCGCCACAGCTCGAAGGCCTCGGCCTCGGCGTCGAGCACGATGCGGTGGTTCACGCTCTGGTTGTATTCCTCGCGCTTGACGCGGTCGGACAAGATCTCGTAGGCCTTGGTGACGGCCTTGAACCGCGCTTCGGCCCCGGGCGCCTGGTTACGGTCCGGGTGGTAGCGCATGGCCAGCGAGCGGTAGACTTTCTTGATATCGTCATCGCTGGCGTTCGGCGCGACGCCGAGGATCGCATATAAATTTTCCAACAGAAACTCTCCCGGCTGCGGTCTAAAACGGTAAAACCAAGATTATCCTATAGAAAACGCCGGACGTGGCGCGAGGGGCGGTTCCGACCTCCCAGTGCGGGCAACCTCAGCGGCCGCCGGGTACGGTAAAATGCTCGCCAATCTACCCTTCTAGAACTATTTCATGAGCAACGACAAGAAAACCCCGGCGCCGGGCAATGCACCGTCGTCGAATTTTATCCGTGCCATCGTCGAATCCGACCTGGCCGCGGGCACCCATCAGCGCGACGGCCTGCCGCCGGTGATCACCCGCTTCCCGCCGGAGCCGAACGGCTACCTGCACATCGGCCACGCGAAATCGATCTGCCTGAACTTCGGCCTGGCGCGCGACTACGCCGGCCTGTGCCACCTGCGCTTCGACGACACCAACCCGGAGAAGGAAGACCAGGAATACGTCGACACCATCATGGACAGTGTCAAGTGGCTCGGCTTCTCGTGGGAACGTGAAGGCCAGGACCACCTGTACTACGCCAGCGACTACTTCGAGCAACTGTACAAGATGGCCGAATACCTGATCGAGCAAGGCCATGCCTACGTCGACAGCCAGAGCGCCGAGGACATGGCGAAGAACCGCGGCAACTTCGGCACGCCGGGCACCAATTCGCCGTTCCGTAATCGTCCGGTGGAAGAATCGCTGCAGCTGTTGCGCGATATGCGCGCCGGCAAGTACAAGGATGGCGAGCACATCCTGCGCGCCAAGATGAGCGAAGACGCGATGGCCTCGCCCGTCATGACCAACCGCGACCCGGCCCTGTACCGCATCCGCCATGCGCACCACCACCGCACGGGCGACGCCTGGTGCATCTACCCGATGTACGACTACACGCACCCGATCTCGGATGCGATCGAGAACATCACGCACTCGTTGTGCACGCTGGAATTCCAGGATCACCGTCCGTTCTATGACTGGCTGGTGGCGACCCTGGCCGAGGGCGGCTTCTTTGCCAAGCCGGTGCCGCGCCAGTATGAATTCGCGCGCCTCAACCTGACCTATGTCGTGACCTCCAAGCGTAAACTGCGCGCGCTGGTCGACGACGGCACCGTGACCGGCTGGGACGACCCGCGCATGCCGACCATCGTCGGCCTGCGCCGCCGCGGCTATACGCCGGAATCGATCCAGCTGTTCTGCGAACGCATCGGCGTGTCGAAGGCCGATGGCTGGATCGACATGAGCACCCTCGAAGGCGCGCTGCGCGACGACCTCGATCCGAAGGCGCCGCGGGCGATTGCCGTGCTGCGTCCATTGAAACTGATCGTGGATAACTTCCCTGAAGGCGAGTCGGTGGAATGCTCGTCGCCGGTCCATCCGCATCATCCGGAGATGGGCAAGCGGTCGTTCCCGTTCACGCGCGAGCTGTGGATCGAGCAGGAAGACTTCATGGAAACCCCGACCAAGGGTTACTTCCGCTTCACCCCTCCCGTGGGCGACCAGCCGGGCAGCCGCGTGCGCCTGAAGTACGGCTTCGTGGTCGAGTGCACCGGTTTCGACAAGGATGCCGACGGCAAAGTGACTGCTGTGCACGTGAAATACTTCGAGGATTCAAAGTCGGGCACGCCGGGTGCGGATAATTACAAGGTCAAGGGCAATATCACCTGGGTCAGCGCGGCCAGCGCGCTCGAGGCGGAGGTGCGCCTGTACGACCGCCTGTTCCTCGATCCGCAGCCGGATGCGGGTGGCAAGGACTTCAAGTCGGTGCTCAATCCGAACGCGCTCGAGACTATTACCGCCTATCTGGAACCGGGGCTGAAGGATGCCGTGGGCGACCAGCGCTTCCAGTTCGAGCGTCATGGCTATTTCGTGGCCGATCGCGTGGATTCGCAGCCGGGCAAGCCGGTGTTCAATCGTGTGACTACGCTGAAAGATAGCTGGGGCAAGTAATTTATTTGCCGTCCCGAACAATCCCGCCCCGGTGTTGCCGCGGCGGGATTTTTTTCGTCTGCCCAGTCCGCTCCAGCATGGTGGTGTCGATCTGCGTCATTCGTGCGCCGGGTACGCGCATGATCGCAATCATGTCGCGCTGACAAGCGCACCGCGATGATGGATGTCGGACATGCGCTGCATGCGTGGTCTGCCACCAGGCGTATACATCATCAAGCGGAGGTTATATGCAAGCACGATGCCATACCGGTGCGGGTCAGCGCACCGCCCCCAGGATACGCTCCAGCCTGCTGTGCGCGCTGCTGCTCGCCGGCACGGCCCATGCCCAGCAGCCGCCAGCGCACGAGACGGCCAAGAAGCCGCATGCCGGCAAGACCACCTACCGCGTGATCAATCTCGCTGCCGGCGAGGCGATGTCGGCATCGATCAATGCCAGCGGCCAGGTCGCCTACTCGATCACGCCCGACATCATGTCGCTGCCCATCAACGCCTTCTTCTACAACGGCAGCACCTCCACCAATCTCGGCAGCCTCAGCGCTCCGGGCGACTTCGCGCGCACCACCGGCATCACGGGCGGCGGCCGGGTGGTGGGTGTCTCGCGCAACGCGCTGGGCGATATCCGTGGCTTCATCTGGAACCGCTGGACCGGCATCGCCGACATCGGCACACTGCCCGGCACCAACCAGGTCCTCGAACCGGTCGTCAACAGCGTTGGCGTGGTCACCGGCATCGCCAACTCCGACGGCGGCATCAATCGCGGCTTTCGCTGGAGTGCGTCGCTCGGCATGACCGACCTCGGCGTGCTGGCCCCGGGCCCCGCCGAAAGTTCCTACCCGAGAGCAATCAACGACGCCGGCACCATCGTCGGCGACTCATGGGCGTTCGACAACGACTACCATGCCTTCCGCTGGACCTTCGGCAGCGGCATGGTCGACATCCACACCAATGGCAGCGAGGATTCGACGCCGGTCGGGGTGACCGCCAGCGGCGATGTGGCCGGCAATTACCACGCCGGCGGCGGCGTGTGGCGCGGCTTCTTCTGGACCCCGGGCAGCGGCATGGTCGATATCGCCGCGCCTGCCGTGCACACCTGGCTGACCGGCCTGACCGCGAACGGCCGCGTCACAGGCCAGGTCGGGGATCCCTTCGTCCCCACGCACGCCATGACCTGGACCCAGGGCGGCGGCTTGATCGACCTGGGCACCTTCGGCGGCGTCTATTCGTCGGCGGGGGCCGCCAACAACAAGGGCCAGGTGGTCGGCGCCTCACACGATGGCGTCGTGGCCCGCGCCTTCGTCTGGACCTCTGCGCAAGGCATGGTCGACCTGAACACCCGGCTGCGCCATGCGCCGCCTGGCCTGCACCTGATCAACGCCATCGCCATCAACGACAGCGGCCATATCGTGGTGGAAGCGAACACCGGCCTGGTGCTGCTCAAGCCGGTCGACAAGAAGCCCTGCGGTTGCCCGCACACCGTCGGCCCGATCGAGACGGGCCGGATGGTGGCGGTCGGCGCGCCGGTCGACGCCGCGGTGAGCGTGGCCGGCGAAGGCCCTGCCGCCGCTTACCGCGTCAGCTGGAACTGGGGTGACGGCACTACCACCCGCAGCGCCGGCAAGGAGCGCGCCAACGCCAGCCACAGCTATACCAGGCCGGGCATCTATACGGTGACGGCCAGGGTCACCGACCGCGCCGGAAAACACGTGGACGTCAGCCGCAAGGTCATCGCCTACGCGCCTGGCACTGGCGTGGCGGCCGGTAGCGGCAGCTTTGTTTCGCCGCTGGCGGCCGGCCAGGGCAAGTTCCGGCAGGCGGGGATGGCGCGCTTCAATTTCATCGTCCCTGCTGCCGATCAGCCGGCGCAGACGTCAGCACCGGCACAGTCCGCGCTGCACTTCGATGCAGGCGGCCTGAGCTTCGTGAGCAAGGACGTCCGGCCCCAGGGCGGGCGCGGCCACTTCGAAGGCAGCGGCACGGTCAACGGCAAGGACGGCTACCGCTTCGCCCTCACAGCCACCGCCTCGCGTACCGCCAGCGGTGAACCGGGACGCATGAAGCTCAGGATCTGGCAGGTCGATCGGACGACCGGCAGGCAGGTCGTCGTCTACGATAACAGCGCCGTCAGTGACAGCGACGGTCGTGTTCGGGCCGTCCTGCCCGGAGCGAGCGGCAGTGGCGCAGGCACGGGCACGGGCGACGCCAGCATCAGCGGCAGCGCCCTTGCCGAGGGCAGCATCGCCCTGTACTAGCCGGCCATTCCACCAAGGACCAGGAGCAGGCCAGGACGACAACTGGAAGCACGCGGACAAAGGTGACGCCTTCGACGTCACCCTTGTAACAAAGAGGTCATGCAAGAATGCCATGATGCCGGCCATATTTCTGACCGGAGCCCTGCATGTCCCCTTTGCGCTTGACCCGCTTACGTTTGACCCGCGCCGCCTCCTGCGCCGCCGCCCTGTCCCTGGCCTTGCTGGCCGGCTGCAGCCCCAGCGATCCTGCCGACCCGGTCGTCGTCACGCCGCCTCCGCCGCCGGTGCAAACGCCGGATCCGGCGCCGACGCCGGTGCCGGTCGCCTTCATGAGCGACGTCCACTTCCAGAACGTGTATGGCGATTTCAAGAACAGCCAGTTCGCAGGCATCCCGACCAAGGACGGCAAGCACGCGACCATCCGCACCATGTACGCGCAGCTGACCTCGACCCGCCTGTTCAACGAGAACTACTTCGCCTTCTTCGCCGCGCTCGACGACGCCTACGCCAAGGGCATCCGCGTGGTGGCCCTGCCGGGCGACTATACCGACGATGCGCAGCCGATGAATGTCGACGGCATCGCCGCCATCATGAAGGACTACCAGGCCAAGGGCATGCGTTTCTTCCTGGCGCCAGGCAACCATGATCCGGTCGAGCCCTACGACGACAACGAAGCCGGCAAGAATGACTTTTTGACCAAGGACGGCAAGGAACAGAAGATCTTCGCCACCGGCAATCCGGCCTGCATCGCCAAGGACCCGACCGTGATCTGCACCGACCAGATCATGGAACAAGGCACCGAGCGCCTGATGACCAAGATGGCCGAATTCGGCTTCATGCCGAACAAGGCCGACCTGCTGTGGGAAACCCCGTTCAGCAAGTACACCAGCGGCAAATACACCTTCGACGAAGCCAATACCCAGGCCGCCGTCAAGAACCGCCAGTTCGAGATCTGCCTCGAAGGCTCGGGCGGCGCCTACAAGGCGGCCGGTGAAGCCAAGCTGGGCAAGGCCTTCACCAAGTGCACGCAGATGATCGACAGCACCTACCTGGTCGAGCCCGTCAAGGGCCTGTGGCTGCTCTCGATCGACGCCAATGTGTTCGTCCCGAACGCAAAATTCGATCCGGCCAAGCCGCACGACTTCAAGGGCTACGATGGCGCCGGCAACGCCGGCTGGAACAAGGTGATCACCCACAAGATGTTCCTGATGGACTACATCAAGTCGGTCGCCGCCCGCGCCAAGGCCGAGGGCAAGCAGCTGATGGCCTTCTCGCACTACCCGACCATGGACTTCTACGCCAACCAGACAGGCGCCATGAAAGCCGTGTTCAAGTCGGGCGCCTTCCAGACCGCGCGCGTGCCGGACCAGACCGTCGCCAACGCCGTGTCCGGGACCGGCCTGCGCCTGCACGTCGGCGGCCACATGCACTTCAACGGTACCAATGATCACCAGGATGCCGGCGGCAACTACCTGGTCAATGTCCAGTCGCCATCGCTGGCAGTGTATGGCGCGGCCTACAAGATCGTCACCTATAAAGACCTGGAGACGATCGACGTCCAGACCATGCCACTCAATACCGTGCCGCGCTTTGCCGAACTGTTCCCCCACTACGTGGTCGAGAACGACTACCTGAAGGGCAGCTCGGTGCCGGGCGACGCCGCCAAGCGCTGGGACCGCGACATCCTCGAAACCCGTTCCTACGGCGAATACACCCACCAATACTTCGGTGAACTGTCGCGCCTGCGCTTCATGGACGAATACTGGCCATGCGAGATGAAGGAAGCGGCGATGGCCCTGAACGGCAAGCAGATGCTGATCCTGTCGCAGCTGCAGACCAGGGTGACGCTGGCCCAGCTGAAGGACGCGCCGGGCATCGTGCCGCTGACCGCCACCTGCGCCGCACCTGGCACGGCCAGCGGGGCCGCTGCGCCAGCCGCGACCCTGGCCACCGACTGGGCCGAAGCCACCACCCGCGCCGACCGCCTGGCCACCGCCGCCGGCCTGCGCCTGGACGACTTCGCCACCATCACGGCCTACGATTTCTACGGCGACTTCCACCGTACCGTGTACGCCGGCGAACTGGCCCTGCGCGATATGGGCCAGCAGCGTGTGAACCAGTACAAGGTGCTGATGGCGGCCTTCCCGGCCACCCCGGCGGCCATCGCCCGGGTCGGCGACAAGCCGTCCGACCAGAACCCGGTGCATGTGCCGTTCCAGAACCAGTTCAAGCAAGTGTTCGCCATCCTCAAGGGACTGGGTTCGGCCAAGCCGAGCGACCATTTCACGGTCGACCTCAAGGGCAAGAAAGTCAGCAACGCCAGCCATAATGGCCTGAGCTTCAACTGATCGACAGCCGTTGATCGTCGGCGCTTGCATGCGCCGGCAGCCCTGCCGCGGCGCCCGCTCCCCTCCGGAGCCGGGCGCCGTTTTCATGTGACTCTTTTTTACAAAACCTAGTAAACCTGCTAGCTCCGGCCTCTGCCAATCTTGCTTTAGCGTATTGACATTGGACGCGCCTGGTGCGACGTCGTGTTTTAGAGACCCTCGCATGCCCCCAGACCGCCACCCCGGGATGTTCGCTCCGGCCACCCTGCTCACGGGCGTACTGCTATCCCTCACCTTTGGCGCGGGCGGCTATTTCACCACCTCGGAAGCGATCGAGAGCGATGCCCACGCGCGCTTTCGCAGCATGGCGCGCGCCGCCCAGTACACGATCGACGCCCGCATCAAGAGCTATAGCGACGTGCTGCGCGGCGCCGCCGGCCTGTTCCGCGCCGCGCCAGACACCTCGGCCGACGGGTTCCGCCAATATGTGCAGCAGCTCGACATCAAGCGCAACTTCCCCGGTATCGAGGTCATCAACTACGCGCGCACCGTGCATGCCCCCGGCCTGCCGGCGCTGAACGAAGAACTCAGGGGCCGCCTGGCGCGGCGCGGCGTGCACCACTACCAGCCGCTGCCGGCCCAGCCCGACCGCAACACCTATACGGTGCTGGTGTATATCGAGCCCCTGCTGCCGCATTCGCTCACCAAGCTGGGCCTGGACCTGGAAGCGCGCGGCACCACCCGCCGCGTGCTGGCCAACGCCCGCGATTCAGGTTTGCCGAGCGCCTCGGGCACCCGCATCGAGCTGTTCTCGGGCCCCAACCAGAGCGGCCTGGCCTTGCGCCTGCCGGTGTATCGCAGCGACTTGCCGACCGCGACGGTGGAGGGACGGCGCCTGGCCTATATTGGTTCGGTCGGCATCGGCTTCGGCGTAGCGCGCCTGGTGGGCGGCGTGCTCGATGAATTCCCGATCAAGGGTGCGCGCCTGGTCCTGACCGAGCTGACCGCGGTCTCCCCCGAACCCGGCGAAACGGCGCCACGCGCGATCCTGTACGACAGCCTGGCCAGCCTGGAGCGTCCCAGCCCGCCGGCGCCGCCGGGCGACGACAGCATGTTCGCCGCCAGCCTGCCGATCGAATTCAACCAGCGCATGTGGCGCGCCGATTTCACGATCCCGAAGTCGGCGCTGTACACGCGCTTCGACATGTATTATCCGTGGCTGGCCGCGTTTGCCGCCGGCATCAGCACCGCCCTGCTGTACGCCCTGTTCCAGACCCTCGCCTCGTCACGCCGCAACGCCTTGCGCATGGCCGAGGAAATGACGCGCGAGCTGCGCGCCAGTCAGGCCAAGCTGCAGGCCAGCCACGAAAAGCTGCGCCTGCTGGCGGCGCACGCCGAACAGATCAAGGAAGGCGAGCGCAAGCGCATCGCGCGCGAGATCCACGATGACCTGGCGCAGAACCTGCTGGCGCTCAAGATCGAGGCCGAGCTGCTGGCCAATCGCACCCGCGGCGGCCACCGCCGCCTGCACGCGCGCGCCGACGCCACCGTGCGCCAGATCGACGTCACGATCCGCAGCGTGCGCCAGATCATCAACGACCTGCGGCCAAATGTGCTCGACCTGGGCCTGTCGGCGGCGGTCGACTGGCAAGTCGCCGATTTCGGGCGCCGCACCGGCATCGAGTGCGAACTGGTCGACGACGACGGCGAGCACCGCATCGACGACGGTTGCGCCACCGCTTTCTTCCGCATCCTGCAGGAGTCGCTCAACAACGTGGCACGACATGCGCGCGCGACCCGGGTCCGGATCGCCCTGCAGCAGCAGGCCGACATGCTGACCATGACGATCCGCGACAACGGCGTCGGCATGCAACCCGGCAGCCGCAACCGCCACGGCTCGTTCGGCCTGGTCGGGATCGAGGAGCGGGTCGGCATCCTGGGCGGCTCGTTCTCGATCAGCAGCGGCCTGGACGCCGGCACCACGGTGGTGGTGTCGATCCCGGTGACATCGATGTTCGGCAGCGCCAGCGACATGGCGTATCCGGGCGCGCTGGCCAAGGTCCCGGTAGCGGCCTGACGGCCGCGCACTTTAATTACGCAAGCTTGCAACAGGAACAAAGTTTGCGGTCCATGTTTGATCAAGCTCAACAGTTGCGATGACGATCCGTATGACAATTTCTATCGCTGTCATGGGTCAACACCAACCAGGCAGAACTAGTAGCAAAAAGCAGCAGGCGATGACGTCGAACAGCGTGACCAGCACGACCAGCCGTTCCACACAGGGATAACGCAGCACATACCAACTCTACGAGGTGAATACAATGTCGACCAATACCGAATTCGCAGTATTCGAGGCGCTTGACCTGGCGCCCATCAAGATGAAACTGATGCACGTGGAATCGGGCGAGGGCTGGTCCGAACGCCGCGCCAACGCCGTGGAAGCCGAGTACCGCCGCTTCCTGTTCCTGATGAAGAAATACCCGGACGACGGCGCCTCGCCCACCGTGGATGTCGACACCTTCTGGCACTACCACATCCTCGACACCATGAAGTACGCCCGCGATTGCGAAGCGAGCTTCGGCTTCTTCCTGCATCACTACCCGTACGTCGGCATGGGCGCCGGCGCCAATGAAGGCGAGCGCACCCGCGCCGGCGAGCGCATGCGTGAAATCTACGAAGCCGAGTTCGGTGTTGTCATCAAGGGTGACGCTGCCTGGTGCGCTGCGCCGGGCAAGCAAGCCGGCGACGCCGCATGGTGCGCAGCGCCAGGCAAGCAGGCCGCCAAGGCCAACGACACCGCATGGTGCGCAGCGCCAGGCAAGCAGGCCGCCAAGGCTGACGGCAGCGCATGGTGCGCAGCCCCAGGCAAGGCTGCGCAAGCCGCCTGATCCACCCGCGCAAACCCTGACGGCCGGCATGGCGGCCCTGGCCACCATGCCGGCTGTGGCTTATTCGGCGCGGACCTGCGCTTGTTCCCAACCCTTCCTGATCATCAGCGCGCGCAATTCGCCGATGCTGAAATCGCTCTCCTCATGCATCCGGATCAACAGCGTGGCGCCGATCGGCAGGGTGCTGTGGCGGATCTTGCTGATCACGGGCGGCGCGACTTCGAGCAGCTGCGACAGGGCGGCATCGTTCTTCAGGCGCAGGCGGGAAATGATGGCGTCGAGGACCCGGTTGGGATCGTACTCGGCGCCGGGTGGAAGACGGCGGATCGGCATGGCTCTTTCAGGTATTATTTATTTGTAATTTCTAACGTGGAGCCGCGAGAAATTAGCAGAAAGAGGCAAGACATCAGCATTTATTCGGCAATTTTCGCGAGACGCGAAATTATACAGATAGTCGATAAATAATGTTTACTAGATTATATTTACTCCAGATGCTGGCCGCGGGCTGCCGCCAGGCGCGCCAGCGTCGTGGGGACGTCCGGATGATGCAGGCGCACCCGTAGTTCGCGCTTCAGGCGCGTGTCGTCCAGGCGCCGCGATTCCGACATGAACGACAGCAGCATCGGCGACACCGCGCTTTCCAGTTCGGCGCGCGCCAGGCGCGGCGGACGCGCCAGGCCGAAGGCATCGGCCACGGCGTCGAAATAATCGGCCATCTTCATGCGCGTGCCGTCCACCGCGTGCACCACCCGGCCCGGCCGGCCACGCAGCAGCGCCGCCAGCACGATGCGCGCCAGGTCGTCGGCATGCACGTGGCTGGTGTACACATCATCCTCCCTGCGCAGTGCCGGCGTGCCCTGCTCCAGCCGGCGCAGCGGCAGGCGGTCGTCGGCATAGATGCCCGGCACCCGCAGGATGGCCAGCGCCGTGCCGTTGGCCTGGGCCCAGGCACGCAGCACGCGCTCGGCATCCACCCGCCGCCGCGCGCGCGCATTGCGCGGCGCTACCGGCCGGTGTTCGGCCACCAGCGCGCCGCCGCAATCGCCATACACCCCGCTCGTGCTCACATACACCATGCGTTCGACCTTGCCCAGGGCCGCAAGCAGGTGACGGGTGCGCCGATCGTGCTCGCCATCGGGCTGGGGCGGCGCCAGGTGCAGCACCCACGGCGCCAGCTGGCGCAGGCGCGCCAGGGTCGCGGGGCGGTCCAGGTCGGCCACCAGCGGCACCGCGCCCAGCGCCCGCAGTTCGGCACGCCGCTCGGGCTGGCTGGTCAGGGCGAACACCCGATAGTGCGCGCTCAACAGCGGCAGCAGACGCATGCCGACATCGCCGCAGCCGACGATGAGCAGGCGGGGACGGGCGAAGGCAGGGCTGGATGGCATGGGGTCGAGGGCGGTAGCGGTGGACCGCGGCACTGTAGCACAGCGACCGCCCTGCCCGGCAAAACCAGCCCCGGTGTAAAATAGCGCCCTGCTACAGAAAACCGCCATTGGATCAACTACTTGCGCTCTCGCGCACCAACCACCGAATCGCATGACCTTCCAGATTACCGTCCAGCCCAGCGGCAGCCAGTTCACCTGCGAAACCGATGAAACCGTCCTCTCCGCCGCGATCCGAGCCGGCATCGGCCTGCCGTATGGCTGCAAGAACGGCGCCTGCGGCTCGTGCAAGGGCAAGGTCCTGGGTGGCGCGGTGGAGCACAAGCCGCACCAGCAGCGCGCCCTGAGCGATATCGAAAAGACCGCCGGCATGTCGCTGTTCTGCTGCGCGGTGCCCAGCGCCGACCTGGTGATCGAGGCGCGCGAAGTGGGCGGCAGTTCGGACTACCCGCTGCGCAAGATGCCGACCCGCGTAGCCGCCGTCCGCAAGGCCGCGCCCGACGTCGCGATCGTCAACCTGCAACTGCCGGCCAACGAGCTGCTGGCCTACCGCGCCGGCCAGTACATCGAATTCCTGCTCAAGGATGGCAAGCGCCGTGCCTATTCGATCGCCAACGCGCCGTCGTTCGAAGGCCCGCTCGAACTGCATATCCGCCACCTGGCCGGCGGCCTGTTCACCGACCACGTGTTCGGCGCCATGAAGGAACGCGACATCCTGCGCTTCGAAGGCCCGCTCGGTACGTTCTTCTTGCGTGAGGAATCCGACAAGCCGATCGTGCTGCTGGCCTCGGGCACCGGCTTCGCCCCGGTCAAGGCCCTGGTCGAGCACCTGATGCACCTGAAGTCGACCCGCAAGGTCACCCTGTACTGGGGCGGCCGCCGCCCGCAAGACCTGTATATGGACGAACTGTGCCGCGCCTGGGAAACCACGCTGCCTGACTTCACCTACGTGCCGGTGATCTCTGATGCGCTGCCAGAGGATGCGTGGACAGGCCGCACCGGCTTCGTGCACGCGGCCGTCATGCAGGACATCATCGACCTGTCTGGTCACCAGGTCTACGCCTGCGGCGCACCGATCATGGTTGAAAGCGCCCAGCGCGACTACACCGCCCTGTGCGGTCTGCCCGAAGACGAGTTCTTCGCTGATGCCTTCACTACAGCAGCCGATCTCGCGTAGGGGTTGGCGGCTAAGCCGCCAACCCTACCATGCGTCGGCGGCAAAGGCGCCAACCACACCATGTCTCTCATCTCTCCATCCGGCCGTCTCGGCGTCCTGCGTAACCGCAACCTCGCCTTGTATCTCAGCGCCCGCTTCCTCGCCACCTTCGCGGTCCAGATGCAAAGCGTGGCGATCGGCTGGCAGGTGTACCAGATCACCGGCAGCCTGTTCGACCTCGGCCTGATCGGCCTGGCGCAGTTCGCGCCATTCCTGCTGTTCATCCTGTGGGCCGGCCACGTGGCCGACCGCTACAACCGGCGCCTGATCGTGATGGCCTGCATGGCGGTGCAGCTGCTGTGCAGCGCGCTCCTGATCGCCTTCACCGCCAGCGGTAGCACGGTGATCTGGCCGGTGTTCGCGATCCTGGTGGTGTTCGGCAGCGCGCGCGCCTTCATGATGCCGGCCTCGCAGGCGGTGCTCAAGAACCTGGTGTCCGACCGCGAATTCAGCCAGGCGGTGGCGCTCGGCTCCTCGACCATGCACGTGGCGATGATCCTGGGGCCGATCGTCGGCGGGCTGCTGTATGTGTTCGGCGCCCAGGTGGTGCACATGAGCGCGGCCAGCCTGCTGGCGCTGGCGGTGCTGTTGATGACCAATACGCGCAGCATCGGGCAGGTGATCAACAAGGCGCCCGTCAGCTGGCATACCCTGCTCGAAGGCCTGCGCTTCGTGCGCTCGCGCCCGATCGTGCTGGGTGCGATCTCGCTCGACCTGTTCGCGGTGCTGTTCGGCGGCGCCACCGCCCTGCTGCCGGCCTACGCCCACGATGTACTGGGCGCCGGGCCGACCGGCCTTGGCTTCCTGCGCACCGCGCCCGGCGTCGGCGCCGCCCTGTGCTCGATCACGCTGGCGATGTTCCCGATCACGCGCCGGGTCGGCGCCTGGATGTTCGGTGGCGTCGCGCTGTACGGCGTGTGCGTGATCCTGCTCGGCCTGACCGACAGCTTCCCGGTCGCGATCGCCGCCCTGTTCCTGCTCGGCGTGGGCGATATGGTCAGCGTGTATATCCGCCACCTGCTGGTGCAGTACGAAACGCCGGACGAGATCCGCGGCCGGGTCAGCGCCGTGAACTCGGTGTTCATCGGCGCCTCGAACGAGCTGGGCGAATTCGAATCCGGCGTCACCGCCGGCTGGCTGGGCCTGACCCGCGCCATCCTGCTGGGCGGCGTGGCCACGCTGGTGGTCACCGGGCTGTGGGCGGTGCTGTTCCCGGTGCTGTCGAAAATGGACCGCTTCCCGCACCACGACAAAGAGCGCGCGGGCTGACGTTCAAGCGTCGGCTCAGGCAATGGCCAGCGCGCGCTGGGCGCTGGCCGCACGCGGCGCTGCCTGGCTAACCGCGCCGACCTGGCGCTGGCCAGCACCGAGGTTGAACACGCTGACCGTCTCGGCCAGGCGTCCCGACTGTTCCTTCAGCGACTGGGCCGCCGCTGCCGCTTCTTCGACCAGGGCCGCATTCTGCTGGGTCACCGCATCCATCTCGCTGACCGCCTGGTTGATCTGCTCGATGCCGTTTTCCTGCTCGTGGCTGGCGACCGTGATCTCGCCCATGATATCGGTGACGCGCTTGACGCTCACCACGATCTCGCTCATGGTGCTGCCGGCCTGGCTCACCAGGCGGCTGCCTTCGTCGACCTTGGCCACCGAGTCGTCGATCAGGGTCTTGATTTCCTTGGCCGCGCTGGCCGAGCGTTGGGCCAGGTTGCGCACCTCGCTCGCCACCACCGCGAAGCCGCGGCCCTGTTCGCCGGCGCGCGCCGCCTCTACGGCCGCATTCAGCGCCAGGATATTGGTCTGGAAGGCGATGCCGTCGATCACCGAGATGATGTCGACGATCTTGCTGGCCGAGGCGTGGATCGCGCCCATCGTTTCGACCACATCGGACACCACGGCGCCGCCGCGGGTGGCGACGTCGGAAGCCGAGCGCGCGAGGGTATTGGCCTGGCGCGCGTGTTCGGCGTTCTGCTTGACGGTCGAAGTGAGTTCTTCCATCGATGAGGCGGTTTCTTCCAGCGAGCTGGCCTGTTGTTCGGTGCGGCTCGAGAGATCGAGGTTGCCCGACGCGATCTCGTCCGAAGCGGTGGCAATGGTCTCGGTGCCGTCGCGGACCTGGCCGACGATGGTGCGCAGGTTGGCGTTCATGTCTTTCAGTGCGATCAGGAGCTGGCCGGTTTCGTCCGTCGAAGTGACGTCGATCTCGCTGCTCAAATCGCCCGCGGCGACGGTGCGCGCCACGGCCACCGCCTGGTTCAGCGGCTTGATGATCGAACGGCTGATCAGCCAGGCGACCAGCACCGCGGCCACCAGCGAGAAGCCGCCCACGCCGAGCATCAGCGCCATGGCCTGGGTGTAGGCGCTACGGCCGTGGACCTGGTCTTCGGCATTGCGATCGGCCTGGAACTTCACCATCGCGTCGATCTCGGCGTTCCAGGCACGCATCGCCGGCCCCATCTGCGAGCGCAGGAAATCGCGGCCGCCTTCCAGGTCGTTGGCCGCGGCCAGCGCCTCGCCCTTGGCGATCAGCGGCAGCGCGACATTGCGGGCGGTGCCGATCCTGGCCTGCAGGGTCTTGCCTTCTTCGGTGATGAGCATGGCGGCAAGCGTGCTTTCAGCCTTGTCGTAGGCTTCCCGGGCCGTGGCGATGGTCTTCGACTGCTCTTGCATCTGCGCCTCGTCCGAGACGATCGTCATGTCGCGTACCGCGATCGAGATCCGGCGCAGGCTGTCACGCATATTATTGGCGGACTCGATGCGGACATTGTTACCTTCGACCACCTTGACCAGCAGCGTGTCCATGGCTTGCAGTTTCTGGATGCCGGTCGCCAGCACGACGGCGAGCAGCACCATCACCAGGCCGAATCCCAGCGCGAGGCGCTGGCCGATTTTCAGTTGTTTCAGTTGCATCTTGTTCTCCGTTGGCTGAAGGTGCGTCAGCGGCACTGCTCGTAGCCGCCTGCGCGTTTTTACCGATTCATAACGATGGAAGGCTGCCGTACCAGGCAATTCCAGACTGCGAGGAATCATCTGCCGCAACAATTCGATAGATTTGGTAATTCTCCGGATTTTAGTAGGAGTAATCCTACAACACGAGAACTAAATTGCAATGTGTAAATAATGCAACTAAGATACATTTTTGGATTATCAATTCGATAAGACTGGCGGGCGCGCCGAAAATCGCAGGCGGTGTAAGATGAAGCCGTAATGATTACAGGAGCCATCCATGCAGATCAATGTAAATACCGATAACACCATCAACAAGCATCAAGGCCTGGACGAGCACGTCGAAACCGTCGTGCGCTCCTCCATCGGTCGCTTTGGCGACCACGTCAACCGCGTTGACGTGCACTTGAGTAACGAGAACAAAGAAAAAAAAGCGGACGGCGGCAATTCGTGCATGCTCGAAGCGCGCCTGACCGGCGTTGCGCCGATCGTGATCCACGAGCACGCGAATGACCTGCACCAGGCCATCAACAATGCCGGCGGCAAGCTGGCGCGCGCCCTCGACAGCGCACTGGGCCGCCTGCACGACAAGCAGCGCGCCGCCTCCATCACGCACACCGAAGATCCAACCGCCGACAAGCACCTGACGGATATGTGATCGTGTCTACGCGGGCCCGGCCGGGCCTGCGTTCAGCCCGCCTCGCGCGGGCTTCCTTCCAGCATCGCCCTCAGTTCGCGCAGATAGCGCACGCCCGCCAGCGCGCGGCTGCCATACCACGACATCATCTCGCCATCGACCAGCAGCACGGGAATCCCGATCTGCTTTTCCAGCGCGTCCGCATGCGCCTCGGTGAAGCGATACGGTTCGGTCGAGAGCAGCACCGCATCGAGCCCGTCCACGAGCGCCTCGGACCAGTCGAAACGGGGATAGCGCGCCACTCCCAGCTCGGGCACGCGCCAGCCCAGTTCCGCCAGCATGGCGGCGATATAGGTATCCTTCGACACGCCCATCCACGGGTCTTGCCAGATGCAGTACAGGACCGTGCGCGTCGGGCCGGGCGCCAGTGCGCGCAGCCACGCCAGTTCGTCCCCGAAGCTTGCGCACCAGGCCTCGGCCGCCACCTCCGCGCCAAAGATGCCGCCCATCAGCCGCGCCAGCGCCAGGTTGTCGTACGGGGCCAGCGGATGGGTCACCACCACATGCGGCACGAACTGCGCCAGCGCCTCATAGGCCGGCTTCTCGTTCTCGTCGATATTGACCACGACATGGGTCGGCGCCAGCTTGCGGATCTTGTCGAGATTGACATCCTTGGTGCCGCCCACCTTGGGGATATCCGCCACCAGCGCTTTCGGATGGATGCAGAAACCGGTGCGGCCCACCATCTGCGGCGCCAGGCCCAGCTCGCACAGCAGTTCGGTAATCGAGGGCACCAGGGAGACGATGCGGGCCCCGGGCGCGGGCCGGTGGCGTTGCCCCAGCGCGTCGACGAATGAATTGTCAGAATCTTGCATGCAGCTATTTCACCATTGTTGTTTAAGTTTCGCCGAACACGCAGCGCCGCCTCGATAGGCTATCATTTCGCGGATTATCCCGGCTCAACCTACTCCGCCCCGCTCGAGGACTCACTTGGAACACATCGGCACCTTCGGTGCTTCCCGCACGACTCTCCGCGACCTGCAGTTGTTTCGCGACGAGACCGATCCGGCCATCGCCGCGCTGCTGGCCGGCTGCGCCGTGGTGCGCGTGGCACAAGGCCAGCGCATCGACGACGGCGCCCGGGCGCGCGTCTACATCGTGCTCAAGGGCCAGCTCGAGATCGCGCCCGACACCCATGCCGGCGACGAGGGCAATACCAGCCGCATCCTGCCGGGCGAAAGCGTCGGCGAGCAGGCGGTGCTGGACGATGCGGTGAACCTGGCGGCAATGACGGCGCTCGAGGACAGCGAGCTGCTGGTCATCGAATCGGACATGGTGTGGACCCTGATCGACCGTTCCAGCGTGCTGGCCCGTAACCTGCTGCGCCTGCTGTCGTTCCGCATCCGCGCCGCCAACGCCATGCTGCGCCGGCGCCAGAAGCTGGGCGAATTCTACCGCCAGTTGTCGCTCAACGATCCGCTCACGGGACTGTACAACCGCGCCTGGCTCAACGAGATGCTGCCCAAGCTGGCCGCGCGCGCCGCGACCGACGGCAGCCCGCTGTCGCTGGTGATGATCGACCTCGACCACTTCAAGCGCTTCAACGATACCCACGGCCATATCGCCGGCGACGCCGCGCTGGCCGCCGCCGCCGGCGTGATCCGCGGCGCGCTGCGTCCGTCCGACTTCGCGGTGCGCTATGGCGGCGAAGAGATGCTGGCCGTGCTGCCCGATACCCCGCCCGAACTGGCGGCCAAGGTCGCCGAACGCCTGTGCAGCCGCCTGCGCCTGGCGGTCGTGTTCCCCGACATGCGCCTGCCGCTGCCGCACCTGACCGGCTCGTTCGGCGTGGCCAGCCTGGCCAGTGGCGACGACGAGCGCAGCCTGATGGCGGCGGCCGACGCCGCCCTGTACCGGGCCAAGGAAGCCGGACGCGACCGGGTCTGCGCCTAGGGCACCTGGCGGCGCGCTACGGCTGACCGTGACTGATCCGCGCGGATGTGCCACCATGCTGGTTGACGCTGTGATTGCAGCCCACACAACAACAACACATGAGCACGCATACCTTCCTCTGGCACGACTATGAAACCTTCGGCGCCGTCCCGCGCCGCGACCGCCCGGCCCAGTTCGCCGCGATCCGCACCGATGCCGATCTCAACGAGATCGGCGAGCCGATCATGCTGTACTGCCAGCCGGCCAACGACTTTTTGCCCGACCCGCAATCCTGCCTGATCACCGGCATCACCCCGCAGCACTGCCTCGAGCACGGCGTGCCCGAACACGAGTTCGCGCGCCAGATCGAGGCTGCCTTCAGCCAGGCGGACACCATCGGCGTCGGCTACAACACGATTCGCTTCGACGACGAAATCACCCGCTTCCTGTTCTGGCGCAACCTGATCGATCCGTATGCCCGCGAGTGGCAGCATGGCTGCGGGCGCTGGGACCTGCTCGACGTGGTGCGCATGGTGTACGCGCTGCGCCCGGAAGGCATCCAGTGGCCGACCCGCGAGGACGGCAAACCCAGCTTCAAGCTCGAGCATCTCAGCGCGGCCAACGGCCTGGCCCACGAGGCGGCGCACGATGCGCTGTCCGACGTGCGCGCCACCATCGCGCTGGCCAGGCTCATCCGCGCCAAGCAGCCGCGCCTGTTCGACTTCTGCCTCGAGTTGCGGCGCAAGGACCGGGTCGCGAGCGAGATGGGGCTGCACCTCGACCCCGCCCAGCGCCAGCCCTTCCTGCACGTATCGGGCATGTTCCCGGTCGAGCATGGCTGCCTTGGCCTGGTCTATCCGCTGGCCCAGCACCCGACCAACAAGAACGAGGTGCTGGTGTGGGACTGCCGCCACGATCCGTCCGAGCTGTTTGCGCTCGATGCCGACACCATCCGCACCCGCATGTACACGCGCGCCAGCGAACTGCCCGAGGGCGTGACCCGGCTGCCGGTCAAGAGCGTGCACCTGAATAAATCCCCGATGCTGGTCGGGAACCTCAAGACCCTGCGGCCCGAACTGGCCACGCGCTGGGATATCGACCTCGAGCGCGGGCGCGCGCATGCGGCGCTGGCGGCCGGCGGGCCTGACATGAAAGCGGTGTGGGCCCAGGTGCTGGGTCAATCCGGGGCGCGCGAAGCGGTCGATGTCGATGAAGACCTGTATGGTGGATTCGTGAGTCGCGACGATCGGCGCCAGCTGGAGACGCTGCGCATGCAGAAGCCCGAGGCCTTGGCCAAGCGGGTCAGCTTCGAGGATGAGCGGCTCAATGAATTGTTGTTCCGCTACCGGGCCCGCAACTTCCCGCATACCCTGGCGCAAGACGAGATGCAGCTGTGGGAAGCGCACCGTGCGGCGCGCCTGTTCGAAGGCGAGCACGGAGCGCGCACGGTGGACCAGTTGTTTACCGAGATCGATGCGCTGTCGGAGACAGCCGACGAGCGCGCCGAAGACATCCTTGGCGCGCTGTACGACTACGTCGAATTGATTGCCCCGGATCGCGCGTAGGGTCGGCAGCTTCGCTGCCGACCCTACGCATTCAAGCCTTGCGGTACAAATTGATGGAATCGCGCGTTTCGCGCGCCACACGGCGCGCGGCCGCGGCGAAATCTTCACCATCCTGCGGCGTCGCATACAGGATCGCGCGCGACGAATTGATCATCATGCCCGCGCCGCCTGCCGTGCGGCCGGCCTTGACCGTCGCCTCGACATCGCCACCCTGGGCGCCCACGCCCGGGATCAACAGCGGCATATCGCCGATCAGCTTGCGCACCTGCGCGATCTCGTCCGGGAAGGTCGCCCCCACCACCAGTGCGCACTGGCCGTTGCGGTTCCACTTCTCGGCCACCAGCTGGGCCACGTGCTGGTACAGCGGGCGCCCGCCCACATCCAGGAACTGCAGGTCGGAACCGCCCGCGTTCGAGGTGCGGCACAGCACGATCACGCCGCGGTCCGGCCATTCCATATACGGCTCGACCGAGTCGAAACCCATGTACGGGCTGACCGTCACCGCATCGGCGCCATAGCGCTCGAAGGCTTCGCGTGCGTACTGGTGGGCGGTGGCGCCGATGTCGCCGCGCTTGGCGTCGAGCACCAGCGGAATGTGCGGATAGGTCGCGCGCAGGTAGTTGCAGATGTCTTCCAGCTGGTCTTCGGCGCCGAGGGCGGCGAAATAGGCGATCTGCGGCTTGAAGGCGCAGGCCAGGTCGGCGGTGGCGTCGATGATGGCCTTGCAGAACTGGACGATGGCGTCCGGCTGGCCCTGCAGATGGGCCGGCAGGCGCGCCATGTCCGGGTCGAGGCCGACGCACAGCAGCGAATCGTTACGGGTCCATGCGGCGGAAAGTTTGTTGATGAAATTCACCTCTAGCCCCTTGTATCTTTGTAATTGCAAACCCATTATTGTAACCGCCGGCGGCTTGCCACCGGTAGATGGCGCCGATAAGGACGCCAAACGCCCGATGTTTCAGGTATATTTTGATCATTCGACAACCTGTACAGACAAACAACATCATGACCAACTCCCGACTTCTTCGCCTGACCCGCTTCCTCGGCGGCGCCGTGCTGGCCGGCGCCCTGCTGTCCGGCTGCGGCTACAACGACTTCCAGACCAAGGACGAGGCCACCAAGGCGGCTTGGAGCGAAGTGGTGAACCAGTACCAGCGCCGCGCCGACCTGATCCCCAACCTGGTCAATACCGTCAAGGGCTATGCCTCGCATGAAAGTGCAACCCTCGAAGCGGTGACGCGCGCCCGCGCCCAGGCCACCAGCTTCCAGATCACGCCCGAAGTGCTCAACAACCCAGAGGCGTTCCAGAAGTTCCAGCAGGTGCAGGGCGAGTTGTCGGGCGCCCTGTCGCGCCTGATGATGGTCTCTGAAAAATACCCCGACCTGAAGGCAGATACGAGCTTCCGCGACCTGCAGTCGCAGCTCGAAGGCACGGAGAATCGCATCACGGTCGCGCGCCAGCGTTATATCGCCTCGGTCCAGGATTACAACGTCACCGTGCGCCAGTTCCCCAAGAACCTGACCGCGATGGTGTTCGGGTATGACACCAAGCCTTCGTTCACCGTCGAGAACGAGAAGGCGATTTCGACCGCGCCGACGGTCGACTTCGGCAAGTAAGCCGGCATGGCCGCGCTCTCACGGTTGTTCTCCATCCTGCTGCTTGCGCTGATCGTCGGCACCCCGGCCTTCGCGCAACTGCAGCCAGTGCCGACGCTCACCACCCGCGTCACCGACCAGGCGGGCATGCTCGACGCCGCCCAGCGCCAACGGCTGGAAGCGGTGCTGGCCGACTACGAAACCAGGACCGGCAGCCAGATCGCCGTGCTGCTGGTGAAGTCGACCGAACCCGAGGCGATCGAGCAGTACAGCATCCGCGTCACCGATGCATGGAAACTGGGCCGCAAGGGTGTCGATGACGGCGTGTTGCTGCTGGTAGCGCGCGACAATCCGTCGTCGCTACGGCGCCTGCGCATCGAGGCCGGACGCGGCGTGCAGGGCGTGCTGACCGACGCCCAGTCCAAGCGCATCCTGCAGGACGTGATCGCGCCCCACTTCAAGCAAGAGCATTATTACGAAGGCCTAGTGGCCGGCGTCGGCGCCATCGCCACCCTGCTCAACCAGGAAGCCTTCCCCGCGCCGCCCCAACCACAGCAACAGCGCCAGGCGGTATCCGGCGGCGGTGGTTTCCCCTTGTGGGCGATCTTCCTGATCATCATCGGCGCCTCGATGCTGCGCTCGGTGTTCCGGCCGCGCCGCGGACACACGGTGTCCACCCGCCGCGGCCAATCGCACTGGGGCAGCGCCACCACCGGCTTCGTCCTCGGTAACATCATCGGCAATATGAACCGCGGCGGTGGCGGCGGCTTTGGCGGCGGTGGATTTGGCGGCGGCGGCTTTTCGGGCGGTGGCGGCAGCTTTGACGGCGGCGGCGCCTCGGGAGACTGGTAATGGGATCGTTTGGACAAAAAGTGGGACGCGCCTGGCGCCACTGGCGCAGCAGCGCGAGCGAGGCAAAACAGGCGTTCCCCGATACGACCCTGGACGCGATCGCCGAGGCGATCGACCTGGGCGAGCGCGGTCACCGCGGCGAGGTGCGCCTGATCGTCGAGAAATCTTTGCCGTTCGAGGCGGCCTGGGATGGCATCACCAACCGCCAGCGCGCACTCGGCCTGTTCGCCGACTACGGCGTGTGGGACACCGAAGACAATTGCGGGGTGCTGATCTACGTGAACCTGGCCGAGCACAAGGTCGACATCGTGGCCGACCGCGGCATCGACCGCAAGATCGACGCCGCC
>Ga0265798_10000793_pt1 | contig 50696 bp, 44 predicted proteins | sample P3T30metagenome_FD_192430 | JGI IMG/M metagenome (GOLD analysis project Ga0265798, IMG submission 192430) | Plant litter microbial communities from East Loma Ridge, Irvine, California - P3 T30 | ecosystem: Environmental > Terrestrial > Plant litter > Unclassified | place: USA: California...
GGCCGGAGGCATTCACATGTTCGATCAATGGCGCACCGGCAAGCGCAAGCCGCCCAGCCCTCGGCATGTCAATGTGTGGCCCGAAGCGGTTGCAAAGACAAAACAGCCATGCGATAAAGCGGAGGACTTCTATGTGGTACTGGTTCCGTAGCTGCATTTCCGTTGCTGCACTTGCCCTATGCTGTGCTGTCGCTGAGGCGGGAACCTATCGATGCCCCCCTACCTATCCAGGCAACGATGCACCGCCCGTTCCACTTACTAATGCCTTGATGATGTGGGGAAAGCGGCCTACCAGCGGTCCCCCGTTCCCCGCTGGCTGGGACCAGCCAGAGGAACACCCAGCGGCAGAAGGCATGGACCTGCATTACGACATTCCAGAGGGTGAGGAAGGCTGGTTCATCTGCGCATATGGTGCTCCTAAGCGCATCAAAGGCCAATTCCGCAACGGGCGGGAATACGGCCAGCGCATGGAACAGCTTGGAGAGGAACCCTGGTTTATCAAGCTGGCCCCGAACGACACAAGCTGCACGATACAAATTCGGGAACTCAAATCACGCCAACCAAGCACTTGGACGGCTACTGCTACATGCCAGCGGCAGTAATCCAGATACGACAAGGGGGAGCTTCAGGCACGTTCCTTTGTTCAGGTCCAGCCCATCATCGGACCCAGCAGATTTTTACTGCCTCGGCCGCAAACGAAAAAGGCCAGCCCGAAGGCTGGCCTAAATCTTTGATTCTGTTGGTCGGTGCGAGAGGATTCGAACCTCCGACCCCGTGCACCCCATGCACGTACGCTACCAGGCTGCGCTACGCCCCGATCCAGTCTGCAATTATATCAGAGCCGGCCAGGATGGTTAAGTTTTTGACAGGCAAGTGCGTGCCTGTCATAAAACCTTACTTCCACTCCCCGCGCAAGGCCAGCACCTGCTCGTACAAGCCCTCCGGCGTGACCTCCTGCGGCGGCACCGGCCGCCCCACCGCCAGCGCCAGCCGAGAGCGCCAGCCGCGCGAGAACGACCGCTCGAACACGTTCGACGGATCGCGCGAGAACACGCTGCCCCACAGCCCGCGCAGCGCCATCGGGATCACCGGGACCTTGCTGCGCTCGACGATCTTGCCGATGCCGCCGCGGAATTCGTTGAGGTCGCCGGTGCGGGTCAGTTTCCCTTCCGGGAAGATGCAGACCAGTTCGCCATCATGCAGCGCGTGGGCGATGTCGACGAAAGCCTTTTCCATGAGCCACGGATCTTCCTTGGCCGGCGCGATCGGGATCGCCTTGCCGGTGCGGAAGATGAAGCCCAGCAGCGGCGTCTTGAAGATGCGGTGGTCCATCACGAAGCGGATCGGGCGCGGGCTGGCCGCCAGGATGACGATGGCGTCGACGTAGGACACGTGATTGCAGACCAGTACCGCGGGGCCCTGTTCCGGGATGCGCTCCACGTCCACGGTCGAGACGCGATGGATGGTGTGGATCAGCAGCCAGGCCAGGAAGCGCATCAGGAATTCCGGCACCAGCGAGAAGATGTAGGCCGCCACCAGCACATTCAGCAGCGCGGTGGTCAGGAACATTTCGGGAATCGTGAAGCCCTGCTTAAACAGCAACACGGCGACACCGGCGGCCGCCACCATGAACAGCGCGTTCAGGATGTTCATGCCGGCAATGGTGCGCGAGACGTGCTTGGGGTCGCAGCGGGTCTGGATCAGCGCGAACAGCGGCACGATAAAGAAGCCGCCGAACACGCCCAGCAGCAGCAGGTCGGCCAGGATACGGATCGTGCCGGCCTGGTGCAGCAGGCCGATGGCGTCGACGCTGGCGGTATTCGTGTAGCCCTGGCTGGCAAAATACAGGTCGATGCCGAACACCGACAAACCGATGGCGCCGAAGGGTACCAGGCCGATCTCGACCTTGCCGCCGGACAGTTTTTCGCACAGCAGGGAGCCGGTGCCGATGCCGAGCGAAAAGATGGTCAGCAGGAGCACGAACACGCTGTGGTCGCCGTGCAGGTAGTCCTTGGCGAACAGCGGGAATTGCGACAGCACCAGTGCGCCATAAAACCAGAACCAGGAATTGCCGAGCATGGACAGGAACACGGTGCGGTTCTGGCGCGAATACGACAGGTTGCGCCAGGATTCGGCGATGAAGTTGGCGCTGATCTTCAACTGCGGTTCCGGCGCCGGGGACGCCGGGATGCGCCAGCTGGTGGCCAGGCCCAGCAGCGCGACCAGCAGCGTGCCGCCGGCCACCAGTTCGATGCCGAGGCTGCCGTGGCCGGCCAGCACCGCGCCCATCACTTCGCCCAGCAGGATGCCGACGAAAGTACCCATTTCGATCACGCCATTGCCGCCGACCAGCTCATCGGCGCGCAGTTGCTGCGGCAGGTAGGCATACTTGACCGGACCGAACAGCGTCGAGTGCACGCCCATCCCGGCCACGGCGGCGATCAGGAGCCACAGCGTGTGCGTCAGCCAGCCGGCCGCGGCGATGGCCATGATGCCGATTTCGAGCACCTTGACGAAACGCGCCAGCCTGCCCTTCTCGACCTTGTCGGCGATCTGGCCGGCGGTCGCGGAAAACACCACGTAGGGCAGGATGAACAGGCCGGGGATCAGGTTGTTGAGCAGCGCCGGCGCGAGATCGGTCCAGGACAGCGCGTCATAGGTCAGCACCACCAGCAGCGCGGTCTTGAACAGGTTGTCGTTGAAGGCGCCGAGGAATTGGGTCCAGAAGAAGGGGCCGAAACGGCGCTGGGTCAGCAGGGAAAACTGGCTTGGGTGGCTCATGCGGAAGGTCTCGTCCGTTGCGTGGAGACCGTAATCTACAACACAACACTGGGCTTGGATATATAGTGTTGCTAAGTATCAAGCCCAGTCGCGGATGCCGATACTGGGAGTCGCAAGGACTGCCACGCTGACTCAAGGGTATCGCCTGATGCCACCAGACATTACAAGTTGACCTCCACACATTGCGACTGGATAAGCATTCATTCCGCAAAACAATCGTGGATTTGAGCAGGCACAAGCATCTTGCCGGACGGTCTTCTTGTGCACCGCAGCGAAGGTAGAATATTCACATGAAATCTACCAACCACACTCCCCATGAGCGCAGCGCCTGCGAGGCCTTGTTGGACCAGGTCGAGCGCCAGTTGCTGGCCCTGACCACTGCCCCACTCGACGCCCGGGCCGGCAGTCCACGCGAATGCGTGGACGAGTTCGCGAATGAATTCCTCGGCCACTGGAGCCTGCCGCCCAGGCGGCGCTGCTCCCGGTAGCCAAGGGCCTCGGCTTTTAATTGAGGCTTTCCAGACGGATGCGGATGACCTTGCCCACCGTCGTCGCCAGCTTCTCGATGCGGTCGATCGCGGCGTTGACGTATTTTTCACGGGTCAGGTGGGTGATGATGACGATGTCGGTGCGCGCCTTTTCGCCCGGTTCCTTCTGCAGCACGGCGTCGATCGAGATGCCGGCGTCGGCCAGGATGCGGGTCAGGTCGGCCATCACGCCCAGCTGGTCCTGCACGTTCACGCGCAGGTAATAGCTGGTGCGGATGTCTTCCATCGGCAGGATCGGCAAATCCGCCAGTTCGGCCGGCTGGAAGGCCAGGTGCGGCACGCGCGAGTACGGATCGGCAGTGTGCAAACGGGTCACGTCGACCAGGTCGGCGATCACGGCGGAGGCCGTCGGCTCGGCGCCGGCACCCTTGCCGTAATACAGCGTGGTGCCGACCGCGTCGGCCTTGACCAGCACCGCGTTCATGGCGCCTTCGACGTTGGCGATCAGGCGCGCTTCCGGGATCAGGGTCGGATGCACGCGCAGTTCGATGCCCTCGAGGCCATCCATGTGGCTGCGGCGCGTGATGCCCAGCAGCTTGATGCGGTAGCCGAGCTGTTCGGCGTAGCGCAGATCGACCGCCTGCAGCTGGCTGATGCCTTCCACGTGGGCGCCGCCGAACTGCATCGGGATGCCGAAGGCGATCGCCGCCATGATGGTCAGCTTGTGGGCGGCGTCCACGCCTTCGATGTCGAAGGTCGGATCGGCTTCGGCATAGCCCAGTTCCTGGGCCTGCTTGAGCACGGTGGCGAAGTCCAGGCCCTTGTCGCGCATCTCGGACAGGATGAAGTTGGTGGTGCCGTTGATGATGCCGGCCACCGATTCGATGCGGTTGGCGGACAAGCCTTCGCGCAGCGCCTTGATGATCGGGATGCCGCCGGCGACCGCCGCTTCGAAAGCGACCATCACGCCCTTTTCCTGGGCGGCGGCAAAGATCTCGTTGCCGTGCTGGGCCAGCAGCGCCTTGTTGGCGGTGACCACGTGCTTGCCGTTGGCGATCGCCTGCAGCACCAGTTCGCGCGCCAGGTCGTAGCCGCCGATCAGTTCGACCACGATGTCGATGTCCGGGTTGTTGACCACGGCGAAGGGGTCGCCGACGACTTCGCATTCATAGCCGACGACGGTGCGCGCGCGCTCCAGGTTGCGGGCGGCGACCATCGCCACTTCGATGCCGCGGCCGGCGCGGCGGCGGATTTCTTCCTGGTTGCGCTTGAGGACGTGGAAGGTGCCGGCACCCACGGTGCCGATGCCCAACAAGCCGAGTTGGATGGGTTTCATGATGTCAGTCTGTTCTCAGCGCGCGTGGCGGCGCCGGTAGCCGTCGAGGAAGCGCGCGATGCGGCCGCACGCATTCGTCAAGTCGTCGGAATTGGGGAGGAAGACCAGCCGGAAGTGGTCCGGGCTGTGCCAGTTGAAGCCGGTGCCTTGCACCAGCAGGACTTTTTCCTCGGCCAGCAGTTCGCAGATAAATTGCTGGTCGTCGGCGATCGGGTAGATCTTCGGATCGAGGCGCGGGAACATGTACAGCGCGGCTTTTGGCTTCACGCAGCTCACGCCCGGGATATCGGTGAGTAATTGGTGCGCGAGGTCGCGCTGGCGCGCCAGGCGGCCGCCCGGCGCCACCAGGTCGGCGATGCTCTGGTAGCCGCCGAGCGCGGTCTGGATCGCGAACTGGCCCGGCGCGTTGGCGCACAGGCGCATCGAGGCCAGCATGTTCAGGCCTTCGATATAGTCTTTCGCATGGCGCTTTTCGCCGGACACCACCATCCAGCCGGCGCGATAGCCGCAGGAGCGGTAGTTCTTGGACAGGCCGTTCAGGGTGACGAACAGGACGTCGTCGGCCAGCGAGGCCAGCGAGATGTGCTCGTTGCCGTCGTACAGGGTCTTGTCGTAGATCTCGTCGGCGTAGATGATCAGGCCGTGCTGGCGCGCCAGCTCGATGATCTCCAGCAGCACCTCGCGCGAGTACAGCGCGCCGGTCGGGTTGTTCGGGTTGATGACGACGATCGCACGCGTGTTCGGCGTGATCTTCTTGCGCATGTCGTCGATGTCCGGCATCCAGCCGGCCTGCTCGTCGCAGATGTAGTGCCTCGGCGTGCCGCCGGCCAGGCTGACGGCGGCGGTCCACAACGGGTAGTCGGGGGCCGGCACCAGCACTTCGTCGCCGCTGTTCAGCAGGCCCTGCATCGCCATCACGATCAGTTCCGAGGCGCCATTGCCCAGGTAAATGTCGTCGATGCGGACGCCTTCGATGTTCTTTTCCTGGGTATAGTGCATGACGGCCTTGCGCGGCGCGAACATGCCCTTCGAATCCGTGTAGCCGGCGGCGCCGTGCATGTTGCGGATCATGTCCTGCACGATCTCGTCCGGCGGGTCGAAACCGAACACGGCCAGGTTGCCGATGTTCAGCTTGATGATCTTCTGGCCGTCGTCTTCCATCTGACGGGCTTTTTCGAGCGCCGGACCGCGGATCTCGTAGCACACGTCATCCAGCTTGTTGGATTTCAGAATCGGTCGCAAAATATCACCTTTTGGCTCGCGCATTGTTGCAATGCGAAAAATTCCATTCTGCCCAATACAAGCAGATTAAGCAACCCAAGACCAGTTACAATACCCGCCCGCCTGTTCTCCAGGCTTGGCTTTCACTACGACCGCTTTCGATCATGCAGCTACATACCAGCAGCACTGAAAAATACCAGACGGTGACCGGCTACGACCAGACCGGCGTCGAGATCAACGCCCAGCGCTTCGACTACAGCGTACTGGTGATGCCCGAGGTGGCACCGCGCCCCTGGAACATCACCCGCTTCGACGACCTGACCGCCGCCCACTTCGAGCAGATCGCCGCCGACAAACCCGACGTCGTGATCCTCGGCACCGGGGAACGCCAGCGCTTCGTGCATCCGCGCCTGGTGGCCAGCCTGTCGAACCTGCGCGTGGGCGTGGAAAGCATGGACAGCCACGCCGCCTGCCGCACCTACAACATCCTCATGGGCGAGGGCCGCAAGGTCGTGCTGGCCCTGATCATCGAGGGCAAGTCGAACGGGGATGGCGGGACCGCCGCATGAACGATCTGCACCGGAACAAGCCACTTAACCGGACCCTGCTGATCGTTTTTGCCATCGCCATGCTCTACGTGCTGGGCGTGCGCACCCTGGTGCCGCCCGACGAGGGCCGCTACGCCGAAATGGCGCGCGAGATGTTCGCCAGCGGCGACTGGATCACCACGCGCCTGAACGGCATCAAGTACTTCGAGAAGCCGCCGCTGCAGACCTGGATGAATGCGCTGAGCTTCGCCGCGTTCGGGATCGGCGAGTGGCAGGCGCGCCTGTGGACCGGCCTGTGCGGGCTGCTCGGCGTGGTGCTGACCGGCATGGCCGGCCGCCGCGTGTTCGGCGCGCGCATCGGTTTCTACGCCGCGCTGGTGCTCGGCTCCTCGTTCTACTGGCTGGCGTGCAGCCAGGCCAATTCGCTGGACATGAGCCTGTCGAGCATGATGACCGTGTCCCTGTGCAGCCTGCTGGTCGCCCAGCGCGACACCGCCCTGCCGCGCGAGCGCCGCAACTGGATGCTGGCCTGCTGGGCCGGCATGGCGCTGGCGGTGCTGTCGAAAGGCCTGATCGGCATCGTCCTGCCGGGCGGCGTGCTGGCGCTCTACACCCTGCTGTCGCGCGACTGGCGCATCTGGACACGCTTGCATATCGGCAAGGGCCTGCTGCTGTTCTTCCTGATCGCCGCGCCCTGGTTCGTGCTGGTCGGCCTGAAAAATCCGGAACAGCCGCACTTCTTCTTCATCCACGAGCACTTCGACCGCTTCCTCAAGAAGGAACACCACCGCGAAGCGCCGTGGTGGATCTTCTTCGCGCTGATCGCCGCGGGCTGCCTGCCCTGGCTGGGGGTGCTGGCGCAGAGCCTGGCGCTGGGCGCGCGCCGGGAGTGCGATGCCGACCCGGAAGGCGTCGCAGGCTTGAGCGCGCGTTTCCGCCCGCGCCTGCTGCTGCTGGTGTGGATCGCCTTCATCACCCTGTTCTTCACCAAGTCGAATTCCAAGCTGCCCGGCTACATCGTGCCGGTGTTCCCGGCCATCGCGCTGCTGGTGGCGGTCTACCTGGACGTCGGCACGCGCCGCAGCCGCATGCTCGCCGCGGGCCTGGCCGCGCTGCTGGGCGCCGCCCTGCTGGCCTTCGTGCCCTTCATCCCGCGGCTGGCCAAGTACCCGGGCGAGGACGCGGTGTATGCCGCCTGCCAGCCCTGGGTGCTGGCGGCCGGCCTGGTGCTGCTGATCGGCGGCCTGCTGTCGATGCTGTACGCGCGCCAGATGGTGCGCGACCTGGCGGTGCTGGTGCTGGCGGTCGCCGGCTTCGCGGGCACCCAGCTCCTGATGGCCGGCTTCGAGCCGATCGCCCAGGTGCGCGCCGGCGTCAAGCTGCTGCCGGCCCTGCGCGCGGCCGGCGCCGCCGACCCGGCCACGAAAGTGTACGCCGTGGCCCAGTACGAGCAGTCGCTGACCTTCTACCTGGGCCGCCCGGTGACCCTGGTCGAGTTCCTGGACGAGTTCGAATTCGGCCTGCAGCAGCAGCCGGACCTGGCGATCCCGGCCGTGGCCGGCCTGTATGATGTCTGGCGCCGCGACAGCGCCGCCGGCGTGCGCAGCATCGCCATCACCCGTCCCCAGCTCGCAGCCGAAATGCTGCAGGCCGGCTTGCAGGGCCGCATCATCGCCAGCGACCCGCGCCGCGCCGTCATCGCCAATTATTGATTCCCGACGTCCATGAACCTCGCCACTTTCGGCTTCATCATCACCGGCGTGCTGCTCAACGCCGCCGCCCAACTGCTGCTCAAGGCCGGCACCAATGCCATGGGCGGCGCCATCCACCTGACCGCCAGCAACTGGTTCAGTACCGGGCTCAAGGTCGCCACCCAGTTGCCGATCCTGGGCGGCCTGGCCTGCTACGCGGTGTCGCTGGTGGTGTGGATCATCGGCCTGTCGCGCACCGACGTCACCATCGCCTATCCGATGCTCTCGCTCGGCTACGTGGTGTCGGCCTTCGGCGCCTGGATCTTCCTGGGCGAAGTGGTGCCGCCGCAGCGCATGGTGGCGATCGGCGTGATCATCCTCGGGGTTGTGCTGCTCGCGCGGTCCTGAGCGCGCCTGCTGCTACAATCGGCCGCCGGTCCCCAGCACCGGCGCCGAATTCAGCCACGTCTAAGAATTTTTCATAATAATAATTACCCCAATACAAGAGATAGCCATGACTGCCGAGCTGCCCTTCCTGCCGTTTTCGCGGCCCACCATTGACGAAGACACCATCGCCGCCGTCGGCGAGGTGCTGCGCTCCGGCTGGATCACGACCGGCCCCAAGAACCAGGCCTTCGAAGCCCAGCTGTCCGAGTACTTCGGCGGGCGTCCGGTGCGCACCTTCAATTCCGGCACCTGCACGATGGAGATCGCGCTGCGCATCGCCGGCGTGGGCCCCGGCGACGAAGTGATCACCACCCCGATTTCCTGGCCGGCCACCGCCAACGTGATCATCGAGGTCGGCGCCACCCCGGTGTTCGCCGACATCGACCCGGTCACCCGCAACATCGACCTGGACAAGCTGGAAGCGGCGATCACCCCGCGTACGAAAGCGCTGATCCCGGTCTACCTGTCCGGCCTGCCGGTCGACATGGACCGCCTGTATGCGATCGCCGACAAGCACCAGCTGCGCGTGATCGAGGATGCGGCCCAGGCCCTGGGCTCGACCTGGAACGGCAAGCGCATCGGCGCCTTTGGCGACCTGGTGTCGTTCAGCTTCCAGGCCAACAAGAACCTGACCACGGGCGAAGGCGGCTGCCTGGTGCTGAACAACCTGGAAGAAGCGCGCCTGGCCGAGAAATACCGCCTGCAGGGTGTGACCCGCAGCGGCGTGGACGGCATCGACGTCGACGTCCTCGGCGGCAAGTACAACATGAGCGACATCATGGCGGTCATCGGCCTGGGCCAGATGAAGGGATTGGAAAAGCTGACCGCCCACCGCGCCGCGCTGGCGCGCCACTATTTCGATTGCTTCGGCCCGGATTTTGAAAAGGACACCGGCGCCCAGCTGCCGATCCAGGCCTTCGGCACCTCGAACTGGCATTTGTTCCAGATCATCCTGCCGGACAACGGCCCGGGCACCCGCGCCGACTTCATGACGCGCATGCAGAAGGAACACAATGTCGGCACCGGCTACCACTACGCGCCGATCCACCTGTTCACCCTGTACCGCGAGCGCGGCTTCAAGGAAGGCATGTTCCCGGTCGCGGAAACGGTCGGCCGCCTGACCGTGACCCTGCCGATGTTCAATGCCATGACCTTCGACGAAGTCGAACGGGCCGTCGCTGCCGTGAAAGCGGTCCTCGCAAAATGAACGTGATCGCCATCAAGCCGGAGGTGTCGATCGTCATCCCGGTGTACAACGAAGAAGCGGGCCTGGCCAACCTGTTCGCGCGCCTCTACCCGGCGCTCGACAAGCTCGGCATTCCGTATGAAGTCATCTTCGTCAACGACGGCAGCCGTGACAATTCGGTGTCGATCCTGGCCGAGCAATACCGCAAGCGTCCGGACGCGACGCGCGTGGTCCTGTTCAACGGCAATTATGGCCAGCACATGGCGATCCTGGCCGGTTTCGAGCAGACCCGCGGCGAGATCGTGATCACGCTCGACGCCGACCTGCAGAACCCGCCGGAAGAGATCGGCAAGCTGATCGAGAAGATGCGCGAAGGCTACGACTACGTCGGCTCGATCCGCCGCAAGCGCCAGGATTCGGCCTGGCGCACCTACGCGTCCAAGGCCATGAACCGGCTGCGCGAGAAGATCACCAACATCCACATCACCGACCAGGGCAACATGCTGCGCGCCTATGGCCGCAACGTGATCGACCTGGTCAACCAGTGCGGCGAGGTGAACACCTTCGTGCCGGCGCTGGCCTATAAGTTCGCGCGCCGTCCGACCGAGATCGTCGTCGAGCACGAGGAACGCGCGGCCGGCGAATCGAAGTATTCGCTGTACAGCCTGATCCGCCTGAACTTCGACCTGATGACCGGCTTCTCGCTGGTGCCGCTGCAGCTGTTCTCGCTGATGGGCATGGTGCTGGCGCTGCTGTCGGCGCTGCTCGTGGTGGTGCTGCTGGTGCGCCGCCTCTTCATCGGCTCCGAGGCCGACGGCGTATTCACCCTGTTCGCCATCGCCTTCTTCTTCATGGGCGTGATCCTGTTCGGCATTGGCCTGGTCGGCGAGTACGTCGGCCGCATCTACCAGCAGGTGCGGGCGCGGCCGCGGTACGTGATCGCCACGGTCCTGCAGGGGATCCCGGGGGAGAAGCCCGAGCTCGAGGGCGTCGAGAAGCGGCAGGTTGCGCGCTAGTCGAGTCTTACGGAACGCCTGACAACGTCGCCCCTGCGCAGGCAGGGGCCCAAGTTTGGCGAGTCGCAACGAAATTGGGCCCCTGCCTCCGCAGGGGCGACGACTCGTCGGCAAACGATCCATTCGCCTTTCACGGCACTGAAACCATGACCCAACCCCGTAAACGCGCAGTCGTCTTCGCCTACCACAACGTCGGCGTGCGCTGCCTGAAAGTCCTGCTCGCCGGCGGCGTCGACGTCGCGCTGGTCGTCACCCACCAGGACAGCGCCAGCGAAAACATCTGGTTCGAATCCGTGCAGTCGCTGTGCGAAACCGAAGGTATTCCCTTCATCACGCCCGAGGACGCCAAGGGCGAGGCGCTGCTGCAAGCCATCCAGGCGGTCAAGCCGGACCTGATGTTCAGCTTCTATTTCCGCCACATGCTGCCGCAAGCCATCCTCGACGTGGCGCCGGCCTACAACATGCATGGCTCGCTGCTGCCGGCCTACCGCGGCCGCGCGCCGACCAACTGGGCGGTGCTGCACGGCGCGACCGTCACCGGCGCCACGCTGCACGAGATGACGGTCAAGCCGGACGCTGGCGCCATCGTCGCGCAGCAGGCGGTGCCGATCCTGCCCGACGACACCGCCTTCGAGGTGTTCGGCAAGGTGACGGTGGCGGCCGAGCTGGCGCTGTACGAGGTCTTGCCGGCGCTGCTGGCCGGGACCGCGCCGCGCATCCCGAACGACCTCACCCAGGGCGGCTACTTCGGCGGACGCAAGCCGGAAGACGGCCGCATCGACTGGAACAAGCCGGCGCACGAGGTCTACAACCTGCACCGCGCGGTCGCCCCGCCCTATCCCGGCGCCTTCACCGATGCGGGGCCCTACCGTTACGTGATCGAACGCGCGCGCCCGTATCGTGGCGAGCGCGCGGACGAGATCAGGGGTTTGCCACCGGGATTGCGCGTATTGGATAATGCGATCATCGGCGTCTGCGGCGATGGCCGCGCGCTGGCGATCCACAGTCTGCTGGCCAACGGCATGCGCATCCCGCCTGCCGAATTGCAGGCACAGCTGGCCTCGAACCCGCAATGAAGTCGTGAACAAGCAGTCATAGAACAAGACAAGACAAGAACATCATGAAAAAAGTCCTCATCCTCGGCGTCAACGGCTTCATCGGCCACCACCTGTCCAAGCGCATCCTCGAGACCACCGATTGGGAAGTCTACGGCATGGACATGCAATGCGAACGCATCCAGGAATTCCTCGATCATCCGCGCATGCACTTCTTCGAAGGCGACATCACCATCAACAAGGAGTGGGTCGAGTACCACGTCAAGAAGTGCGACGTGATCCTGCCGCTGGTGGCGATTGCCACGCCCTCGACCTACGTGAAGGAACCGCTGCGCGTGTTCGAACTCGACTTCGAGGCCAACCTGCCGATCGTGCGCTCGGCCGCGAAGTACAAGAAACACCTGATCTTCCCGTCGACCTCGGAAGTCTACGGCATGAGCCGCGATGCCGAGTTCGATCCCGAGAACTCGGAACTGGTCTACGGCCCGATCAACAAGCCGCGCTGGATCTACGCCTGCGCCAAGCAACTGATGGACCGCGTGATCTGGGGCTACGGCATGGAAGGCCTCAATTTCACGCTGTTCCGCCCGTTCAACTGGATCGGCGCCGGCCTGGACTCGATCCATACTCCGAAAGAGGGTTCCTCGCGCGTGCTGACCCAGTTCTTCGGCCACATCGTGCGCGGCGAAACCATCCAGCTGGTCGACGGCGGGCAGCAGAAGCGCGCCTTCACCTACATCGACGACGGCATCTCGGCGCTCATGCAGATCATCGAGAACAAGGATGGCAAGGCGAGCGGCCAGATCTACAACATCGGCAACCCGGAGAATAATTATTCGATCCGCGAACTGGCCCACATGATGCTGGAACTGGCGGCCGAGTACCCGGAATATGCGGCCGGCGCGCAAAAGGTGCGGATCGTCGAGACCAGCTCGGGCGCCTACTACGGCGCCGGCTACCAGGACGTGCAGAACCGGGTGCCGAAGATCGAGAACACCCAGTCGGACCTGGAATGGGCACCGGGTGTGACCATGGCGGACGCGCTGCGCGCCATTTTCGACGCCTACCGCGGCCAGGTCGGCGCAGCGCGCGCCCTGGTGGACTGAACGTGACCGCGTCGAACGCGGCGCAGGCGCCGCTGATGGTCCTCAAGATCGACGTCGACACCTACCGCGGCACGCGCGAAGGCGTACCCAACCTGGTGCGCATGCTGGCCAGGCACGCGGCCGGCGCCACCTTCCTGTTCTCGCTCGGCCCCGACCACACCGGCTGGGCGATGAAGCGGGCGCTGCGTCCCGGCTTCTTCCAGAAGGTATCACGCACCTCGGTGGTCGAGCACTACGGCGTCAAGACCTTGATGTACGGCGTGCTGCTGCCCGGCCCCGACATCGGCGCCAAGACCATGGACGAGATGCGCGCGGTGCGCGACGCCGGCTTCGAGTGCGGCATCCACACCTGGGACCACGTCTACTGGCAGGATCACGTGCGCAGCCGCGACGCCGCCTGGACCGGCGCCATCATGGAAAAGAGCGAGCGGCGCTACCGCGAGGTGTTCGGCGCCGAACCGCACACCCACGGCGCGGCCGGCTGGCAGATGAACGAACACGCGTTCGCACGCCACGACAGCGCCGGCTACCGCTACGCGTCGGATGGCCGGGCGCAGCTGCGCGAAGACGGCGCCCTGCGCAACCCGCAGGCCGGCCCCTACCGCTTCCCCGGCCACGCCTGCATCCAGATGCCGACCACGCTGCCGACGCTGGACGAATTGCTCGGGCGCGAAATCGACGGCGTGCTGATCGACACCGGCAACATCGCCACCCACCTGCTGGCGCTGACCGCGGAGCCGAAGCGCGACCACGTGTATACATTGCACGCGGAGCTTGAAGGACAGAAACTCGCCCCCATCTTCGAGCGGCTGTTATCAGGTTGGAAAGCCCAGGGCTACCAGCTTGCCTCGATGGCGGACTATTATGAGAAGATAAAACAGGCCCCGCTGCCGGAACACCCGATGCAGTGGGGCACGCTACCCGGCCGGTCAGGCGAACTGATCGTGCTGGATACGAATGATTAACGGATTGGAGAAAACCCGTGGCCGACAGCCCAACCGCATCGACCGAACCCCTGGCCAATTTCAGCGCTGCCATGACCGGCGACCAGACCTTCGAACTGAACGGTCGCAACGCCAGGTACACGGTGCTGTATTTCTATCCCAAGGACAATACCCCGGGCTGCACCGCGGAATCCATGGCTTTCCGCGACCACCACGATGAATTCACCGCGCTGGGTGCCGCCATCTATGGCCTCAGCCGCGATTCGCTGCGCTCGCACGAAAACTTCAAGGGCAAGCTGGGCCTGCCCTTCGAGCTGATCTCGGATCCGGACGAAGCCGTGTGCACCCAGTTTAACGTCATGAAGATGAAAAACATGTACGGTAAAAAAGTCCGGGGGGTCGAGCGCAGTACGTTTGTCATTGACGCTGACGGCAAAGTGATGAAAGAATGGCGTGGCGTGAAAGTCAACGATCACGTGAGTGAAGTGCTGGAATATCTGAAGAGCCAGCCTTGAAGAGAATGCTCTGAACCCTGGCTCCGGTTACAACAACTTGCGCCTGCGTTCGCCTATTTTGAGTCATAGTTTTACCTCACAGCACCATTCCAATCCGCCTGCCGGCTTCCCCCACCCATGGGCCCCGGCGGGCGCCCTTGTAAGTTCCCTAGTTGCATCTCTCCAGCCCGGCGGCGCGCCCTGCGCCCGCAACGGGCATTCTTCCGACTTTTTTAGATTGAGAACCTGATGCCACTACCCAAAATTCCGACCAAGCCAGCGACCATCCTGTTGGCAAAAGATTACCCCAAAGCCGAACCCGGCAAATCGCCTGTCCGCGCCACCGCGACGGCGGAGAACGACCCCGTCGAAGACCTGATCAGCGGCCAGGCCGTGTCCGCCGCCAAGACCAGCCGCGCCCGCAAGTCCAAGGCGGCCCTGCTGGCCGAGGCGCCGGCACGCGAGGCCACGCCGCCAAGCGCTCCGGCCACGCTGCCCGCGCCACCGCGCACCGACAAGAACGGCAAGCCGGGCCCAAACGACGGCGTCACCGCCAAGCTGCGCGAAACCGACATGAACGAGCCGCATCCGGCCAAGCACAAGCCGGTCGAGGTCAACGTCAAGTCGACGGCCAGCCGCAAGGCCGACACCTCGGGCGCGGCCAAGATGTTCGTGCTCGACACCAACGTCCTGATGCACGACCCGACCTCGCTGTTCCGCTTCGAGGAACACGACGTCTACCTGCCGATGATGACGCTGGAAGAGCTCGACAACCACAAGAAAGGCATGTCGGAAGTCGCGCGCAATGCGCGCCAGGTGTCGCGCACGCTGGACGCCCTGATCGCCAACACCGACGACGACGCGATCGAGACCGGCATCCCGCTGGCCAAGCTGGGCAACAAGGATGCCAAGGGCCGCCTGTATTTCCAGACCCGCCTGAACGCCGCCGAACTGCCGGAAGGCCTGCCCTCCGGCAAGGCCGACAACCAGATCCTGGGCGTGGTGCGCGCGCTGGAATCGGACAGGTCCGGCCGCGCCATCGTGCTGGTGTCGAAGGACATCAACATGCGCATCAAGGCGCGCGCTCTGGGCCTGGCCGCTGAAGACTACTTCAACGACCACGTGCTCGAGGACACCGACCTGCTGTACTCGGGCATCGTCCAGCTGCCGGACGATTTCTGGACGAAGCACGGCAAGAACATGGAATCGTGGCAGGAGATCAAGGGCGGCAACTCGTCCACCTACTACCGCGTGACCGGTCCCCTGATCCCGTCGCTGATGGTCAACCAGTTCGTCTACTTCGAACCGAAGAACGGCGAAGCGCCCTTCTCCGGCCAGGTCCGGGAAATCAACGGCAAGACCGCCGTGATCCAGACCCTGCGCGACTACAGCCACAACAAGAACAACGTCTGGGGCATTACCGCGCGCAACCGCGAGCAGAACTTCGCGCTGAACCTGCTGATGAATCCGGAAGTCGACTTCGTCACCCTGCTCGGCCAGGCCGGTACCGGCAAGACCCTGCTGGCGCTGGCCGCGGGCCTGGCCCAGGTGCTGGAGACCAAGGTCTACAACGAGATCATCGTGACCCGCGTGACGGTGCCGGTCGGCGAGGACATCGGCTTCCTGCCGGGTACCGAGGAAGAGAAGATGTCGCCGTGGATGGGCGCTTTCGACGACAACCTCGAGGTGCTGATGAAGTCCGACGGCGACGCCGGCGACTGGGGCCGCGCCGCGACCCAGGACCTGATCCGCTCGCGCATCAAGATCAAGTCGCTGAACTTCATGCGCGGCCGTACTTTCGTGAACAAGTTCCTGATCATCGACGAGGCGCAGAACCTGACGCCGAAGCAGATGAAGACCCTGGTCACGCGCGCCGGTCCCGGCACCAAGATCCTGTGCCTGGGCAATATCGCACAGATCGACACGCCCTACCTCACCGAAGGCTCGAGCGGCCTGACCTACGTGGTCGACCGCTTCAAGGGCTGGGGCCACAGCGGCCACGTGACGCTGGCGCGCGGCGAGCGTTCGAGGCTGGCGGATCACGCGAGCGACGTGCTGTAAGCGTTTTTACTCGTAGTAGGCAAAAAGCCTGTGTACCGGAAGGTCCACAGGCTTTTTTTATTACCTACAACTTCACCCCGTCGCCCCTGCGAAGGCAGGGGCCCAAGTTGCACGAGCTGTCGATACGCGTCGAACTTGGGGGAATAGTGCCGGGGGCACTATTCCGCCTTCGCAGGGACGACGTGCATAAGCCAATGGCCGTCAGAACTTGTAACGCGCCCCCAGCATATAACGCGGTCCACCGGTCGTGATGGTCAGCACCTGGTCCTTGGTCCGGCCATGGGTCCGCTGGTTCGCATTCGCCAGGTTGATCGCCTCGAACGAGAAGCTCAGGTTCTTGTTGAAGTTGTAGCCGACGCTGAGGTCGACCTGGCCGTAAGCCTCGACGTAGGTCGGGTTCGGCGAGCCGTTATTGGTCGGCGACAGCAGGAACTCGTCGCGCCAGTTGTAGGCCATGCGCACCGACCACTTGTCGTCCTCGTAGATGCCCACCAGGTTGGCCGAGTCCGACAGGCCGACCAGCGCGAACTGGTTGCCGGTACCGCTGTTGTCGAAGGCCAGGTCGGAATTCACCTTGGTGTAGTTGGCCTGGATGCCGAGACCGTTGGCCAGCATGTGCTGCCAGTTGATCTCCGCGCCCTTCAGCGACGCCTTCTTCTCGTTGACGTAGGTCGTCAGCAGGTAAGGCAGGGCCGGATCGCCCGCCACGCCGCTGATGGTGCCGAGGGCATTGCCGGCGTCGTTGGTCCCGGTCATGGTCACGCCCGGCCGGCCATTGAAGTTGCGCAGGATGTAGTTGCGCATGCAGTCGGTGTTGGTCGCCACGCAGCCCGCGGCGATGGCCGCGTTCCAGTAGGCGCCGCCGACCGGCGTGGTGGCCGTGGTGGACGGTTCGTTGGTCACGACCTGGCCCGCGTAGTTCTCCAGGTTCTTGTGGAACAGGCCCAGCGAGACGAAGCTCTGCTTGGTGTAATACCACTCGGCCGACAGGTCCAGGTTCTTCGACTTGACCGGTTCCAGCGCCGGGTTGCCGCGGTTGCCGGTGACGCCGCGCACGCTGGCCGTGGTGCCGATACTGGTGCCGCCTTCGATCTGGTCGTAGCGCGGGCGGCCGATCGACACGCCGTAGCTGGCGCGCAGTTTCAGGTCGGGACGCACGTCCATGTCCCAGTCCACCGTCGGCAGGAAGTTGTTGTACTTGCCGGTCAGGGTCTGGTAGGTGGTGGTGCCGAACACCAGCGGCAGCTCGTTCTGCGAGATCCAGTTCAGCTGGGTCGGCAGCTTGTTCAGGCCGGTCGAGGCCACGTCGGTCTTCTCGTAGCGGAAGCCGACGCCGGTGTGCATCGGCATCGCCGTATCCCAGTCGGTGTTGAACTGCAGGTACAGCGACTTGGTCTTCTCGACCGTGGTGCGGTCGAAACTTGGATTGTCCAGGCTCGGGGTGTAGCCGGCGCGGTCGCCGGTCATGTTGATGGCGGCCTCGCGCACGTCGGCGAAGTTGAACGTGTGGATCTGGTTGAACAGGTTCGGGTTGCCCGAACCTTCGAGCTTGCTGAAGTACTGGCGCAGGCTGTCGGCCTGCCACAGGCTCTGATCGTAGGTCCGGCCGTTGGTGGCGGTGCCGGTCCAGCTGTCGCGCTGCACCTGCTGGAATTTCGAGTGGTTGTCGACCTTGGTGTAGGCCAGGCCGAAGTTCAGGTTCGAGGATTCCATCAGCTTCAGGTTGCCGCTCGCCTGCGCCTGGTCGATCTTCATCTTGTTCAGGCCATCCTGGAACCAGGAACCGCTGACCTGGTTCGGGGCGCGCACGAAGTCGGCGCCCTGGATCGCCAGCACCGGCATTTCCTGGCTGAAGTCGAGCGAGGAGGTGCCGCGGCTGAAGCTGACCGTGGCCAGGTCGTTGTTCGAGCCGAACGGGCTGTCCTTCTTGGCTTCGGCGGTCGAGTGGTGGGCGTCGAAGTTCAGGCGCAGGTTCGGCGTGGCGCGCCACTGGGTGTTGAAGCCGATCGAGTTGTTGTTGGTGACGGTGGCGAAGTCGCCGCCGTTCATCGCGATGTCCTGGTTGCGGACCCGTTCCTCGTAGAAGATCGGGGTGGCGACCGGACCCGGGGTGAACACGCTGGCCTGGACCGGGACGCCGTTGGCCTGCACCGAGGTGTCGTGGTTGAACCAGGCCGACAGCTCGTGGTACTTGGTCTGGATCTTGTTCTGCGAATAGGTGTAGTCCAGCGTGGTCGTGAAGTCCTTGTTCGGACGGAACTGCAGGGTCAGCTGGCCGTTGGTGCGCTGGCGCTGCGAGCCGCGCATGAAGTAGGAGATGTTCTGTGGCGTCAGGTAGAGGTCGTTCGCGCCCGGTGGATTGGTGACCGCGGCATAGGCCGGGGTGCCCGGCTGCGGGATCGCGCCGCTGCCGGTATCGCCGCGGCGGAACGGGCCGAGCCAGCCGTTGGTGACGGCGGCCTGGTTCACGCCCAGGTTGCGCTCCTGGTAGCTGCCGCTGACGGCCACGCCGAACATGCCGTTGCCGAAGACGTGGCTGTAGATGCCCGAGACTTCCGGCGTGTAGGAACGCTTGGCCTTGTCGGCGTCGGGCAGGTTGTCGTTCGACTTGTCGTACACGGCCTTGGCGCCGACGCTGACCTGGTTGCCCAGGTCGAGCGGACGCGCGGTCATGATGTTGATGGTGGCGCCGATGCCGCCCGGCGGCGTGTCGGCACGCGCGCTCTTGTAGACCTGGATCTGCGAGACCGACTCGGAGGCCAGGTTCGAGAAGTCGAAGGCGCGGCCGGCCTGGTCGCCCAGGTTGGCGGTCGGCATCTGGCGCCCGTTCAGCAGCACCATGTTGAGGTCGGGGCCGACGCCGCGCACGGTCACGTTGGCGCCTTCGCCGCGGGTGCGGTCGATCGACACGCCCGAGATGCGCTGCAGCGACTCGGCCAGGTTGGTGTCCGGGAACTTGCCGATGTCGTCGGCCACGATGCCGTCGACGATGCCGTCCGAATTGCGCTTCAGGTTCATCGTCGACTGCAGGCTGGCGCGGATGCCGGTCACGACCACGGTGTTGGCGTTGGCCGGGGCCGGTGCCACGTCGGAAGTTGGAGACGGCGCTTCCTGGGCGTGGATCGGCAGGGCCAGGGCCGCGCAGGCGCCTGCCACGGCCAGGCTGAGCAGGCGTTGCCTGGTATGCAAGGTTTGGGGTTGTCCCCGTTTGATGTACGACACGATGTCTCCTCTCGTCTCTGAATGCGGCGCCTCCCTTCGGGATGACGCCGCGGTGGTTTGTTGCGAACTCACCTGCCCTTACGGCTGTGCTCGACCATTGAAATGGCGGCACATTTATTGATTTCTAAAAAGATTAGAAAATTACACATGTTTGGTCAATCAAAATCTGCAATCGATTTCATGGCAGTTTTTGATGGTGATTTGATGCGAAAAGGGTAGGAAGGGATAATTTTTGTTTCAGAGGACCGGCTTGGTACAGTATTACGTAATATTTATGAAATCGATTTCATAGATAAATCAAGGACTTCGTCATCTGTTCGGAAAGCGCCCGGGCGCTCGAGCGATCAAAGTGGTTGGACCATATCCGGCAAGAATGGCCATGGACGAGGTGTTCCAGCCTATGGAACGTGTTGCACAATAATCACAAAATTTGTGTCAAGCGACTTTCGGGTGAGAAGGATGCAGAGAGCAAGCATACAAAATTTACAAACCTGATGAGCTGTTCGTCAACATCTGGTCTATATTGCATCTGTGCATTAAAAGAAAAACCGTTTGCCCAACTCAAGGAGAAAGAAACGATGAAAGGTTTGACCCTGGCCGCGCTGGCCGCTGCCGTCCTGCTGTGCGGCTGCGCCGCGCCGAATGGCGCCTCGAATGGACAGGACTCGGTGGTCGACCGCAGCGAGGCCCCGCTCGGCAGCTACATCAAGCGCAAGACGCCGGGCAGCGGCCCGAATAACACCAGCACCCTGGACAAGCAGGCGCTGGAGAACGAGCGCACCATGAACAACGGCGCCATCAACGTGCCGCAGCGCTGATCGTCTTCCATAAAAGCGAAGGGCCGGGAGCTTGTGACTCCCGGCCCTTTTTCATTGCGTCACGCCGTCACTGTCAGTCGGCATCCTTCTGCACGAACACCGCAGCGGTACGCGCCGGGATGCTGAAGCTGCCGCTGGCGCGGTCGTAGCTCGAAGCCTTGACCACCTCGTCGCTGCCGCGGCGCTGCAGGCCATGCAGCGCCAGCTTCATGCCCTTCAGTTCCGGGATGGCGAAGGTCTTGGCCACCTTGTCGACGTTGAACAGCACCACCACGCGCGCGTACTCGGCGCCGAGCAGGAAGCGCGGCCTGGCGCCGTCCAGGCTCATCACGATCAGGCCCGGCACCTGGTCCGGCCCGACGTTATGGAACTTCAGGCGTTCGATCACGTCCTGGGCGCTGCGCAGGCGGAACAGGGTGCTGTCCTTGCGGATCTTCAGGAAGTCCTCGAACACGTCGCGCGCCCCGACGATGGCGCGGCTGTCCGGCTTGATCAGCGGATTGGCCAGCACCGGCGCCATCAGGCTCCAGTTGTCCTGGTTGTTGCCCGCGATCGGCAGGCCGACGCCGAAGTTGTTGCTGGTGTAGCTGTAGTCCAGGCGGTTGAACCAGTCGCCGGCGTTGTAGCTGTCGCGGTCCAGCGACTTCGAACGCAGGATCTCCTGGCCGGCATGGGTGAAGGGCACGCCCTGGGCCAGCAGGTTGATCGCCGCGCCCAGGTTCTGCACGCGCACCCGGTCGGCCAGCGACGTGTTCTGCGGCAGGCGCATGGCGTTGATGTCGAACAGGGTCTGGTTGTCGTGCGCCTCGATGTAGTTGATCGTTTCATCCGGGTTGGCGGCGAAGCCGGCGCGCTGGCCGAAATAATCCATCTCGGCATTGCTGCGCAGGACGCCGAAGCGGTCCGTGAAGCGGTAGTCGCGCAGCGTGCCGGACAGCGCCACGCGCACCTGGTCGGCCAGGCGCAGCACGTCGTCGCGGGTCTGGGTCGACTGGCCGTTCGGATCGAGCCAGGCGCCGCTGATGAAGCCCTGCTGGTTTACCAGCGAAGCACCGGTATCGCAGCAGCCGCCGCCGCGCACGGCGTCGCGCATGCGGTCGTTGAACGAGCCGATGCCGGTGCCGTACATATTGGCCTGGCGCGCCTGCACGAAGCGGGCATCATTGGATACGCTGCCGAAATTCCAGGCTTCGCCGTACAGGTAGATGTCGCGGCCGGCGGCCTTGTTGACCTCGTTCTGCAAGCGTTTCAGCAGGTCGAGCGGCGTGAAGCCCATGATGTCGAAGCGGAAGCTGTCGACCTTGTACTGTTTCGCCCACAGCGACACCGAATCGATCATCAGCTTGCCCATCATCGTGTTTTCCTGGGCGGTGTCGGCGCAGCAGCTGTCGTTCAGGATGGCGCCGGCCTGGTTCATGCGGTAGTAATAGGCTGGCACGATCTTGTCCAGCACCGACAGCGGCCCCTGCTGCGACGCGCTGGTGTGGTTGTAGACCACGTCCATGGTCACGCGCAGGTCGGCGTCGTGCAGGGCCAGCACCATCGCGCGGAATTCGCGGATGCGCGCGGCGCCGTCATTGGCGTCGGTGGCGTAGCTGCCTTCCGGCGCGTTGTAGTGCACCGGGTCGTAGCCCCAGTTGAAGCAGTCGCTCCCCTGCCCCGCCGCGGCCGCCGCCTGCTGGGCGGTGCCGTCGGGCGCGCCGGCCGGAATGGTCGGCGTGGTGCAGCCGGTTTCGCTCACGCTGGCGAAGTCGAAGCTGGGCAGCAGGTGCACATGGGTCATGCCGGCCTTGGCCAGCGACTTCAGGTGCTGCATGCCGTTCGAGCGGGTGTCGGTGAAGGCCAGGTACTTGCCGCGGTGGGCGGCCGGCACGGTATCGTCGGAGGCGGAAAAATCGCGGATGTGCAGCTCGTACAGCGCGATGTCGGTTGGCGACGCGAGGCGCGGCACCGCATGGCCCTCCCAGCCGAAGGGTTTCAGCTGGGGGCTGTCCAGGTTGGCGACGAAGCTGCGCGTGCTGTTGGCGCTCACGGACAGCGAGTACGGGTCGGTCACGGTGTTGGCGACCACCGTGTTCCCGGCCCAGCGCGACAGCACGTTGACGGTATAGGTGTAGTACGCGCGGTTGGTCCAGGACGCGTCGCGCGCGCTGTAGCTCCACACGCCGCTGGCGGCGTCGCGCGTCATCGCCACCGTGGCGGCAGCAGTTGCCGCCGCCGTCGCGTAGACGTTCAGGGCCACCGACCTGGCGGTCGGCGCCCACACGCGGAAGGTCGGGATGCCGGCCGGATTGAAGCTCACGCCGAGTTGCGCTTTCTCGGCGCGCGGCGCGAACACGTCGTCCAGCATGCCCGCCATCTGCAGCGAGGTCGCCTGCATCAGCTTGCCGGAAGCGTCGTACTGGGCAATGGCGAACTGGCCGCTGGCCATCTGTGCGATCCTGGCGGCATCCGCATCCGCCAGGCGCAGGCCGGTGGCGCCGGCCAGGTGCGGGAATTTGCGGCGGATGGCATCGGGCAATGCGGTCGGGCTCAGGGCGAAGCTGGCGTCGACGCCGCTGGCGCCGTTCGAGGTGAAGGCGAGGCCGCCATTCGCCGCGTATACCAGTTGATAAGAACCGCTGCTGGGGACGCCCGGCCAGGCCAGGGTGGTTGCCGACAGCCAGTGCGCGCTGGCGCCGGCCAGGTTGCCGAGGTTGAGTACGGGCGGCGCGTTGTAGATGCCGCAATCGCCTTCCTGCATCCAGATTTCCTGGCCGCGGGTGACGATGTCGGGGTTCAAGGGAGCGCTCTGGTCGGCCGCGCAATTCTTGTTGCCGGCGCCATCGGTCACCAGGAAGGAAATCGCGGACTTGCCCGCGGCCAGCGGGATGTCGACCCAGCCGCCGAAGCTGTCGCTGCCGCTGAACATGAAGCGGTCGGTGATCCAGGCGGCGCTCGGCTGCTGCGGGCCGTCCCACGAATACACGCCCCATTGCCCCACGTCGTTCTGGATGCGGTGGAAGTGCATGCGGATGGTGTTGGCGGCGACCGGCGTGGCCGTCGCCACGCTGGTGGTCTGGGCCAGCAGGCGGTTGCCGCCGCTGCCCGTGTCGGCGCCCTCGCCGGCGCCGCAACCGGCCAGCATCGCGCCGGCCAGGCAGACTGCGGCGGGCAGCCGCAGACGTGAAGTCAAACTACTTAGGTTAAACATCTGTCTCCCCTCTATTGATCTTTTCAACCGCGGCGCGTGGCCGGGACGGCAGCGCTGGCCGAGGCGGTGTGTAATATTACTACCGAGCTCAGCCAAAAAAGAGGTCAGAACAGCAAGTGTGCGCGGGTTGTGGCGGAATTGCCGCGCCCATGAAAAAAGGCAGAGTCTGCACTCTGCCTTTCGGGATGGCGTGAAGCGGACGCTTACAGGATGTGCTTGCCCACCCACCAGGCGATCGCCGCCATGAAGGCCGAGGCCGGGATAGTGAAGACCCAGGCCCATACGATGTTGCCGGCCACGCCCCAGCGCACCGCCGAGGCTTTCTGCGCCGAACCCACGCCGACGATGGCGCCGGTGATGGTGTGGGTGGTCGAGACCGGCACGCCGATGGCGCTGGCCAGGAACAGCGTGATCGCACCGCCCGATTCCGCGCAGAAGCCGCCGACCGGCTTGAGCTTGGTGATCTTCTGGCCCATGGTGCGCACGATGCGCCAGCCGCCGAACAGGGTGCCCATGCTGATCGCCGTGTAGCAGGAGATGATCACCCACAGCGGCGGCTCGGCGGCGCCGGCGGACGCGTGACCCGAGAAGATCAGGAGCATCCAGATGATGCCGATGGTCTTCTGGGCGTCGTTGCCGCCGTGGCCCAGGCTATAGGAAGCGGCCGACAGCAGCTGCAGGCGGCGGAACCAGGTGTCGACCTTGCGCGGCGGTGTGCGGACGAAGATCCAGGACACCGCCAGCATCACCAGCGAGCCGAGGATGAAGCCCAGCAGCGGCGACAGGATGATCCACTGCACGGTCTTGAGCAGGCCGCCGCCGACCAGCGCGCTGGTGCCGCTCTTGGCCACGGCCGCGCCCACCAGGCCACCGATCAAGGCGTGCGAGGACGAGGACGGGATGCCGTAGTACCAGGTGATGATGTTCCAGATGATGGCACCGACGAGCGCGCCGAAGATGACGTACTGGTCGACGATGCTCGGGTCCACCGTCCCCTTGCCCACCGTGGTGGCGACGTGCACGCCCACGGTGAAGATGGCGACGAAGTTGAACACGGCGGACATGGCGACGGCGGCCTGGGGTTTCAGCACCCCGGTCGACACCACCGTCGCGATCGCGTTGGCGGCATCGTGGAAACCGTTCATGAAGTCGAAGACCAGCGCCAAAAGGACGAGCAGGCCCAGCACCCAGAGGCTGATTTGAATGGAATTCATCTTGTTCTTGTTCTTGGGGCGTTACGCGTTCTCGACAATGATGCCTTCGATGATGTTGGCGACATCTTCGCAGCGGTCGGTCACGGTCTCGAGGATCTCGTAGATGGCCTTCATCTTGATCAGGTTGCGCACGTCCGGTTCGTCGCGGAACAGCTTGGACATGGCGGCGCGCATCACGTGGTCGGCGTCCGATTCCAGGCGGTCGATTTCTTCGCAGATGGCGACCATCTTCTGGGCGTTGTCCATGTTGTGGAGCATGCCGACGGCTTGCTGGACCTTTTCGCAGCAGGCCAGGCACAGCTCGGCCAGGCGCTTGGCTTCCGGGGTTACGGCGTGCAGGTCATACAGCGAAATCGTTTGCGCGGCGTCCTCCATCATGTCGAGGATATCGTCCATGCGCGTGATCAGCTTGTGGATGTCGTCGCGGTCCAGCGGGGTGATGAAGGTCTTGTGCAGCAGGTCGACGGTGGCGTAGGTGATCTTGTCCGCCTGTTTTTCGATGCTCTCCACGGCATGGGTGCGGTTTTCGAGGTCGTCGAAATTGGTCATCAGGCCGACCATCTCTTGTGCACCCTTCACGCACAATGCGGCGTGCTGGTTGAACAGGTCAAAAAATTTGCCCTCCGTGGGCATCAGGCGTCCAAACATGTAATTCTCCGTTGGTAAATCTCTTGGGGACTTCTTAAGGGAACAGCACGCGTCCCACCCGGCCTCGGCCGGATGGAAGGCGCACCGTAACTTTACGTGTTGCTATTATTATTGAATCAATCGCCTTGGTAGACGGCGAGGTTACCGGTGTAATTGCCGAACTTGGTGTACATGCCCATCCAGGTCACGCGTATCGCGCCGATCGGGCCGTTACGCTGCTTGCCGATGATGATCTCGGCGGTACCCTTGTCGGGCGAGTCCGGGTTGTAGACCTCATCACGATACAGGAAGATGATGACGTCCGCGTCCTGCTCGATAGCGCCCGATTCGCGCAGGTCGGACATGACCGGGCGCTTGTTCGGGCGTTGTTCCAGCGAGCGGTTCAGCTGGGACAGCGCGATCACCGGGCAGCCGAGTTCCTTGGCCAGGCCTTTCAGGCTACGCGAGATTTCGGAAATCTCGGACGCACGGTTGTCGCCGGGTTTGGAACCCTGCATCAGCTGCAGGTAGTCGACGATGATCAGGCCCAGCTTGCCACATTGGCGCGCCAGGCGGCGCGCGCGCGCGCGCATCTCGATCGGGTTCAGCGCCGGCGTCTCGTCGATGAAGATCTGGGCGTCGTTCATCTTCTGGATCGCGTGCGTCAGGCGCGGCCAGTCCTCGTCGAGCAGCTTGCCGGTACGCAGGCGGTGCTGGTCGAGCTGGCCGATCGAGCCAAGCATACGCATGGCCAGCTGGGTGCCGCCCATCTCCATCGAGAAGATGGCGACCGGCAGGCCGGCGTCGACGGCCACGCTCTCGCCGATGTTGACCGAGAACGCGGTCTTGCCCATCGACGGACGGCCGGCCACGATCACCAGGTCGCCCGCCTGCAGGCCCGAGGTCATCTTGTCGAGGTCGATGAAGCCGGTCGGCACGCCGGTGATCTCGCCCTGGTTGTCGCGGCTGTAGAGTTCGTCGATGCGCTCGACCACCTGGGTCAAGAGCGGCTGCACCGGCAGCCAGCCCTGGGCGCCGCGCGCGCCCTGCTCGGCGATCGCGAAGATGCGCGACTCGGCCTCGTCGAGGATCTGCTTGACTTCGGCGCCCTGCGGATTGAAGGCCTTGCCCGAGACTTCGTCGGCCACGGTGATCAGCTGGCGCAGCACGCCGCGATCGCGCACGATCTCGGCATAACGGCGGATGTTGGCGGCGGATGGCGTGTTCTGCGCCATCGCGTTGAGGTACTGGAGGCCGCCCATCTCCTCGGCCTTGCCGAGCTGGACGAGCGCCTCGTAGACGGTGATCACGTCGGCGGGCTTGCCGGAATTGATCAGGCGGACCATCTGTTCGAAGATGATCCGGTGGTCGTAGCGGTAGAAATCCTCCGCATGCATGAAGTCGGCAATGCGGTCCCACGCCGCATTATCGCGCAGCAAACCGCCGATGACGGACTGTTCTGCTTCGATGGAATGCGGGGGAATGCGGAGCGACTCGATCTGCGGGTCTGCTGGGGTGTTCATGGGCGGCATTATACCTGTTTGCCACCGGCCGCTGAAATGATTGGAGAGTTTTAGAGGGGTTTAAAAGTTTTTTAAAAGAAAAAGCCGGGCAAAAGCCCGGCTTTTTTCTCATTCTTACAACAGAATGATTTAGGCAGCTTCGCCCACGACTGCAATGGTCACGTCGACCACGACGTCGGTGTGCAGCGCGACCGCAACCGGGTGTTCGCCGGTGGTCTTCAGCGGGCCGGTCGGCATGCGCACGTTGGCCTTTTCGACGGCGAAACCTTGCTTGCTCAGGGCTTCGGCGATGTCGAAGTTGGTCACGGAACCGAACAGGCGGCCATCGACGCCGGCTTTCTGTGCGATGGTGACGGTCATGCCGTTCAGCTTGTCGCCCTGGCCTTGTGCGGCTGCCAGTTTCTCGGCGGCTGCCTTTTCCAGTTCGGCGCGCTTGACTTCGAATTCGGCGACAGCCGACGAGGTTGCGCGGCGGGCCATTTTTTGCGGGATCAGGAAGTTACGTGCGTAACCGTCCTTGACCTTGACGACGTCGCCCAGGTTGCCGACGTTGACGACTTTTTCCAGCAGGATAACTTGCATATTATTCTCCAGTATTTACTTGTGCTCGTTGCCGTAGCGACTTAAGCGTTGTGCAGGTCGGTGTACGGCAGCAGGGCCAGGTAACGTGCGCGCTTGATCGCGGTGTCCACTTGACGCTGGTAGTGCGCCTTGGTACCGGTCAGGCGTGCCGGCATGATCTTGCCGTTTTCCTGGACGAAATCCTTCAGGGTGTCGACGTCTTTGTAGTCAACCTGTTCCACGCCTGCAGCGGTGAAGCGGCAGAATTTCTTGCGCTTGAACAGCGGGTTCTGCTGTTTGCGCTTCAGTTTTTCTTTTGCTTTGTTTTTGTCGAACTTTTTACCGAATGCCATTTGAGGCTCCTGTATCTAAAAACGTGCGCGCTTTCTATTAAGCGGCGGCACTGAAATCAATGATGTGAAACACCAAGGCTTTACTGTGACGGCTTTTCCTGGCCAGGAATCCCGTAAAGCGATGCGAGGCACCCAGTTCGGCGTGGGCGAATCGGCCGGAAATCTCACCCGCGGCAAGCGCGGCGATTTCGAACTCGACTTGCCTGGCAATCCCCGCTTCCATCTGCTGCGACCCATGCTGCAGGGTCGCGCTGACGATCGGGATGCCGGCCGGGGTGTAACGCAGGATATCGCGTTCCAGGATGCTGGCGACCAGCGACAGCTCGTTCACTACCTGTTGGCGCGAGCCCGCTTAGGCTGCTGCGGCGGCCGGAGCGGCTGCCTGCTCTGCGCGGTGGCTCTTGGCTGCGTCTTCGCGCTGGACCGACTTCATCATCGGCGACGGTGCGGTTTCAGCCTTCTTCATCTTCACGGTCAGGTGACGCAGCACGGCATCATTGAATTTGAATGCGGTTTCCAGCTCGACCAGGGTCTCGTTGTCGCACTCGATGTTCATGCAGATGTAGTGTGCCTTCGGCAGCTTCTGGATCTGGTAAGCCATTTGACGGCGGCCCCAGTCTTCCACGCGGTGGATGTTACCGCCGCGGGTGGTGACCGTGGTCTTGTAGCGTTCGATCATCGCCGGGACCTGCTCGCTCTGGTCCGGGTGGACGATAAACACGATTTCATAATGACGCATGCATTACTCCTTGAGGACGTTTGAACAAATGCCCACCTCGGCGTCAAGACGAGTGTGGGAAGGTAAGCCAAACATTATAACCCGAAAAAGGTCAAGGGTTCAATCACCGCAAAAAAGTGGCCGAAATCGGCGAATCCCCTTGCGCGCGGCGCAATACTGTACAAAAATACAGTCTGTCCTTATACCCATGATTCACTGACCCCATGCTTAAGCTCACCGCAAGGCAAGAACAGATCCTCAACCTGATCAAGGAAGCGATCGACAACACCGGCTTCCCGCCCACGCGTGCCGAAATCGCGCAAGAGCTTGGCTTCCGCTCGGCCAACGCCGCCGAGGAACACCTGCAAGCCCTGGCGCGCAAGGGCGCGATCGAAATCTCCCCCGGCACCTCGCGCGGTATCCGCCTGGTCGGCACCGTCACCCCGGCCGCTGCCGAACCCGTGGCCATCCCGCATGTGCCGGCCGCCCTGCTGATGTCGCTGCCGCTGGTCGGCCGCGTCGCCGCCGGTTCGCCCATCCTGGCCCAGGAACACGTGGAAGCCACCTTCTCGGTGGACCCGGCCATGTTCTCGAGCAAGCCCGACTTCCTGCTGAAGGTCAAGGGCTGGTCGATGCGCGACGCCGGCATCTGCGACGGCGACATCCTGGCCGTCAAGAAGATCGACAGCGCCAAGAACGGCCAGATCGTGGTCGCCCGCATCGGCGAGGAAGTCACCGTCAAGCGCTACCGCAAGACCGGCGCGACCATCGAACTGCTGCCGGAAAATCCGGAGTTCTCGGTCATTACCGTGGATCCGCAGACCGACGAGTTCGCGCTGGAAGGCTTGGCTGTCGGCTTGATGCGTTCCTGGCACTGACAAGCTGTCCGCTCCAGCAAAAACGGCCTGCTTCTGCAGGCCGTTTTTTTTCGTGCAAGCTTCAACATCACTTCAGGGTCAGAGCACAAGCCCCCTTCACTTCGGGGTCAGAGCACAACGACCACATGGAGAACATGATTCAGGATCTTGCCACTTGAACGACATTCACCGTGGTTCGAACGTTGCCACGCAATGCTCTGACCCCGAACTTGTGCTCTGACCCCGAAGTGGGTTTCAGGGTGCAGCTTATTTGTCTTTCGGGTCCGGCGGCGGCGCGTTCTTGACCATTTCGTTGTGCTCGTTCACATACGCCTCGGTCGCGGTGCGCCAGGCCGTGAAGTCGGCCACGACCATCTTGCCGCTGACTTGGGTGTCTTCCGAGATGCGCTCGCCCACTTCCTTCAGGTGGGCGGTGGCCTTGGTCATTTCCTCTTCGGTCAGCAGCTTGGCGACGTCGTCCGGGATGCGCTTGGTCAGCGGCAGTTGCTGGTTCAGGTAGGTGACGAAGCGGTTGTGGCAAGCCTGCCAATCCTTCATCCTGTCGCTGTAGCGGTCGATGTCCTCGTTGACCTTGGACATGGCCGGGAAGCGCGGCGCCGGGCAGCGGTACTCGGGCGTGCGCAGGTCGGACCCGTCGTACTTCGCGATCCAGAAGTCGAGGTCGGCGCGGCGCGCCCCGCGTTGCTTGATGAGCTCGAGCGAGGCGACCGCCACCGCATTGCCCTTGGCGGCGGCTTTGCCGAACCACTCGGCCGCCTTGTCCATGTCGACCTTGCCGGCTTCACCATAGAAGTACATCTCGCCCAGGTGCTGCTGGGCCATCACGTTGCCGCTATTCGCCAGCTTGGTGTACTTCTGCAGGGCTTCGGGATAGGCCTTCTTCGCGAACAGGGCGTCGGCGTCGGCCAGTTCGTCGGCCAGCACGGCGCTGCTGCACAGGAGCGCGGCGCAAAACAGGAGAGTTTTCATTGGGTCATCTTACCCTGCCGTGCGGCAGTTGTGGGGGCCAAACTGGGCAGCAAGAAAGACCAGGTAATCGGCGGGCAGTTTGCCGAGCGCGGCGCAGCTGAACGGCGGCTGCTGGATGTCGCCGAACAGGAACAGGGTGCCGGTCACGGCAAAGAATTCCTTGCCGTTCTCGAGGAAGTGGCTGGACTGGAAGCGGGCCGGGAACACGCTCGATCCCTTCACCTGGCGGAAGGCCTGCACGATTTCCGGCCGCTCCAGGCCCAGCACGCGGAACTGGTAGGCGTGCAGCAGTTCATGCAGCAGGATCGGCTTGTCGGCGTCGAACACGATGGGCTGCACGTAGACCGCGCCGCCGGGACTACGCACCGCGAAGATGCCGGGATTGCCGCGCAGGGCCGGGTCGACCACGATCGGCGTTTGCTTCATGACCTCGAGCACGGCGGACGGCAGGCCGGCCGCTTCCACGATATCGAGCTGGGCCGCGAGCGAAGCCTGCACCTGCGGCGCCAGCGTCGCAGCCGAATCGTCGATGTGGAAACCGTGGTACTCGTCCGCCATGGCACTGCCGCAGGACAGGATGAAGGCGAGCGTGGCGAACAGGCGGCGCATGATGTCGAACCCTTGCAAAAAGGAATTGTTCAACATCTTATCGCGCCGCCCGCGCGCCGTCAGTATTGACTGGCGGCGCTTGCCAAAGACACTCAGGCGTCCAGCGCGCCGCCGAAATCGGTCAGCAGGTCGTCCGTGTCCTCGATACCCACCGACACGCGGATCAGGGATTCCGCGATGCCCATGCTGGCGCGGCGCTCCGGCCCCATCTCGAAGAAGATCGTGTGCGCGACCGGGATCACCAGCGTGCGGGTATCGCCCAGGTTCGAAGCCGGGATCGCCACCTTCAGGCGGTTCAGGTAGTCGAAGCAGTCGATACCATCCTTCAGCTCGAAACTGAACAGCGATCCGTTCGCGCGGAACAGTTCGCTTGCCAGCGCGTGCTGCGGGTGCGATGCCAGGCCCGGGTAATACACGGCAGCGACACGATCGTCGGCTTCCAGCATTTTCGCCAGCGCCAGCGCATTGGCGCAGGTGCGCTCCATGCGCAGCGCCAGGGTCTCGGCGCCGACGGCGATGTGGTGGGCCGCTTCCGGCGCCAGCGAGGCGCCGAAGTCGCGCAGCGATTTGGCGCGCAGCTGGGCCATGCCCTGGGCGCTTGGTGCCAGCTTGCGGAAATTCGGGGCGATGTTCGGGTAGGCGCTCCAGTCATACAGCCCGGTGTCGGTCAGCGCGCCGCCCAGCGCCATGCCGTGGCCACCGATCGACTTGGTCAAGGAATTGACGACCAGGCCGGCACCCACCGCTTTCGGGCGGAACAGCCAGGGCGTGGTCATCGTGTTGTCGACCACGTACAGGATGCCGCGCGCGCGGCACAGTTCGCCGATGCGGGCCAGGTCGGCCACTTGCGTGCGCGGGTTGGCGATGGTCTCGACGAACACCAGGCGCGTGTTGGGCTGCAGCGCCGCTTCGACGTTCGCCACGTCGGTGGCATCGACAAAAGAGACTTCGGTCCCCTGCCCCGCCACCGTGTTCCACAGGCTGTTGGTGTTACCGAACAGGAAGGCAGACGACACCACGTGGTCGCCATCCTTCAGCAGCGCCTGGGCCAGCGCGCCGATCGCCGCCATGCCGGTGCCGAAGCACAGCGTGGCGACGCCGTCTTCCATCTTGCTGATCTTGTCTTCGAGTGCCGACACCGTCGGGTTGCCCTGGCGGCCGTAGCGGAAGCCCGGCTCGCGGCCCTGGAACACCGAGGCCAGCTGGCGCGCATCGGTGTAGCCGAAGGCGACCGAGGTATGGACCGGCTTGTGCAGCGAATTGTGCTCGATCGGCTTGCTGCGGTCGTTGTGCAGGATGGTGGTGGTGAAACCGTAGTTCTTGTCGCTCATGATCTTGATCTGCAAATGAAAACGGGCGCCCGAAGCGCCCGATGTTATTTTATTCCGCGGCTACCGATGGATTCAGGTTCAGCTGGGTGCGCACCACATCCTCGCTCGACTTGCCCGAGCTCTTGTGGCGGTGGCTTTCCAGCTTGTCCAGGTATTCCGGGGTGACGTCGCCGGTCACGTACACGCCGTCGAAGCAGGACGCTTCCACGCTGGTCAGTTCCGGGTTGACGTCGGTGATCGCTTTCTTGAGCGCGTCCAGGTCCTGATAGACCAGGCGGTCGGCCGTGATCTCGCGGCAGACTTCCTCGACGGTGCGGCCGTGGGCGATCAGCTCGTCGCGGGTCGGCATGTCGATGCCGTAGACGTTCGGGTACAGCACCGGCGGCGCGGCCGAGGCGAAGTAGACCTTCAGGGCGCCGGATTCGCGCGCCATCTGCACGATCTCGCGGCTGGTGGTGCCGCGCACGATCGAATCGTCGACCAGCAGCACGCGCTTGCCCTTGAATTCGGACGGGATCGCGTTGAGCTTCTGGCGCACCGATTTCTTGCGCATGCCTTGGCCCGGCATGATGAAGGTGCGGCCGATGTAGCGGTTCTTGATGAAGCCTTCGCGGTATTCGATGCCGAGTTTCAGCGCCAGCTGGATCGCGGCCGGGCGCGAGGAATCCGGGATCGGCATCACGACGTCGATCTCGTCGACCGGGATTTCCTTGCGGATCTTGTCGGCCAGGTATTCGCCCATCTTGAGGCGGGTCGCGTACACCGAGGCGCCGTCGATGACCGAGTCCGGGCGCGCCAGGTAGACGTACTCGAAGGCGCAGGGATTCAGCGACGAATTCTCGGCGCACTGGCGCGAATGCATGTTGCTGTCCTGGTCGACCCAGACCGCTTCGCCCGGGGCGATGTCGCGCATGAAGCGGAAACCCAGGCCTTCCAGGGCCACCGATTCGCTGGCGACCAGGTATTCCGGGCCGTTCTCGGTCTCGTTGACGCCGATGCACAGCGGACGGATGCCGAACGGGTCACGGAAGGCCAGCAAGCCGTGGCCGGCGATCTGGGCGATCACGGCATAGGCGCCGCGCACGCGCTTGTGCACCATGGCGACGGCCTTGAACACGGCTTCCGCATCCAGCGAATAGCCGTTGGCGGCGGTCTGGACCTCGTGGGCCAGCACGTTCAGCAGGACTTCGGAATCGGAACCGGTGTTGACGTGGCGGCGGTCGATGCGGAACAGCTCGTCCTTCAACTGTTCCTGGTTGGTCAGGTTGCCGTTGTGCGCCAGCGTGATGCCGAACGGCGCGTTGACGTAGAACGGCTGCGCTTCTTCTTCGCTCGACGAGCCGGCGGTCGGGTAGCGGCAGTGGCCGATGCCGGAATTGCCATGCAGCGAACGCATGTTACGCGTGCGGAACACGTCGCGCACCAGGCCGTTGGCCTTGTACATCGCGAACATGCTGCTGTGATTGGTTGCAATCCCGGCCGCGTCCTGGCCGCGGTGCTGCAACAGCAGCAATGCGTCATACAGCAACTGGTTGACGGGGGCTTGCGAGACGACGCCGACGATGCCACACATGGTGCGCTCCTAAACAGCTAAACAAAGAAAATTAGAACTGAACATGCTGCGCCAGGGCAGCAGGCAAGAAAGGCTTGACCGTTTGCGCACCCGTCTCCGCAATGGGCGACAGCAGCGCGTCTTTCCAGAAAGCCTGTTGGGGGATGGATGTCATCCCGCACAATATGACGCCGGCCAGCACGATTACAATGCCCCGGCCCAAGCCGAACAGGCCGCCGAGGCCGCGGTCGGCCAGCGACAGGCCGGTGGCTTCGATGAGCGCGCCGATCGCCAGGGCCAGCAGGCCCATCAGGATGCGGACGCCGAGGAACAATGCGATGAAGGCCACGATCAGTCTCACCGTCTCGCCCGGAAACACCGATGGTAGCATGGGGGCCAGTTTCGCGCCGAACGCGTTGGCGACGATAAACGCCGCCACCCAGCCGACCAGCGACAGGATTTCCTTGACCAGGCCGCGCAGGGTGCTGATGACGACCGATGAAATCAGGATGAACAGGACCAGGTAGTCGAAGATCGTCACGGCAGCATCAGGACGGCACCGCGAAGCCTGACAGGCCGATCTTGCCGAGCTTGGCGCGCATGCGATCGGCATCGTCCTTGTTCAGCGGACCGATCTTCACCTTGATCAGGTCGCCCGACTTCTGCGTATAGGAGCTGATGCCGGCGTCGCGCAGGCGGGCCTGCACTTCGGCCGCCTTGTCCTGGCTCGACATGGCCGCCACCTGCAGCACCACCTTCTGGGCACCGGCGTCGGACGGCTTGTCCTTTTCGGCGGCCTTGCCTTCGAGGATGGCGACGGCGCGCGAATCGCTGTGGACCGGCTTGACCGGCTTGTCTTCCACCCTGGCCCTGGCCGCCCGCTCTTCGCGAGCTTTCTCGTCGCGGGCTTTTTCCTCGGCGCGCTGCTTCTCGGCGCGCTGCCTGTCGGCCCGCTCGGCCTTGTCCGCGCGTTCGCGTTCGGCTTTCTCGAGACGCTCGCGTTCCGCCTTTTCGGCGCGCTGGCGCTCGGCCCTGTCAGCCTTTTCTGCTTTCTCGGCGGCCAGGCGGGCGTCGGCCTGGTCGTCCTTGCGCTCGGGTGCGACGGCTTTCGGCTCGGCCTTCACCGGTTCGGGCTTGGGGTCCGCGGGCTTGGGGTCCGCGGGTTTGGCGGCGGCCTTCGGCTCGGCAACTGGCGGCGGCGTGGCGACGCCCTGCGGATCAATGATTTCCTCGTCCTTGCCGACGCTGTCCTCGGCCGCGACCTGCTTGTCGGGCACCGGCAGCGGCGGCGCCTTGTCCTTGGACGGAATCTGGATGGCGATGTCGCCGGCCAGCGGCTTGGGTTCGGAATCGAGCAGCATCGGCAGGCCGACCGCGGCCGCCAGCGCCAGCGCGATCGCGCCGACCAGGCGGCGGCGCGCGCGTTTCTTCTCGGGCAGCAGCGGGTCGCTGCCGGGACGGCGCGAGGCCCCGCCGCCGGCGTTCGACGCCCGCTTGGCCCGGGCGCGCTCGCCGATCGCGGCGTCGTCATCCTTGCTGTAGAAACGACCGCTGTCTTCGGCGACGCGGTCCTGCTTGTTTTTACGGGAGAACAAGCCCATGCGATCTCTGGTTAATGAAGGGAGGCTTTGCGGGCGGCCATGACGCCGGCCACGGTATAGAACGAGCCAAAGACCACTATTCTATCATCCTGCCCGGCACGGCTTGTCGCATCTGCAAAAGCGGCGGCCGGATCCGCGAAGGTCGTCACCGAGAATTCGTCGTCTTTCGCGCCTGCCGGGCGCTTCGCGCGCAGTTTTTCGGCCAGTTCCGCCACGTCGGCCGAACGCGGCGACGGCAGCGCCGCCACGCACCAGTGGTCGACCCAAGGGGCCATGTGCTCGACCACGGCGTCGATGTCCTTGTCCTGCATGATGCCGAACACCGCATAGGTGTAGCGGTGGTAGCCCATGTTGCCCAGGTTCTGGGCCAGGGCCGCCGCCGCGTGCGGGTTGTGGGCGACGTCCAGCACCGTGGTCGGGCGGCCCGCCAGCACCTGGAAACGGCCCGGCAGCTCGACCATCGCCAGGCCCGCGCGCACTTCCTGGGCGCCGACCGGCAAGCGCATGCGCAGGCTTTCCAGCGCGGCCAGCGCGGCCGAGGCGTTCAGCAGCTGGTTCGCGCCGCGCAGGGCCGGATAGGCCAGCGAATTGCGGCGCTGCGAACGGCCGCCAAAGGCCCACTGCTGCTTGTCGCCCTGGTAGTTGAAGTCGCGCCCGATCAGCCACAAATCGGCGCCGATCTGTTCGGCGTGATCGATCAGGGTCTGGGGCGGCTGCGGATCGCTGCAGATCGCCGGTTTGCCCGGGCGGAAGATGCCGGCTTTTTCGAAGCCGATTTCCTCGCGCGTGTCGCCCAGGTAATCCTTGTGGTCGATGTCGATGCTGGTGACGATGGCCACGTCGGCATCGATCACGTTGACGGCGTCCAGGCGCCCGCCCAGGCCGACCTCGAGGATGGCCACGTCCACGCCCGCGTTGGCGATCAGGTGCATGATGGCCAGCGTGGTGAACTCGAAATAGGTCAGGTCGATGCTGCCCCGCGCCGCTTCCACCACATTGAACGCTGCCACCAGGGCCTCGTCGCTGGCCATGTCGCCGTTGATGCGGGCGCGCTCGTTGAAGTCGAGGAAGTGCGGCTTGATGTACAGGCCGACGCGGTAGCCGGACTGCAGCAGCACGGCTTCCAGCATCGCGCAGGTCGAACCCTTGCCGTTGGTGCCGGCGACCATGATCACGGGGCAGGCAAACGCGAGCTGCATGCGTTCCTTGACGGCGCGCACGCGGTCCAGGCCCATGTCGATGTGGGTTTCGGCATGGCGCGACTCGAGGAGCGTCAGCCAGTCGGGCAAGGTGGTGGGGAGGTTTTGCATGATGTCGAAGCAAAATGAACGTCGTCCCTGCGAAGGCAGGGACCCAAGTTCCGCGTGAGCTGTCGATCCGCCTGCAACTTGGGTACCCGCCTGCGCGGGTACGACGCTCAAGGGTGAATCAGGCGATGACGTCGGCGGGCTGGCTCTGCAGCAGGGCCAGCAGGCGCGCGATTTCCTCGCGCATCTTGCGGCGGTCGACGATCATGTCGACGGCGCCCTTCTGGACCAGGAACTCGGCGCGCTGGAAGCCTTCCGGCAGTTTTTCGCGCACGGTGTTCTCGATCACGCGCGGGCCGGCAAAGCCGATCAGCGCCTTCGGCTCGGCGATCACGACGTCGCCCATGAAGGCGAACGAGGCCGACACGCCGCCCATGGTCGGGTCGGTCAGCACACTGATGAACGGCAGTTTTTTCTCGGACAGCTTGGTCAGCATGGCGGTGGTCTTGGCCATCTGCATCAGCGACAGCAAGCCTTCCTGCATGCGCGCGCCGCCGGTGGCGGTGATGCAGATGAAGGGCACTTTCTGCTCGAGCGCGACCTGGGCGCCGCGCGCGAAGCGCTCGCCGACCACCGACCCCATCGAACCGCCCATGAATTCGAATTCGAAGCAGGCGACCACGACCGGCAGGCTCATGATCGAACCGCCCTGCACGATCAGCGCGTCGGTCTCGCCGGTCGCATCCATCGCCGCTTTCAGGCGGTCAGGGTATTTCTTGCTGTCCTTGAACTTGAGGGTATCGACCGGCAGCGCGTCCTGGCCGATCTCGTAGCGGCCACCTTCGTCCAGCAGCGCGTCGAGGCGCGCGCGGGCGCGGATGCGCATGTGGTGGCTGCATTTCGGGCAGACGTGCAGGTTCGCGTCGAGGTCGGCGCGGTACAGCACCGACTCGCACGACGGGCACTTGACCCACAGGCCCTCGGGCATGGTCTGGCGTTTGGCGGCATCGGAGCGCTGGATCCTCGGGGGCAGCAGTTTTTCTAGCCAACTCATGTGTTCTCCTTTGCGGCAAATCTGAAGTTGGCGGTAGTGTAGCCGTTCAATTCCGGCTTGTCGAATTCTTGCTAGTAATCACTTAGCTGTTCGACAAGGCTGAAAGCCAGGCTGGGAGCGGGTTTCACTCTGTGCCGACCAGTTCGAAATGCAGGGCGATGAATTCGGTATCGTCGCGCAGCGCGTGCTCCGGCATGCGGTCGATATGGACTTGCCGGTATTCGTCCGCGCTGGAAAATGTTTCGCCGCGCCAGACGGCTTCGGGGATGGTGTCGAAGCGGATGCGCTCGACCTTTGTGGCGCGGATCAGGCAGCGCGAATGCCCTTTCAGGTCGTGGACCCGGATCAGGTCGCCCTCGGCATAGCCGCCCTCGCCCAGTTCGCCGTAGCCTGCGTAATAGCTGTCGACCAGGTCGGAGGTGACGGTCTTGCGGCCCGCGATGACGGCGCGCGGCAGGCTGTCGTCATGCTCATCTAGACCCCAGAAGGTCAGTTTCTTGATCATGCGAACGAATTCGGAAAATGCCGGCATGGATGCCATGCCGGCAAGGGTGCTATGGAATCAGTTGACGCCCACTTCCGCAGTCTGGAACTCGAAGCCGCCGATCCTTGCCGCAACCAGGTTGTAGATCCAGGCGCCGAGCAGGGAAAACAGGAAGCCGAAGATCGTGTAGAAGATCGGCATCATGATCAACATGCCGATGCCGATGCTGGGGGTGGGCGACAGCATCGCCGGAATCATCATCAACAGGGCGAACGGAATCGAAATGACGAAGTACAGGGCGGCCATGACCTTGGCCGATTGCAGGATCGAGACCTGCACGATTTGCTTTTTCATGGTGGTTGCGCGGAAGTAGTGGGTTGAGGGAACTGCCCTCTTACTGTAGCGCAGGGTTAGCAGAAAGCAAATAAAAATCCCTACCGTGCTTTCGTTATGCTTTACGCTTGAAGACAAGAAAAAACCGGGGCACACGGCCCCGGTTTCATGTTACGCCAGACAGCTTATTGGCCGTCGAGCGCCGCGCGGATGGCCGCAACAAAGGCGCGCACCGCTTGCGGCCCCTGCTCCTTCGGCGTGTTTTCCAGTTCCTGGATGATGCGGCTGCCGATCACGACGGCATCGGCCACCTCGGCCACCTGCTTCGCGGTCTGCGCATCGCGGATGCCGAAACCGACGCCGATCGGCAGCTTGACGTGCTCGCGGATCGCCGCCACGCGGCGCGCCACGTCCGCGGTGTCGATGCTGCCGGCCCCGGTCACGCCTTTCAGCGAAACGTAGTAGCTGAAGCCGCCACCATGGCGCGCCACCTGCTGGATGCGCTCGGGCGTCGAGGTCGGTGCCAGCAGGAAGATCAGGTCGAGATCGTTGGCCTTCATCTCCGCGGCGAAGTCCGCGCACTCTTCCGGCGGGTAGTCGACCACGATGGCGCCGTCGGCACCGGCGGCCTTGGCCTGGCGGATGAATTCGCTCTGGCCCATGCGCTCGATCGGATTCGCATAGCCCATCAGGACCACCGGCGTATGCTGGTTGGCCTGGCGGAATTCGCGGACGTAAGCGAGGACATCCTTCATGCCGATGCCGAAAGTGAGCGCCCGCTCGCAGGCGCGCTGGATCACCGGGCCTTCGGCCATCGGGTCGGAGAACGGGACGCCGAGTTCGAGGACGTCGGCGCCGCCTTCGACCAGCGCGTGCAGCAGCGGGACAGTCAGTTCAGGGCCGGGGTCGCCGGCGGTGATGAAGGTGACGAGGCCGGTCTTGCCCTGCTCTTTCAGGGCGGCGAAGGTGTTTTCGATACGGGACATGCTGTGCTCTCTTATTGTCATCAACCGAAGTTCAGGCCGGCGCGTTGCGCGACCGTGTGCATGTCCTTGTCTCCGCGGCCCGACAGATTGACCAGGATGATCTGGTCTTGCGGCAGCGTGGACGCCAGCTTGGCCGCGTACGCGATCGCGTGCGAGGATTCCAGCGCCGGGATGATGCCTTCGATGCGGCAGCAGTCGTGGAAGGCCGCCAAGGCCTCGTCGTCGGTGATCGAGACGTACTGGGCACGCTCGATGTCCTTCAGCCAGGCGTGCTCGGGGCCGACGCCCGGGTAGTCCAGGCCGGCCGACACCGAGTGCGTCTCGATGATCTGGCCATTGTCGTCCTGTAGCAGGTAAGTCCGGTTGCCGTGCAGGACGCCCGGGAAGCCGGCCGTCAGCGAGGCCGCGTGCTTGCCCGAATCGATGCCCTCGCCCGCCGCCTCGACGCCGACCAGCTTGACGCCCTTCTCGTCGATGTAGGGGTAAAAAATGCCCATCGCGTTCGAGCCGCCGCCGATGCAGGCGACCACGTAGTCCGGCTGGCGCCCGGTCATCTGCGGCATCTGGACGCGGCATTCCTCGCCGATGACGGACTGGAAGTCGCGCACCATCATCGGGTAGGGGTGCGGACCGGCCACGGTGCCGATGATGTAGAAGGTGTTTTCGATGTTGGTGACCCAGTCGCGCATCGCTTCGTTGAGCGCGTCCTTCAGGGTCTTGGAGCCCGACTCCACCGGGACCACGGTCGCGCCCAGCAGCTTCATGCGGTAGACGTTCTGGGCCTGGCGCTTGACGTCTTCGCTGCCCATGTAGATCACGCATTCGAGGCCGAAGCGCGCGCAGATGGTCGCGGTGGCCACGCCGTGCTGGCCGGCGCCGGTCTCGGCGATGATGCGCGGCTTGCCCATGCGTTTCGCCAGCAGCGCCTGGCCGATCACGTTGTTGATCTTGTGGGCGCCGGTATGGTTCAGGTCTTCGCGCTTGAAGAAGATCTGGGCGCCGCCCTGCTGCTGCGACCAGCGCTTGGCGTGGTACACCGGCGACGGACGGCCGACGAAGTGGGCCAGCTCGTAGCGGAACTCTTCCAGGAATTCGGGATCCTGGCTGTAGCGGGCGTAGGCGGCGTTCAGCTCGGCCAGCGCATGGCTCAGGGTTTCGGCAACAAAACTGCCGCCGTAGGGGCCGAAGTGGCCGGCCGCATCCGGCAGCTGGTAGTCGGGAGTCTTGAACAGCGGGGTCTTGATATTGTCCGGCAGGTCTTTCATGGTGTGTCTCGGCTTCAGGTGATGGCATCGGCAGCCCGCACCGCGCCTATGAACGCGGCAATCTTGCGGGCATCCTTGATCCCCTTGCTTTCCTCGACACCGCTACTGATGTCGACCGCAAAGGGACGTACTTGCGCCACCGCGCCAGTCACGTTTTGTACGCTCAAGCCACCACTCAAAACGACCCGAGGCGCGAGCTCTTTTGGAATAACAGACCAATCGAAGACCTTTCCTGCGCCGCCGTAGGCATCGACCCAGGTGTCGAGCAGGAGGCCCGTGAACCAGGGAGAAGCGGCGCGGTATTGAGCTTCCGATTCTAGCAAATCCGCAGCCGATGTGTCAGGCCTGACGCGGAATGCCCGCACGAAGGGGCGCTTGACCGTTGCGGCGATGGCCGCGCACTCTTCCACGGTCTCGTCGCCGTGGAACTGCAGCAGCGTGATCGGCCCGGCATCGACCGCCTGGTGCACCTGGGCCACCGTCGGGTTGACGAACAGGGCGACGCTGCTGACGAAAGGCGGCAACGCGCGTGCCAGCGCGGCAAACTGGTCGGGGGCGACGCAGCGCGGGCTCTTGGCGTAGAACACGAAGCCGAGGGCGTCGGCGCCGGCCTGTACGGCTGCGTGCAGGTCTTGTTCGCGGGTGATGCCGCAGATTTTGATACGGGTGCGTTGCATGATGTCGTAGGGGTCAGAGCCCGGTTTTGCTTCTCCAGGGGCTCTGACCCCGAAGTAGTTAGCGGCTGCTCAGCGGTTTTGACGTTTGCAGCTAAGTACCGGGGTCAGAGCCCCTGAAAAGCAACACCGGGCTCCGACCCCTCTGCCACAGGGACGACGGGGTGGTTATAGCCAGGGAAGTGGAGAAACCGCCTCCTGCGGCAAGCCCCACTTCGGATCGTAGTCGATTGTAGCAAGGTATAAACCGTCGGGCATGAAGGTCGGTGCGGCGGCGTCGCGCGAGCGGGCGGTCAGGACATCGAGCATCCAGTCCGGCTCGTTGCGCCCGGTGCCCACGTAGATCAGCGATCCCACGATGTTGCGCACCATGTGGTGCAGGAAGGCCGAGGCCTGCACCGTGAACACCATGACGTCGCCATGGCGCTCGATATCGACCCGGTGCATCTGCTTGACCGGCGAATTGGCCTGGCAGCCGGACGCGCGAAAACTCGTGAAGTCGTGGGTGCCGATCAGGTGGCGGGCGGCGGCGCGCATGCGCTCGACGTCGAGCGGGCGGAACACCCAGCCGGCGCGCCCGGCCAGCAGCGCCGATGGATTCGGGTGGTTGTACAGCACGTAGTGATAGGTGCGCGAGCGGGCCGAGAAGCGGGCGTGGAATTCCTGCCCTTCCTCGACGGGCGCCAGCGCGTGCGCCCAGCGCACCACGATCGAATCGGGCAGGAAGGCGTTGGTGCCGCGCACCCAGGATTGCACCGGGCGCACCAGGTCGGTATCGAAGTGGACCACCTGCTCGATCGCGTGCACGCCGGCGTCGGTGCGGCCGGCGCAGGTCGTGTGCAGCGGGGTGCAAGCGAACTTTTCGAGCGCGATTTCGAGCCGGTCCTGGACCGTATCGCGCGAGGGTTGTTTCTGGTACCCGTTCCAGGCGGTGCCCACATACTGGACACCGAGTGCAATTCTTGTCAAATCAAAGCCTTATGCTAATGCCGCGCGCATGGCGTTGGCGCGGTTGGCCTGCTCGCCGGTGCCACCCTTGATCACTTCGTCGAGCAGTTCGCGGGCGCCCTCCTTGTCGCCGATCTCCTGGTAGGCGATCGCGAGGTCGAGCTTGGTTTCCATTTCCATGTGGGCCGGCGACAGCTCGACCGGGCCGTCGCCGGTGTCAAACGACTGCACGTCCGGCAGCGGCAGCGGGTTGTCGGCCAGGTCGAGGTCGAAGGTCGGCGCGTCCAGGTGCGGCTCGAGCATGTCGTGCGGCGCGTAGGCGGCGTTCGCGGCCGGGGCCGGCGCCGCGGCCGGCAAGCCATCCACCGGGACGCCGGCCGATGCCGGCAGCGCGAACGGGTCGTCGTCCAGCGCGTCCAGCGCCAGCGGGGCGGCGGCGGCCGGCGGCGTGTGCTCGTCCAGGTCGAAGTCGAGCGGATCGGCCAGCCCATCGGGCAGGGAATGCGCCAGCTCATTGGCCAGATCGGGTGCCGGATTGGCACGGGCCGGCGGCTGCTCTTCCAGGCCGAAGTCCATGGTGTCGAGGTCGAACAGCGGGTCCTTCAGCCCGGTCGCCGGCGTGGTCAGTTCGGGCACCGGCGGCACGCCTTCGTGCAGCTCGGTCGGCAGGTCCGGCAGGTCGAATTCCCTGGCCAGGTTGGCCATGTCGATGTCGGTGTTCGGCGCCGCGGCTTCCGGCAGGTCGAGGGCCATGCCGTGCGCCAGCAGGTCGTCTTCGGTCGGGTGCGGATCGAGCCGCGGCACCGGGTTCGGCGTGGCCGGGGTGCCGAAGTCCATGTCGAAGCTGAAGTCGAGCGGCTCTTCGGCGGCGGGCACGGGTGCCGGCGTATCGGCCACGGCGGCGGCCGGCGCGGCCGGCGCCGGATCGAAGGCGCTCATGTCGAATTCCAGGTCCGGCACTTCGTTCGCCGAGGTGATCTCCTTGACGTCCGGGGTCGGCAGCGCGGTCGCGTCATGCGCGGCCGCCGGCTCGAAGGCCAGGCCGCCCAGGTCGAAGTCGAGCACGTGATCGTCATCGGGCGGCGCGGCCGCGGGGGCCGGTGCCGGTGCCGGCTGGGCGGTGCCCATGGCTTCGGCGAAATGCTGGTCGAAGCTCATCGGCGCGCGATCGGGTTCGTGGTTGCCGCCGGCGGCGTCGGCGGCCAGGAAGGCGTCGTCCAGGTCCTTGGACAGCAGGTCGTCGTGGGCATGCGCGGCGGCGGCGCCGACCGCCATGCCCGCACCCAGCGCACCGGCACCCACTGCCGCCATGCCGGCGGCGCCGCCGCTGTTCGCATACAGCGGGTTGTGCGGATCGATCGACTGGCCCAGCGCGGCGGCCTGCGCCCACTCCTCGCCCTGGCCGCGCGTGATGCCGTACAGCTCGCCGGCCTGGGTCTCGAAGGCGCGCTGGTCCTTGCGCGAGGCATAGATCTCGAGCAGCTTCAGGCGCACCGGCAGGCGTTCCGGATGGGTGCGCAGCGCTTCCTTCAGGATTTCCTCGGCCTGGGCGTCGCGGCCGTAGGCGATGTAGACATCGGCCTCGGCCACCGGGTCGACTTCATTGGTGTCGAGCTGGCTGGCGGACGGCGCGAAGCTGGAATTGAACACGCTGTTGTTGGTGTCCACGCTCTGGCCGCCGGTCTCGGCGAACATCGAGTGCGCCGGTTCGGTCGGCACGCCCAGGATCGACGGTTCGGCGACCGGCTTGACGACCTTGCGCTTGCGGCGCTGGGCGATGCCGAGGGCCGCCAGCAGCAGCAAGGCGGCGCCGGCGCCGACATAGGTCAGGTTCTCCATCAGGAAGTCGAACACGCCCGGCTCCGGTGCCGGCTCGGCCGGCTTGGCGGCCGGTTTGATGGCGGGCAGCTTCTTCGGTGCCGGCGTCAGCTCGGCCGGGCCACGATCGGCGGTCTTGCCGTCGGCGGTCTTCCCATCGGCGGGCTTGTCCTCGGCCGGCTTGTCGATCGCGACCGGGGCCTGGGGCTGGGCCGCAGGCGTTTGCGCGGCGTTGTTCTGGGCGTCGGCGCCGGCCTTGCTCTTGACCTGGGCCAGCTTTTCCAGGTCGCCGATGTTGCGCTCGAGTTCCTTCACGCGCTGCTGGGAATCCTGCAGTTCCTTCTGGGTCGCGATGATGTCTTCGGTGCTGGCGGTCGAGCCCTTGCCGGCCGGGGTGTTCGGCGCGGCCTTGGACAGGCGCAGGCGGTCCTGCGATTCGTTGGCCGCGGTCGGGCGTTCCTCGACCTTGGCGGTGATCCTGCCGGCGCCGCTCTGGCTGGCGCGCGGGGTCTTCTCGGCCTCGGACGCGCCGACCTGGCCGGCCAGCTTGTTGCGGTAGGCATTGAAGTCGGCTGCATGCGCGACCACCATGCCGTGGGCCTCGCCCTCGCCGATGGCGCCGACCGAGCCGGCGTCCGGCACCGTCAGGATGCGGCCCGAGCGCAGGCGGTTCATATTGTTGCCCATGAAGGCGTCCGGGTTGGCGCGGTACAGCGCGACCAGCATCATGTCCAGCGACACCTCGGCCGGCTTGACCTGGGCCGCGATCTCGCCCAGCGTGTCGCCGGGCTTGACGCGGTAGCGCGAGCTTGCCGCGCGCTCGGCCGGAGCACGGTCGGCCGGGGCGCGATCGGCCGGGGCCGCGCGGCCGCGGGCCGGACGCGAGGTCTCGGCAGGGGCCGGTGCCGGCGCAGGCGCTTCGCTGCGCGCACGCGCGCCCTCGTTCGCCGCCAGCTGGGCCGACTGCGTCGCGCGCAGCTCGGCCGGGTCGAGCAGGAAGGTGTACTCGCGCACCAGGCGCCCGTTATTCCAGGACAGTTCCAGCAGCAGGTCGACGAAGGGCTCGTTCAGCGGCTGGGTCGAGCTCACGCGGATGAACTGGCGGCCATTGCGTTGCTCGACGTTGAAGCGCAGCGACAGCAGGGCCGGATTGAATTCGATGTTGGCGCTGCGGAAGGCTTCGGGCGACGCCAGCTTGGCCACCAGGCCGGATGCTTCCTCGGGCGATACCGACGTCAACTCGATCTCGGCGCGCAAGGGCTGGCCGAGTGCCGACAGCACGGTCAGCTTGCCCAAGCCGGCCGCATGCGCCGAGCTCAGGACCATCGCACTGGCGATCGCCGCGGTGAGTTTTTTCAGCGCGGACGACTTCAACGGGAGGCGGTGGGTGGATTGCATATTCGGAACCGAGTGAGTTGAGCGGGAGAAATACGTTGCCCGGAGGTCTCAGCAACATATCATCATGCATTGAGGCATGCAAGTTCTACAGGGGAAACACTTGTCCAGCCTCCGTGATATAGACGTTTTTTTGTTGGCACGGTATTCAATGCATCACACTACTGGCCATATCGACATCATACCAACGGCCCGCCTCAGGGTGCGCGCACCAATGAAAAAGGCGGCCCATGGCCGCCTTCGCTGAAGCCGCGTCGGGTTACTTGTCGAGCACGATGCGCAGCATGCGGCGCAGCGGCTCGGCCGCGCCCCACAGCAGCTGGTCGCCGACCGTGAAGGCCGACAGGTATTCCGGGCCCATCGACATCTTGCGCACGCGGCCGACCGGGATGCGCAGGGTGCCGGTGACGGCGGCCGGGGTCAGGTCGACGATCGAGGCTTCGCGCGTGTTCGGCACGAACTTCACCCACTCGTTGTCCGAGGCGATGATGTCGTTGACTTCGTCCAGCGGCACATCCTTTTTCAGCTTGATCGTCAGCGCCTGCGAGTGGCAGCGCATCGCGCCGATGCGCACACACAGGCCGTCGACCGGAATCTCGCTCGAACCGAAGCCCTGGCCGCGGCCGAGGATCTTGTTGGTCTCGGCGCCGGCCTTCCACTCTTCCTTCGACTGGCCGTTGCCCAGGTCCTTGTCGATCCAGGGGATCAGGTTGCCGCCCAGCGGCACGCCGAACTGCTTGGTCTCTTCGCTTGACAAGCCGTGCTGGGTCGCCAGCACGGTGCGGTCGATTTCCAGGATGGCCGATGCCGGGTCGTCCAGGAGGTGCTTGACCGAGCTGTTGATGGTGCCGAACTGGGTCAGCAGTTCGCGCATGTGCTGGGCGCCGCCGCCCGATGCCGCCTGGTAGGTCATGGAGGTCATCCAGTCGACCAGGTCGTTCTTGAACAGGCCGCCCAGGCCCATCAGCATGCACGACACGGTGCAGTTACCGCCGATGAAGTTCTTCACGCCGCGCGACATGGCGTTCTTGATCACGTCCAGGTTGACCGGGTCCAGCACGATGATGGCGTCATCCTTCATGCGCAGGGTCGACGCGGCGTCGATCCAGTAGCCGTTCCAGCCGGCTGCGCGCAATTGCGGGTACACCTCGGTGGTGTAGTCGCCGCCCTGGCACGAGATGATGATCTCGCACTTGCCCAGTTCCGCGATGTCGGTCGCGCTCTTCAGTTTGGTCTCGTTCTTCGCCATCCCGGGCGCGTCGCCGCCCGGGTTCGACGTGGTGAAGAATACCGGCTCGATATGATCGAAATCGCCCTCGTCCTGCATGCGCTTCATCAGGACCGAGCCGACCATGCCGCGCCAACCAACCAGACCTACTAATTTCATTTTAATAATCCCTTGGGTTATCGAATTCCGCGCGGGCGTATGCCCGCAGCATCGTTATTGTATGCGTTTGGTGGGCACGGGGTGCCCACCCTACGATTTAACGCCGGCTCAAGCCAGTGCGTTGACGACGGCATCGCCCATCTGTTCGGTGCCGACGCGGGTGGTGCCGTCTTCAAAGATGTCGGCGGTCCGCAGGCCTTGCGCCAGCACCTTCTTGACGGCGGCGTCGATGCGGTCGGCCTGCTCGGCCTTGCCGAGCGAGAAGCGCAGCATCATCGCGGCGGACAGGATGGTCGCCAGCGGGTTGGCGATGCCCTTGCCCGCGATGTCCGGCGCCGAGCCGTGCGAGGGTTCGTACAGGCCCTTGTTGTTCGCATCCAGCGAGGCCGAAGGCAGCATGCCGATCGAACCGGTCAGCATGGCGGCGGCGTCGGACAGGATGTCGCCGAACATGTTGCCGGTCACGATGACGTCGAACTTCTTCGGCGCGCGCACCAGCTGCATGGCCGCGTTGTCGACGTACATGTGCTCGAGCTCGACGTCCTGGTAATCCTTGTGCACCTCGGTGACGATGTCGCGCCAGAACTGGAAGGTCTCCAGCACGTTGGCCTTGTCGACGCTGGTCACGCGCGAACCGCGTTTGCGCGCCGCCTGGAAGGCCACGTGGGCGATGCGGCGGATCTCGCCTTCGGCGTAGCGCATGGTGTCGAAGCCTTCGCGCTGGCCCGCGAACGGGCCGTCCGGGCACTCGCGCACGCCGCGCGGCTTGCCGAAATAGATGTCGCCGGTGAGCTCGCGGATGATCAGGATGTCCAGGCCCGACACCACTTCGGGCTTGAGGGTCGAGGCGCCGGCCAGTTCCGGATACAGGATGGCCGGGCGCAGGTTGGCGAACAGGCCGAGTTCGCGGCGCAGGCCGAGGATGGCCTGCTCGGGACGCAGCGCGCGCTCCAGCTTGTCGTACTGGTAATCGCCGACGGCGCCGAACAGCACCGCGTCGGCGGCCTTGGCCAGTGCCAGGGTCGTATCAGGCAGCGGATGGCCGTGGGCCGCGTAGCCGGCGCCGCCGACTTCCGCGCTCTCCAGCTCGAACCGTTCACCCAGCGCGTTCAGGACCTTGACCGCCTGGGCCGTGATTTCGGGGCCGATGCCGTCGCCCGGCAGGACTGCAATCTTCATGTGCTTGCTCTTTCAGATGGTGTTGGCCAGCCACGGCTGGGCTGCCAGGTGCCGCTCCTCGAAGGCGCGGATGTCGTCGGCGTGGCGCAGGGTCAGGCCGATGTCGTCCAGGCCGTTCAGCAGGCAGTATTTGCGGAAGTCGTCGATCGCGAACTCGAAGGCCAGATGGCCATCCGGCGTGGCCACCACCCGCTTTTCCAGGTCCACCACCAGCTTGAAGCCGGGGAAGGCTTTCACGTCGTTGAACAACTGGTCGACCTGCTGTTCGCTCAGCACGATCGGCAGCAGGCCGCTCTTGTAGCAGTTGTTGAAGAAGATGTCGGCGAAGCTCGGCGCGATGATGGCGCGAAAGCCGTACTGCTGCAGCGCCCACGGCGCGTGCTCGCGCGACGAGCCGCAGCCGAAGTTCTTGCGCGCCAGCAGGATCGAGGCGCCCTGGTAACGCGGCTGGTTCAGCACGAAGTCCGGGTTCAGCGGACGCACGCTGTTGTCCATGCCCGGTTCGCCGTGGTCCAGGTAGCGCCACTCGTCGAACAGGTTGGGGCCGAAGCCGGTGCGGCGGATCGACTTGAGGAACTGCTTCGGGATGATGGCGTCGGTGTCGACGTTGGCGCGGTCGAGCGGGGCCACCAGGCCTTCTTGTACGATGAATTTATCCATGATCCGTAGGGGTCGGGCCGCAGGGGTCAGAGCCCGGTGTTGCTTTTAAAAGGGCTCTGACCCCGAAGTTCGCGGCGTATGCTAATCAACTGTTTATTTTCCGCCAGCGCCCGTGATGACCTGGCCAACCTTTTGCACGTCCTTGCCGACGCCGGAGATGGTGTTGCAGCCAGTGACGACGAAGGCGATGAGTGCTAGGGCGATTACTTTCTTCATTTACTTGTTCCTGATATTTCTAGTTCCAAACCGGTATTCGGCTGCCAACAACTTCGGTAACTTCGGGGTCAGAGCCCCAACTGAAAAACCGGGCTCTGACCCCTGGAAAAACCGGGCTCTGACCCCTGCGGTTCTAACCCCTGCGGATATCGACGAAATGCCCGGCGATCCCCGCCGCCGCCGCCATGGCCGGCGACACCAGGTGGGTGCGGCCGCCCTGTCCTTGGCGGCCTTCGAAGTTGCGGTTCGAGGTCGAGGCGCAGCGTTCGCCCGGGTCGAGGCGGTCGGCGTTCATCGCCAGGCACATCGAGCAGCCCGGCTCGCGCCATTCGAAGCCGGCGGCCTTGAAGATCTTGTCCAGGCCTTCGCGCTCGGCCTGTTCCTTGACCAGGCCGGAGCCCGGCACCACCAGCGCCAGCTTCACGTTGGAAGCGCGCTGGCGGCCGCGCACGACGGCGGCGGCGGCGCGCAAGTCCTCGATGCGCGAGTTGGTGCAGGAACCGATGAAGACCTTGTCGATGCGGATGTCCTCGATCGCGGTGTTGGGTTTCAAGTCCATGTAGACCAGCGCCTTTTCCATGGCGTCGCGCTTGACCGGGTCGCGTTCCTGGTCCGGATCGGGCACGTGGCCGTCGACCGTGGTCACCTGCTCGGGCGAGGTGCCCCAGGTGACCTGCGGCTTGATGTCAAGCGCGTTGAGAGTCACGACCAGGTCGAATTTCGCGCCCGGGTCGGTGTGCAGCGTGCGCCAGTAGGCGACCGCCTGCTCCCATTGCGGGCCGGCGGGCGCGAACGGACGGCCCTTGACGTAGTCGATGGTGGTGTCGTCGACGGCGACCATGCCGGCGCGCGCGCCCGCCTCGATCGCCATGTTACAGACCGTCATGCGGCCTTCCATCGACAGCGAGCGGATGGTCGAGCCGGCGAATTCGATGGCGTAGCCGGTGCCGCCGGCGGTGCCGATCCTGCCGATCACGGCCAGCACGATGTCCTTGGCCGTCACGCCAGCCGGCAGGCTGCCGTCGACCTGCACCAGCATCGACTTCGACTTCTTGGCCAGCAGGGTCTGCGTGGCCATCACGTGCTCGACTTCGGAGGTGCCGATGCCGTGCGCCAGGCAGCCGAAGGCGCCATGGGTCGAGGTGTGCGAGTCGCCGCAGACCACGGTCATGCCGGGCAGGGTCGCGCCCTGCTCCGGGCCGATCACGTGGACGATGCCCTGGCGCTTGTCGTTCATGTTGAAGTAGGTGACACCGAACGCCTTCGTGTTGTCGTCCAGGGTCTCGACCTGCAGGCGCGAAGTCGCATCCAGGATCCCTTCGCTCCTGTCGGTGGTCGGGACGTTGTGGTCGGCTACGGCAAGGTTGGCCGAGGTGCGCCATAGCGGGCGGCCGGCCACGCGCAGGCCCTCGAAGGCTTGCGGGCTGGTCACTTCATGGACCAGGTGACGGTCGATATACAGCACGGTGGTGCCATCGGCATCGGCACGCACGACATGCGAATCCCA
>Ga0265798_10000795_pt1 | contig 50658 bp, 37 predicted proteins | sample P3T30metagenome_FD_192430 | JGI IMG/M metagenome (GOLD analysis project Ga0265798, IMG submission 192430) | Plant litter microbial communities from East Loma Ridge, Irvine, California - P3 T30 | ecosystem: Environmental > Terrestrial > Plant litter > Unclassified | place: USA: California...
GGCGAAGATCAAGGTGAAGACGCCCGTCGTGGATATCGACGGCGACGAGATGACGCGGATCATCTGGCAGTGGATCCGCGAGCGGCTCATCCTCCCCTATCTCGACATCGATCTCGAATATTACGACCTCGGCGTGCAGAAGCGCGACGAGACCAACGACCAGATCACCATCGATTCGGCCAAGGCGATCCAGAAGTACGGCGTCGGCGTGAAGTGCGCGACGATCACGCCTGACGAGGCGCGTGTCGAGGAATTCGGTCTCAAGCAGATGTGGAAGTCGCCCAACGGCACGATCCGCAACATTCTCGGCGGCACGATCTTCCGCGAGCCGATCGTGATCTCGAACGTGCCTCGCCTGATCCCGGGCTGGACCAAGCCGATCGTGGTCGGCCGTCACGCATTCGGCGATCAGTATCGTGCGACCGACTTCCTCGTTCCGGGGCCTGGCAAGCTGCGCCTCGTGTTCGACGGCGCGGACGGCACCAAGATCGACAAGGAAGTGTTCGACTTCCCGTCACCGGGCGTCGCGATGGCGATGTACAACCTCGACGATTCGATCCGCGATTTCGCGCGCGCCTCGATGCACTACGGCCTCAACCTGAAATGGCCGGTGTACCTGTCGACCAAGAACACCATCCTCAAGGCCTATGATGGCCGCTTCAAGGATCTGTTCGCGGAAGTTTTCGACAGCGAATTCAAGGACAAGTTCAAGGAAGCTGGCATCGTCTACGAACATCGCCTGATCGACGACATGGTCGCATCGGCGCTGAAGTGGAACGGCGAGTTCGTCTGGGCCTGCAAGAACTATGACGGCGACGTGCAGTCGGATCAGGTCGCGCAAGGGTTCGGCTCGCTTGGCCTGATGACCTCCGTGCTGCTCACGCCCGACGGCAAGACGGTGGAGGCCGAGGCCGCGCACGGCACCGTCACCCGCCACTTCCGCATGCACGAGCAGGGCAAGGCGACTTCGACCAACCCGATCGCGTCGATCTTCGCCTGGACGCGCGGCCTGATCTATCGCGGCAAGTTCGACGGCACGCCCGAAGTCACCAAGTTCGCCGAAACGCTCGAGCAGGTCTGCATCGAAACCGTCGAAAGCGGCAAGATGACTAAGGATCTCGCGCTGTTGATCGGCCCGAACCAAGCCTGGATGACGACCGAGCAGTTCTTCGAAGCGGTTCGCGTCAACCTCGAAAGCAAGATGGGCGCGATCACCGCCTGAACCTTCTGGCCGCTCGCTTCCCGGCGAGCGGCCTCTTGCCATCGCGGAATCCGGATGGCGACGGATTTAAAATGACAGCGCCTTCACTCGCCGGCTGACAAGGCTGACGCGATCTGGCTAGATGGCCCGTATGGCTTTGGCGCTCGACAACAACGGCTTGAGCGACACGCTCGTCATCCTTGGCGCGGCCGGTCTTGTAATCCCCACCTTCGCGCGGTTCCGGATCAGCCCGGTGATCGGGTTTATCCTGGTCGGTGTGCTGGTCGGGCCAGCGGGCTTGGGCGCGCTGGTCGGCAGCTATCCGTGGCTGTACTATATCACCATCTCCGACACGCACGCGATCGAGCCGTTCGCGGAGTTCGGCATCATCCTGCTGCTGTTCTCGATCGGGTTGGAGTTGTCGTTCAAGCGGTTGTGGGCGATGCGCGCGCAGGTGTTCGGCACCGGCGCGGCCGAACTGATCGGATCGGGCGTCATCATTGGCACTGCGCTGCACCTGCTCGGGCAGGACTGGGCCGGCGCAATCGGACTTGGCTTCGCGCTTACGCTATCATCGACCGCGCTCGTCATTCCGATCGCCGGCACGACCAGCGCGGTCGGCAAGTCGGCATTTGCGATGCTGCTGTTCGAGGATCTCGCGCTGGTGCCGATCATCTTCGTGCTGGCGGCGTTCTCGCCCAACGCGGCCGGCGGCGATTGGGCGTTCGTCGGCGTGCTCGGGCGCGGGCTGATCACGGTAGCTGCGATGTTCGTCGGCGGCCGTTTCATCCTGCCGCGCCTGTTCGCGCAAGCCGCGCGGACCAAAAGCCCGGAATTGTTCCTGGCGGCGTCGCTGCTGATCGTGATCGCCGCCAGCCTTGCCACGGCGGCAGCGGGGCTGTCACCGATCGTCGGCGCCTTGCTGGCCGGACTGCTCATCGCGGAGACCGATTACCACAACGAGGTCGAGGTGATGACCGCGCCGTTCAAGGGCCTGGCGCTCGGCGTGTTTCTGATCACGGTCGGGATGAGCCTCGATCTCCGCACCGTGGTTGAGAATTGGGCATCGCTGTTGCTCGGCATCCTGGGCGTGATCGCGGCGAAGACCCTTGTGACATTCGCTCTGCTCAAGCTCGGTCGGGTCAAGTCAGGCATCGCGGCGGAAACCGGCCTGCTGATGGCGAGTCCGTCCGAAACGACATTGATCGTGCTCGGCACCGCCGCACAAGCCGCGCTGATCGCCCCATCCACGGCCGCCTTTTGGCAGACCATCACGGCGATCGGCCTCACCATTACACCGCTGCTCGCCTGGGCGGGGCGGCGGATGGCGGCACGGATCGAGCGGCGCAGCGGCAGCGGTGACGCGCCCGAACTGATGATTCCGGCTGAAGGACCGGGCACCGTCGTCATCGGCTTCGGTCGGGTGGGGCGGATGGTGGCGGACATGCTCGCCACGCATGGTCAGCCCTATGTCGCGGTCGAGGCCGATATCGATACGGTGACGGCGGCGCGACGTGACGGCTATCCGCTCATCTTCGGCGATGTCGCGCGGCCGGAGCTGGTCGACCGCCTCAATCTCGGTCGCGCCAAGGCTTTGATCCTGACGATGGATGATCCGGTGCTGACGGTACAACTCACGCGTCGCGTCCGCGGCTGGGTTCCGGACCTGACGATCATCGCCCGCGCCCGCGACGTGGATCATGCTGCCGAACTGTACCGTGCTGGGGTTAGCGATGCCGTGCCGGAGACGCTGGAAAGCTCGCTGCAACTCTCCGAAGCGGTGCTGACCGATCTCGGCGTCGCGGTCGGCCCGGTGATAGCGTCGATCCATGAAAAGCGCGACGAACTGCGCAAGGGCATCAAGAAGGCCGCAGATCTGGAGCGCCTGCCGCGCCTGAAACGGGTGCGCGTGGGCGATGGCTGAACCCACGTTCCCCCCTATCTCGCATCAACGGGTAAGGGGCGTGTCGAACATCGCTGGCGGACGACGGCCATCCAGCGCAGGCGCACGCGAGATAGACTGGGGCAATCGCCTTCCCGTCGGCGGTGAGCAGAAAGTGGGCGGATGGTCGGCAACTGCCATTCGCTCACTCGTCGTGTCATCGTCGCCCGAACAGCTTTTCGATGTCCCCGTGCGCCAGCTTCACCCAAGTCGGGCGGCCATGGTTGCACTGGCCGGAATGCGGCGTCACCTCCATTTCCCGCAGCAGCGCGTTCATCTCTGCTACCGACAGCACACGTCCGGCACGAACCGAGCCGTGGCACGCCATTGTCGCCGCGACGTGATCGAGCCGTTCCTTCAAACTCAGCGCCTCGTCGAACGCGGCGAGTTCGTCGGCGATGTCGGTGACGAGGCCAACAACGTCGCCCTGCCCCAGCAGCGCGGGCACGCCGCGCACCAACATCGCGCGCGGCCCGAAGCGGTCGAGATCCAGCCCGAACTCGGCCAGTTCCACCGCCCGCGCTTCCAGCCGATCGCATGCTGGTTCATCGAGTTCGACAACTTCCGCCAATAGCAGCGCCTGCGACGCGACACCGCCACCGGCCATCGCCTTGCGCATCCGCTCCAGCACCAGTCGCTCGTGCGCGGCGTGTTGATCGACCAGCACCAGTCCATCCTCCGCCTCCGCGACGATGTAGGTGCGCGCGACCTGTCCGCGTGCCACACCGAGTGGGTGGCGTTCGGTCTGCGGTGCTGGCTCGTACGCCGCCTCGGCGCGCGCCTGCGGTGGCGGCGCGGCAAAGCCCGGCCGCCGGTCGTACACGGCATGCCGTGGCGCCACTTCGAGCTCCGGTGTGTTCCAGCCCTCCGCACCCCGATCGCGAGCGGTCGAAGCAGCAGGTTCGTTTTCCCACAAGCGCGGTTCAGGGGGCGCGAGCGGTTCGCTTCGCCACAGCTCCAGCGCGGCGGCATCCGGCCGTTGCGCGCTGCGATGCCCGGCCGCGTCGAGCGCACGGCGCAACCCGCTGACGATCAACCCGCGCACCAGCGCAGGCTCGCGAAACCGTACCTCCGTCTTGGCCGGGTGGACGTTCACGTCAACCAAATCGCCCGGTACATCGAGGAACAGCGCAACCACGGCGTGGCGATCGCGCGCGAGCAGTTCCGCATACGCGCCACGCACCGCTCCTGCGAGCAGGCGATCCTTCACCGGGCGCCCGTTGACGAACAGATATTGATGGTCGGCGATGCCGCGATTGAAGGTGGGGAGCCCGGCGATGCCGCCCAGCGCCACGCCCTCGCGCTCCAGGTCGATGCCGATGCCATTTTCGACAAGGCCGCGATCGGTCAGCGCGGCGACGCGGTCGGGCAGCGTCTCGCCTGCCGGCACGGTCAACACGCGGCGGCCGTCATGTTCGAGCGTGAAGCCCATGTCCGGCCGCGCCATCGCCAACCGTTTCACGACATCAAGGCTGGCGGCATATTCCGACCGCGCCGACCGCAAGAACTTGCGCCGCGCTGGCACCCGCTCGAACAAAGCCTCTACCCGAACGCGCGTGCCGGGCGGAATCGCTGCCGGCCCCTCGCCCATCAGCGCGCCGTTATCGACGATTCGGCTCCACCCTTCCGCACCGGGCACGCGACTCTCCAGCGAAAGTCGCGCTACGCTTGCAATCGAGGGCAACGCCTCGCCGCGAAAACCTAACGTTGCAACGGCTTCGATCGCCTCATTCGGCAGTTTCGAGGTGGCGTGTCGTTCCAGCGCCAGCGCCATGTCGGGTGGCGACATGCCGCATCCGTCGTCCGTCACTTCGACGAGTTCTGTCCCGCCTGCGGCGAGCCGAATGGAAATGCGCGATGCGCCCGCATCGATCGCGTTTTCGACCAACTCCTTGAGCGCGCTGGCGGGACGTTCCACCACCTCGCCAGCCGCGATTCGATTGACCAGATGTTCGGGCAGGCGCCGTATTGACATGAGTCATGCTCTAGCCCAAGCGCAGCCATCCCGCGACCCGCATTCATCATTCGCGATCAGGGCAAATGCTCTGAGCGTACTGACCATGAAAACGGCGTGCGGGGGAGTGCGAATTGCCGCAACCTTGCGCTAGGGGCGGCCCAGAACGGAACGATCAATGGCCTTCTTCTCGCGTTTCTTCAAATTCATGTCGCATGACATGGCGATCGACCTCGGAACCGCGAACACCGTCGTTTATCTGCGCGGACGCGGCATCGTGCTTAACGAACCGTCGGTGGTGGCGGTCGAGACGCTGAACGGCGTGAAGCGCGTGAAGGCGGTTGGTGACGATGCCAAGCTGATGATGGGCAAGACGCCGGACAGCATTCAGGCGATCCGCCCGCTGCGCGACGGCGTGATCGCGGACATCGACGTCGCCGAGCAGATGATTAAGCACTTCATCACCAAGGTTCATGGCGGGCAGCGGCGCTTCATGCGCTGGCCGCAGATCGTGATCTGCGTGCCGTCGGGGTCGACCTCGGTGGAACGTCGCGCGATTCGTGATGCTGCCTCGAACGCCGGCGCATCGCAGGTGTGGCTGATCGAGGAGCCGATGGCCGCCGCGATCGGCGCCGACATGCCCGTTACCGAGCCGATCGGTTCGATGGTGGTCGATATCGGCGGCGGCACCACCGAAGTCGCCGTGCTGTCGTTGCGTGGCCTTGCCTACACCACCTCGGTGCGCGTCGGTGGCGACAAGATGGACGAGGCGATCGTCTCCTACGTGCGCCGCAACCACAACCTCCTGATCGGCGACGCAACGGCGGAGCGTATCAAGCAGGAAGTCGGCGTTGCCAAGCCGCCGGCGGACGGCATCGGCCTGACGATCCACATCAAGGGTCGCGATCTCGTCAACGGCGTGCCGAAGGAGATCCAGATCAACCAGGGCCAGATCGCCGAGGCGCTCAGCGAGCCGGTCGGTACGATCGTAGAGGGCGTTCGCATCGCACTTGAGAATACCGCGCCCGAACTGGCTGCCGACATTGTCGATCAGGGCATCGTCCTCACCGGGGGCGGCGCGCTGCTGCAAGGCATCGACGAGGTCCTGCGTGACGAGACCGGCCTGCCCGTTACCGTTGCCGACGATCCGCTGACCTGCGTCGCGCTCGGCACCGGCCGCGCGCTCGAAGATCCGATTTTCCGCGGGGTGTTGCACAGCGCCTGACGATGGCGCAGCCGGTCGTCGTGCCAAGGCGCGATACCGACTACGCAAGATCGTCCGCTAAGTGTAAGGGGCGTCGTGCTTCTAACTGCCCTTGCGGGCCTTGGACGAGGGTTTGATGGCGCCGTCGAATAACCGGCGTCCGGGGTTTTCGCGCCGGGCGCAATATGGCGTATTTTGGAGTTACGTGTTCGCGGTGGCGGGCATGCTGGTTGGCGTCATCATGCTTGCCTTGTCGTATTTCGATCCCACGACCTTTGCCGCCGCGCGGACCGCAGTGGCTGAGGCGACTGCGCCAGTCTCGTCGGCGCTGTCGTCCGTCGGGCGCACGGTCGGGTCGGTGCCGGATGGGATCGGCAGCTACTTCATGATCCACGATCAGAACATCACTCTCCGCAAGCAGATCGCTGACGACCATGCGGTGACGATGCGCGCACGCGCCATCAATTATGAGAATCGGCGTTTGAAGGCGTTGCTCGGTCTGCGCGAGCGGATCGGCGTACCCGTCGTTTCGGCACGGCTCGTAAGCTCGTCGCCGACCAGTACGCGACGCTTCGCCGTCCTGAACGCCGGCTCATGGCAGGGCGTGGAGCGAGGACAGCCTGTTCTCGGGCCGGACGGGCTGATCGGTCAGATCGTCGAAGCGGGCCCGAATACCGCGCGCGTGCTGTTGCTGACCGATCCGGAAAGCTCGGTGCCGGTACGTCGCACGCGTGACGGTCTGCCCGCTCTCGCAGTCGGTCGGGGCGACGGTTTGGTCGATGTTCGCTCGGTCAGTAACGCCGCAGCGACGTTCGCGCCGAACGACGTGTTCGTGACCTCGGGCGCCGGCGGCGTTTACCCGCCCAATGTGCCTGTCGCCAAGATCCTGCGTCACGGCCGCGACATCGTGCTCGCCGAAGCGATCATGCGTGCCAACACGCTCGATTTCGCGCTGGTGCAGCGCGCGTTCCTTCCAGCGCCGCCGCCGCCCGCGACACCCGTAGCGGTGCCAAAACCATGAGGGCGCGCCACCGGGGCCCGTTTGATGAAGCGCCTGAGACCCGGCTGTCGCGGCTCCTCCCCGCGATCTCGGTCATGCTTGGTTCGTGCGTGACGTTGTGGCCGACGATCGCCGGGTTCCCGTTCTTGCCGCCGGTTGGCTTGCTGATGCTGCTGGCGTGGCGCTTGATCCGAGCCGACGCGTTGCCGATTTGGGCGCCGCTTGCGCTCGGGCTGTTCGATGACCTGCTTAGCGGTCAGCCGTTCGGGCTTGGCATCGCTACCTGGGCGATGTGCTTCTTCATGATCGACTTGATCGACGAACGGCTGATGTTCCGCGACTTCTGGCAAAACTGGTTGATCGCGGCAGGCGGTACGGCGTTTTACCTGGTAGTGGGGCGTCTGACCGCGGTTCCGTTCGGCGCGCCGGTCGATACCGTGTTGCTGTTGCAGGTGCTCGCGTCAATCATGTTGTTCCCGGTCGTATCGCTGCTTTGCGCCTGGCTCGATCGGGACTACGAACCGGCATGAGCCGACCCCGACGGATCGTTACCGACGCTACGCAGACCTATAGCTTTTCGCGTCGAGCGATGATGCTTGGCGGTGCTCAGGGCGGCGTGGCGCTGCTACTGGCGGGGCGGATGACTTGGCTCGCGATCGCTGAAAACGCGCATTACAGTTCCTTGTCCGAGAGCAACCGCGTCAATACGACACCGGTCCCGCCACGCCGGGGTTGGATCGTCGATCGCCATGGCGCGCCGATCGCCAATAATCGCACCGACTTCCGCGTGGATCTCATTCCCGATCTGATCGAGGACAAGGACAAGATCCTCGCCGCGTTGCAACGCCTGCTCAGCCTACCGCCTGAGGAGATGACGCGCATCGTCGCCGATCTCAAGCACGCCGCTGGATTTCAGCCGGTGCAGGTCGCCGACGACCTTGATTGGGAGCGGTTCGCGGCAGTCAGCGTCCACCTGCCCGAGCTTCCCGGCGTCGCGCCGACTCGCGCGTTCGCGCGCAGCTACCCGGCCGGTGCCGCCGTCGCGCATCTTACCGGCTATGTCGGCTCCGCTTCAGCCGAACAGTATCTCAAGACGAAGGATCCGCTTCTTCTCGTACCCGGCTTCAAGATCGGTAAGGATGGTCTTGAAAAAACCTTGGAAAAGCAGCTGCGCGGTGAGCCTGGCGCGAAGCGCGTCGAGGTTACCGCACGTGGCAAGCTGGTGCGCGAACTCGCCACTCGCACTGATATTCCAGGGCAGACGACGCGGCTTACGATCGACGCCGGGCTTCAAGATTACGCGGCCCGTCGGCTTGGCACGAACTCGGGATCGGCGGTGGTGATCGATTGCCTCACCGGCGAGATGCTGGCGATGGTTTCGATGCCGGCTTACGATCCCAACAGCTTTTCCGATGGCATCAGCCATCTGGAATGGAAGATGCTGTCGGACAACGACCATGTTCCGCTGATGAACAAGGTGTTGCAAGGGCTTTACCCGCCGGGTTCGACGGTAAAGCCGATGAATGGCCTTGCCTTGCTTGCCGCCGGAGTAGGTGCGAGTGAACGGGTTAATTGTTCGGGCGCGCTGCGCGTCGGCAACGGCGTTTTTCATTGCCATAAGAAGCGTGGCCACGGGCCGCTCGATCTCAAAAACGCGATCATGCAAAGTTGCGACATCTATTTCTACGAGATGGCGCGTCGGGTCGGCTATGGCGCGATCGCACCGGTCGCACGTGCGATGGGTTTGGGGCAGAAGTTTCATCTGCCGTTTAGTTCGCAGCGTTATGGAACCGTGCCAGATCCGGCGTGGAAGCTACGGAAATACAAGGATCAATGGACGGTCGCGGATTCGCTAAACGCCTCGATCGGTCAAGGTTATGTACTCGCCAATCCGCTCCAGCTGGCGGTGATGGCGTCACGGCTTGCGTCGGGCAAGGCGTTGCATCCAAGCATCCTTGCCGGCTCCGCCCATCCCGCCGCCGATCTGCCGATTGATCCCGAACACTTCGCGGTCGTGCGCGATGCCATGTTCGGTGTGGTCAACGGCGGCGGCACCGGCCGCGCCGCGCGGATGCAGATCCCGGGCGTCGCAATCGCCGGCAAGACCGGAACCGCGCAGGTCCGTCGCATTTCCATGGCGGAGCGTAGTTCCGGCGTGCTCAAGAACGCGTCGTTGCCGTTCAAGCTACGCGACCATGCCCTGTTCATCGGCTTCGCGCCGGCCGACAAGCCGCGCTACGCCACGGCGGTCGTGCTGGAGCATGGCGGCCACACTGTACGGAATCTGGATACGCCCGGCATCGGTCGTGACATCATGACCTATCTGTTCGATCGCGACAAAGCGATGGCGACGCTCGCCGAACTCGAACCGAACTGGGGTGGAGATATCCGGACGCGCATGACGGCCGAGGCAAGCGCCTACCGCGCTGCCGCCAGCGCGCCCCCGCCGGCGCAGGCGGTCCAGACCGAACTGAACGCGACCGCCCCCACCGAAGCCCCCGCGGTGCACGCCGCTACCGCCGCGGACACGTCCGCCGCCGAGTCGGTCGCCCACACTACTCCGGCGGGCAACAGCATCGCCGCCGACGGCACCACGGAGCGTGACCCATGAGCGCACGCGATTATGTGCCCAAGCCGATCTCGCAACTGCCGTGGCTGATCATCCTGCTGACACTTGCGATCGGCTGTTTCGATCTGCTTGTGTTGTATTCGGCGGCGGGCGGCAGCATCCGGCCCTGGGCGTTTTCGCAAGGGATCCGTTTCTTCGTGTTCCTCGGCGGCGCGGTGGCATTGTCGCGCGTGCCGGAGCGGGCGTGGAGCAAAGCTGCCTTTCCCGCTTACGGCGGCCTTGTCGTACTTCTGGTGTTGGTGGAACTGATCGGTGCGGTGCGTGGTGGCGGTCAACGATGGCTCGACCTCGGCATCATCCGCTTGCAGCCATCAGAACTGATGAAGCTGTCGATCGTGCTGGCGGTCGCAAAATTCTATGACGGCCTGCCTGCTGGGGAAACGCGCCGGTTCAGCGCGATCTGGCCGGCTGCAGGGTTGATCTTGGTGCCGGCGGCACTCGTCATGAAGCAGCCCGACCTCGGCACCGCGCTGATGATCATGGCGAGCGGCATCACCGTGATGTTCCTGGCCGGCATCCCGCTGCGACTGTTCATTGGCGGTGCGCTGGCGGTCGGCGCTGCGGTGCCCCTTGCCGTCAACTTCGTTCTGCACGGCTATCAGCGCAATCGCATCCTCGTCTTCCTCGATCCGGAAAGTGATCCGCTCGGCATCGGCTATCATATCAGCCAGTCAAAGATTGCGATCGGTTCGGGCGGCGTGGTCGGGAAAGGCTTCCTCAACGGCACGCAAAGCCATCTCGACTATCTGCCGGAGGGTCACACCGACTTCGCACTGGCGACTATGATGGAGGAATGGGGCTTGATCGGCGGTATACTGCTGATCGTCGCGTTCTTTACAATCATCTACTGGGGCATGAACGTCGCGCAACAGGCGGAGAGCCGTTTCGCCAGACTCACCGCTGCCGGGCTGGCAACTACCTTGTTCTTCTATGTTTCCATCAACATGGCGATGGTGATGGGCCTCGCGCCCGTCGTCGGCGTGCCGCTGCCGCTGATCAGCTTCGGCGGCTCGGCACAAATGACGGTGATGCTATGTCTGGGCGTGTTAATGTCGATCGACCGCCAGAACAAAAAAACCGTGCGCTGGTAACAAAAGGGATTGCATCGCGCGGCGCGGATGGTATTAGCGCGCCTCCCGACGGGGAAGCGCACCAACGCTTCCCGACAAAACAGTACGGACGCATAGCTCAGTTGGTAGAGCAGCTGACTCTTAATCAGCGGGTCCTTGGTTCGAGCCCAAGTGCGTCCACCACCTTCTCCACACATCGGCTGACGTTGAAAGCCTCGCGGTGCATCAGGCGCGAGCGCTGTGGCCCAGACGATGCGGAGCACGACATCCCGCGCCTTTTCGCCTGCTCCGCCAACCTTAAGCTTTCAGTCTTTTAATTTGCTTGCTGCGCATCCGGGTCCCGCTGTACGTGACAATCAAATGACAGTTCCTCCTATGGACCGGTCGCGGGATCGCCGGATCGAGGATCCGACCAACCTTTGGATCATACACCCGGCGGCACGTGCTATGCTGCCGTGGTTCGTCGCGCGCGGAATTTCGGCCAATGCCGTGTCCTTGGGTGGACTGGCGCTCGGTGGATTTGCCGCGCTGGCCTATGCGCACTGGCAGTACTGGCCATTCGCGGTACTTGGCCTGGCGTTGTCTATCGTGTGGCTGATGGCCGACGGCCTGGACGGTATGGTGGCGCGGGCTACCGGCACCGCCAGCCCGCTTGGCCGTGTGCTGGACGGCCTGTGCGACCACGGCGTGTTCACGCTGATCTACGTCGTGCTCGCATGCTCGATCGGCACCGCCGCGTGTTGGGCGTTGACCTTAGCGGCCGGGGCCGCTCACGCGGTCCAGTCCAACCTTTATGAAAGCGAGCGCGCGCGCTTCCATCGCCGGTGCAATGGCGTCGCGGTCGCCAGCCGGGCAGCATCGAGTCGCAACCCGCTTGTCAGGTTCTACGATCACGTCGCGGGCACGTTGGAGCGTTTCGCCAGTCGCTTCGACGCGGCGTTGGCGAACCAAGCGGCGCCGGCAGAGCTGGCAGGCGCCTATGGTGCCGCAGCGGCAGCACCGATGCGCCTGATGAGCCTGCTCAGCGCGAACGTCCGCGTCTATGCGATCTTTCTGGCCTGCCTCGCCAGCGACCCGCGCTGGTTCTGGTGGTTCGAGCTTGTTCCGCTCTCCGCCATCCTGCTTGTCGGCCTCGTCTGGCACCGCAAGGTCGAGACCCGCCTGGCGCGCGACGCCTCCGTCCGCAGCCTCAGTCATCATACTGCATTTCACTCAAAGGACATGAACACTCAATGACGAGCATCAACGTCGCCGTGGTCGGCATCGGCAATTGTGCAAGCTCCCTCGTTCAGGGCCTGTCGCACTACCGCGAAGGCGCTAACGAGACGATCGGGCTTATGCACCTGGATCTTGGCGGCTACCGCCCGAGCGACATTCGGGTCGTCGCGGCGTGGGATGTCGACCGGCGCAAGGTGGGCAGGGACGTTGCGGAGGCGATCTTCGCCAAGCCCAACTGCACGACCGTGTTCTGCGCGTCGCTCGAGCCGACCGGCACCACCGTGCAGATGGGCAAGATCCTCGACGGCGTTGCCGATCATATGGCGGACTATGCCGACGACCGCACCTTCCTGCTCGCCGATGCGCCGGAGCCGACCAAGCAGGACGTAGTCGCAGCGCTCCGCGCGGCCAAGACCGACGTGCTGATGAACTATCTTCCGGTCGGATCGCAGCTCGCCAGCGAATTCTACGCCGAATGCGCACTGGAGGCCGGGGTGGCGTTCGTGAACAACATCCCGGTTTTCATTGCGAGCAACCCTGAATGGGCCGATCGCTTCACCAAGGCCGGCGTTCCGATCATCGGCGACGACATCAAGGCACAGCTCGGCGCGACCATCGTTCACCGCGTGCTGACCGACCTGTTCGCCAAGCGCGGCGTCAAGCTGGAACGCACCTACCAGCTCAACACGGGCGGCAATACCGACTTCCTCAACATGTCGAACCACCGCCGGCTCGCCTCGAAGAAGATCTCCAAGACAGAAGCGGTGCAGTCGGTCGCTGCCGAGCGGCTCGACGACGACAATGTGCATATCGGCCCGTCGGACTACGTGGCGTGGCAGAACGACAACAAGGTCTGCTTCCTGCGCATGGAAGGCACGATGTTCGGCGGGGTTCCGATGAACCTCGAACTTCGCCTCTCCGTGGAGGACAGCCCGAACAGCGCGGGCGTTGCGATCGACATGATCCGGTGCGCCAAGCTGGCGAAGGATCGTGGGCTGGCGGGGCCGATCGACGGAGCATCCGCCTACTTCTGCAAGCATCCGCGCACGCAGATGACCGATGACCTTGCGGCACAGGCGGTGGAAGACTTCATCACGCAACGGGGATGATCAACACCGCCATCCTGCTGGCGGCGGGCGAAGGCACTCGCCTCCGCTCCGCCGCCGCGCTCAAACCGCTCTGCCCGGTCGGCGACCGTCCGCTCATCGATCATGCGATTGGCGGGTTGGCCGATGCAGGGCTTGAGCGGGTGGTGGTTGTTCTGGGTCACGGCGCCGAGCAGATCGAGGCGCACCTCGCCTCGGCGGCATGGCCGATCACCGTGCAGACGGTGCGGACCGACGATCACCGCAAGCCAAACGGCGTTTCCGTCCTGGCGGCGGAGGCGCATGTTGCCGGCGCAGAGGCGTTGCTCGCGATGTGCGATCATCTGGTCGACCCCGCACTGTACCGCCGCACCGCCGTAGCCGGTGCGGCCGGCGGGGCGCGGCTGGCGATCGATCGCCGGATCGACAGCGACCTGATCGATCTTGACGATGTCACGTGCGTCCAGACCGAAGGGGAGCGGATCGTCGCGATCGGCAAAGGCCTTGCCGCATACGACTGTTTCGATACAGGCGTGTTCGCGATCGGGGCTGGTCTGTTCGGCGCACTTCGCGGGCTGGAGGATCCCTCGATCACCGAAGGTATGCGCATCCTCGCGCAGCAAAGACGCGCGTTGACGCTCGATTGCAGCGACGTCGACTGGATCGATGTCGACGATCAGTCCGCACTCGACAAAGCCGAGGCTTGGTGGCGCCGCCGAAGGTGATGCCAGACCCGGCATCAAAGTTCGCCGGCGCTGTACGCGATTTCAAGGCGGTTTCGCGGCACAAGTGAAGTCGCAATGGAGGTCAGTGTGGATGGCGAGCCGGTCAGACCGATGCGCTGCATCGACAGCACCGCGCGGGCGGAGAATCGCATCGACCTGTTAGCATTTGATCCAGAGAAAGCTCCTAGGGGGCTCCCGATTGCGCACAGGCACAAGTGTCAGGCGAGCGGCCCCCGCCGTGAGGCGACCTTGCCTGGCGCGCAACGCCGCCCCAATGAAAATGGTATGGACTGGTGATGCTCGCCACGGGTGCGATCTGGGCCATCTGCGCCGCCACTACCGCGGCCGTGATCGCCCGTCCCTTGCGTTGGCCGGAGGCGATCTGGGCAGTGCTGGGCGCGGCGTTGCTGCTGGTTTTTGGACTGATGCCGGTGGAAGCTGCGCTGGGCGCGGTCGGCAAGGGGCTGGACGTCTATCTCTTCCTGATCGGGATGATGCTGCTGAGTGAGACTGCGCGAGAACAGGGTCTTTTCGACTGGGTCGCCGCGACCGCCGCCATCAATGCCAAAGGCTCCGGCGCGCGGCTATTCCTGCTCGTCTACGTGACCGGCGTCGTCACGACCGCGTTGCTATCGAACGACGCCACTGCCGTCGTGCTGACTCCCGCCGTGTTCGCCGCCGCCAAAAAGGCTAGGGCAGAGCCGCTGCCGCTGCTGTTCGCCTGCGCGCTGATCGCCAACGCGGCAAGTTTCGTACTGCCGATCTCCAACCCCGCAAATCTCGTGCTGTACGGTGGCAAGATGCCACCGCTCGGCCAATGGTTCGGTTCGTTCGCGCTGCCGTCTCTTGCCGCGGTGCTGGTGACCTACGGGATGCTGCGCTGGGCGGAGCGCGCCCGTATTTCCGGTGACTGCACCCGCGATGTCGAGCGGGATGCTCTCTCGACCGGCGGTAAAGCGGCGTTTGCCGGGATCGCCGCGACTGCGGTACTGCTGATCGTCATGTCGGCGTTCGATCTGCCCCTTGGGCTGCCGACTGGCCTCGCCGGGGTAGCGATCACGCTCGGCCTTTGCGCTTTGACTCGGCGATCCCCGCTCAAGCTGGCCCGGTCGGTCTCGTGGAGCGTGCTGCCGCTGGTGGCTGGGCTGTTCGTACTGGTCGAGGCGCTGGACCGCACCGGTGTGATCGCGTTGGTGGCGAGCATGCTGCACACCGCTGCCGCCGATCCGGTGAAGGGCGCTGCGGCGGCGGGTACGATCCTGGCATTCGCGTCCAACCTGATGAACAATCTGCCTGCCGGCCTCGTCGCCAGCACGGCGGTGACGCAGGCGCACCCGCCCCGCCTGATCGTCGATGCGCTGCTGATCGGTGTCGATCTCGGACCCAACCTGTCGGTCACCGGGTCGCTCGCGACGATCCTGTGGTTACAGGCGATCCGGCGCGAAGGCGAGGATGTTGGCTTCTGGCGCTTTCTCAAGGTCGGGGTGGTCACGATGGCACCGGCGCTGGCAGCGGCTTTGGGTGCCCGTCTGCTGATCGGCTGATCGAAAGGCAATGTAATGCACGGGGTGAAACACGTTCATCTCGTTAGCGATGCACCCACACACCATCCGAATGTCGACGGATCATTTCGTAATCAAGTACGCTGTGCGAGGGATTGGCAGGATGTCCGGCGCGTCGTGAAAGGATCTCGTCGCACAGCGCTTTGACACCGACCCGCGCCATATCGGCGATCGGTTGCCGGATCGTCGTTAATTCCGGCCAAATGGCTGTCGCGAGCGTCGTGTCGTCAAACCCGCATACGGTGAGATCACCCGGGATGGTCAGCATTTTCCTGTGCGCCACGCTTACGATCGCTGCGGCCATGTCGTCGTTGCTGGCGAAAATCGCCGACGGCGGGTCTGCGAGGTCGAGCAGCGCCTCTGCGGCACCCAGTCCCGAACGATAGGTGAAAAGCCCCTCCGCGACCAATGTATGATCCTCGGCCACACCGGCTTCGCCGAGAGCCGCACGATATCCTTCGAGGCGCCGGATACTCTCACTGTGCCTGCGATCACCCACCACGAAGCCGATCCGCCGATGCCCGAGCGAAAGGATAAGCCGTGTCATCTCCAGCGCAGCCGAAAATTCGTCGATGTTTACCGCCAGAAGATCGCGCGATGGCATACCGCTGCCGATCGCCAGTGCCGGCACGCCTTCGCCAACGATCTTCGTGATCAGGTCTGTAGAATCGCAGAGCGGCGACGGCAGGATCAGGCCATCGACGCCCTCCTCGATCATGTGCCTGGCGACGACCGCCGCATCATCATCGGGGAGGCACTTCTGGACGACCAATTGGACATTCAACTGGCTTGCGATATCCAGCCCGCCGACCAGCAGCGCACTGAGATAGTTGGTGCTGGGATTGGTGAATAGCAGGCCAACCCGCATCTGCTGCGCCCCGGTCAGGTTACGCGCAGCGAGGTTGGGAGAATACTTCAGTTGCTGAATCGCACCGAGAATGCGGTCGCGTGTTTCCTCCCGAACGCTCCCGTCCTTGTTGACGACCCGCGACACGGTCATGGCCGAGACGCCAGCTATCTTGGCGACATCGCGAAGCGTCGCGGCTTTGATCAATCGCTGGGTTGGTTGAGACGTCATTGGCACCTTCCGCAAGGTTCGTTACGGTTTCTCACCGAATTGCGCAACGCATGCCGCATCAAGTCGACACGTATGATGCATACCATTCTTTGATCGCTTTGGCCCGGCGTTTGCGAAACGTTCTGCCGCTTGACGCTCCCGTCTGGGGCGCGGAAGATAGCGTTAACGAAAGCTCGAGAGGTGCTCGCATGTTAGGATTTACACGACGCGAAGCCGTTCTCGGCACGCTCGGCGGGATAGCGGCGGCGCCACTCCTTGCAAAAAGCCAGCCGGCGCTGTTGCTGAACGCAATCGCGAAGCGAAAGGGTCTCCGGTTCGGATCCGCGATCGCGTCAGGTGCACCCGGCGCAGACCGGGGATCCATTGCAAACCCGGCTTACGCCCGTCTGGTTGCGCGCGAATGCGGGTTGATCGTCGCCGAAAACGAGATGAAGTGGCAGGCGTTGCGACCGACCGCGACGACCTTCGCCTTCGAGCGGTTCGATACCATCCTCGGTTGGGCCGAGCGGGCGCACCTGGCCGTACGGGGGCACAACCTGCTGTGGCATCAGCCTAAGTGGCTACCGGGGTGGCTGAACACGTACGATTTCGGGGCAACGCCACGGCGCGAGGCGGAACGGCTGCTGACGACCCATATCGACACCGTGCTGAGGCGCTACGGCGAGCGGATCGGCAGCTACGATGTCGTCAACGAAGCTGTCCGCCCTGCCGATGGCGTGCTGTACGATACCTCGTTGTCGCGGGCGCTCGGCGGTGCGGAGCCGACGCTGGACTTGGCCTTCCACACTGCGCGCGCCGCCGCGCCGCACGCGCAGTTGGTCTACAACGACTATATGAGTTGGGAGCCGGGCAATGCCGCACATCGTGCCGGTGTGCTGACGTTGCTGGAGGGCTTTAGGCGTCGTAACGTGCCGATCGACGCGCTTGGCATCCAGTCGCATCTGGTCACACAAGGGCTGGATGCCGGGGCAAGCGTGAAGCGGCTGGAGCGGGACTGGCGGCATTTCCTGGATGCGGTGACGCAGATGGGCTATGCCTTGCTGATCACGGAACTGGACGTTCGTGATAACGCCTTGCCAGCCGATGTTACCATTCGCGACCGGGCGATCGCGGATTACACACGCGGGTATCTCGACGTGACGTTGAGCTATCCTGCGGTGCGCGATGTGCTGAGCTGGGGCCTGTGCGATCGCTATAGCTGGATCGAGGGGTTCGAGCCCCGCAAGGACGGCTCCCGTCGCAGGCCTACCCTATATGATACGCAGTTCCGGCCGAAACCGATGCGTGAAGCGGTCGCAGCAGCATTCGACGCCGCCGCGCCGCGCTGAGGAGTGATGTAACCTGCGGGGCCGGTGAACCGGCCCCGACAGAGCTGCAACCACGTGATCCGCCACGGATAGTCGTTGCAGCGATCTCGCGGCCCCGGCGCGTGCGCCGGGGCCATCACCTCAGAAGTTGCCGCGCAGAATGAACGAGAAGCGGCGATCGTTGACGAAGTAGGAGCGCGGCGCGAGCACGCTAGGATCGCCGCTATATGCCTGCAACGTCTTCGTTACAGAGTTGGTGAGGTTCACCCCCTGCACGCCGATCTTCACGTACTTGTTGATGTTGATGAACGCCGACGCGTCGAGCTGACCAGACGCATCCTGGAAGATCGACGTGTACGGATAGATCACATCCGCCGCCGTCAGCAGGTAACTGGAACGCCAGTTGTACGCCGCGCGGATGGAGATCGGACCCTTTTCGTAGAACAACGTGGCGTTCACGTTGTGCTTCGACAGACCTTCCAGCGGCAAGCTACCCGTGTTGGTCTGCGCCGCGACGTTCGTCACCGGCGATCCACCGTTCAGGAAGGAGTTCGGCAAGCCGTTGCTCTGAATGAACGTATAGTTGCCGGTGAAGCCGAAGCCGCTCAGGAAGCCCGGAAGGAAGTTGAAGGTCTGCTGGTAGGCGACCTCGGCTCCCTTCACCTTGCCGTGGCCGGTGTAGTTCGCCGGACCGCGCGTCAGCAGGTCGAACGTCTGCCCGTTGTTGGTGAGCGGAAGGCTGACCAACGACTGATAGAAGAAGCCGGTGATGTCCTTGTAGAACACGTCTGCCGTGAGCGAGCCAACCCGCGAGAAGTACCACTCCGCCGTCGCATCGAACTGCCACGCCGTCGCAGGCTTGAGGTAAGGGTTGCCTACCTGGCTCTGGAAGTTGCCGTTTCCGTCGATCGAAATCTGCTGGAAGTTGCGCACCAGATTGGTGTCAGGCCGTGTCAGCACCTTCGAACCCGCAAGCCGTACCAGGAACTGCGGCGTCAAGCCGACCTTCAAGTTAAAGCTCGGGAGCCAGTAGGTGTATTTGTTGGTCGCCTGGCCGAGTACGATCGTCGGGTTCGGCGCGGCGAACTGCTGGAGGCGTGCATAACCTGCAGCACCAAGCAGACAGACACCGCCCGGCGCAGCCGGAGCGTAGCCGGCCGGCAGGTTGGTAGCCGCCGCCGGAACGCAACGGCTCTGATAGGTATCGGCAATCCCGAGCGTCGACTGGCTTGGGATGATGCTGCCGCCGAAATTGTCCATGTCGGTATGGACGAAGCGGACGCCGACGTTACCCGCGATGTCCAGACCCGAAACCAGCGTCTTGCTGTTGAACGAAGCCATCGCATAGGCCGAGCTGTCGCGCTGGTGCACACGCGTCACCTCGTTCGGCAGATACGGTGAGTCGGCGCCGACGCCCGCACGCAGAGCCGCAGGCGACCAGCGGGTCGAGGGGGTGGTCTGGCTCGCCGCGCCAGCCGCCTCGACCTGGTTGATGAACCCGACGGTCTTGTTGTACCCGTCGATCATGTTGCCGTTATAGTAATAGGCACCCGCCGGACCCGGGGTGGCGCCCCGGAAGAAGTTGCTGAAGTTATAGAAGCTGGCGTTGCCCCCATTGACCTGGTTGATCGAAACCGGCGTTCCGGCCCAGACTTCGCTGAGCATTCCCCAGTTGTACGCGGAGTATTTCACCGTCTGGTCGCGGTCGGCATAGCGCGCGCCGAACCGGATCTTGTCGAGGAAATCGCCGTCCACGTCGTAGGTGAAATCACCCTTGAACTGGAATTCCTTGCCACGGCTGTCTTCGAAGTGATCCATTGCCGCGCGCCAGAATTCGACGTTCGGATCCGCGAAATACTGCTGATCGGTCTCGCCGACCAGCGCCGGGTTGGCCGGACCGGCCCAGCCCGCCGCCAGCGTCGCAGGCTTGTGCGCGATGACGGTCGGGAGATTGCCGGTGAGATCCAGTTCCTGATCGGCATAGGTTTCGCCGAAGATGTTGAGCTGGCTGACCTGATGGTGCGACTCGGTATAGTCGGCATCCAGGGCGATGTGCAGCCGTTCGGTCGGATGGAGCAGCGCGTTCAGCCCATAGTCGTTGACGGTGTTCTGCTCGTAGGTCTGGCCGCGAGACAGGGAGATCGGCGCACCCCCGGTGGGGATGAACGTCTGCATCGGCGTGCCGCTGAGGCTGCTGCGATAGCCTGTGCCCGGCGTCGTGATGTACCCGCTCTGGAACAGGCCGTTGCTGTCATACTTGTAGTTGGTGAACTGCCCGGTCGGACACTGGGCGCGCACGGTTCCCGAGTTGACGTCCGTCGGGTTGGTCAGCGGGCCAGCATTGTTCTGCTGGCAACCGATCGGATAGGTGCTGTACTCGGAAAGATCCGGCGCTGCTTCGAAGGTATGCTCGTCCGACAGGTTCGTCGTGTGCGAGCGGATGTATTGACCCGTCAGCAGGAAGCGGCCGTCGTTGGTTTCGTATTGCGCAGCCAGCGCGATACCGTCACGCTTGCGGTCGAAATCCTGCGTGCGGTACTGCCCGCCCAGCGGCGCATAAAGGCCGGCCGTCGGATCAGCAAAGCCATCGGCACCCGCAGTCGATGCGGCGCCGCACGCGGAGTTGGCGCCCGGCAGCGTCGTCGTGTCGCCGTTGCCCGGCAGCGGGTTGCGGCAGATCGTCGTGCCGCCCTGGCTCTGGTAGGTCACCAGCGTGTTGTCGCGCGCCTGGAAGTTGGTGATCTGCAAGCCATCGGCGCGGCTGCGCACCCGCGAGTAGGACACGTCGCCAAGCAGACCGAACGTACCAATACCCGTATTCCAGGTGTCGCTGATCAGGATCGAGCCGGTCGGCGTCCACTTCTTTTCAAGGTCGCCGTAGCTGCCTTCACCGTCGATGCCGACATGGAGCCCCTTGTTGTCGAACGGCTTGCGCGTGTTGAGGTTGACCGTGCCGGCAAGTCCGCCCTCGATCGAGGCGGCGGTGACGTTCTTGTATACCTCGACCGATCCGAGCAATTCGGCGGGCACGTCGGAGAAGTTGATCGACTGACCGCCGATACCGGCCGAAAACGCGTCACGGCCGTTAAATTCGGAGCGGACGAAGTTGAGACCGCGAATTACGACGCCCGATCCCTCGACCGAGAAGTGATCGGGATCGTTCGACGCCGCGAAGCGGCTGATCGACACGCCCGGAACGCGCTGGAGCGCCTCGGTCACGGACCGGTCCGGCAGTGCGCCGATATCCTGCGCGGTGATCGCATCCACAACCGTGTCGGAATTGCGCTTGATGTTCTGTGCGTTCGCCAAACTCTGGCGGATGCCGGTCACGACGATGTCGTCGTCCGCAGCCTTGCCACCGCTCGACAGCCCGCTGGTCTGCGAATCGACACTCGACGTTTCGGTCGACGAAGTCGGTACACCGGACGATCCGGCTGTCCCCTGCCCCGCTACCGCTCCGGTCGGCGATGTCTGATTTACAGCCTGCTGCGGATCAGCGCTGGTCTGCGCGTGCGCGGTGCCGGCGATCGCGACACACAGCGCGGTTGCGGACGCACCGTGGAGAAAGCGAACGAAATGACGGACAGCAATTTTAGATGGCGCAGTATGGCGCATTGAGAACCCCTCCCTAGAAACCGACGCTGTTACCGCGCCTGATCATTCGTAACCGTCGGATCCACCCGATCCGGCCGCATTCATGTTTGCGGTAACATCGACAGGAAATCAAACGGTAAGTTTCGCCTTTTGTGACAATCCGGCAACGCTGTTGTAACAATCCGCTAATGGTTGACGTCGCGGAAGGAATGAGGGAGCAGTCGGCCCGAGCGCACTCATAAGGCGCCTCGTGGAGAGCAGCGATGCCGGTTGCGGCGGAGTCGAAACTGAAGGTGGTTATCGTCGGCGGAGGGACCGCCGGCTGGATGACCGCGGCTGCGCTCACCCGCCTTTTGCCGGACCATTGTTCCGTCAGGCTGGTCGAATCCGAAGCGATCGGCGTGGTCGGTGTCGGCGAAGCGACGCTGCCGCATATCCGTGCCTTCAACGAACGTCTCGGCATCGATGAGGCGGAGTTCATGGCTCGCACCCGCGCGACCTTCAAGCTCGGCATCGAGTTTCGCGACTGGGGGAGGATCGGTGACAGTTATATTCATCCGTTCGGCACCTTCGGACGGGGTAACGGAGCGGTCGACTTCCATCATTACTGGACGCGGCTGCTGCGGGAAGGCGCGCCGCTCCCGTCGCTCGATACGGTCTCCTACGCCTGCTCGCTGGCACGCAGCGGCAAGTTCGATCATCCCGAGACCGATCGCACGCCGCTTTCCGGCACGTTCGGCTACGCCTACCAGTTCGACGCGTTGCTGTTTGCGCCTTATTTACGCGAGATCGCGGAGGAAGGTGGCGCACGTCGCACCGAAGGGATGATCGCCAATGTCGAACGTGACGGCGAAAGCGGTGACATCACGGCCGTCGTTCTGGCGGACGGCGAGCGGATCGGCGGCGATCTGTTCGTGGATTGCTCGGGTTTTCGCTCGCTGCTTCTCGGCGCGACTCTGGAAGAACCTTTCGTTGACTGGTCGCAGTGGCTGCCAACCGACCGCGCGGTGGCGATGCCGTGCCGGACGCGTACCGCCGTCACGCCCTATACCAGCGCTATCGCGATGCCGGCGGGCTGGCGCTGGCGGATCCCGCTGCAGCACCGCACCGGCAACGGCTATGTCTACGCAAGCGCCTTCGTGTCCGACGACGACGCACGTCGCGCCTTGGAAGTAGCCGTCGAGGGCGAAGCCCTTGCCGCGCCGCGCGTCTTACGATTCAAGGCTGGTCGGCGGCGGCGCAGCTGGGTCGGCAACTGCGTCGCGATCGGCCTGGCCAGCGGTTTTCTGGAGCCGCTCGAATCCACCAGCATCTATCTTGTCCAGCAGGCGATCACCACGTTGATCGAGCTATTCCCGGAGCGCCCCATCGGTGCGAGCGACCGGGACGAATTCAACCGCGTGATCGATCTTGAATATGATCGGATCCGGGATTTCCTCATCCTCCACTACCATGCAACGACCCGCGACGACTCGCCGTTCTGGGATCTCGTCCGCACCATGACGGTGCCGGACAGCCTTTCGGAGAAGCTCGACCTGTGGCGCACGCGCGGGCGTCTGGTGAAGTACCGTGAAGGCGTGTTCCTCGATCCGAGCTGGGTGGCGGTCTATCTCGGCCAGGGCATAGTACCGGAGGGGTGGGATCCGCGCGTCGACCCGATCGCCCCGGACGCCCTGCTCCGCAGCCTCGAAACGCTGCGTGCGGACATCGCCGGCGATGTCGCCCGCCGCCCCGATCACCGTAGCTTTATAGAGCGCTATTGCGCGATGGCACAGGCTGCCTGATGCGTCAGGAGCGGCTCGGACACGTGCTGGTCGCAGGCGGGGGCATTACCGGTTGGTGCGCCGCCGCCGCGCTGAAACGCCGTGCGCCGTTTCTGGACGTGACGATCCTGTCCTGCGCGCCCTCGCGGCACGCGCTTGCCGACCGGATCGCCTGCACCCTGCCCTCACTGCTCGGGTTTCAGGAGGATCTTGGCATCGGTGCTGCGGACGGAATTGTTCGCGCCGGCAGCGGCTATCGGCTGGGTACACTGTTCACTGGCTGGGCAAGCGGAATGCCGAACTATGTCCACGCCTATGGTCGGTACGGAGCATCTTTCGGAGCGACCGCGTTCCACCATCATTGGGTGCGCGCCGCGCAGAATGGCGCAGCGGCCGCATTCGACGACCATTCGCCCGCGGCAGTCATGGCCCGCGCCGGACGGTTCGCGCCGCCGACGGCGGGTACGCCCTTTGCCGACCATGAGTTTGGGTTGACGATCGACGTCGGCCGCCATGCGAGCATGATGCGCGCGTTCGCGCTGCATGTCGGCGTTCGTGAAATCTCGGGTGAGATCGCCGGGGTGACGCTGGATGCCGATGGCGGGATCGCAATGGTTGATATCACCGCCGGCCCTGCGCTCCGCGCCGATTTGTTCATCGACGCGACCGGACCCGAAGCGAAATTGCGCAGCGCTATCGACGACGACCGCGACGATTGGAGCGCGTGGTTGCCATGCGATCGCGTGTTGATCGCCGAGACGCGCGACGACCCGATGGTCCTCACCACCGTCACCGTGCACGAAGCGGGGTGGCGCTGGGCGAGCGGCGTGCAGAGCGGTTTCGCGTACGCCTCTGGCGCGATCAGCGACGGCAAGGCCGCGCGCGTGCTGCGCAATGCGACCGGCGCCGCTGCCGACGAGCCGATCCGCGTCCGGGCCGGCACCAGACCGCAGCCGTGGCGCGCCAATTGCGTGGCGATCGGCGATGCCGCGACGGAGGTCGAACCGCTCGAATGGTGCAACCTGCATCTCGCGCTCAGCGCGATCGACCGGTTGATCACGATGCTGCCTAGCCGCGTACCGATCCCGGTCGAGGTGGCGGAGTTCAATCGCCAGACACTTGCCGAAGCCGAGCGGGTGCGCGACTTCCTCGCGATGCATTACCACACCGCGCGGCGTGGCGACCCGTTGTGGCGAGCCATCGCCGCCGCCGATCCTCCCGCCAGCCTCGCCCATACCCTTACGCAGTTCGCGGAACGTGGCCGGCTTCCTTTCTTCGAGGAAGAGACGTTTGCGCGCGACAGCTGGGCTGCCGTACTGATCGGTCAGGGTTTTCTGCCGCGCCGCGTCGACCCGTTGGTTTCCGGCGTTCCTGCGGCAACCTCGCGGGCCGCGATGGCGCGTCAAGCCGCCGCGATCGCTGCGGCCCTACCTCATGTTCCCACCCACGCCGCCTATCGCGCGGCCCAGACGAGACACCTGACCCGATGAACGAGCATTCGATCCGCCGAGTCGTCATCGTCGGTGGCGGCACCGCCGGCTGGATGGCGGCCGCCGCCTTCGCCCGCTTCCTCAACAACGGCTATACCCAGGTCACGCTGGTCGAATCCGAGGAGATCGGCACGGTCGGCGTCGGCGAGGCGACGATTCCGCCAATCATCACGTTCAACCAGATGCTGGGCCTCAACGAGAATGCGTTTCTCGCGGCGACGGCGGGAACGTTCAAGCTCGGTATCGAATTCGTGAACTGGGGTGCGCTCGGCGAGCGGTATTTTCATCCGTTCGGAAAGTTCGGCCACGATCTGCAAGGCATTCATTTTCACCAGTTGTGGCTGCGCGAGAAGGCACGTCGCCCGATCGAAGATATCGCGGCCTGGTCGATGAGCGCGATGGCGGCGGCACACGGCACGTTCGGCCGCGCCGCCGAAGATGCGCGGTCTCCGGTGCGCGACCTGTTCTACGCCTTTCATTTCGACGCATCGCTCTACGCGCGTTTCCTGCGGGACTATGCGGAGAAAGGCGGCATCAGCCGGATCGAGGGCAAAATCGCCACCGTCGAGCAGCGGCCCGACGATGGGTATCTGACTGCGGTGGTGCTCGAGGACGGGCAGCGGATCGAGGGTGATCTGTTCATCGATTGCTCTGGCTTTCGCGGTTTGCTGATCGAAGAGACGTTGCAAACCGGTTACGAAAGCTATGCACATTGGCTGCCGTGCGACCGCGCCGTGGCGGTTCCTTGCGCGCTGCCAAACCCAGCCGAGCCGGACCCGTTCACCCGCTCGACCGCGCATCAGGCGGGCTGGCAGTGGCGCATCCCGTTGCAGCACCGCATGGGCAACGGCCTGGTCTATTGCAGCCAGTATCTCGACGATGATGCGGCCGAGGCGCAATTGCTCGCCAACCTCGAGGCGGAGCCGCTCGCGGCGACACGCCGGCTACGCTTCACCGCCGGCCGCCGCCGCCAGTCGTGGAACCGCAACGTAGTGGCACTCGGCCTGTCGAGCGGGTTCATCGAGCCGCTGGAATCGACCAGCATCCATCTCGTGCAGGCCGCGATCCAGCGGTTGCTCGCGCTGTTCCCGGACAAACAGTTCGATCCGGCCGAACGCGACGAGTTCAACCGCCAGATGCACGACATGTACGAGGATGTCCGCGACTTCATCATCCTCCATTACAAGGCTACGCGACGCGACGACTCCCCGTTCTGGGATCAGGTGCGGACGATGGATATCCCCGACAGCCTGCAACGCAAGATCGACCTGTTCGCAGGCAAGGGACGGTTGTTCCGCGAGGGCTATGACCTGTTCACCGATCCGAGCTGGATCGCCGTCTGTCTCGGCCAGGGCATAATTCCGCAAAGCTGGGCACCCGCCGCCGATGCTTTGGACGAGCAGAAGGTTGCGGTCGCGCTGGAACAGATGCGACGCGGCTATCTGGACACGGCGCAGCGCCTGCCCACGCACGGCGATTTCCTGCGCCGTACCGCGCTGTCGCCGCTGGCGGCTCCGGTGGCCGCCCCTGCGCCCGCTGCGGCAGACGACGTTCCGTTCTTCGCCTTCACAGCGGAATCGCCGTTCGATACGGGTGGCGGCGGTTCCCCGCTGTGATGGCGCAGCGCCGGGTCGCCGGGGCGGCATGACGAGCGGCATCCGTCCCACGCCGATCGCGGAGGTGCACGGCATCGATCGGGGCCGCTTCGATTCGGAAATGCGGGCGTCGGCTCAACCGGTAATCTTGCGTGGGTTGGCCAACGACTGGCCCGCCGTCCGTGCCGCGCGCGAATCGGACGAAGCACTGGTGCGGTATCTGAAAGCCTTCAGCCATGCCGAGCCGGTTGGCGCGATCGTCGGCCCACCCGAGATCGAGGGGCGCTTTTTCTACGAACCGGGTCTGACCGCACTCAACTTTACGCGCGGCCGCTCGCAGCTCGATCCGTTTCTCGACCGGCTGTTGCGTGATCGCACTGTGGCGCGCCCCTACGCGATGGCGGTCCAGTCGATACCGGCGCCGGATCTGCTGCCGGGCTTCGTGGCGGAACATGCGCTCGCGCTCCTGGACACAGCCGTCGTTCCACGCCTCTGGCTCGGCAATGCCATCCGCGTCGCGACGCACTACGACTTGATGGAAAATATCGCGGTGGTCGTTGCCGGGCGTCGCCGCTTCACGCTGTTCCCGCCGGATCAGGTCGCGAACCTCTACATGGGCCCATATGAGCTTACGCCGGCAGGAACGCCGGTCAGCATGGTCGACCCGGACGCGCCCGATTTCGAACGCTATCCGCGCTTTGCCGAGGCGCTGGCGCATGCGAGCGAGGCGACACTGGAGCCCGGAGACGCGCTCTACATCCCCTTCCATTGGTGGCACGCGGTTGCCTCGCTCGCGCCGGTCAACGTGCTGTGCAACTATTGGTGGAACCCGGCGCCGCAGGGCCTGCCGAACCCCTATGACGCGTTGCTGCTTGGCCTGTATGCGCTGCGCACGTTGCCGGAGGACCAGCGCCAGGCGTGGCGGGCGATGTTCGATCATCTCGTGTTCCAGTCGCATGGCGATCCGTCCGAACATCTGCCGCCGCAGGTTCGGGGCGTGCTTGGCGACGCCGATCGGGCCGGGTTGGAGCGCATGCGCACGACGCTGTTGCAGAGCCTCGGCCGGGGGTGACGCCGGCTGCCAGGTCGGAGCTACCGCTGTAGCATCCTGATGAGGAACTGGCGGATCTTGCCGGTTCGCTCGACACTCTGCGCGCCGAGGATGCCGCGCGCCGAGACGGGCAGATGGTCCCCCGCCCGCGCCGCATCTGGCGAGAAGACGAGATGGTCATACCAGCTCCGCCACGCCGCCTTCTCCGCGTCCGGCAGGTCGCGTACCGCCTCGATCGCATGGACCAGCGCGACGAACGCAGCGCCGGAGCGATGCTCCCACCAGTAATTCACCAACACGTTCAGCCGATCGAAGGCGCGAACGTGATGCCACCACATCGGCGGGATGAAGATCGCGTCGCCCGGGCCAAGCTCGGCGACCTGCGCGTGCGCCAGCGCCTCGGTAAAACGAGGATACCGGGCGAGATCGGGCGCGTCGGGATCGACCATGCTGGACGGTGGCCCGGCCATCGTATTGTCGAGCGGCCCGACATACAGGTTGGCGAGTTGCTCCGGTGGGAACAGCGTAAACCGGCGGCGCCCCGCCACGACGCACGCAATGTTGATCGACGTGTCGTAGTGGGTCGCGATCCGCGTCGCGTTGCCGATCCACAACCGCGCCGGCGCTGCCACGCCAAGTCCGAGCGGGTTCGCATCCTCCCAGCCGGGCAGATGCTCCGGCGCCGTCGCGGCATTGGCATAGAGCGTGTGGGGGCGCGCCGCAGCGGTTTCGGAAAAGCGCAGCAGCTCGGCGACCAACGTGCCGATCGGAACCTGCTGGCGACGGAAGTTGAACCCGCTCAGCGTATCGTCGGCGTAGAAGAAGCGCCCGTCCGCGTCAGGAGGCGCGGTCAGCACCTCGAGCGGCTTGCCGCCCGCCGCGAACCCCGCGAGGTAGCCCGCCATCGCGCGGTCGCCTTCACGCCCGGCGGCAACCGCCGGCCAATGGGTGATCTGGCCGCGCAGCACGACCGGCTGGAACCGGTTGACCACCTCGTTCGCAAACGTTGCCGCATCGACGGCCGGGCGTTCGGGAACCGCTTTGGTCACAAGAGGGGTAGCGGCGGACATCGTGTGTAGCGGTAGCCGGACGCGCCGCCCGACGACAGTGCCCCGCGCACTTTTTCGCCGACGCGACAGCCGGGACGCGCGGGTTGACAGGATCAGCGTGGTGCAGTGTGATACCGTTAACACTATCACCGTCGTGCCTTTGGGAGATAGTCGCAGGAGCAGGAGAGCGCGATGCACAGTGCCAGAACCTTAGCCGCCGTGTTGGTGGCAGCGCTTTTCGCCGGCACCAGCGCGCAGGCACAGCCGAAAAGTGCCCCTGCGCAACATCCGGCTCGGCAAACCTCGCCTACCCGGCCGCTCATCGCCCTCACGTTCGACGACCTGCCCGCGCACGGCCCGTTGCCGATCGGCGGCGATCGGCTCGTCATCGGCAAGACCATCATCGCCGCGCTTACCGCCCACCATGCACCGGCATTCGGCTTCATGAACGCGAGCTTCGGCGCGGGCGATCCCAATGCGGCAAAAGTGCTTGCCGCCTGGCGTGCAGCCGGGCTGCCGATCGGCAATCACACGTTCGGCCATGTCAATCTGGACACGGTCGGACCGGCCGCCTTCCTTGCCGACGCGGCGCGCAACGAACCGGCGATCGCGGCGGTGGCGGGCGGCACCGATTGGCATTGGCTGCGGTACCCGTTCCTCGTCGAAGGGCAATCGGCCACAGCCCGCGACACGGTCCGAACTGGACTATACGCGCGCGGTTATCGGATTGCGGCGGTTACGATGAGCTTTGGTGATTATGCCTGGAACGACGCGTTCGCGCGCTGCACCGCGCACCAGGACGCGCCGGCGATCGCCGCTCTGGAAACGAGCTATCTTGCCGCAGCGCGCACGCAGGCGCAGCGATCACGCGATCTCGCACATGCGGCGCTCGGCCACGACATCCCGTACGTACTGCTGATGCATCTCGGCGCGTTCGATGCACGGATGCTGCCGCGACTGCTCGACCTGTACGAGCAGATGGGCTTCGGCTTCACGACCTTGCGCGAGGCGGAGGCCGACCCCTTCTACGCCGCAGCGCGCGATCTGGCTGTTCCGGGGCCGACCGCGACCCTTGAAGCTGCGGCGCGTGCAAAGCAGGTGCCGGTCCCCGCCAACGCACCGGTTCCTGCCGCTACTGTGTGTGCGTGATGCCGCGCAAGACCGCAGCCCATTCGGGAGAGCCGCGATGATGACGATGACCCAGCGCCTGTGCCACGCGCTGGCGTGTTGCGCCACGCTGCTGCCGATGGCGGCGAGCGCCAAGCCGGCGGGCGCCACCCCGGCGGTTGATGCGTTCAGCACGGCGGCCAGCCTGCATCGCGGTGTCAACGTGCTGGGCTACGACCCGCTGCGGCGCGACCCGGCGCGTCCGCGGTTTCAGCCACGGCACTTCACGATCATCCGCAAGGGCGGCTTCGACTTCATCCGGCTTGTGCTGCAGGCGTTCGACCATATGGACGCCGAGAACCGGCTCGATCCGAAATGGCTCGCCACGCTCGACCGCGTCGTCAAACAGGCGAGCGACGCCGGGCTGTCGGTGATCATCGACGAGCATGATTTCAACAAATGCTCGGATGATCCAGACGCCTGCGCGCCCAAACTCAAGGCATTTTGGGAACAGATCGGGGACCGCTATCGTGGCGCGCCGCGCTCGGTGTTGTTCGAACTGCTCAACGAACCGCACGGCAAGCTCGATGCGGACCGCTGGAACGCCCTGCTCGCCCAGATCATCCCGGTGGTGCGCGCAAGCAACCCGAGACGGACCCTCGTCATCGGGCCGACCAGCTGGAACAGCCTTGGCAAGCTCGACGTGCTGAAGCTCCCGGTGGATGACCGCAACATCCTGGTCACCTTCCATTATTACGAGCCGTTCCGTTTCACCCATCAGGGCGCCCCGTGGACCGAAAATCGCGATCTCCACGGCATCCCGCTGACGCAGGCCGACGAGGCTCGTATCAAAGCCGATTTCGCCACGGTCGCCGCATGGAGCAAGGCGCAGAACCGTCCAGTGCTGCTGGGTGAGTTCGGCGCCTATGACAAGAGCGGCACCCCCATCGCCGATCGCGTCCGCTACACCGAAACCGTCCGCCGCGCCGCGGAAAGCCACCACTTCCCCTGGGCCTACTGGCAGTTCAACGGCGACTTCGTGCTCTATGACATCGATTCCGAACACTGGGTCGAGCCGATCCGTGCGGCGCTCGTCGGCAAACCGTGAACGGCTACCCGCGGAGCCGCAGTTGCCGGCGGGATGACCGATACAGCGTTGGATGCGGCGCGATGGCGGCGGCGCCGACGTTGGTCAGCGCTGTTTACGCACTGCTGGTTTGCAACTCAGGGCGTTCCTCGCGGTTTGAAAACGGCGGCGTGAGAGGCAACTCTTACCCGAGCCCTCGCCTGCTCGGCACTACTGGCCTGGGCAGACCAACTCGTGCGGTCGCAGGCGGAAATGCCGCAAAGCTCTTCAGCGGCGGAAATGCGCCTTCAGCGCACCCACGCCACTGAAAACCTGTGTCACGGCAAGAACGACCGGGCGGCTGCACTCATACGCGAGCCTTCCCCCCGTCCTCAGTCCTGAGGTGCGCCGAACGACAGTTCTTCCGCCGAACCGACTTCCTGATCGCCCGCAAACAGCCGGTCCAGTCGGCTCCGCACGTCGCGCCTGTAATTCTTCGATGCCATGGCACGCGTTGCGGTCACCGAGACCTGATCGGCGATCGCGTCCTTGATCCGTTCAAGCGCGGGTTCCTCAAGCACGTTCGCGCGGCGCAGCTCGATGCATAGCTGTACCAGGCCGATCGCGGTCGCATGGGCGCGCAGCTCCACGTTCGTAAGCTCCCAGTGGAGCCGTTTCTGTTGGTCGTATGACGTCGCCATTTCATTGTTCCTCTCCAGCGCAATCGTAGGCGCCGGAGAGGATTGTACGCCACCCGCTACATGCAACTCAAGCGCCGACGCGGCATGTTTGCGAGCGGCCCTTAGCGGCCGAGAGGGTCGCGGCCAGCAGGATCATCGCCCTCAAGCCCGCCGCCCAGCGAACGGTACAGTTCGACCAGGTTGCTTTCTCGGTTCAGCCGCGTGGTCACCAGTTGCTGCTGCGCCGCATAAGCGGTGCGCTGCGAATCGAGCGTGTTCAGGAAGGATTCCACCCCGGCACGGTAGCGCGCGTCCGAAATTCGCAGCGCTGCGGTCGCGGCATTCACGCGCGCGGTCTGCGCCGACACCTGTTCGTCGATCGTGCCGCGCTGTGCCAGCGCGTCGGCGACCTCGCGGAACGCGGTCTGTACTGCCCGCTCATAGGTTGCGACGGCTGCCTGCTGTTGCGCCTCGGCGGATCGCAAATTGCCGCGCCGGCGCCCTCCATCGAAGATCGGCAACGCGATCGACGGGGCGCCGGTATAGGTGAAGCTGCCACCGGCGAAGAGCCCGCTCAGCGCAGTGCTGATCGTGCCGACCGTCGCGGTTAGCGAGATCGTCGGAAACAACGCTGCGCGCGCCGCACCGATGTTGGCGTTCTGCGCGACCAACTGGTGCTCGGCCTGCAACACGTCGGGCCGGCGCAGCAGGACGTCCGAGGAGATCCCGGCCGGGAGCACATCCAGCGCGGCATCACCGCTGCCCAGGCCTTGCGGAAGCAACTCGGCCGCGATCGGCGCACCGACCAGAAAGTCGAGCGCGTTCTTGTCCTGCGCCAACCGTGTCTTCAGCACCGCAATGTCGTTGCGGGCGGTCTGATAGGTGGTTTCCGCCTGCCGCGCTTCAAGCTCGGACGCGACGCCAATGCGGAACTGCGCACGGGTGAGTTCAAGCGACTGCTGGAATGATGTCAGCGACTGCTGCGAGATACGCAACTGGTCCTGATCGGACGCGAACGTCATCCAGGCCGTGGCGATTTCCGCGATCAGGCTGATGCGCGTGGCGCGCTGCGCCGCCTCTGTCGCGAAATACTGTTCCAGCGCCGCACGGCTGAGATTGCGCACGCGCCCGAACAGATCGACTTCATATGCGGAAACACCGGCGTTCAACGAATAGAACTGGAGGTCCGATGACCCGGACCCAATCGCCGCGCCAGTCCCGACGCCGGCGCCAGTCCCGGCTCCGGTACCTGTGCCAACCCCGCCAGGGGTCCCGGCCCCGGTACCTGTAGCTGCGCCAGCACCGGTACCCACCCCGGTGCCCGTACCCGTGCCCGTGCCGCCACTCGCGGCCCCGCCCAACGCGCCAGCCGCACCCTGGACGTTGTTGGTGAAGGTCGCAGAACCGGACAGCGCCACGGTCGGCAGCAGATCGGCACGCTGGATGCGATATTGCGCGCGCGCCTGCAGCACGTTCGCCGCCGCGATGCGGAGATCGCGGTTGTTCTCGATCCCCAACGCGATCGTGCTGCGTAGCCGATCGTCAGTGAAGAACGCGCGCCAGCCGATCTTTGTGATGTCAGGCGCGTCGGTCGCCGCTGCGGGGTAGACGCCGCCGGCCGGCAATACCGTGGGCACTTCTCCCACCGGTCGGACATATTTCGGCGCGAGATTACAGCCCGCCAGCGCAGTGGCCGCAAGCAGGCCGAGGACGCATTTGCTCTTCATCACAACTCAGGCTCCCTGCGGCGTGGGGGTGGCCCCGCGCTCGCCGTCATCATGCCGTCCATCACCATCATGCGGGCGGTTCTCCACGTCGTCGTTCGCCGTCTTGCTGCGGTTGAACAACCGCAGCACGACAACGAAGAACATCGGTACGAAGAAGATCGCGAGGACAGTCGCCGACAGCATGCCGCCGACCACTGCGCGACCGATCGCATTCTGCCCGCCCGCGCCGGCGCCGTTCGCGATCGCCAGCGGGAACACGCCGAAGACGAAGGCGAGACTGGTCATCAGAATCGGCCGCAACCGCAGCTTCGCCGCCTCGATCGCCGCGTCGAATGGCGACAGCCCTTCGCGCATCTTCTCCTCGGCGAATTCCACGATCAGAATCGCATTCTTCGCGGACACGCCGATCGTGGTGATAAGACCGACCTGCAGATAGATGTCGTTGTTCAGCCCGGTGAGAAATGCCGCGAGCAAGGCACCCAACACACCCAATGGAACCACCAGCATCACCGAGATCGGCACCGACCAGCTTTCATACAGCGCGGCGAGGCACAGGAACACGATCAGCAGCGACAGGCCATACAGCGCAGGCGCCTGCCCGCCGGAAAGCTGCTCTTCGTAGCTGAGGCCCGTCCAGTCGAGCCGCGTGCCTGGCGGCAGCTTGGCCTGCATGTCCTGCATCGCCTTCAATGCCGCACCGGACGAGACGCCGGGTGCAGGCGCGCCTAGTATCTCCATCGACGGCAGACCGTTGTAGCGCGTCAATTGCATCGGCCCCTGATGCCAGGAGACGGTGGAGAAGGCGGTGAAGGGCGCCATATTGCCACTCGCGCCGCGCACGAACAGATCGCCGATGTCTTCGGGCGCGAGCCGGTACGGCGCGTCGGCCTGGATGTAGACGCGCTTGACGCGGCCACGGTCGATGAAGTCGTTTACGTACGCACCGCCCCAGGCCGTCGCGATGGTGTTGTTCACCGTCGCCAGATCGAGACCGAGCGCACCCGCCTTGTCCTGATCGACGGCGACCTTCAACTGCGGCGCGTCATCCAGCGCATTCGGTCGAACGCCGACCAGCGACTTGTTCTGCGATGCCATGCCGAGCAATTGATTGCGCGCGGCAAGCAGCTTCTCGTGGCCCAACCCGCCCTCATCGACCAGCTGCAGATCGAAGCCGGTCGCGTTGCCGAGTTCCTGGACGGCGGGCGGAATGACCGCGAAGATAAGCCCGTCCTTGTAGCTCGAGAACACGCCCATCGCGCGTGCGACCACGGCTTGCGCCTTGTTCTTGGCGCCCGGACGGTCCTTCCACTCCTTCATCGGCATGAAGGCGATGCCGGTGTTCTGACCGGTACCAGCGAAGCTGAACCCGTTGATCGTGTAGACGCCGCGGATCGCATCGCCAGCGTCGCTCAGGAAGTGGTCGCGGACCAGATCCAGACCCTTTTGCGTGCGTGCGGTGGTCGAGCCCGCCGGTCCTTGGACGAGCGCGATCATCACGCCCTGATCCTCATCCGGCAGGAAGCCGGTCGGCAGGCGCGAAAACAGCAAGACCATGCCCGCGAGGATCAGCGCATAGGCGATCAGCGAACGCCCGAACCGCCGCGTCGTCGACCGCACGCCCTTTTCGTAGCGCGCGCGTCCCCGATCGAACTTGTCGTTGAACCAGCGGAAGAACCGCGCCAGCGGGCCCTTGCCTTCGTTCTTGTTCGGATTGTGCGGCTTGAGGATCGTGGCGCACAACGCTGGCGTCAGGATCAGCGCGACCGCGATTGACAGCACCATGGCCGAAACGATCGTGATCGAGAACTGGCGGTAGATGACGCCGGTCGAGCCGCCAAAGAACGCCATCGGCAGGAACACCGCCGACAGCACCAGCGCAATGCCGATCAACGCGCCGGTGATTTCGTCCATCGATTTACGCGCCGCTTCCTTCGGCGACAGATGCTCGGTTGTTATCAATCGCTCGACGTTCTCCACGACGACGATCGCGTCGTCGACGAGCAGCCCGATCGCCAGGACCATGCCGAACAGGGTCAGCGTGTTGATCGAGTAGCCGAACATCGCCAGCACCGCGAACGTGCCTGTCAGCACCACCGGCACCGCGATGGTCGGGATCAACGTCGCGCGGAAGTTCTGTAGGAACAGGAACATCACGAGGAAGACGAGCACGACCGCTTCGACCAGTGTCTCAACGACCTGTTCGATCGACAGCCGCACGAACGGCGACGTATCGTACGGGAAGATGACCTTCACGTCGGGCGGGAACTGCTTGGCAAGCTCGGTGACCCGCGTCTTGACTGCGACGACGGTGTTGAGCGCGTTGGCGCCCGGTGCCAGCTTGACGGCGATGCCCGATGCGGGTTTGCCATTCCATTCGGCGGAGAAGCCGTAGTTCTCGGCACCGATAGCGACCCGTGCAACGTCGCCCAACCGTACGACCGAGCCGTCGGGATTGCTCTTCAGCCGGATCTTCGCGAATTCTTCAGGCGAGGTCAGCCGCGACGCGACGGACACCGTGGCGTTCAGCATCTGCTCCTTCGGCGCCGGCTGTGCGCCGATCTGCCCGGCCGAAACCTGCGCGTTCTGCGCCGTCACCGCGGTGGTGACATCGGCCATGGTCAGCGCGAAGTTGTTGAGCTTCAGCGTATCGACCCAGATGCGCATCGCATATTGCGAGCCGAAGATCTGCGTGTCGCCGACACCGGTAACGCGCGCCAGCGGATCCTGAATCTTGGAGGCGACGATGTCGGCAAGATCGTCAGCGTTGTGCTGCCCGTTTTCCGAGTACAGGCCCACGAAAAGCAGGATGTTCTGCGTCGCCTTTGCAACGATGATGCCCTGGCGCTGCACTTCCTGCGGAAGCAGCGGCGTCGCCGCCTGCAGCTTGTTCTGGACCTGCACCTGCGCGATGTCAGGGTCTGTGCCCTGCTCGAACGTGATCGTGATGGTAACCGTGCCGGCCGACGAGGAGGATGACGAGAAGTAACGAAGGTGATCGATCCCCTTCATCTGCTGCTCGATGATCTGCGTGGTCGTATTCTCGAGCGTCTGCGCATCCGCGCCCGGATAGGTCGCGGTGATCGACACCGCCGGCGGCGCGATCGCCGGGAACTGCGCGATCGGCAGGGTCCGCACGGCCAGCAGACCGGCGATGACGACCATCACCGCCAGCACATAGGCGAAGATCGGACGATCGATGAAATAGCGTGACATGGCTGGTTACTTCGCCTGTGTCTTGGCCTGGCCCGCTTGCGGCTGCGCGCCGGCGGGCTTGGCATTGGGGTCCCACGGCTTGCCCTGCACCGGCATGCCGGGGCGCAGCATCATGGCGCCTTCGACGATCACCTTGTCGCCGGGCTTCAGCCCGCCGGTCACGATCCAGTTGTCGCCACTGGTGCGGTTCGACTGGAGCGAGCGCGCCTCGATCTTGTTACCGGCGCCGATGACGAGCACGGTCGGCTCACCACGTTCGTCACGGCTGACGGCGCGCTGCGGAATCAGGATCGCCTTGGCCTGCGTGCCCTCGGCCAGCGAAGCGCGCACGAACATGCCCGGCAACAACAGGCCGTGCGGATTGGGGAACAGCGCGCGGATCACCTGTGAGCCGGTGGTCGGATCGACCGTCACATCGGCGAAGCGAAGCGTGCCCTGTGGGCCGTATTCGGTGCCGTCCTCCAGCTTAAGCTTCACCTTGGCGTTGCCGTCTCGGGTCAACTGCCCACTTAAAATCTGCTGACGTAGTTTCAGCAAGTCGGCACTCGATTCCTGAATGTCGACATAGACCGGATCGATACGCTGGATCGTTGCCAGCGCATTCGCCTGCGAAGCCGACACCAGCGCGCCTGTCGTGAACAGCGACCGACCGATCCGCCCCGTGATCGGCGCACGGATGGTGGTGCGCGCCAGGTCGATCTGCGCAGAGCGCAACGCAGCCTGCTGGGCGGCAACATCGGCCTGCGCCTGCGCGGCCGTAGTCTGCGCGTTTTCGAACTCCTGACGCGCGATCGCGTTGATCTTCACCAGTTCGCCATAACGGCGGGCGAGCGCCGCGCTCGAAGCGATGCTCGACCGCGCCCGGGTCAGCGCCGCGCGTGCGCTCGCAACCTGCGCCTGATATGGTGCGGGGTCGATCCGGTACAGCGCCTGCCCCTTGTGGACGACGTCGCCCTCCACGAACAACCGGTCGAGCACGATACCGTTGACCTGCGGGCGAACCTCTGACGTTTCGAACGCAGTCGTACGGCCGGGAAGCTCGGTCGTGAGCGTAACCGGCGCTTCACGCGCGACGACATAGCCCACCGTCGGCGGGCCTTGCGGGGCCTGCTGCTGCTGCCCGCCGCCACACGCGGTGAGGGAGAGCAAAGCGCTGGATGCCAACACACAGCTCATCAGCCGTTTGGAGACCATAGATTTTCCCGCTTGAAAAAAAGAAAGAGAGCGATCACTCACGAATGCAGCCGTTAGTCGCGTCGTGCGCATGCGTCAACAAGCTCCAGGAAGGCCGTGAATTGCCGGTGCCCGATTGCTCATCCCTAACACGTGCCGAGTTGCGTCGGCAAAACATCAAACACGTCGCGCGAAGATTATTCGTTGAACATGGCTTCCATCGGACCGGAATTGCATTGATTGCAAAGGTTTCGGGCGTCGCGGTCCAGCAATTATATCGGGATTTTCCCGCTAAAGAAGACATCATCGCAGCTATAGTAGAAGAGGATTGTGGCAGATTTGCGAATTTGGCAGCGCTTGAACTGGCGTTGGCTCAAGAAGACCGAGGCGCGATCCGAAGCTGGCTGATATCGGCAGTATCTCGATGTGATCCTGAAGGCGATCGCCTCTTCCTCGAAATCGCGGCTGAGGCAGCTCGAAATGAACGCGTCCGAACGATTTTTTCTAACATAAAATCGGCGATGCTCTCGAATATCAGCAGGGCGTTCGCTGGCCTGACCGGCAATCAGATTGTACAGGACGATCATCGGGTACTTGCAGAGGCCCTGCTGATTGCTTCGATGGGTTCGGTCTGCGTCCGCGCCTTACATGGATTCGAATCACCGAACTCGAGCATCAAGTTGATATCCTGCTTGATCGACGGCGAACTCGGCTGAGGCATACCGCCGCCTTCGATCGACAACAGTCGAACGTCCGGGCGATCATCCAGTAGATTGTGGAAGCGATGTGCTGCAGACACACTCTACGCCGCGCCTGATCCGATCTTTTTGAAACGGCATCAGTCCGCTTTAACAGCGTAAATTGAAGGTGGTCGACCGCCTGCCCCACCTTCAAAGAAACCTCAGCCTTTGCCAGCCTCGGTCAGGGCGTTCGTGATCATGGCAGCGATCGTTTCTTCAGCGCGCGTGCGAGTACTCTGATCCTTGGAGGTAAGGTCGTGGCGCACCCACTCGGGCAGGCGCGCGACGACCGCCATCGTTATAGCATGGAGCGTGTCGTTCATCGGCAACGCTATGCAGCCTAACGGCTTAACACAGCAACCGCGAAGGCTGTCCCACGCGGTCATAAATCCTGACTGGTGCACGACGGCAACAATCTCGCGACCGGCCGAGATCCGTAACCCCGTTTGGGACGCGAAGCGTGTTCAAGCGGTAGCCGATCGAAGAATGGGGTACCCCGGGCGGCGGCGGCGCAGGGCTATCGCGCATATGTCGCGAACAAACATCGCCTAATCTGATCCAGGAACAGCCAAGCGGAGGCCTGCCGCATGACGTGCCGCGCCCGACGCTGGCTTCCTGCGGTGACCATCGACCCAACGTGCCGCTACTTTTTTACGCGCAACACTTGCCTCTAGCCAACAGCGCAGCGCCCCGAGACCACGCTGACCGCTTCTGCTGTAGCCGCTCCCACCGCGTAAACGGCGCGGGGACCAGGCAAAGTAAGCGGTAAAGCCACCAAGTTGCATCTTGCGGCACCTTTCTGATAGCTATATGGAATAGCAATAAATCGGAGGATGTCATGGCAATCGATATAGCGGAAGCGCACCAGGAATCCGGCGCGCGGCACTTCTCGCGACGCAACCCGTTGACTGGATCGGTGGCGAGCAAGTCTCTCGCGATGAACGCCGATGATGCCGCGAAGGTGGTGGATGCCGCCTCGGCAGCGTTTCCCGAATGGTCCGCGCTCGGCCCAAACGCTCGGCGCGCACTGCTGACGAAGGCCGCCGCTGCGCTTGAGGCGAAGGCGCCGCAGTTCATCGACGCGATGATGAACGAGATCGGCGCGACGCGGGGCTGGGCCGGCTTCAACCTGTCGCTCGCCGCCGGTATTGTCCGCGAGGCGGCAGCGATGACGACGCAGATCGGGGGCGAGGTAATCCCCTCCGACAAGCCGGGCTGCATTGCGATGGCGCTTCGCGAACCGGTTGGCGTGATGTTGGGGATCGCGCCGTGGAACGCGCCGATCATCCTTGGCGTGCGGGCGGTGGCGATGCCGCTGGCGTGTGGCAACACCGTGGTCCTGAAAGCGAGCGAGCAATGCCCGCGCACGCACGCCCTGATCGCGGAAGCGTTTGCAGAGGCCGGCTTGCCGGAAGGCGCGCTCGGCATCGTCACCAACGCGCCGGAAGACGCCGGCGAGGTGGTCGGCGCGCTGATCGATCATCCCGCGGTCAAGCGGATCAACTTCACCGGCTCGACGCATGTCGGCAAGATCATCGCCCGTCGCGCGGCCGAACACCTCAAGCCGGTTTTGCTCGAACTCGGCGGCAAGGCACCGCTCATCGTGCTCGACGACGCCGATCTCGACGAGGCGGTGAAGGCTGCGGCCTTTGGCGCGTTCATGAACCAGGGCCAGATCTGCATGTCGACCGAGCGGATCATCGTCGTCGATGCGGTCGCGGATGCGTTCGCGGCGAAGTTCAAGGAAAAGGTCGGCGGCATGACGGTCGGCGATCCGCGCGAGGGTAACACGCCGCTCGGTGCGGTGGTCGACCAGAAGACGGTCGATCACGTACGCGACCTGATCCACGATGCGCTCTCCGCTGGCGCAGAGCAGTTGGTGGGCGGGGAGGCAGACGGCGTATTGATGCCGGCTCACGTCATCGACCGGGTCACGCCCGACATGAAGCTGTTCCGCGACGAAAGCTTCGGTCCGGTCGTCGGCTTGATCCGCGCGCGGGACGAGGCGGATGCGATCGCGCTGGCGAACGATACCGAGTACGGCCTGTCCGCAGCCGTCTTCACGCGCGACACCGCGCGCGGGCTGCGCGTGGCAAAGCAGATCAAGTCGGGCATTTGCCACATCAACGGTCCCACCGTGCATGACGAGGCGCAGATGCCGTTCGGCGGCGTCAAGGCTTCGGGCTACGGGCGGTTTGGCGGCAAGGCCGGGATCGACAGCTTCACCGAACTCCGCTGGGTGACGATCGAGACCCAGCCCGGCCACTTCCCGATCTGATGCGCACCTCATCGACGATCTTGGCGGCTGGGGGATTGGCGGGAACGGCGGCCGGATCGGCTGCGCAGGCGCTCGCACCGGACGCGCCAGCGTTGACCCACGTGTTCACGATTCGCGCCGAACTCTTGCCGCCGATCGAGCAGGGCGTCGTCGATGGTTTGCGGAAACGCTTCATCCCGATCAGCGGCGGTCACGTCGCTGGCCCGCGTCTGCGTGGAGCCGTTCTGGCGGGCGGCGGCGACTGGCAGACGATCGACAAGGCCGGTCGCACCGAAGTCTATGCCCGATATACGTTGAAGGCTGACGACGGGGCTATGGTTGATGTCATCAACCCCGGCGTTCGGATCGCGTCGACGGAGGTGACCGACCGGCTCGTGCGGGGCGAGGCGGTCGATCCGGCGGCCTATTACTTCCGCACCACTCCCCGCTTCGAGGTCGCGGCCGGTCCGCACGACTGGCTGCGGCGCAGCGTGTTCGTCGCACGCGGGGTGCGCAAGCCAGATCACGTCGAGATCCACATTTTCGCCGTCGAGTGACGGTTCCCAACATCTGTGAGGAGTCTGTAAAGTGACCGACCGTTCCGAACTCGATACCGTCGCCTTCGAGGTGATCGACCGCGTCGCATGGGTGAAGTTCAACCGCCCGGAAAAGCGCAACTGCATGAGCCCCAAGCTCAACCGCCGCATGATGGACGTGCTCGACGAGCTTGAATTTCGTGACGACGTCGGTGTGCTCGTGCTGAGCGGCGAAGGCACTGCATGGTCGGCGGGCATGGACCTCAAGGAGTATTTCCGCGAGACCGAAGTGCAGGGCCTCCAAGGTACGCGCAAGGCGCAGCGCGAGAGCTACGGCTGGTGGCGTCGGCTGCGCTGGTATCAAAAGCCGACGATCGCGATGGTCAACGGCTGGTGCTTCGGCGGTGGCTACGGCCCGCTCTTCGCATGCGACCTCGCCTTTGCGGCAGAGGACGCGCAGTTCGGGCTAAGCGAAATCAACTGGGGGATCCTGCCCGGCGGCGGTGCGGCCAAGGTCGCGACCGAACTTACCAGCTTCCGCCGTGCAATGTACCACGCGCTGATGGGCGAGAATATCGACGGCAAGACCGCGGTGGAATGGGGGTTCGTCAACGAAGCGGTGCCGCTCGATCAGTTGCAAGCACGCGTGACGGCGGTCGCGCAGGTGCTGCTGAAGAAGAACCCGGTGGCGCTGAAGGCCACCAAGGACGCGATCCGCCGCGTGCGCGAGATGACGTATGACAACGCCGAGGACTACCTGATCCGCGCGCAGGAGGCCGCCAACAGCTACGACAGCGAAGGTCGCAAGGAAGGCATCAAGCAGTTCATCGACGACAAGACGTACAAGCCGGGTCTCGGCGCGTACGATCTTTCCAAGCACAACGGCTGACGCCATGACAGCCCCCCTCGCCCGCCCCGCCGGCCGGTCGCTCGACCGGCTGTTGCGCGCCCGCTCCGTCGTCATCGTCGGCGCATCGGAGAAGCCGGGTGCGCTCGGCAACGCGGTGCTGCGCAATCTGGAGCGGCACGCCTTCGCGGGCGCGATCCACCTCATCAACCCCAAACGCCCGGTAATCGGCGGGCGGCAGGCGCTCGGCACGATCGCGGAGTTGCCCGATGGTGTCGACGCCGCGGTGCTGGCGATCCCGGGCGCGGCCGTGCTGGACACGGTTCGCCAGCTCGCCGCGAAGGACGTCGGCGCGGCGGTGATCTTCTCCGCCGGGTTTGCCGAGGGTGGCGAAGAAGGGCTGGCCGCGCAGGCGGAAGTGGCACGCATCGCCGGCGAACACGGCATGGTGATCGAGGGGCCGAACTGCCTGGGTATGACCAACTATGTCGACGGCATTCCGCTGACTTTCGTGGAGGTGCCGCCGCTGAAGATCGAAGACCCGAGCGTCGGCATCGTCTCGCAATCGGGCGCCATGGCGGTCGTGCTGGGTACGACGATCATGGCGAAGGGTCTCGGCATCAGTTTCTCGGTGTCCACCGGGAACGAAGCCGCCTCGGGCGTCGAGGATTACGTCGAGTATCTGCTCGACGAGCCGCATACGGCCGTGATCGGCATGATCGTCGAACAGTTCCGTGCGCCCAAGCGCTTCCTCGCGCTTGCGGACAAGGCGCGGGCGGTGGGCAAGACGATCGTGCTGCTTCACCCCGGCACGTCGAGCGCGGCACGGGAGTCCGCCGCCACGCACACCGGCGCGATGGCCGGAGACTGGCAGGTCATGAAGACGCTGGTCGAGCGCGCGGGCGTGGTGTTGGTCGGAAGCCTGGAAGAACTCGGCGACGTTCTCGATCTCGCGATCCGTTGCGGAACGGCGCCGACCGGCGGTGCGGCGGTACTGACCGAATCGGGCGCGTTCAAGGCGTTGGCGCTCGATCTGTGCGAGACGCTCGGCCTCGCCTTGCCCGAGCCACAGGCCGCCACCTACGCGGCGCTGCGCGCGGCGGTGCCGGACTTCATCCCCATCTCCAATCCTATGGACCTCACCGCGCAGGCGCTGGTCGATCCCGACCTCTATCGCCGTGCGCTGATGCCGCTTCTCGCCGACGAAGGCATCGGCAGCATCGTGCTGGCGATCATCCAGACCGACGAACACACAAGCAAACTGAAGTTCGAGCCGATCATCGCCGCGATCGAAACACTTAGGCCGAACAAGCCGGTGGTCTTCGCTGGGATGGACGACGGGGCGCCGGTGCCCGCCGGGTATATCGCCGCGCTGAGGGCACTCGGCGTCGCCTATTTCCCTTGCCCGAGCGCGCCTTTCGGGCACTCGCGCGGTTCGGCGCGGCTGGGCACGGCGATGGCTCCGCTACGGATGCCGCGCCGGTCTCGGCGGCGCTGCCGCACGGCGGCGTGATCGCCGAGTATCGCGCCAAGGCTTTGCTCGGGCCGCTTGGCATACCGCTTCCGCCGGGCGGCTTCGCGACGACGCTGGACGAGGCCAAAGCGGTCGCCGCACGCATCGGCTACCCTGTGGTACTGAAGGCGCAGGCGCAGGCGCTGAGCCACAAGAGCGACGCCGGCGGCGTGATCCTCAACCTTGCCGACGAGTCTGCACTGGCGACCGGCTGGGCCCGGCTTTACGACAATGTCGCGGCACATGCGCCGGATGTGACACTCGACGGCGCACTGGTCGAAGCGATGGGCGCGCGCGGGACCGAATTGATCGTGGGCGCGCGGAACGATCCCGATTGGGGGCCGGTCATTCTGGTCGGCTTCGGCGGCGTACAGGCCGAGATCCTCAAGGACGTGCGGTTGTTGCCGCCCGATCTCCCTCATGCCGCGATCGAGGCGGAGCTACGCGCGCTGAAAAGCGGTGCGCTCCTCGACGGGTGGCGCGGCGCACCTGCGCTGGACGTCGCGGCCGTGGCGTCGATCATCGCGACTCTCGGGCAGGTGCTGCGCGGCACCCCTGCGATCCGCGAGATCGATCTCAATCCGGTGATCGTCTATCCGAATGGCCAAGGCGCGATCGCACTGGATGCCTTGATCCTCGCGGGGCAATAACCGGCCAGATGTTGTCGCGTCGGACCACGTACCGACCTGTCCGGTCGTCGTCGCGGAGTCTTGTGAACCGGTGCTTGCGGATGCGTATCAGCGAGCCTGGCGAGGCATCCTCTCCAGCAACTCGACGTGGCGGCTGGTCAAGCCCCGCCCGCCGGTCGTTCAAGGGCGCGACGGTATAACTCCAGCGTCATGGTCATGGCCTGGAGGAACAATGCGGGATCGTAGCGCGGCCCTTCATCCCGCAGGAAGGCATGTTGCGCGTTGAGTTCGTGCCACGTGTAGCGGGCGCCGACATCCTCCAGTCGCGCGCGGATGCGCTCGCGACCGGCGAACGGCACGTGCGGATCCTGCCGGCCCCATACGAACATCGCCTCGGCCTTGAGATCGGCCATGCGGGCGAGGCTGTCGTCATGCGAACCTTCGCCGAGCGAGCCGGAATGGATATCGGTCGCATAGAAGCACGCCGCCGCCGACACGCGCGGATCGAGCGCGGCGCGGTATGCGAGATGGCCACCGAGGCATACACCGAACGTCGCGAGGCGGCCATCGCAGGCCGGGTGCGCGGCCAGCGCGGTGAGGCCAGCCTTCGCGTCGGCATCATAAGCGGCGACCGGCTTGGCGAACTTCAGCGCGTTGCCGCGCTCGGTACCCGCCGTGTCGTAGTTCAGCACCGTGCCCGCCGGCTCATACTCGTGATACACCTCCGGCACGGCGACGACATACCCGTTGCCGGCCAGCATCGCCGCGAGCCGACGGATCGGCGCCGTGACCTGATAGATTTCGGAGAACAGCAACACGCCCGGAAATTGCCCGTCGATCGCCGGGCGGGCGATATGCATACGCATTGCCTGCCCGTCGCTTACGATCACATCCTGCGTCTCGTCGCTGCGTAGGATCATCTGCCGCTCTCCGCCGTCAAAGTCGCGGAAGCGCGTGCTATGCCGGACGGCCACCGTCAAGCGGCAGCGATCGCCAGCGCTGGCCAGGTGCCACAGGCCGCGCGCTCGTAGTGCTCCGAGCGCGCCAGCATTACGCCGATCCGATGCCGAGCGTGCGCTCCATCTCCTCGAGCGGCACGCCCTTGGTTTCGGGGAAGTACACCAGCACCACGACGAACTGTACCGCCATCATCACCGCGAAGGCGTAGAACGGCAGGCTGACCGACAGCGCCGCCACGGTCGGGAAGATCGCGGCGATCACCGCGTTCAGGCCCCAGTGCGTGGAGGCGCCGATCGCGCTACCGCGCCCGCGCACCGGCGTCGGGAACACCTCGCTGATATACACCCAGATGACCGCACCCGTACTCGGCGCGAAGAACGCGATGAAGCCGATCAGCGCGTACAGCACCACCGGCTTGGGCAACACGCCGCCCATCGCCAGCCCCGCCACCGCGAGGCACACCGCCATGCCGGCCGACCCGATCAACAACAGCGTCTTGCGCCCGATCCGGTCGATCAGCAGCATGCCGACGCCGGTGAAGATCGCGTTGACGACGCCGATGATGATCGCCTGCGTGTCGGGCGAGAGATCACCGCCCGATGCCGCGAAAATATCGTTGAGGTAGTAGAGCAAGGCGTTGATGCCCGAGAGCTGGTTGAAGCCCGCGACGAGCATGGCAAGCAGGATCGGCTTCTTGTAGCGCGCCCAGCTCAGCGTCGTGTCGCCGTGCTGTTCGGTAAGGCTTCGGCGGAACTCGCCTACCGCGCCGCGCGCGGTGGCGGGGGCCATCCCGGTCCGCTCGAGCGACGCGCGCGCCTCGTCATCGCGGCCCTTGCCGACCAGCCAGCGCGGACTGTTGGGAATGCGCAGCAGCAACAGCATGAACACCAGCGCCGGCACCGCCGCCACGCCGAACTTCCAGCGCCAGGCCGCATCGCCGAACCCCATCTCCCCGATGATCGCGTTCGAGACATAGGCGAGCAGGATGCCGAAGATCACGTTGAACTGGAACGCCGCGACCAGCGCGCCGCGCCGCGACGGTGGCGCGATCTCCGATATATACACCGGCGCCAGCACCGACGATCCACCGACCGCGAGCCCCGCCAGCACGCGGAACAGCATCAGCGACCCCCAACTCCATGCGAGTGCGCAGCCAATCCCGGCGACGACATAGAAGATAGCCAGCACCCGCAGCGTGTCGCGGCTGCCGTACCGGTCCCCCGGCAGGCCCGCCAGCAACGCTCCCGCCAGCGTGCCCCACAGCGCCGACGATACCGTGATGCCGAGCCACGTCGGGTCGAGGCTATATTGCCGGGTCAGCGCCTCGGTCGTGCCCGAGATAACCGCCGTGTCGAAGCCGAATAGCAGCCCCGCCAGCGCCGCTGTGATGATGCAGGCGAGCAGCCCGGGATGCAGAAGCGACGGCTCGCCGGCCGAGCCGGGTTCACGTGCGGTCTCGGCCATCGGCGTCATCTCCCTTGTTCGGCTAAGGCAACGCCCGAAGGTGCCACCGGTGCCGCGCTAACGCCAGTGCGCCCGTTTGGAGGTGTGGCCCGTGCCGGGGTTGAAGCTGTTGGTCGGATCTAGCGCGCGGTAATGTTCGGCCAGCGCCGGCTTGGCTTTGTAAAGATGGCCGACATTGTGTTCGGCCGGGTATTCCGCGCCACGCGCATCGAGCAGCGCCCACATCGCATGTTCGATGGCGAGCGGATCGTGCCCGGCGCGGATCACATAATCCTGGTGGAAGACGTGGCAGAAGAAATGGCCGTAATAGAATTTGTGGGAGATCGCCGCCTCCAGTTCGGCGGGCAGCGTCTCAAACCATGCCGCGTCGTTGCGGCGCAGCGCGATGTCGAGCGCGACGATATCCGCCACCTCCCGCGCGTGTACCGTGCGGTAGCGCACCGCCGCGCCGGCCGCGGCGAAACGGTGGATGAAGGCGGCGTCGCCCTCTTCCCTAGTGCAGCGGAAGAACGCGCCCTCGCCCGCGCCCATCACCTGCGTGAGCAGCGCCTCGGTGGCGTTCGCATCGGCAGTCGCCACGCGCAGCATCAGATGGTGTTCGAAGCGGTCGCGATAGTGGGTCAGCCGTTTTGGGAGGTGGCTCGGGCCAATGCGCGTGGCGGCCTGAAGCGTCTTGTCCGCGACGTTGCGCAGCCCGACCCGGCGGAACCAGCCGTCGACCCGGTCCTTCCATGCGAACAGCGCCGGCAGACGCGCGGTGCCGAGATGGCGGATCGCCAGGAACGTATCCCGGCCATAGCGTTCGGTCAGCACGAAGGCGTCGCGGTGGATGTATTCGACCGCGATCGGCAGCGGCAAATCACCACTTAGCATCTCGCGCCGCAGCCGGGTGAGATCGGCGGTGTCGTTCGTGCCGATATAGAAGACGGTGGTGCCCGCTTCCTTCACAAACGTATCGAGCCGTACCGCGAACAGCACGACATGGCCGGCCGAGCCGGACGCCTCGAACAGCCGCTTCGGATCGGCGTTGAAGCGTGCCGGCGTGTCCGCATCGACTTCGCGGACATGCGCCGCATAATCGTGATCGGACGCGCGCGCGCCGGTGTCGCGGACCTCCGCCTCGGTAAAGCCACCGCGCTCGACCCGCGCCAGGACCTCCTCCGGCGTCGTGCCGAGATCGATGCCGAGGTGATTGACCAGCTCCAGACACCCATCCGCATCGACCCGCGCGTACAGCGCAAGCTCGGTGAAAGCCGGCCCACGCCGCACCAGCGCCCCGCCCGAATTGTTGCACACGCCGCCCAGCACCGACGCGCCGATGCAGGACGATCCGATCACCGAATGCGGCTCGCGGCCGAGCGGCGCCAGCGTCTTCTCCAGCACATCAAGCGTCGCACCCGGCAGGCACACCACCTGCGCACCGCCCTGCACGAGATGTACGCCCGCGATCCGCAGCGTCGAGACGAGGACGACCGGCCGGTCGTAGCCGTCGCCGTCCGGGGTCGATCCGCCGGTCAGCCCGGTGTTGCTTGCCTGCGCGATCAGGATTGCGCCAGCGTCGACCACGGCCTGCGCCACACGCCACAATTCGATCAGCGATGCCGGCCGCACCACCGCCGTGACCGGCCCGCCGCCAAAGCGGTAGCCGGTGCGGAAGCGGTGCGTCTCGGCCTCGCCGGTCAGCACATGCTGCGCGCCGACCGCCGCCCGCAGCGCGGCAAGCAACGCCGCGCTCACACCCGCACCAGCCGCACCGCCAGCCACGGCTTGCCGGGCAGCGCTAGCGTCGGCCGCGCCGGATCGTGGACGTCGTAATCGTTCATCTGCGCCATTGTGAAAGTGCCTGCCGGCGTGATCGTCATGTTCCAGGTATCAATGATGTCGGCGCGGTAGCTGTGCAAGGCCCCGGCGCCCTTGCCCGGCAGCACCACCGGCCACTCCGCTGGCGTATCCTGCCCGAAGTAGCGCAGATAATAGCTCTGCTCCTTGCCGGCGAGGCGATAACCCCACCAGGTCTGGATCGGGTCTAGACCGGGTGCCGGACCATCTTCCAGAATTTGGCGCAGGAAAGCGAGCCCGGGCGCGCTGTGCCCGCGCAGCATACCGCCCTGCCCCAGCCAAGATCCATCGGCATTGCGATCGCTCGCGAAGGTTTCGCTATGGCCGACGTAGGTGCCGCCGATCGTGCCCCACCAGAACCGCTCCACCATCGCCTCGGCCGAGAGGTTGCCCCATCGCTTGGCGATGTTCCCCTCGTAACACACCTCGTCGAAAATCACGGGCTTGCCCGTCATGGCGCGGTGCAGTTCGGCGCGGCCGTCATCGAGTACGGCGTGGCCGTTCTGGACACTGGCGTGGGTGATCCACGGTTTGCGATGATCGTAATAGATCTTGATTTGGTGGATCGAGCGTAGCCGGTCATGCGGATCGGCGGCTTGCAGCACCTGGAACAGATGGTCCCAATCCTCGGTACGCTTGCTCCTGATGTCGTCATACTCGTTGGCCATCGACCACCAGACGTGGCGGAATGCGCCGAATCGCGCGGCGACGTAGCGCAGGTAACGCTCGTCATCGGCGCGCGCCATGTCGGAATAGCCGCGCTTGGCGTCGTAGGGATGGTACAGGATGACATCGGCCTCGATACCGAGTTGACCGAGCCGGCGCAGGCGATCCTCATAGCGGCGGAAGTACGCGGGATCGAACCGCGTGGGATCCCAATCGCGCAGGCCCGGCCCGGTGCGGACGAACGGGTCGGTCGCCACGGAGGAGACGTTCGGGAACACCAGCATCCGCATCTTGTTGAACGGCGCCGCGCGCAAGGTGGCGAGCGTTTCGGCGCACTTCGCATCGGATTGCAGCGCCCACGAATAGCTGGTGGTGCCGATCTGCCGATAGGGCGTGCCATCGGCGTAAGCGAAGTGAAAGCCGTCGCGCGACACCCGCACCGGACCGTGATTGCCCTTGGCCGACGCGCCGCATCGGAACGTGCCAGCGTGCCCGTCAAGCGAGGCGGCGCTGCTCTCGGAACGCCAGCGCCAGGGTCCGACCACGTCTGGGCTGAAGCGGATGCGATAGGTGCCGTCGCCATCGTAGAAGCCGGGAACACGCACCTGCCTGCCGTCGCACTCGAAAATACCGGCGAGGCGCACGTCGACGAACGGATTGCCCTGCGCGGGGCCGGGCAGCGTCAGCTCGAACACGCCCCAGCGCTCGACCTGTGCCGGAGGTGCGGCAAGCGTCGGACTGGCGGCCAGTACCCCTGCGGCGAGCGTACCGCCCAGGATTGTGCGTCGCGTTACGGTCAAGCCATCCTCCTGTCGTTATGAGAAACCGAAAGCATTCGAAAGCACATACGTCAACAGCCGCGCTATATTCGCAAAGGATCGAAGCACGCGTGCTTGCCGGATCAGCGGTGCCGCGTTACTCTTGTCAGGATAAGAAGCCTGCCGCGCTGCGGACACGGACACCACGATAACCGGGAGAGAATGTTTTGCCGCACAGCGCAACCCAACCGGGCTCGACACGAACCGACTGGAAGAACACGATCCTCGCTGGCCTCGCCAATTATATCGACGCGGGCTCGATCGTGGCGGGCGGTGTCGCGCTGGCGCTGTGGATGGAGGCGTACAAGCTCAGCCCGACGCTGGTCGGCGTGATCGCCGCGCTTGGCCCGAACGCGATTTCGGCCGGACTGGGCGCGATGATCGGCGGGCGGCTGTGCGACAAGTTCGGCCGCAAGAAGATCTACCAGTACGACATGCTGTTCTACGCGTTCGGCATGTGCTGGCTGGTGTTCGCGGTGACGCCGTGGATGATCGTGCTCGGCTTCTTCCTCGTCGGCCTCGCGGTCGGTGCCGACATTCCCGCGTCATGGTCGCTGATCGCCGAGATCGCGCCCGATCGCGAGCGCGGCAAGCACAGCGGCGTGGCGCAGGTGCTGTGGTATCTGGGTCCGGTCGTCGTGCTGCTGCTGTTCCTGATCGTCGCTCCGCTCGGGCTGCTCGGCGCGCGGCTGGTGTTTGCGCATCTCGCGCTGCTGGCGGTGATACTGACGTTCCTGCGATCGAGCATGCACGAGAGCGCACACTGGCTGGAGGCGCAGGCGGCGGAGAAGACCGTTGCCGCAAAGCAGCGCGTCCGCGTGCGCGACCTGCTCCAGCCGCGCTACATCGGCGGCATGGCGTTCCTGGTCGGCATGTACCTGTTCTGGAACCTGTTGGCGGGCACCA
>Ga0265798_10000796_pt1 | contig 50642 bp, 43 predicted proteins | sample P3T30metagenome_FD_192430 | JGI IMG/M metagenome (GOLD analysis project Ga0265798, IMG submission 192430) | Plant litter microbial communities from East Loma Ridge, Irvine, California - P3 T30 | ecosystem: Environmental > Terrestrial > Plant litter > Unclassified | place: USA: California...
AAAAAGCGCGAGATTTGCTTGCTTATCGTATAATCGCGCCACTTAACACATCCACATCGCTCTCAACGTCAAGCAGGTCCGCCTTGTCCGCCGCCACCAACACCGCCCAACAGAACCCCATCACCCGCACGATCGCCGCCGACATGGAGGCCGTCAACGGCGTGATCCGACAGCGGTTGCAGTCCGACGTCGCGCTGGTGAACCAGATCGCCGAATACATCATCAGCGCCGGCGGCAAGCGGATCCGTCCGGTGCTGGTGCTGCTGCTGGCGAACGCCTACGGCTATCGTGGAGCCGGCCACCACGAACTGGCCGCGGTGGTGGAATTCATCCACACCGCCACCCTGCTGCACGACGACGTGGTCGACGAATCCTCGATGCGCCGCGGCCGCCAGACCGCCAACGCGATGTTCGGCAACGCCGCCTCGGTGCTGGTCGGCGACTACCTGTACTCGCGCGCCTTCGAGATGATGACCAGCCTGGACGAGATGCGCGTGATGGAAATCCTGTCGCGTGCCACCACCGTCATCGCCGAGGGCGAAGTCCTGCAACTGCTGAACATGCACGATCCGGACGTCACCCAGGAAAGCTACCTGACCGTGATCCGCTCGAAGACCGCGAAGCTGTTCGAAGCCGCCGCCCAGCTCGGCGCGCTGGTGGCCGGCGCGAACGACGCCCAGATCGAGGCCGCCGGCGAATACGGCCGCTCGCTGGGCACCGCGTTCCAGCTGATCGACGACGTGCTCGACTACGCCGGCGATGCCAGCGAGATCGGCAAGAACGTCGGCGACGACCTGCGCGAAGGCAAGCCCACCCTGCCCCTGATCTACGTGATGGAAAACGGCAGCGCCGAACAGCGCGAACTGATCCGCACCTGCATCGAACAGGGCGACGAGACCCATTTCGACGCCGTGCTGTCCGCCGTCACGACCAGCGGTGCGCTCGACTATACGCGCCGCGAGGCCGAAGCCGCCGCCCAGCGCGCAGCAAGCGCCATCGCCGACCTGCCGGAGAGCGAATACAAGCAAAGCCTGCTGCAGCTGTGCAGCTTCGCTGTTGACAGGAACCATTGAGGCAACTATAGTAATGCCTTCCCGCGATTCGGCAACGGATCTCGAAATACCAGTCGGGGTGTAGCTTAGCCCGGTAGAGCGCTACGTTCGGGACGTAGAGGCCGGAGGTTCGAATCCTCTCACCCCGACCATCTGTTTTTCTCCCTCAGCAGTTCAAGTTTCATACCAGTCGGGGTGTAGCTTAGCCCGGTAGAGCGCTACGTTCGGGACGTAGAGGCCGGAGGTTCGAATCCTCTCACCCCGACCATCCGTTTTTCCTCCAGTTCCTTCTCGTTTTTCCAATTGACGCCTGCGTGCGCGCGGCAGCATCATGTAAATACCTTTACTGATCCGCACGGAGCACCCCATGCCCGAATCGATCGGCACTCCCGGCCTCTACGCATCCTTCACGGTGCTGGTCATCTGCCTGCTGGCCGTCGATTTCCTGATGCTCAAGAAGCAGGGATCGCACACGGTCAGTACGCGCGAAGCGGCCGGCTGGTCGGTGGTGTGGGTAACGATCGCGCTGGCTTTCGGCGCGCTGTTCTGGTGGTACCTCGACGGCGTGGTCGGTCCGGACGTGGCGCGCGCCAGGGCGCTCGAATACTTCACCGGCTACCTGATCGAGAAATCGCTGGCGGTCGACAACGTCTTCGTCTGGATCACCCTCTTCAATTTCTTCGCGGTGCCGGCCGCGCTGCAGAAGCGCGTGCTGCTGTACGGCGTGCTGGGCGCCATCGTGATGCGCGCCCTCCTCATCTGGCTGGGCGCCCTGCTGCTGGCGCGCTTCCACTGGATCCTCTACCTGTTCGGTCTCCTGCTGCTGGTGACCGGCGTGAAGATGCTGCTGTTCGCGAACCACGAATCCGACCTGGCGCAGAACCCCGTGCTGCGCTGGATGCGCGGCCATATGCGCATCGCCGACGAATTCCATGGCGAGCGCTTCTTCGTCGTCCAGCAGGGCCTGCACTACGCCACGCCGCTGTTCGTGGTGCTGGTGCTGGTGGAGGTCACGGACCTGATCTTCGCGGTCGATTCGATTCCCGCCATCTTCGCCGTCACCGGCGATCCCTTCATCGTGTTCACCTCGAACATCTTTGCGATCCTCGGCCTGCGCGCGATGTACTTCCTGCTGGCCGACATGGCGCAGCGCTTCCACCTGCTGAAGTACGGGCTGGCCGGCATCCTGATCTTCATCGGCGCGAAGATGCTGCTGCTGGACGTCTACAAAATCCCGACCGCGGCCGCGCTGGGCGTGGTGGGGCTGATCCTGGCGGTGTCGGTAGTGGCGAGCCTGCTCACCTCGAAGCCGGCGCAAAGGACCTGATTGCCGGCTCAGCCATTCGCGGGTAGTCTCCGGTTGTCATCACCAGGAGGACCTTCGCATGACCATCACCATCACCGCCTTCGACCGCTCGCCCGACGGCGGCCGCGGACTCGCGCGCGACACGCGCGTGCGCTGGGCCCTCGAAGAAGCGGGCCTGCCCTACGAGGTGCGCCTCGTGCCGCACGCTGCGATGAAAGAGCCGGCACACCTGGCCCTGAATCCCTTCGGCCAGATCCCGACCTACGAAGAAGGCGGGCTGGCGCTGTTCGAGACCGGCGCCATCGTGCTGCACATCGCCCGCCACCACCCTGGCCTGCTGCCTGACGATGCGGATGCGCAGGAACGCGCCGTCATGTGGATGTTCGCCGCGCTGAACACGATGGAGCCGCCCATCCTCGACCTGTTCACGGTGCGCATCCTCGAGGGGGACAAGCCCTGGGCCGTAGAGCGCCTGCCGCTGGTGCAGGAACGCCTGCGCGCGCGGCTGCGGCAATTGTCGGATCGCCTGGGCGATGCCGACTGGCTCGACGGCGCGTTCAGTGCGGGCGACCTGATGATGGTGTCGGTGCTGCTGAGAGCAAAACCTTCGGGGATGCTGGACGAATACCCCAGGCTCGCCGCCTACGTGGCGCGCGGCGAGGCCCGGCCGGCCTACCAGCGGGCCTTTGCCGCCCAGCTGGCCGTCAACACCGCGCCGCTGCCCTGATTACTGGTTGGCCTTGAGGCGCACGGCCAGCGCGCCGATAGCGGCCACGGTCGCCAGTCCCACCACGCCGCTCCAGCCCCAGGCGGCCAGGGCCTGGGCGCCGAGCAGGCCACCGGCCGCCATGCCGATGAAGACGCTGGTCATCAGGATCGCGTTCAGGCGGCTGCGCGCTTCCGGCGCGATGCCGTAGACGATGGTCTGGTGCGAGATCAGGCTGGCCTGCACGCCCAGGTCGAAGCCGACCGTGGCGAGGGCCAGCAGCGCCAGCTGGCCGTGCACCGGCAGCAGCGGCATCAGGAACATGGCCGCGAACGAGACCACGGTAACGCCGGCCGCGATGCGCGTGACCCAGCCGGGGCCATGGCTGTCCGACAGGCGTCCGGCGAAAGGCGCGGCCAGGGCGCCGGCGGCGCCGGCCAGGCCGAAGGAACCGGCTGCGGCCGAGCCCAGGTGGAAAGGTGCGGCATGCAGCATCACGGCCAGGGTCGACCAGAAGGCCGAGAAGCCGAGCGCCAGCAGGCCCTGGGCCAGCGCGGCCTGGCGCAGCTTCGGGTATTCGACCCACAGGTGGGCCAGGGATTTCAGCAGTTCCGGATACGGTTTGCCGGTGGTCGGCGCGAAGCGCGGCAGGCCTTTGGCCAGCACCACGCCCAGCAGCGCGACGCTGACCGCGGCGGCGATGAACACCGAGCGCCAGCCGAAGTTCTCGGCCACGAAGCCGCTCACCACGCGCGACAGCAGGATGCCCATCAGCAGGCCGGTCATCACCGTGCCCACCGCCTTGCCGCGTTGCTCGGCCGGCGCCAGCGTGGCCGCGGCCGGGACGATGTCCTGGGCCACGGTCGCGAACAGGCCGACCAGCAGGCTGGCCACCAGCAGCACCGCCAGCCCCGGTGCAAAGCCCGTCAACAGCAGCGCCGCGCACAGGATCGCCGATTTCAGCAGGATGATGTTGCGGCGGTCGAAGCGGTCGCCCAGCGGCGCGAGCAGCAGCAGGCCGAGCGCATAGCCGAGCTGGGTCAGCGTGGGAATCCAGCCGATCTGGCGCGGGCTGGCGTGCAGGTCGCCGGCCAGCACGCCGAGGGTCGGCTGGCTGTAGTAGAGCGCGGCGACCGTCAGGCCAGTGCCGCCGGCGAGCAGGAAGGTCAGCGAAGACGACAAGTGGGGCTGGGCGGGTTTCACGGTCGTGGAGGCGGAGTTCATGGCAGTGGTTGGCTGGATTAACGATGATGCCATTATCCTTAGTGCGCCGCGCGTATGGTAGACTCGCCAAACGTCGAACTGTTATACGATGAGCGTATGAACCTCGACCTGAACGGCGTCGTTTCCACCGCCGACCGCATGATGCTAGTGGAAACCTTCGTGCGCATCGTCGATGCCGGCAGCCTGTCGGCCGCGGCGCGCCTGCTGGAAACCACGCAGCCGACCATCAGCCGGCGCCTGAAAACCCTGGAGAAATCGCTGGGCGTACGCCTGCTGCAGCGCTCCACGCACGCGATGAAGCTGACCGACGACGGCATGCGCTGCTATACGCGCGCCAGGGAACTGATCGCCGGCTGGCAGGAATTCGAAAGCGAGATCCGCGGCGCCGGCGAGGAACCGGTAGGTCTCCTGCGCGTGATCGCACCGCACGCCTTCGGCCAGCAGCAGCTGGTGGCGCCGCTGGCCGAGTACTTGAAACGCTATCCGAAGATGACGGTCGACTGGACCCTGCACGACCGCACGCCGGACTTCATCGCCGAAGGCATCGACTGCGCAATCCGGGTCGGCGACATTCCCGACCCGTCGGTGGTGGCGATCCGCCTGGGCGAAGTGCCGCGCATCGTGGTCTGCGCGCCGTCGGTGCTGGAAGGCCGCGAGCTGCCCCTGCATCCGGAAGCGCTGACTGCCCTGCCCTGGATCGCGGTATCGACCTTCTACCGCAATGAAGTCGCGCTCACGCACCGGCAGAGCGGCGAGACGCTGCGTTTCCCGGTCCAGCCGCGCCTTTTTACGGACAACCTGTACGCGATGCGCAGCAGCGCCCTGCTGGGTGTGGGCGTGGCGCTCGGTTCGTCCTGGGCGCTGCGCGAGGAACTCGAAGCCGGCCGCCTGGTGCAGCTGACGCCGGACTGGGAAGCGGCGCCGCTGCCCATCCACCTGATCTACCCGCCGGCGCGCTTCTATCCGGCGCGGCTGCGGCGCTTCATCGACATCATGAAGGTGGCGGTGCCGCAGGCGTTCGGCATCCTGCCGCCGCATTGAGGCCTGCGAAAAGCAATGCCGGCGCGCCGGACAGTGGTGAGGCGCGGAAGGCAGTTAATGCTGATCCGTTGGGGATGTGCCCGTTGGGGACATGCCCGTTGGGGATGTGCCCGTTGGAGGCGTACCTGCCGGGGGCGTGCCGGTGGATGACGGGGGCGCCGTCGAGGTCGCCCCGGCGCCTTGGCCCGAAGCGCCCGTCGTGCCCGGGCTGCCGGCGCCGCTCCGGACATCGCCGCTCGCGCCGGAACTGCCTGTTGTCGCTCCTGCCGCTGAGCTGCCACTTGTGTCACTGCTACCGCTCATGCCTGTTCCGCTGCATGCTGCCAGGAACAGCGCTGTCGCACCACCGATGAGAATGCCTTGAAATCGTTTCATGATCATCTCCCTGTAGTAGGTAGGATCATCATAGATCGTGATCCAGGCCAGCACAATTCCCGGCGTGCTTAATCCCCCGCCTTCACCGAACCGAGCCCCGAAGCCGACTTGTTGACCGTGCGCGGCTTGCCGTAATAGGTCAGGTTGCCGATCCCCTGCACCGTGGCGTCGAGCCGGTTGCGGGCGAAAACCTTGACGTCGCCGATGCCGCGGAAAACGACGTTCACGTCGTCGGCGACGAAGGACTTCGCATCGACCTCGCCGACTCCTTCCGCCTTCATGCCGAAGGTCTTGACCGCACCATTGATGTTCATGCTGCCGGCGCCGCGGTAGTTGACGTCGAAGCGTTCGCCGCGGATCTGGTTCAGCCGGATTTCGCCCGCGCCTTCGACCGCGACGGCGCGCAGCGCCGGTACGGTGATGACGACGCGCGGGTCGCCACGCCAGGAAACGTTATTCTTCTCGCGCACGCTCAGGCGCAGCTCGCCATCGACCACTTCGCTCGTCACGTCGCGGAGGAACCTGGCGTCGCCGCGCAGGGTCAGGGACTGCGTCCTGCCCGCATCGACGGTAATGCTGATCGGACCCTGCACGCTGATCGCCGTGAAGGCGGGCATGTTGCGGACCTGGTCGTCCGCATGGGCGGTGGCGGCGAAGGAAAGGGCAGCGGCAAGGGCAAGCAGGTGTGGGCGCATCGCAGGATCTCCGTGTTCAAGTGAGACCATTGTAGGCAGGCGGTGGCTTGCCCGGCCGGCTTTTGCGACGAATTGCACGATACGCCGGATGACCTGCATTTATTGCGCCTGAAGGCTTGCCTCCGCCAGCAGCGCCCGTATCTCGGGCACGCAGGAGCCGCAATTGCCGCCGGCCTTCACGCAGGCCGTCACCTCCGCTGCCTCCTTCAGGCCCTGCCTGTCGATCGCGATGCGGATCGTGTTGCGGCCCACGCCGAAGCAGGAGCACACGGTCGGGCCGGGGTCTGCGCCCTGCTCGCGCGCGCGGCCGGACAGCAGGCCAAGGCGGTCCTGCGGCGTCAAGGCTTCCCGGTCGAACATCTGCGCCAGCCAGGCCCGTGCCGGCAGATCCTGGCGCTGCGAGACGAACAGGCAGGCCTCGATGCGCCCGTCGACCAGGTGCGCGGCGCGGTAGACGCCGCCATTGCGGTCCTCGAGTTCGATCCAGTCGGCCTCCATATCCTCGGCGTGGAGCAGGCGCCGCGCCCACGCCGTCGCCTGGGCGAAGGGTTTGCGGCCGGCCAGCTCGTAGCGCACGAAACCGCTGCCCTGGATGCGGGTCCAGTGGGCGGCGTCCTCCAGCGGCAGTTCGGCGCGGCTGAGGATGAAACCGTACCAGTTCACGCCGAAGGGTTCGATGCGCACCGGCGTGTGCTTGAACTCCGGCTCGCCGGAGACCGGGTCCACCGCCGGGTTCACGACCGCGCCCACGCGCGCGTCGGACGCGGTCCGGCCGCTCCAGTGGATGGGCATGAAGACGCTGCCGCGCGCGATGCCGCCGCCGTGCCGCACCCGCGCCACCGATGCGCCCCAGTTGCTGTGCATGCGCGCCAATTCGCCCTCCTTCACGCCGCACAGCAGGGCGTCCTGCGGGTGCATGTCGATGAAGGGTTCGGGCACGTGTTCCGCCAGGCGGGAGGCGCGTCCGGTGCGGGTCATCGTGTGCCACTGGTCGCGCACGCGGCCGGTGTTCAGCACCAGCGGGAACTCGCCGTCGGGCAGGTTCGCAGGCAGGCGCGCACGCGTGGGCACGAAGCGCGCCCTGCCGCCCGGGTGGGCGAAGCGGCCGTCGCCGAACAGGCGCTTCGTCCTTTCGCCCGGATGGCGCACCGGCCACTGCACGGGTTCGAGCGCGTCGTAATCGCTGCGCTGCAGGCCGGCCAGGCCGCCGATGTCGAACAGGCGGCGGCGCTGGTTCCCGGCGCCGTTCTGCCAGCTCGACAAGCGCGCATGCTCGTCGAAGATCTGGTGTGGTGACGTGAACCCGAAACCTTCCAGACCCATGCGCCGCGCGACATCGCAGATGATCTCCCAGTCCGGCCGCGCCTGCCCTGGCGGCGGCAGGAAGGCGCGCTGGCGCGAGATGCAGCGCTCCGAATTCGTGACCGTGCCGTCTTTTTCGCCCCAGCCCAGGGCCGGCAGCAGCACATGGGCCATCGCGTTCGTGTCGGTGTCCTGCACGATGTCGGAGACCACCACCAGCTCGCATTTTTCCAGCGCCCGCCGCGCCTGGTCCGCATCCGGCAGGCTGACCAGCGGGTTGGTCGCCATGATCCACACGGCCTTGACGGTGCCTTCCTCGATCGCGCGGAACAGCTCGACCGCCTTCAGGCCCGGCTTGTCCGCCATGCGCGGCGCGCCCCAGAATGCCTGCACGGCCGCGCGTTCGCCCGGATCGTCCAGCTCCATGTGCGACGCCAGCATGTTCGCCAGGCCGCCGACCTCGCGCCCACCCATCGCGTTCGGCTGGCCGGTCAGCGAAAAAGGGCCCATGCCGGGGCGGCCGATGCGGCCCGTCGCTAGGTGGCAGTTGATGATGGCGTTGACCTTGTCGGCGCCGCTGGAGGACTGGTTCACGCCCATGGTGAAGGCGGTGACCGTCTTTTCCGTCCTGGCGAACAGTTCGTAGAAGGCCAGCAGCTGCTGCAGGTCGAGGCGGCAGGCTTTTGCCACGTCGAGCAGACTGCCGGCCTGCCCGGCCGCATCCAGCGCCGCCCCCAGGCCGGCGGTGTGCGCTTCCACCCAGGCGCTGTCGAGGGCGCCCTGGGTGGCCAGCCAGGCCAGCAGGCCGTTGAACAGCCAGACGTCGCTGCCCGGCTTGATGGGCAGGTGCAGGTCGGCCAGATCGCAGGTGGCGGTGCGGCGCGGGTCGATCACCACCACTTTCATCTGCGGACGCGCTTCCCTGGCGCGCACGATGCGCTGGTACAGGGTCGGGTGGCACCAGGCCGCGTTCGAGCCGACCAGTACCACCAGGTCGGCCAGTTCGAAGTCCTCGTAGCAGCCGGGCACGAGGTCTTCGCCGAAGGCGCGCTTGTGGCCCGCCACCGCCGAGGACATGCACAGGCGCGAGTTGGTGTCGATGTTTGCGCTGCCGATGTAGCCCTTCATGAATTTGTTGGCGACGTAGTAGTCCTCGGTCAGCAGCTGGCCGGAGACGTAGAGCGCCACCGCATCCGGGCCGTGCTCGGCGACGATGCGCCGGAATCCATCGGCCACCTGGTCCAGCGCCGCGTCCCACGACGCCGGCTGCAGACCGGCTTCGCTGCGCAGCATCGGCGACAGCAGGCGCCCCTCGAGGCCCACGGTCTCGCCCAGTGCGGCGCCCTTCACGCACAGGCGGCCCTGGCTGGCCGGGTGCAGCTCGTCGCCCGCGATGGCGACGGTGCCATCCTGGCCGGCCTGGGCGCGCACGCCGCAGCCGACGCCGCAATAAGGACAGGTGGTGCGTATCATGAAATTCCTTCAGGCCGCTGCCGCCAGGGCCTGGGCCTGGCCGAACAGCAGCTGGTTGCGGATGGCCGAGATATCGGCCTTCTGTTGAATAAGTTCGAAGTACCACGGACCGTCGGCGACGTCGCCGTACAGTACGGCGCCGCTCAAGTGCCGGCCGCTGATCACCAGGCGCTTGTAGACGCCGCCGCGGCGGTCGCGCAGCACCAGGTCTTCGCTGCCTTCTCCGCCGACGATGTCGCCCGCCGAGTACAGGTCCACGCCCGTCACCTTCAGCTTGGTAGCGGTTGCCTGCTGCACGTAGCGGCGGTGGCCGGCGCCGGCAAGGTGGGCCGCGCAGACCCGCGCCTGGTCCCAGATCGGCGCCACCAGGCCGAAGGTGGCGCGGCGATGCTGCACGCATTCGCCGACGGCGTAGATGCGCGGGTCGTAGGTCTGCAGGGTGTCGTCGACCACGATGGCGCGCTCGACGTGCAGACCCGCCTCTTGCGCCAGCGCGACGTTCGGGCGCACGCCGGCCGCCATCACCACCAGGTCGGCCGGTATCGTCTCGCCATCGGCGAAGCGCAGCGCCTGCACCCGTCCCTCGCCGCCGTTCGTACCCTCGATAGCGGCGGTCTGGCGCTTCAGCAGGATGCGCAGGCCGCGCCGCTCCAGTGAAGCGCGCAGCAGTTCGGCCGCTGCCGGGTCCAGCTGCTGGTTCATCAGGCTGGCGGTCACGTGCACCACCGTCACCTCCATGCCCCGGCGCAGCAGGCCGTTGGCCGCTTCCAGGCCCAGCAGGCCGCCGCCGATCACGACCGCGCGTCCGCCGGCATTGGCGGCCGCCAGCATGGTGTCGACGTCGTGCAGGTCGCGGAAACCGATCACGCCAGCCAGGTCGTGGCCCGGCACCGGCACGATGAAGGGTTTGGAGCCGGTCGCGACCAGCAGGCGGTCGTAGCGCACCGCCAGGCCGGAGGCGGCATGCACGGTGCGCTGCTTGCGGTCGATGCGCACGACCGGATCGCCGGCGTGCAGGGCGATGCCGTTTGCCGCATACCACTCGCGGGTGTGCAGCATGATGTCGTCGACGCTCTTCTCGCCCGCCAGCACCGGCGACAGCAAAATCCGGTTGTAATTCCCGTGCGGCTCGGCGCCGAACACGGTGATGCGGTACATGTCCGGGGCCAGCTTCAGAAGTTCCTCGACCGTGCGCATGCCGGCCATGCCGTTGCCGATCACGACCAGCGAAGGCCGCATGTCGTTCGCCTGCATGTCAGGCTCCCACCCAGACCTGGCCATCCTCGACACGCACCGGGTAGCTGGACACCGAATTGTGCGGGGCCTCCAGGCATTCGCCGGTGCGCAGGTCGAAGTGCTGCTTGTAGATGGGCGACGCCACGACCACGCGCTCGCCGATGCTGCCGACCAGCCCGCGCGACAGCACGGACGCATGCGAATTCGGATCGTAGTTATCGATGGCGAACAGGCGCGGGGCCTCCGCGCCGACGCGGAACACGGCCACCTGGCGCCCGTTCAGCAGCGCGCACACGCCGGTGTCCGGCACGATGCGGTCGAGGGGGCAGACGGCGTTCCAGTGGTTCAGCTGAATATCGCGATGCATGATGGTTCTCCTCAAGCGATACGGGTAATAGTGATGACACGCCGTTCCTCGGGCGTGGCCGGCCGCAGCTGCCCGCGCTCCGGCATGAACACCACGTTGTCGTCGACGTTCTCGCTGTTGACGAAGCTGCGGAAGCGCGCGCGCACGGCCGGGTCCTCGACCGCGTTCTTCCACTCGTCGGCATAGCTGTCGACCACGCGCTGCATGTCGGCTTCCAGCTCGGCGCCGATACCCAGGCTGTCCTCGACTACCACCTGCTTCAGGTAATCCAGGCCACCCTCCAGGCTCTCGCGCCAGGTGCTGGTGCGCTGCAGGCGGTCGCCGGTGCGCACGTAGAACATCAGGAAGCGGTCGACCAGCTTCACCACGGTGGCTTCGTCCAGGTTCGAGGCCAGCAGTTCGGCATGGCGCGGCTTCATCCCGCCATTGCCGCACACGTAGAGGTTCCAGCCCTTGTCGGTGGCGATCAGGCCGACGTCCTTGCCCTGGGCCTCGGCGCACTCGCGGGTGCAGCCGGACACGCCGAACTTGATCTTGTGCGGCGCCCGCAGACCCTTGTACCGGTTTTCCAGGGCGATGCCGAAGCCGATGCTGTCGCCGACGCCGTAGCGGCACCAGGTCGAGCCGACGCAGGACTTCACCGTGCGCAGCGACTTGCCGTAGGCATGGCCGGACTCGAAGCCGGCGGCGATCAGTTCTTCCCAGATCAGGGGCAACTGGTCGACGCGGGCGCCGAACATGTCGACCCGCGCGCCGCCCGTGATCTTGGTATAGAGGCCGTACTTCTTCGCCACCTGCCCCACTGCGATCAGGCCGTCCGGGGTCACCTCGCCGCCCGGCATGCGCGGCACCACCGAATAGGTGCCGTCCTTCTGGATATTCCCGAGGAAGTAGTCGTTCGAATCCTGCAGGCTCGCATGCTCGGGCTTCAACACGAAATCGTTCCAGGTCGAGGCTAGGATGTTGGCGGCGACCGGCTTGCAGATATCGCAGCCCAGGCCCTTGCCGTGCCTGCCCAGCAGTTCGGCGAAGGTCTTGATGCCGCCCACCCGTACCAGGTGGTGCAGTTCCTGGCGCGAGTACGGGAAGTGCTCGCACAGGTGGTTGCTGACGGCCATGCCGGCCTTCGCCATCTCCGCTTTCATGATCTGGTTCACCAGCGGCACGCAGCCGCCGCAGGCCGTACCGGCGCAGGTAGCGGCTTTCAGCGCGGCGATGTCGCAGGCGCCGCCCGCCACCGCCTCGGCGATCGTCCCCTTGCTGACGGCGTTGCAGGAACAGACCTGGGCCGTGGCGGGCAGCGCCTCGACGCCGATGGCCGGGCGCGCCCCGCCCTCGCACTGCGGCAGGATCAGGAACTCGGGCGCGGCCGGGAGCTTCAGCCCGTTCAGCATGGTCTGCAGCAGATTGCCGTACTCGCTCGCATCGCCGACCAGCACCGCGCCCAGCAGGCGCTTGCCGCAGCCGGACACGACGATCTTTTTATAGACCTGCTTGCGCTCGTCGCTGAACTGGAAGCTGCGGCTGCCGGGCGTATTCGCATGCGCATCGCCGATCGAGGCCACGTCCACGCCCATCAGTTTGAGCTTGGTGCTCATATCGGCGCCAGCGAAGGCTCCTTCCTGGCCGAGCAAGGAACGCGCCGCGGTGCGCGCCATGTCGTAGCCCGGGGCGACCAGGCCGAAGGTCTGGCCATTCCACGCCGCGCACTCGCCGATCGCGTAGACGTGCCGGTCCGATGTCCGGCAGGCGTCGTCGATGGCGATGCCGCCGCGCGGCCCGAGTTCCAGGCCACAGGCGCGCGCCAGCTCGTCGCGCGGGCGGATGCCGGCCGAAAACACGATCATGTCGGTCTCCAGGAAGCTGCCGTCGGCGAATTCCATGCGGTGGGCGGCGGTATCGCCGTCGACGATGCGCAGCGTGTTCTTCTGCGTGTGCACCGTCACGCCCAGCTCTTCGATACGGCCGCGCAGCATGCGTCCGCCCATATCGTCGACCTGCACCGCCATCAGCCGCGGCGCGAATTCGACCACGTGGGTGTCCAGCTGCATGTCGCGCAGGGCTTTCGCGCATTCGAGGCCCAGCAGGCCGCCGCCGATCACCACGCCGGAACGCGCCGTCGTCCCGCAGGCCAGCATGGCTTCCAGGTCTTCGATGGTGCGGTAGACGAAGCAGCCGGCGCGCTCGCGGCCCGGTACCGGCGGCACGAAGGGCGAGGAACCGGTGGCGAACACCAGCTTGTCGTAGGCGAGGACTTCGCCGCCGGCCAGGGTGACGGTCTTCACCAGGCGGTCCACCTTCACCACCTTCGCGTTCAGCTTCAGCTTCAGGCCAGGGCGGTCGAAAAAGCCCGGTGCCACCAGAGACAGCGCGTCGGCGCTGCGGCCGGCAAAGAAATCCGATAGATGCACGCGGTCGTAGGCCGGCCGCGGCTCTTCGCACAGTACGGTCACCTCGAAGGCGGCAGCGCCGGCGTCGGCATATAAAGTCTCAAGAAATTTGTGGCCCACCATGCCGTGGCCAATGACGATCAGTTTCATGATGCACACGTCCTTAAGCTGCGGCTGGTGCCGGGGTTTCAGCAGCGGCGCGACTGGAGAAGCGCACGCCGATCGCACAAACGCTCGACACCAGCACGGCGCCGCCGAGGATGAACAGGGTCTGGCGCACGTCGCCGGTGCCCTTCATGAGGAAGCCGGCCAGCACCGCGCCCACGTTGCCGCCGGCGCCGACGATGCCCGCCACGCCGCCCAGCGCCTTGCGGTTCACGAAGGGCACCAGTGCGTAGGTGGCGCCGCAAGCCATGTGGGTGCACAGGCCGAAGGCCAGCATGGCGATAATGGCAAGCGCCACGCTGGCGGTCTGCGAGAACCACAGCAGGCCCAGGCCCTCGCCCAGCATCAGGATGAACAGCAGGTTGACGCGGCTGTTCAGGTCGCCGCGCGCGGCGGCCTTGTCGGACAGCCAGCCGCCCAGGGCGCGGGCGAACAGCGCCAGCAGGCCGAAGCTGCCGGCGGCCATCCCCGCTTCCTTCAGCGACAGCTTGAAGTGGTCGACGTAGTAGACGGCGGCCACGTTGTGGATGAAGAGCTCGATGCCGAAGCAGGCGCCGTAGGTCACGAACAGCAGCCAGGCGCGGTAGTTGCCGCAGGCCTGGACGAAGCTCGCCCAGCCGCCCTTGCCGCTGGCTTCGAAGGGGATGCCGGCGGCGCGCAGTCGGTCGTAGTTCCCTTCCGGGCAATCCTGGGTGAACTTCCAGTAGACCACGGCCATGACCAGCATCAGCACGCCCGGCACCAGCAGCGCCACGCGCCAGCCCATGGTCTCGCTGACGCCAGCCATGATCACGGCGCCCATCAGCAGCGGCATGGTGGCTTGCGCGACGCCGCCGCCGCTGTTGCCCCAGCCGGCCGCCGCCGCGTTGGCGGTGCCGACCACGCGCGGGCCGAACATCACCGAGGTGTGGTACTGGGTGATCACGAAGCTCGCGCCCACCGCGCCGATCCCGAGGCGGAACAGCAGGAAGCTCTCATAGCTCTGGGCCATGGCCACGCCCAGCACCGGGATGGCGCCGAGTGCCAGCAGGCCGGTATAGGTCTTGCGCGGGCCGAAGCGGTCGCACAGGGGCCCCACCAGCAGGCGCACCAGGATCGTGATGGCGACCGCCGCGATGTTGATGTCGGCGATCTGCGCCATCGACAGGTGGAACTCGCCTTTGATGACCGGCATCAGCGGCGCGCAGGCGAACCAGGCGAAGAAGCAGATGAAGAAGGCTACCCAGGTGAGGTGGAAGGCACGCATCTGCGGCGTGTTGAAGGAGAACAGCTTGATCGAATTCGCTTTGCCGGCCATGAAAATCGCTCCCGAAAAAAAGAAAGGCGCCCGCTACGTGGCCGGGCACATGCGGGATGTGCTCGGGTGCAGCGGACGCCGTTGTCCTTGTTGTTACTACATGGGATCGCCGTTGATCCTTGATGGGAGTGTTTGCAAGAGCCGTGCCAGTAGCGCTTCCCTCTGGCGGCCCCGGGCAAGGCTCAGCGCATCTTCAGTGAATGCGCTTCATTGCGGTGCACCATGCCCGAAAACGGGGCGCGGCGCACCGTGCGCGAAGGAAGAGATATAAGCCTGTGGATCGCGGCCGTTCCAGATCCGACCGTCGATCAGCACCGAGGAACGCAGCAGACCCGCGGGCGCCGCCACGCCTGCCAGCAGCGCCGCCTCGCGGTACAGGGCGACCCGGTTCACGCGGGCGGCGACGGCCAGGTAGTCGGGGTCCTCGCGCAGCAGGCCCCAGCGCCGGTGCTGGGTCATGAACCACATGCCGTCCGACAGCCAGGGGAAATTCGCCGCACCGTCCGCGTGGAACTGCAGCGGGTCGGGGTCGCGCCAGCACCGCCCCAGGCCGTCTTCGTAGCGGCCGTGCAGGCGCGCGCCGATGAGCTCGCGGTCGGCATTCACATAGGCCGGGCTGGCGAGGATCTCGGCGGCGGCGTCGCGGTGCGCGGCCGAGGCATCGATCCAGCGCCCCGCTTCCAGCAGCGCCGCGACCAGGGCGCGGCAGGCATCCGGGTTGGCGTCGGCGAAGGCGGCGGTGGCGCCCAGCGCCTTGCCGGGATGATCGGGCCAGATGTCCTGGCTGGTGGCGGCGGTGACGCCGGCGCCGTCCAGCACCGCCCGCGCGCTCCAGGGCTCGCCGGCACAGAAGCCGTCGATATGCCCGGCCACGAGGCTGGACGCCATCTGGCCCGGCGGCACCGTCACCGCCTGGATGTCGCGCAGCGGATCGATGCCGGCGGCGGCCAGCCAGTAATACAGGAACATGGCGTGGTTCCCGGTCGGGAAGGTGTGGGCGAAGGTGAATCGGCGACGGCTGCGGCGCATATGGGCCGCCAGCGAGGGGCCGTCGATGACGCCCTGCTCCGCCAGCGCGCGCGACAACGTGATGGCCTGGCCGTTGCGCGACAAATTCATCAGCACGGCCATCGGCACGGCGCGCGAGCCGATGCCCATCTCGACGCCGTACAGCAGGCCGTAGAGCACATGGGCCACGTCCAGGCTGCCGTGAACGAGGCGGTCGCGCATGCCCGACCACGAATGCTCGCGGCTCAGCGCCAGCTTGACGCCATACTTCTCGTCGAGACCGAGCACCGAGGCCATCACCAGCGGCGCGCAGTCGGTGAGCGGCATGAAGCCGGCGCGGATGGTACGGAATGATGAGGTCATATCGGTTTCCCCGTCGTTCCCGCCTTCGCGGGGACGACGTCATTAAAGTAAGTCTTCGACATCCAGCACCCGCTGCGCCAGCTCCGCCAGCTTCAGCTTCCTGTTCATCGCCATGCTGCGCAGCTTCTGGTAGGCCTGGTCTTCGCTCAGGCCGCTCTTCGCCATCAGCAGGCCCTTGGCCCGCTCGACCAGCTTGCGGTCGGCCAGCTGGCGCCGCGTGTCCGACAGCTCGTCCAGCAGCCTGCGCTCGCGCCGGAAACGCGCCAGGGCCACGTCCAGCACGGGCTTGACGCGCTCGGCCTGCAGGCCCGCCACGATATAGGCCGAAACGCCGGCGTCGATCGCGGCGTCCATGCTGCTACGGTCCTGGTCGTCGGTGAAGAGGACGATGGGACGCGGCTCGTCGCGGGTGGCGATCACGATATGCTCGAGCACGTCGAGCGCATCGGACTCGCTGTCGATGATGATCATGTCCGGCTGGATCTGGGCGATCCGTTCGGGCAGGAAGATATCGGCCGGCAGCGAGGCGACGATGTCGTAGCCGGATTCCAGCAGCCCGATGCGCAGTGCCGTGTTGCGCTGCGCCTGCGCCGCCATGGCTTGTTCGCCGGCGCCGTGCGCGGTGTTGACCACGACGATGCGCAGGGTGCGCTGGACGGAAGGTGGCGATTTCATGCCTGGAGGATATGCAAGTTCCGGGCCAGACCTGCTCACCTAGTTCCGCAGAGATATTTCTTTAGCGAATAACCGAGGTAAAGACGAGTCACAGTTGGTACACCAAAAACATTCACAAAACGAATAGGAAGCATCACAAACTAAAAGTTCCCTTATTTCTGAAGTCTTTCTATACTGCACCGCAACAACACAGTATTTATCGGAGAACTTCATGAGCACCGCAACGATCACCCAGGCGCAGGACAAGGGACTGCGCCACCAGTTTATCGACACCGCCCGCAGCATCCGCGCCTTCGCCATCGAACTGTATGCCGCGCACGGCGGCTGGTTCGTGCATGATGCCGCCCAGCCGGCCAGCGTCGCCGCCCGCGCCTCGCGCAAGATCCGCAGCCAGCTGCTGTCGCTGGCCGCCGATGCCGAATCCCATAGCCCGGCCCTGTCGGCCGAACTGCGCAATCTCGCTTCGAACTAATTACAAGGACAACATCATGACCCCAGTCGAATACGTCACCGTCGCCATCTCGGCCCTGGCCATCGTCACCCGCATCGTGTTCTTCATCCGCAACCCGACCGTGACCACCCCGGCCGAGCTGTGGACCGCGAACCACCCGCAGCTGAAGGAACTCGGCTAAGCACTTCCAGTCTTACCGCTCGAGTCTCCACACGCCCGGCATTGGCCGGGCGTTGTCGTTTACAAAATCCAACCTGCATCATTGCCGGCTGAGCTAGAATGTTTTTTTGCAATTTCTTCTCAGACCATCGACGATGCGCATTCCTGCCTCCGCTCTCACCATCCTGGCCGCGCTGCTGGCCGTTCCCGCCAGTGCCGCCACGCCGGTCACCCTCGACCAGGCCATGGCCTATCCCGACTGGATCGGCAACCCCGTGGAAACCGCGTGGTGGAGCTGGGACGGCAAGCAGGTCCTGTACAAGCAGAAGCGCACCGGTTCGCCGCTGCGCGACACCTGGCAGACCGGCGCCACGGCCGGCATCAACAAGGCGCAGCTGGTAGGCGATGCCCAACTGGCGAAGATCGACAGCGCGGAAGTGGCCTACAACCGCGAGCGCACCCGCGCCATCATGCTGCGCAACGGCGACCTGTTCGAACGCGACCTCAAGACCGGCGAGCTGGTCCAGATCACGCGGGCCAGCGGCGTGGCGATCAGCGCCGTCCAGTATTCCGCCGACGGCCGCAGCGTGCAGTTCCGCATCGGCGACGACTGGGCCGGCTGGGACCGCGCCAGCCATCTGCTCTCGCCGCTGGCACTGCCGCGCGCGGCCAGGGATCCGAATGCGGCGCCGGAAGCGGACGCGCTGCGCGACATGCAGCTGCGCCTGATCGCCACCCTCAAGCGCCAGAAGGACGAGCGCGATGCCCAGCGCCTGCGCGCCGAGGAAGAGCGCCGCGCCGACCCGACCCGCGCCCCGACCCCGATCTACCTGGGCGACAAGCTGGCGATCGTCACCTCGCACCTGTCGCCGGACGGGCGCTGGCTGCTGGTCGTGACCGGCCCGAAGGACGCGGATAAGGGCCGCGTCGGCAAGATGCCGCGCTACGTCACCGAATCCGGCTACGAGGAAACCTCGGACGAGCGGACCCGCGTCGGCCGCAAGGACCCGCGCCCGCACGGCCTCAAGCTCATCAACCTGCAGACGCGTGAAGTGAAGGACCTGTCCTTCGACGTCCTGCCCGGCATCGCCACCGATCCGCTGGCCGCCATGCGCGCCGAACGCAAGCTCGATCCATTGAAAGGCAACCGTCCGGTGAAGATCGGCTTCGGCGGCGAGACCATCGTCTGGAGCGCGAACGGCGCGAACGCCGCCGTGATGCTGCGCTCGGTCGACAACAAGGACCGCTGGATCGCCACCGTCGACCTGCCGCGCGCCGCGCTGAAACCGGTGCACCGCCTGACCGACCAGGCCTGGGTCAACTTCGACAACAGCGAATTCGGCTGGCTGCCGGACAACACGACCATGTGGTACCTGTCCGAGGAAAGCGGCTACTCGCACCTGTACACGCTGGACGGCGCCGGCCGCACCCGCGCCATCACCAGCGGCAAGTGGGAAGCCTCGGACGTGGCCTGGTCGCGCGACGGCGACACCGCCTGGCTGCTCTGCAACCGCAAGGACCCGGGCACCTACGAGGTCTGCGCCGTCAACGCCAGGGATGGCGCCACCCGTGAAGTCAGCAGCCTGGATGGCGGCGTCGAAGACTTCCGCCTGTCGCCGGACCAGCGCAGGCTGCTGGTGCATTACTCCGGCCCCTACCTGCCGCCGCAGATCGCCACCCTGCCCGCGAACGGCGGCGAGGCGGTCAGGCTGACCGACACCCGCACCGCCGAGTTCAAGGCCCACGACTGGATCCAGCCGCAGTTCGTGGCGGTGCCCTCGACCCACGGCGCGGACCCGGTCTGGTCCAAGCTGTACCGCCCGGCCCAGCTGGAAGCCGGCAAAAAATATCCGGTGGTGATGTTCGTGCACGGCGCCGGCTACCTGCAGAACGTCTCGCACCGCTACACGCCCTACTTCCGCGAGCAGATGTTCCACAACCTGCTGGTGCAGAAAGGCTACGTGGTGCTGGACATGGACTACCGCGCCTCGAAGGGCTATGGCGCCAAGTGGCGCAGCGCGATCTACCGCCAGATGGGTCACCCCGAACTGGAAGACTACCTGGACGGCGTGAACTGGATGGTCGCCAACCAGCAGGGCGATGCGAAGAACGTCGGCATCTACGGCGGCAGCTACGGCGGCTTCATGACCTTCATGGGCCTGCTGCGCGCGCCGGAGGTATTCAAGTCGGGCGCCGCGCTCCGCCCGGTCACCGACTGGACCACCTACAACCACGAGTACACGGCGAATATCCTGAATACGCCGGACATCGACCCGGAAGCCTATAAAGTCTCGTCGCCGATCGAGTATGCGCCGAACCTGAAGGGCAACCTGCTGATCGCCCACGGCATGGTCGACGACAACGTGTTCTTCCAGGACTCGGTGCGCATGGCCCAGCGCCTGATCGAGCTGAAGAAGGACAACTGGGAACTGGCGCCGTACCCGATGGAACGCCACTCCTTCGTGCAGCCGGAAAGCTGGTACGACGAATACCGCCGCATCTACCAGCTGTTCGAGCGCACGCTCAAGCAGCCGGCGCCGCCTGCGGCTCAGTAACGGTATCATCGGCGATGCCTGCATTCCGCCTGTCCCCTTTGCTGTTCAACGCCGCCCTGCTGTCCGCCACCGCCGCACTGGCCCAAAGCCTGCCCGAGACCGGCAAGCTGGACGACCAGAAGGTGCTGCAGTCGCGTTACGGCGGCGCCGCTGCGACTCCAGCACCCCCGGCGGCCGGACCCGCGCCGCAGGCCGCTGCACCGGCTGCCGCGGCAGCGCCGGACTGGGGCGACGGCATCACGGGTGTCACCATCGAAGCCGACGGCGGCCATGGCGACGAGGCCGTGCCCGTGACGTTCGGCCAGGTCTTCGCGCCGGGCGACCTGAAACGCACGGATGCGCTGCACGGCCGCCTGCCTGGCGGGCGCACGCTGCCGCTGCAGGTCGACGTCAAGGCCACGCATGCGGACGGCTCGGTGCGCCACGCCGTCATCAGCGTGCTGCTGCCGGCCGCCGGCAAGGCGCAGGCGCTGGCCCTCGTCAAGGGCAAGGACAAGGCCGAGGCGAAGTCCGGCCCGCCGGCTTCGAAACAGGCCCTGCTCGACGCCGGCTTCACGGCATCGGCCAGCGCCGTCATCGGCGGCGAGGCCTGGACCGCCTCGGCCGACAAACTGCTGCGCCAGAAGCCCGAACTGTGGCTGGACGGCCCGCTGGTGACGGAATGGCTGGTCTCGGCCCCGCTCAGGAACGAACAGGGCGCCGAACATCCGCGCCTGAGCGCGCGCTTCGCGGTGCGCTGGTACCGTGCGCTGGGCAAGGCGCGCGTCGACGTCAGCATCGAAAACGCCTGGGCCCATCAGGAAGCGCCGCGCAACGAGACCTACGACGCCCGCATTCTCGTCGGCGGCAAGGAGGTCTACGCGAAGTCCGGCCTGGTCCACTACAACCAGGCGCGCTGGCGCAAGAGCTTCTGGTGGGGCGAGGTCCCGGCCGTCCATGTGCGCCACGACAGCGCCTACCTGATCGCCTCGCGCGCGCTGCCGAACTACGACCGCTCGGTGCGGATTCCCGACCACGTGCTGGCCGCGCTGAAGGCCGGGTGGACGGGACCGAAGACGGAGCCGATGGGCATCGGCATGGCGGTGTCCTACATGCCGACCACCGGCGGGCGCAACGACATCGGCCTGCTGCCGGGCTGGGGCGCGCTCTACCTGCTCAGCATGGACAGGCGGGCGAAGGAAGTCACGCTCGGCACCGCCGCCCTGGCCGGCAGCTGGTCCATGCATTACCGCGACCGCCGCACCGACAGGCCGGTCAGCCTGATCGACTATCCCTACATGAGCATCGCCGGTCACGCCGGCGACACGCGCAATCCCAAGACCGGCAAGCTGGAGGCGTTCCCGCGCTGCCCGGGCGACGCCTGCAAGACGCCCTACACCCACGACGTCTCGCACCAGGCGGCCTTCGCCTACCTGCCCTACCTGGTCACCGGCGACGTCTACGATCTGGAAGAACTGGAGTTCTGGGCGATGTACAACGTGTTCAATTCCAACCCCGGCTACCGCGACAATATCAAGGGTCTGCTGAGGCCCGAGCAGGTGCGCGGCCAGGCCTGGGCCTTGCGCACGCTGGGCGAGGCCGCCTACATCGCCCCCGACAGGGACCCGCTGAAGGCGGACTTCCTGCGCATCGTAAAGGCGAACCTCGACTGGTACAACGCCGAGTACACCGATAACCGCAACGCGAACAAGCTGGGCTTCATCGCCAACGGCTATGCGCTCGCCTACGAGAAAAACACCGGCGTGGCGCCATGGCAGGACGATTTCTTCACTTCCGCCATCGGCCACCTCGCGGAGCTTGGCTTCGGCGAAGCCGGGCGCCTGCTGGCATGGAAAGCAAAATTCCCGATCCAGCGCATGACGGCACCGGGAGCGTGCTGGGTGAGCGGCTCGGTCTACGCCCTGATCGTGCGCGAGTCGGCAGGCGCACCCTTCTTTACGAGCATGGAGCAGGCCTACAAGGCCAGCCTGCCGCCCGAGGTGAGCTCGCAGCCCTGCGGCAGCCCAGGCATGGCACAGGCGCTCAAGGTCAAGGCGGGCGAGATGACGGGTTACGCCTCCGGTCCCGCCGGCTATCCATCGAATATGCAGCCTGCCCTGGCCTATGCCGCCGACGTCGGCGGCCAGGCCGGGCGCGAAGCCTGGCAGCTCTTCATGGCGCGTAGCGTGAAGCCGGACTACGGCACCGCGCCGCAGTTTGCCATCGTGCCGCGCAGTTTCAAATGACTGCCAACGGATCGGCGGCCTTGACCGGTGCCGGCGCGGCAGGCGCCACCTGCGGCAGGATGGCGGCGCGGATCGCAGCCGCATGCGGCTTCTGGCGCGACTGGAAGCGGACCGTCCGGTAGCCGCATTGCGCCAGGCGGCCGTCGCGTACTTCATCCCTGGCCTGCACATGGGTGCGGTCGTCCAGCTCCACCACGGCGACGATTTCGCAGCGCCGGTTGCAGACCACGTAGTCGATGCGCTGCTGCGCGATGCGCAGACGGTCGACGTGCGCCTGCTTGCGGTCGCCGGCAACGGGATCGAGCAGGGCCGGCATCGCGACCTGGGGAAAAATGTAATGCTCGGGCAAGGCCGCGACCAGCCTGCCGAAGAACTCCATCTCGTTGTCCGTCATGATGTCGCGGCGCTTGTACTTCCCTTCAGGAACGCGCTTTTTCGCCGAGGCCGACACCAGCCCCATCAGCAGCGCGAGGACCAGCAGTATTGGCAGGACGACGAAGGCAAGGTTCATGGCCGGTCTCTTATGATCCGTTTTCAAGGACCAGTAGGATACCAAGCAAGAGCCCCCGGGAAATCCTCGCTTTGTCACCGGTCAGCCCGGTGACAATCCGCGCATTTTTAGCGCCACGCCTGGCGTACATTCATGGGATGAAAACCTCTACTCTTTTTCTGGCTGCCGCCGCGTCCGTCTTTTCCACGCAGGCACTCGCGGGACGCGTTTCGGACGCGCAGCAGGTGATGACGGTCGACCTCAATGCCTGCCCCCGCCCGCTCTATCCTAAAGCCGCGCTCGCACAGGGTGCCGGCGGCACCACGACCGTGGAAGTGCAAATCGGCGAAGAAGGCCTGGTCTCCGACGCACGCGTGTTCAAGTCCAGCGGCAGGACCGACCTGGACGAAGCGGCGCTGGCAGGCATTCGCCGGTGCGTGTTCCACGCGGTGCTCGCCACGGGCCAGACACCGACCAGTTGGCTCAAGACCCAGTATGTGTGGGTGCCGGGCGAAGCGAAGAAGGTGGAAGCGCAGGACCAGGCGCTGTTCACGAGCACGAAGGCGCTTGCCGAGGCAGGCGATCCCGTCTCACAAAACAGGCTCGGCACCTGGTACGAACACGGCACCTACATGAAGGCGGATCTTGCGCAGGCTGCGGTCTGGTACCGACTGGCTGCGCAAAACGGCAACGCCTTCGCGCAAAACAATCTCGGCGTGCTGTATGCCCGCGGCGTCGGCGTTCCTCTCGACAAGAAAGAGGCGGCTTACTGGTATGCGAAAGCAGCCGAACAGGGCCATCATTGGGCACAGGCCAACCTGGCCTGGATCTACCAGTACGGCACCGCCGGGGAACCTGACATCGACAAGGCGCTTTACTGGCTGACGAAAGCCGCCGAGGGCGGCCTGGCCGCTGCGCAGATGCGGCTTGGCGTGCTGGCGATGCAGCGTGCCGCATCCGATACGGAGCGTAGCGCCGCAGCCGCATGGCTCGCACGCGCGGCTGCGCAGAATTATCCGGCGGGCCACTACTACCTGGGCCGCAGCTTCGAACTGGGCATGGGGAATGCGCAGGACGATACGCAGGCGGCCGCGCTATACCGCAAGGCGCTCGACCGCAGCGAAGGCCGCGCCGAGATCGCACTGGGCATGCTGCTCGAGACAGGACGCGCGGGTCCTGCCGACCAGGGCGAAGCGGCCCGGCTGTATCGGAAGGCCATGCAGTGGCGCTACCCGCCCGCTTACTATCACTACGGACTGGTACTTGAACAGCGCGGCGATACCGACCTGGCAGCCGCGGTCTTCCGGCAAGGTGCCGAGTTGGGCAACTGCGACGCCGTGGTGAAGTATGTGCAGCTGCGGCAGGTATCCGGCACGACGCCTGCAGCCGGCACGCCTGATGCCATGTGGGCGCAGCGCGCGCAATGGTGCAAGGCACGCCCGGAGATGCCGCCGCGGCTGTGAGCTTCGGGACCCATTCAGTTTGTCTTTGCGCCGCCTTCGAACCAGGCCGCGACCTGGGCGCGTTCGGCATCCGTCATGTTCGTCATGTTCGCCAGCGGCATGGCCTTCAGCTGCACCGCCTGCTGGTAGATGCGCTGGGCGTTCCGGGAGATGCCGTGCGGGTCGTCCAGCATCACGCCGGCCGGCGCGGTGGCGAAGCCCGGCTGCGTCGGATGCGCCGCATGACAGGATGCGCAGCGCTGCTGGATGATGCCCTGGACTTGTGCAAACTGCGCGCCCGCGCTGGCGCTGGCGCTGGCGCCGGCCGATGAAGCCGTAGCGGATGGCGCCTTCGGCGCGATCGCGACGGCTACCGCCGCCAGCAGCAACACGCCGATGGCCGGGTACCTGAACTCGACGCGGCCCTTGTGGCGCAGGTTGAAGAAGTGGCGGATGAAGACGCCGGCCAGCATGATCCCGGCCAGCACGGCCCAGGCATGTTCGTGGCGGTAGGTCATCGCGAAGTGGTTGCTGATCATGATGAACAGCACCGGCAGCGTGAAGTAGTTGTTGTGCACGCTGCGCTGCTTGCCGCGGATGCCGTAGATGGGGTCCGGCTTCTGGCCGGCGATCATCGCGCCCACCATCTTGCGCTGGCCCGGGATGATCACCATCGCCACGTTGGCCACCATGATGGTGCCGATCATCGCACCGACGTGGATGTAGGCCGCGCGCCCGCTGAGGAAATGCGTGAGCACCCAGGTGGCGCCGACCAGCAGGGCGAAGACCACCGCGCCGAAGGCCAGGTCGTGCTTGCCCAGCTTCGAGCGGCACAGCAGGTCGTAGACCACCCAGCCGACAATCAAACTGCCGATACCGGTGCCGACCGCCTGCCAGCTCGTCAGGTCGGCCACCGTACGGTCGACCATCATGGCCTGGGCATTGAAGTAATACACGATGGTCAGCAGCGCGAAGCCCGACAGCCAGGTCGAGTAGGCTTCCCATTTGAACCAGTGCAGGTCGGCCGGCAGTTCGGCGGGCGCGACCAGGTATTTCTGCGGGTTGTAGAAGCCGCCGCCGTGCACGGCCCACAGCTCGCCGGCCACGCCTTTTTTCGCCAGTTCGCCGCCGGGTGCGGGCGGTTTCAACGAGTTGTCCAGCCAGACGAAATAGAAGGAGGCGCCGATCCAGGCGATGCCGGTAATGATGTGCAGCCAGCGCACCAGCAGGTTCATCCATTCGAGGCCATACGGAAGCAGGTAGTCCATGTACATCCTTATTCGAAGCCGCTCAGTGCAGGTATCACGCACGCGATTAACAGAAGATAAACCCGTTTTCATTTATTCAACATGAAAAATACCGTATATTCGACATACGCACACGCATATACGAATCGTTTTTTCATGAGCAGCCTGCCCCAGCACCTCGACCTGCACCTGATCCGCATCCTCTACCTGCTGCTGGTGGAGAAGAATGTGTCGCGCGTGGCCCTGAAACTGAACCAGCCGCAGCCCTCGATCTCGGCCTCGCTGCGCAAGCTCCGCGAGCTGACCGGCGATCCGCTGCTGGTACGCGGCGCGCGCGGCATGGTGCCGACCCAGCACGGCGAAAGCCTGCTCAGGCCCGCCAAGCGCATCCTCGACGAGACCGAGAGCCTGTTCATCAGGAAGTCGCCCTTCGTACCGGAGCAGGCCGAACGCACCTTCCACATCGCCGCGCCGGATTACCTGGACACGCAATTCCTGCCGAGCGTGGTGGCATCGATACGCCGCGGCGCGCCCAACAGCAAGGTGGCCATCCACCACCTGGGGCCGGGCACCGACTACCTGCGCATGCTGTCGGACGGCGAGATCGACCTGGTGATCGCCAACTGGGACGAACCGCCCGCGCACCTGCACATCTCCAAGCTGTTCGAGGACCCGATCATTTGCACCATGCGCGCCGACAGCGCCTACGCCAAGCGCACCGCCTTTGACGCGATGACGCTCGAGGACTATCTGAGCCTGCCGCACGTGGCGCCCTCGCCCATACTGCCGGGCTACCACGGCGTGATCGACGCTTTTCTCGAACGCGAGGGCCTGCAGCGCAAGGTGGCGGTCGAATCGCCCTACTTCGGCCTGATCCCCTACATGCTGACCCAGACCGACCTGGTGCTGACCACCGGCCGCCAGTTCATCCGCTTTTATGAACGCACCCTGCCGCTGAAGAATTTTACGGTGCCGATCAAGTTCCCGCCGATGCGCTTTTATCAGCTGTGGCACCAGCGGGTGCACCAGTCGCCGGAGCACAAGTGGCTGCGGGATCAGGTGACGGCGGCGGCGAAGGCGCTGGTGAAGCCCTGATCGCCTGCGCGCGCGGGCGTGGGCCGACCCGCCACCGTTGAACCGGTTTGGCGCACGCATGCACCCCGGCAGTGCACGCGCACGCGAACAGGGCAGCATCGACGGCCTGCGCACAAGCGGTGCAAGCCCGCACCACCCGGCTCCCCAAATTGGAACGCTTATTGCTATCAAGAAGTGCTATCGCATGACACACCCACTTTTTGGGAGCAGTACCGATGGATGCCTACAAAACCGGGGCCGACGCACTCTTCATCCTGCTCGGCGGGATCATGATCCTGGCCATGCACGCCGGCTTCGCCTTCCTCGAACTGGGGACGGTGCGCCGCAAGAACCAGGTGAATGCCCTGGTCAAGATCCTGATCGACTTCGCCGTCTCGACCATCGCCTACTTCTTCGTCGGCTATGCGATCGCCTATGGCGTCAACTTCTTCGGCAGCACGGACACGCTGGTGGCCAAGAACGGCTACGAACTCGTGAAGTTCTTCTTCCTGCTGACCTTCGCGGCGGCGATCCCGGCCATCATCTCGGGCGGCATCGCCGAGCGCGCCAAGTTCCATCCGCAGATGGCCGCCACCTTCGTCCTGGTCGGCTTCATCTATCCCTTCTTCGAGGGGATCGCATGGAATAACCGGTTCGGCATCCAGGAATGGCTGCAGGCCAGCTTCGGCGCGCCCTTCCACGACTTTGCCGGCTCGGTGGTGGTGCACGCGGTGGGCGGTTGGGCCGCGCTGCCGGCGGTGCTGCTGCTGGGCGCGCGCCGCGGCCGCTATGCGAAGGATGGCCGCATCGCCGCCCACCCGCCTTCGAACATCCCCTTCCTCGCGCTGGGCGCCTGGGTGCTGACCGTGGGCTGGTTCGGCTTCAATGTGATGAGCGCGCAGACGCTGGACAAGATGAACGGCCTGGTGGCCGTGAATTCGCTGATGGCCCTGACCGGCGGCACGCTCACCGCCTTCGTCATGGGCCGCAACGACCCCGGCTTCGTCTACAACGGCCCGCTGGCCGGGCTGGTGGCGGTGTGCGCCGGCTCGGACCTGATGCATCCGCTGGGCGCGCTGGTCACCGGCGCGGTGGCCGGCGCGATCTTCGTGTCGCTGTTCACGCTGGCGCAGAACCGCTGGAAGATCGACGACGTGCTGGGCGTGTGGCCGCTGCACGGCCTGTGCGGCGCCTGGGGCGGGATCGCGGCCGGGATCTTCGGCAGCCGCGCATTGGGCGGCCTGGGCGGGGTGTCGCTGCTGTCGCAGCTGCTGGGCACCCTGCTCGGCATCCTGGTCGCCGTAGTGGGCAGCTGGATCGTCTACGGCCTGTTGAAGAAAACGGTGGGCCTGCGCCTCGACGCCGAGCAGGAGTTCGACGGCGCCGATTTGTCCATCCACCGCATCAGCGCCACCCCCGAGCGCGAGACGACCTTCCAGTAAGCGCCGCTGTCAGGCGCTGTCCGCCGTTTCCCGCTGGCCGCGCTGGCCCACCGCCTGCGCGATGTGGGCCACCAGCGAGCCCGGCTCGACCGGCTTGGCGAGGTAGTCGTTGAAGCCGGCCTGCATCGCCTTCTGGCGGTCGTCCTGGCGCGTGAAGGCGGTCAGGGCGATGGCCGGGATGGCGCCGCCGGCACCGGCCGAGCGGCGCCGGATGCGGCGGATCAGCTCGAACCCGTCGACCTCGGGCATGCCGATGTCGCTGACGATCACGTCGGGCCGTTCGCGCTCCAGCATGGCCAGGGCCTTGCCGGCGCTGGACGCGGCCATGATGGTGGCGCCGCTGTGCTGGAGGATCTGCTGCAGCACGTCGAGGGTATCGGCGGCATCGTCGACCAGCAGCACCTTGACGCCGGCGAGGCCGCCCTGCCGCGCCGTTTGCGAGGGGGCGTCCGGCGGCTGCGGCTGCGGCGCCCGGGCCGGCGCTTCGGCCAGCGGCAGGCGCACCGTGAAGGTGGTGCCGGCGTGCGTGCCCGGGCTGGAGACGCCGATGGTGCCGCCATGCAGCTCGACCAGCTGGCGGGCGATCGACAGGCCCAGTCCCAGGCCGCCGTGCTTGCGGGTGATCGAGGCATCCTGCTGGCGGAAGCGGTCGAACACATAGGGCAGGAAGTCGGGCGCGATGCCGATGCCGGAATCGGCCACGCGGATGACCACGTCCTGGCCGTCGCGGCCCAGCATCACCTGCACCATCCCGCCGTTGGGCGTGAACTTGACCGCGTTCGACAGCAGATTCCACATCACCTGCTGCAGCCGGCCGGTATCGCCCAGCACGGTGCCGATGCCGCGCTGGATATCGACGCGCAGATCGATTTTCTTGGCCACCGCGGCCGGGTGCACGGTGCCGATGGCCGCTTCGACGACCTTTTCGGGCTCGATCAGCTGCACATCCAGGCGCAGGTTGCCGGAAATGATGCGGCTCATGTCGAGCAGGTCGTCGATCAGCTGGCCCTGGGCGCGCGCATTGCGTTCGATGGTTTCCAGGCCGCGCTTGAAGCCCTCCTCGTCGCGCCCGCCGCGCTGGAGCATGCTGGCCCAGCCGAGGATGGCGTTGAGCGGTGTGCGCAGCTCATGCGAGAGCGTGGCCAGGAATTCGTCCTTCAGGGCGCTGAGGCGCTCGGCCTCGTCGCGCGCGGCGCGCTCGCGCATGAGCAGGTCCTGGCGTTCGGCGGCGGTGGCCTGCGAGATCTCGAGCACCCGCGCATTCGCTTCCAGCCGCGCATCGAACAGCGAGGCCAGCATCGCGAAGCCGAGTACGCCGAAGGTCGCGATCACGACCAGGGTCGCCAGGCTGTCATGATTGACGCCGCTGCTTGCGGCCGTGCAGACACTGTCGAGTGGGAAGCTGGCGGCGGCCATGCCGGTGTAGTGCATGCCGACGATGGCGCCACCCATCACCACCGACGCACCCACGCGCGGCAGCCAGACGTTGGGGGCATTGTGGCGCAGGCGGAAGGCGATCCACAGCGCCAGACCGGACGCGCCGATGGCGATCGCCACCGACAGCGCGAACAGCCAGGGATCGTAGACGATGCCCGGCTCCATGCGCATGGCCGCCATGCCGGTGTAGTGCATGGCGTTGATGCCGATGCCCATCAGGACCGCGCTGACGGCCAGGCGCACCGGTCCGAGCTCGGCGCGGCTGACCTGCCACAGCGCCAGGCAGGACGCGGCGACCGGCAGCAGCAGCGAGGCCAGGGTCAGCGGGAGGTCGAAGGCGATCGGGATCGGCAGGCGGAAGGCCAGCATGCCGACGAAGTGCATGGCCCAGATGCCCGAGCCCATGGCGATGGCGCCGCCGACGATCCAGGCAGCCACCGCACGGCCGCGCGATTCGCTCACACGGCCGGCCAGGCTGAGCGCCGCATAGGAGGCGGCGATCGCGACCAGAATGGAGATCAGGACCAGGGGTGTTTCGTAATGTCCAGTCAGCATCGTCAAACACCTGTCGGAAGACTGCAATCGAGGCAGCAACTTAAAACAGTATGCTACGACTTCCTCAGCTTGGCGAGATTGGAAACATCCCAAGCGAAATTATTACCATTGTGCAACAATTTCGCTGTTCGTGCCACACGAATATGTGCTAGCCGGCAACTACCCTCGCCCGCTCCAGCATGGCGTGCAGCAACACGTTGCAGCCTGCCTCCAGGTGCGCCGGCTGGGCATCCTCGATCTCGTTGTGGCTGATGCCGTCCTTGCAGGGCACGAAGATCATCCCTGCCGGCGCCAGGCGCGCCACGTAGATCGCATCGTGGCCGGCGCCGGACACCACGTCCATCGTCGAATAGCCGAGCTTTTCGGCGGCATTGCGCACCGCGCCCACGCAGTCCGGATGGAAGGGGCAAGGCGGGTAGTAGGACACGCGCTCGAGCTGGATCTTCAGGCCGGTCTCGCTGGAAGTGCGGTCGACGAAGGCCGTGATCTCCTCGTGCATGGTGTTGAGCAGTTCGTCGTTCACGTTGCGCAGGTCGATGCTGAACTTGACCCGGCCCGGGATCACGTTGCGGCTGTTGGGGAAGACCTGCACCATGCCGACCGTGCCGCGGCCATAGGGCGGGTAGCGGTTCGCGATCGCGACCGTCTCCTGCATGATGCTTGTCGCGACCTGCAGCGCGTCGCGGCGCAGGTGCATCGGGGTCGGGCCGGCGTGGGCCTCCATGCCCTCGACCGTGCAGTCGTACCAGGACAGGCCCATCACGGCCGGCACCACGCCGATCACCTTGTCCTCGTCTTCCAGCACCGGGCCCTGCTCGATGTGGGTCTCGAAGTAGGCGCCGATCGGATGATCGCCCGGGGTCTGTTCGCCCTGGTAGCCGATGCGTTCGAGTTCTTCGCCCACGCTCCTGCCGTCGACGTCGCGTGCGGCGTAGGCGGTTTCCAGGCTGAAGGCGCCGCAGAACACGCCCGAGCCCATCATCACCGGCACGAAGCGCGAACCTTCCTCGTTGGTCCAGAACGCGACCTCGATCGGGGCCTCGGTCTTGATGTTGAGGTCGTTCAGCGTGCGCACGACTTCCAGCCCGGCCAGCACGCCGTAGTTGCCGTCGAACTTGCCGCCGGTCGGCTGGGTGTCGATGTGGCTGCCGGTGACGATGGGGGGCAGCGCGGGGTTGCTACCCTCCCGGCGCATGAAGACGTTGCCGATCTTGTCGACCGTGATGGTCATCCCGGCGTCCCTGCCCCACTGGACCACCAGGTCGCGGCCCTGGCGGTCGAGGTCCGTGAGGGCCAGGCGCTTCACGCCGCCCTTGTCGGTGGCGCCGATTTGGGCGAGTTCCATCAGGGCGTTCCAGAGGCGGGGGCCGTTGATGCGGAGTTCGTTCATAAGTAGATCCTCATAATGATCGCGGCGCTGGATATGAGCTTCGTCGTCCCCGCGGAGGCGGGGACCCAAGTTCTGCGGGCACTACGTTTGCTCGTCCAGCTTGGGTTCCCGCCTTCGCGGGAACGACGAATCACGCGGTGGTGGCAGTGAATGCAGGACGCTCGACGTAACGCCCCGCGCCCTGTTCCGCGCGCAGGTCGCCGTTGGCGTAGGCGAGCCTGCCCGCCGCCACGGTATGCGTCGGCACGCCGCGCACGGTGCGGCCTTCGAACACGTTGAAGCCGCCCTTCGAATGCTGGGTCGCGGCGGACAGGGTGCGCGTCGCTTCCGGGTCCCAGACCACGATGTCGGCATCGGCGCCGGCCGCCAGCACGCCCTTGCGCGGATAGATGTTGAAGATCTGCGCCGCATTGGTCGAGGTGACCTTCACGAACTCGGACGGGGTCAGGCGCCCGGTGTTGACGCCGGCGTCCCAGACCACGGCCATGCGTTCCTCGACGCCGCCGCAGCCGTTGGGAATCCTCGTGAAATCGTCGGCCCCCATCGCCTTCTGCTCGGCGCAGAAGGTGCAGTGGTCGGTCGCGGTGGTGTGCAGGTTCCCGCCCTGCAGGCCCTGCCACAGCGCGGTCTGGTGGTGGCTGGAGCGGAACGGGGGGCTCATCACGAAGGCGCGCGCGAAGGCCGGGTCGGGATTGCTGTAGACGCTGTCGTCGATGACCAGGTGGCCGGCCAGGGCCTCGCCGTACACGCGCTGGCCATGGGCGCGGGCTCGTTGAATCGCTTCCAGCGATTCGGCGCAGGACACGTGCACGATGTAAACCGGGGTGCCGAGCACGCCGGCGATGGCGATCGCGCGATTCGCCGCTTCGGCTTCGACCGCCGGAGGACGCGACAGCGGATGCGCCTCCGGTCCGCGGATGCCCTTGGCCAGCAGCTCGCGCTGGAGCTGGTAGACCAGTTCGCCGTTCTCCGCATGCACGGTGGGGATGGCGCCCAGTTCGAGCGCGCGCCTGAAACTCTTCACCAGGGTCTCGTCGTCGGCCATGATGGCGTTTTTATAGGCCATGAAGTGCTTGAAGCTGTTCACGCCATGCTCGCGCACGAGGGTGCCCATGTCCGCATGCACCGACTCGTCCCACCAGGTGACGGCCACGTGGAAGGTGTAGTCGGCGGCGGACTTCTCGGCCCAGCCGCGCCAGGTGCGGAAGGCGTCCATCAGCGGCTGCTTCGGATCCGGAATCACGAAGTCCATGATGGTGGTGGTGCCGCCCGCCAGCGCGGCCGCGGTGCCGGTGTAGAAGTCGTCGGCGGTGACCGTACCCATGAACGGCAGCTGCATATGGGTGTGGGTGTCGATTCCGCCCGGCATCACGTACTGGCCGCCGGCGTCGACGATGGTGGCGCCGCTTGGGGCCTCCAGGTTCTCGCCGACGGCGACGATCCTGTCGCCGCTGCACAGCACATCGGCACGGAACGCGCGGTCGGCGTTCACGACGGTACCACCGCGAATCAATACGCTCATCTACAGCTCCTCGTAGGGTGGGGCGACCGAGGCCAGTGGCTTCGATCGCGTGCCCACGTTCGTTTTAGTCGAGCGAGCGGGCTGCTGCCATGGCCGGCACCGCCCTGCCCTTCATCATCAGGCCGTACACCACCGCGGCGATCGCGATGCCGACGAACCATGCATAGGTATATAAGGTCTTGAATGCGTCACCGACGTTCGGGAAGGCGTCCGGGAAGGCGGCGTTCAGGAAGCCCGGGATGTTCGGCAGCACACCGGCGGCGAAGGCGACGATGGCCGCCATGTTCCAGCCGTTCCGGTAGGCGTAGATGCCGTCGTCGCGGTACAGCTGGTCGACCGCCAGTTCGGTCTTGCGGATGAAGTAGTAATCGATGATCAGGATGCCGGCGATGGGGCCCAGCAGGGCCGAATAGCCGGTCAGCCAGATGAAGATGTAGTTCTCGGTCTTCTCCAGGATCTTCCAGGGCATCATGGCCAGCGCGATGCCGGCGGTGATGTAGCCGCCGGCGCGGTACGAGATCCGCCGCGGCGACAGCGCCGAGAAATCGTAGGCCGGACCGACCAGGTTGGCGGCCAGGTTGACGCTGGCGGTATCGATCAGCAGGATCAGCAGCGCCACCAGCACCGCCACGCCGGTCATGCGGCTGGCCACGTCCACCGGGTCCCACAGCGCCTTGCCGTACAGGACGATGGTGGCCGAGGTGACCGTCACCGCCAGCGCCGCCAGCAGGGCCATCGGCAGCGGCAGGCCGAGCGACTGGCCGATCACCTGGTCGCGCTGGGACTTGGCGAAGCGTGTGAAATCGGGGATGTTCAGCGCCAGCGTGGCCCAGTAGCCGATCATGGCCGTCAGCGAGGGCCAGAACACGCTCCAGAACAGGCCGGCCTTCGGTCCGCCCGGCACGAACTGCGAAGGCTGGTCGAGCAGCGGACCGAAGCCGCCGACCTTGCCGTACACCCACCACAGCAGCAGGAAGCAGATCGCGATCTTCAGCGGCGCGGTATAGGTTTCGAGCTTGCGGATCGCCTCCATGCCGTGCACGATGAAGTAGAACTGGATCGCCCAGAACGCCAGGAAGCAGGCCAGCTGGCCGCCGTTGATGCCGAGCCCTGGCAGCTTGTCGCCGCCGATCGGGCCGCCCATCAGGACGCCGAGCAGCGTGTAGATCATGCTGCCGCCAAACCAGGTCTGGATGCCGTACCAGCCGCAGGCGACGATGGCGCGCATCAGCGCCGGCAGCCGCGCGCCGCGGGTGCCGAAGGAAGTCCGCGCCAGCACCGCGTACGGAATGCCGTACTTGGTGCCGGCGTGGCCGATCAGCAGCATCGGCAGCAGCACGATCACGTTCGCCAGGAACACCGTCACCACCGCCTGCCAGGCCGACATGCCGCCTTCGATCAGGCTGGACGCCAGCATGTAGGCGGGGATGCTGATCACCATGCCGACCCACAGGGCCGCGAAGTGGTACCAGCGCCAGGTGCGCTGCGCGGCGCCGGTGGGCGCGAGGTCTTCGTTCCAGAGTTCCTTGTTTGCGGCTGGGTCGTTGATCATCGGGTCAGGCCTCCATCGGTAGTGTTTACGCTTCTCCTAATATTACCTCCGACTGCGCCTTGGCCCGGGGATTGCGTGGGTCCTGCGTCCAGTTCATGTAAGGCTTGTCGGTCGGCTGCGGCACCATCGTGATGCAGCCCTCGACCGGGCAGGTGATTTCGCACAGGTTGCAGCCCACGCACTCTTCGCGCTTGACTTCGTAACGGCGGGCGTTGCCGTCGACCAGACGCGCGATCGCCTGGTGCGAGGTGTCCTCGCAGGCGACGTAGCACTTGCCGCACTGGATGCACTTGTCCTGGTCGATACTGGCGATGACCTGGTAATTCATGTCCAGGTATTTCCAGTCGGTCGTGTTGGGCACGGCCTTGCGCGAGAAGGCGGCGATGTTCTCGTAGCCCTTGCGGTCCATCCAGCGCGACAGCCCGTCCTTCATCTCCTCGACGATGCGGAAGCCGTGCAGCATCGCAGCCGTGCACACCTGCACCGAACCGGCGCCCAGCGCGATGAATTCGGCGGCATCGGTCCAGTTGCCGATGCCGCCGATGCCCGAGATCGGCAGGTGCGCGGTGACGGGATCGCGGGCGATCTCGGCCACCATGTTCAGCGCGATCGGTTTCACGGCCGAGCCGCAATAGCCGCCGTGGGTGCTGCGCCCGCCGACGATCGGATAGGCCACCATCCGGTCCAGGTCGAGGTGGGTAATCGAGTTGACGGTGTTGATCAGCGAGACCGCGTCCGCCCCGCCCGCCAGCGCCGCCCGCGCCGGCGCCCGCACATCGGTGATGTTGGGCGTCAGCTTGACGATCACCGGCAGCTTCGAATAGGTCTTGCACCAGCGCGTGACCATCTCGATCAGGTCCGGCTGCTGGCCCACGGCGGCGCCCATGCCGCGCTCGGGCATGCCGTGCGGACAGCCGAAGTTCAGCTCGATGCCGTCGGCGCCGGTCGCTTCGACCAGCGGCAGGATTTCCTTCCACGGCGCTTCCTCGCAGGGCAGCATCAGCGACACGATCATGGCACGGTCCGGCCAGGCCTTCTTCACGGCCGTGATCTCCTGCAGGTTCAGCGCCAGGCTGCGGTCGGTGATCAGCTCGATGTTGTTGAAGCCGATGACCTCGCGGTTCCTGCCATGCAGAGCGGAATAACGCGACGAGACGTTGACCGCCGGCGGGTCCTCGCCCAGGGTCTTCCAGACCACGCCGCCCCACCCGGCTTCGAAGGCGCGGATGACGTTGTAGGCCTTGTCGGTCGGCGGCGCCGAAGCGAGCCAGAACGGGTTAGGGGACTTGATGCCGCAGAAATCGATGCTCAGGTCGGCCATGCTGCCTCCGCTTTGGATTGGATGTCGTGATGAATGGCCAGTGCGGCCAGCTTGCCGTGCTGGACCGCCTGCACCGTCAGGTCCTGCCCCGGCGCGACGCAATCGCCGCCCGCGTACACGCCCGGCAGCGCGGTGCGGAAGCAGTCGTCGACCAGGATCTTGTCGCTGCGTTCGATCTCCCTCGCCAGCGGATCGGTCAGCGCCGCCAGTCCCATGCCCTGGCCGATCGCCTTGAACACGGCGTCGGCGGCAATCTCGATGATGCCGCCGGTGCTGACCAGGCGGCCATCCTGCAGGCGGGTTTCTTCGAAGCGCATGCCGCGCACGCGCCCCGCATCGTCGAGCAGCACTTCGAGCGGTGCGGCCCAGGTGCGCATGCGCACGAAATGGGCCTTGGCGATGTCGATCTCGTGGCCGGTCGCGCTCATGGCCTCGAAGCCGCGGCGGTAGACCAGCGTGACTTCTTCGGCGCCCAGGCGCTTGAGCTGGACTGCCATGTCGATCGCGGTATTGCCGGCGCCGATCACGATGGCGCGGCGCGGCACCGGCAGCGTCGTCAGGTCTTCAGCCTGGCGCAGCGTGGCAATGTAATCGACCGCCGCCATCAGGCCCGGCGCGTGCTCGCCCGTCAGTCCCAGCTCGCGGCTGGCCGCCAGGCCGAGGCCGAGGAAGACCGCGTCGTAGCGCGCATGCAGCTCGGCCAGCTGCAGGTTGACGCCCAAAGCGCGGCCGTGCTGGATCTCGATCCCGCCGATGGACAGCAGGAATTCGACTTCCTGCTGCGCGAAGTCGCCCGGCAGCTTGTACTTGGCGATGCCGTATTCGTTCAGGCCGCCGGCTTTTTCGCGCGCTTCGAACACGACCACGTCGTGGCCCAGCATCGCCAGGCGGTGCGCGCAGGACAGGCCTGCCGGACCGGCGCCGACCACCGCGATGGTCTTGCCGGTGGAAGGCGCGCGCTTGAAGGGATGGCCGTCGAACTGCGCGTTGTCGATGGCGTGGCGCTGCAGCAGGCCGATCTTGACCGGCTGGCCCTCGGCATCGTTGTTGCGCACGCAGGCGTCCTCGCACAGGATCTCGGTCGGGCACACGCGGGCGCAGCTGCCGCCGAAGATGTTCGCCTGCAGGATGGTGGTGGCGGCGCCGTCGACGTTGTGGTCGTGGATGTTGCGGATGAAGCTGGCGACGTCGATGCCGGTCGGGCAGGCGCGCGTGCAGGGTGCGTCGTAGCAGTAGAGGCAGCGCGCGCTTTCGATGGCGGCCTGGCGTGCGGTGAGCGGTGGGGCGAGGTCGGTGAAGCGTTCGGACAATGCGTCGTGCGTGCTGCCTGCTGGCGGCAGGTAGTGAAGTGACTCGATCATGTGCATCCCTTTGCTTATGGTTTTACGTGATGCCTGTACGTCGTCCCCGCCTTCGCGGGGACGACGGTGGTGCTACTTCATCTGCGGGAATGCAAATTCCACGCCAGCACTCGCCGTATTCGGCCAGCGCTGCATGACCGCCTTGTGCCGCGTATAGAACCGGACCCCTTCCGGCCCGTAAGCGTGGTGGTCGCCGAACAGGCTCTTCTTCCAGCCGCCGAAGCTGTTGAAGGCCATCGGCACCGGCAGCGGCACGTTCACGCCCACCATGCCCACCTGGACCTGGCGCACGAATTCGCGCGCCACGCCGCCGTCGCGGGTGAATACGGCGACGCCGTTGCCGTACTCGTTCGCGTTGATCAGCTCCAGCGCGCTGCCGACGTCCGGCATGCGCACCACGCACAGCACCGGGCCGAAGATCTCTTCCTTATAGATGCTCATCGACGGCTGCACATGGTCGAACAGCGTGCCGCCGACGAAGAAACCCGATTCGCGGCCCGCGACGTTGTAGCCGCGGCCGTCCACCACCAGGGTCGCGCCCTGCTCCACGCCCTCGCCGATCAGCTTCTCGATGCGCTGTTTGGCCGCCAGCGTGACCACCGGCCCCATTTCGGCGCCCTGTTCCATGCCGTCGCCCACTTTCAGTGCGGCGGTGCGCTCGGCCAGGCGCGCCACCAGCGCGTCGCCGGCATCGCCCACCGCCACCGCCACCGAGATCGCCATGCAGCGCTCGCCAGCCGAACCGTAGGCCGCGCCGATCAGGGCGTCCACCGCCATGTCCATGTCGGCGTCCGGCATCACGACCATGTGGTTCTTGGCACCGCCCAGCGCCTGCACGCGCTTGCCGGCCGCGCTGCCGCGCGCGTAGATGTATTCGGCGATCGGGGTCGAGCCGACGAAGCTCAGCGCCTGCACGTCCGGGTGGTCGAGCAGCGCGTCGACGGCGGTCTTGTCGCCCTGGACCACGTTGAACACGCCGTCAGGGAGCCCGGCTTCCTTCAGCAATCTTGCGTGCAACAGCGAGGCCGACGGGTCGCGCTCGGAAGGCTTCAGCACGAAGGTATTGCCGCAGGCGATGGCGACCGGGAACATCCACATCGGCACCATCACCGGGAAGTTGAAAGGCGTGATGCCGGCGACGACGCCGAGCGGCTGGCGCATCGACCAGGCGTCGATGCCGCGTGCGATCTGGTCGGTGAATTCGCCCTTCAGCATCTGCGGGATGCCGACCGCGAATTCGACCACTTCGATGCCGCGCGCGACCTCGCCCTGGGCGTCGGCGAAGGTCTTGCCGTGCTCGCGCGTGACCATGGCGGCGAAGTCGTCCACGTGCTGCTGGCACAGCTGCAGGTATTTGAAGAGCACGCGCGCCCGCGCCAGCGGCGGGGTCGCGGCCCAGGCCGGGAAGGCCGCATGGGCCGCGGCGACGGCGGCGTCCACGTCCTCGATCGACGCCAGCGCCACGCGCGCGCAGGGCTGGCCCAGCGCCGGGTTGTAGACATCGGCATGGCGCCCGGATGCGCCTTCGACCTCGCGGCCGCCGATGTAGTGATGGATGGTCTCGTTCATGGTGTTTTTACTCTTTGGTCAGTCCAGGTTGCGGAGCACGTCGGCCAGTTTGCCGAACAGCTCGTCGATGTGCTTCTTCTCGAGCACCAGCGGCGGCGACAGCGCGATGATATCGCCCGTCACGCGGATCAGGACGCCGTCCGCGAAGGCCTTCTTGAAGGCGGCAAACGCACGCGCACCCGGCTTGCCGGCGATCGGCTCCAGCTCGATGCCCGCTACCAGGCCGATGGTGCGGATATCGATCACGTGCGGCAGGCCGCGCAGCGCATGCACCGCATCTTCCCAGTAGGGCTGGATGGCTTTTGCGTTCTCCAGCACGCCCTGCTCCTTGAAGACTTCCAGCGTGGCGATGCCGGCCGCGCAGGCCAGCGGATGGCCCGAATAGGTGTAGCCGTGGGCCAGCTCGATGCCCGGCGGCGCGTCCATGAAGGCGTCGTGAATGAACTGTTTCGAGAACACCGCCCCCATCGGCACCGTGCCGTTGGTGATGCCTTTGGCTGTCGTGATCATGTCCGGCTCGACGTCGAAGTAGTCGGCGGCGAACGGCGTGGTGAGCCTGCCGAAGCCGGTGATGACCTCATCGAAGATCAACAGGATCCCGTGCTTGCTGGTGATCTCGCGCAGGCGCTTCAGGTAGCCCTTGGGCGGCACCAGCACGCCGGTGGAGCCCGACACCGGCTCGATGATGACGGCGGCGATGGTCGACGGGTCGTGCAGGGCACAAATGCGTTCCAGCTCGTCGGCCAGCTCGACGCCGAAGTCGGGCTCACCGCGCGAGAATGCGTTCTTGAGGAGGTTGTGGGTGTGCGGCAGGTGGTCGACGCCGGGCAGCAGCGGGCCGAAGTTCTTGCGGTTGGGGCCGATGCCGCCCACCGACAGGCCGCCGAAGCCGACGCCGTGGTAGCCGCGCTCGCGGCCGATCAGGCGGGTGCGGCCGCCCTCGCCGCGCGCCTTGTGGTAAGCCAGCGCGATCTTCAGCGCGGTGTCGACCGCTTCCGAACCGGAGTTCGTGTAGAACACATGGCCGAACTTGTGGCCCGTGTATTCCATCAATTGTTCTGCTAAGTCGAAGGCGGCCGGGTGGCCCATCTGGAAGGTCGGCGCGAAGTCGAGCTGGCCGACCATTTCGCTGACCGCGGCGACGATCTTCGGCTGGGCATGCCCGCAGGGCACGCACCAGAGACCGGCGGTACCGTCGAGGATGGCATTGCCGTCGACGTCCTTGTAGTACATGCCTTCCGCCGATACCAGCAGGCGCGGATGGGCCTTGAAGTCGCGGTTGTTCGTGAATGGCATCCAGAACGACGACATCGATTGCGGCTTGGACTCGTTCATGTGTGTCTCTCTCCCTGGGGTCGGCCAAAAGATTTACCAGTTGGCAAAATCATCGTGCAATAATAGACAGCAAGACAAGGTCGGCACATATACACAACCGGCAAAATCGGCCAACCGTACTGGTAGCATAGCCTGTACAGTTGCCGATGGCGCACCGGAAGGAGCTACTCAGTGGCAAATTCGATGGCTGTATCTGGGGAACAGGTGCGTGAGGTTTTGAACCGGGAAGCCGCCGTCTGGCCGGTGCTGAGCATCGACCGCCAGCGCCGCGGCAGCCTGGTCGACCAGATCGTCGAGGCGATCATCGGGATGGTAAATCGGCGCGAACTGCGCGTCGGCACCAAAATGCCCTCGGTTCGACAATTCGCAAAAGTGAACGGCGTCAGCACCTTCACCGTCGTCGAATCCTATGACCGCCTGCTGCACGTCGGCGTGCTGTCCTCGCGCCGCGGTTCCGGTTTCTTCGTCGCCCGCTCCGGCCCCGACGCGCCCCAGCCACCCTGCGCGCCCGCCGCGGCGTCCGCCCTGCCCGTCGACGCCCTCACCCCTGACTTGTACTCCGGCCAGTCCGATGCGCTGCCGGTCGGCGCCGGCTGGCTGCCGCCCGAGTGGTATGGCGAATCGACCATCCTCGACGCCGTGCGGCACGCGATGAAGATCCCGGCCGGCCGCTTGCGCGGCTACGGCCACCCGCTCGGCTTTCCCTCGCTGCGGCAGCACCTGTCCAAGACCTTGTCCGACGAACTGTGCGCGGTCGAGCCGGAACAGATCCTGCTGACCCATGGCGCGACCCACGCCTTCGACCTGGTGCTGCGCACGCTGACGCGCCCGGGCGACGTGGTGTTCGTCGAAGACCCCGGCTACAGCAACCTGCTGGCCCTGGTGCGCCACCACGGCTGCATCCCGGTCGGCATCCCGCGCGGCGCGGCCGGGCTCGACATGGAAGCGCTGGCGCGCGAAGCGGCCGCGCACCATCCCAAGCTCATGTTCGTCAACACGGTGCTGCAGAATCCCCTCGGCACCTCGCTGTCGCAGGCCCAGGCGCACCGCCTGCTGGCGCTGGCCGAGCAGTACGACTTCTGGCTGGTCGAGGACGACATCTACCGCGAGCTGGCCGCGCCCGGCGAAGCCTCGCTGGCGGCCATGGACGGCCTGCGCCGCGTGATCCTTGTCAAGAGCTTTTCCAAGACCCTGGCCCCTAGCCTGCGGGTCGGGTCGATCTGCGCCTCCGGCTCGCTGGTCCCGGAACTGGTGCGCGTGAAGATGCTGACCGGCCTCACGACTTCCGAGGTCAACGAGCGCGCCGTCTTCGATGCCGTGAGCAACCGCGCCTACCGGCGCCAGGTCGAGCGCCTGGCCCAGCAGCTGATCGAGGCTGGCGAGCGCGCCCAGGAACGCCTGATCGAGGCCGGCCTGCAGCCGCTGGCGCGCCCGCGCGGCGGCATGTTCGTCAGTGCCGGCTGGACCCTGCCGGCCACGCCCGAGAAGAATGGACGCAGCATCGCCGACCGGGCCCTGCGCGCCGGCATCCTGCTCGCGCCGGGCGAGTTCTTCAGCCTGCAGGCGCCGCAAACGCCCTGGTTCCGCTTCAACGTCGCCTACGCCGCCGAGCCCCAGCTCCTCGACTTCCTTCGCGCCTGCCATTGACACCACCGCCATGACCACACTAGTCAACGAAATCAGTTTCGAGCCCGCAGCCGCCGCCCTGCCCGGCAAGCGCGTACAGCACCGCGAAGACGTCGAAAAGGCGATCCTGGGCGAAGCCGTGCGCCTGTTCGCCGAGCGCGGCTTCGAGGGCACGGCGATCCAGGAAGTGGCCGAGCGCGCCGGGCTGTCGAAGCAGAACCTGATGTACTACTTCCCGACCAAGCAGGCGCTGTACAAGCGCGTGCTCGACGACGTGCTGGACGACTGGCTGGCGCGCATGGCCAGCCTGGCCGACCCCAGCCAGGACCCGGCCGACGTGCTGCGTGCCTACGTCGCGGCCAAGCTGCGCTTTTCGCGCGAGCAGCCGCTGGCCTCGCGCGTGTACGCGATGGAAGTGATCGGCGGCGCCAAGATGTACGGCGAGCAGATCCGCCACCGCGTGGTGCCGCTGCTGCGCCAGGATATCGCCGTGTTCGAGCGCTGGATCGCCGATGGCCGCATCGCGCCGGTCAACGCCACGCACCTGCTGTTTGCGGTGTGGGCGATGACGCAGTCCTACGCCGACTTTTCGGCCCAGATGGCGCTGGTGCTCGATCGCGACGAACTGACGGCGCAGGATTTCGAGGAAGCCGAGCGCGTGATCACGAAAATGGTACTGTCCCTGACCAAGCAAGGAGAATGAGATGCAGGACATCGTCCTCACCACCCCACGCCTGAAACTGCGCCCGATGGTTGAGGCCGACATCCCTGCGCATTACGCCCTGTTTGCCGACCCGGAAGTGGCGCGCTACTGGAGCCGCGAGCCCTGGACCGACATCGCCCAGGCCGAGGAATCGATCAGGGCCATCATGGACGCGCGCGAAGACGGCAGCGAGGTCCGCTTCGGCATCGAGCTGCTGTCCAGCGGCGAATTGATCGGCAACGTGGGCCTGCACCACTTCTTCGGGCAGAACCGCCGCTGCGAGATCGGCTATGCCCTCGTCAGCAGGGTCTGGGGCCAGGGCTATGCGACCGAAGCCCTGCGCGCCGCCATCCAGTACGGCTTCGATGCACTGGATCTGAACCGCATCGAAGCCGACATCGACCCGCGCAACGTCGGCTCGGGCCGGGTGCTGGAAAAGCTCGGCTTCCGCAAGGAAGGCTACATGCCCGAGCGCTGGTTCGTGTTCGGCGAGTTTGCCGATACGGTCAACTACGGGCTGCTCAAGCGTTACTGGGAAGCCTGAGGATTCATCCAGACGAGATTCCACAAATGGCCATCCAGGTCCTCGAAGCCCTGGCTGACCATGAAGCCCTCGTCTTCCAGCGGATGCGGCGTGCGGCCGCCGGCGGCCACCGCCTTCTCGACCAGGCTGGCCACTTCCTCGCGGCTGTCGCAGGTCAGGCAGATGACGATCTCGTTGGCTTCCCTGGCCTGCACGACCGGCTTGCCGGTCAGGGTCCTGAAGAAGTCCTCGCTAGTGAGCATGGCCTGGATGCTGCCCTCCTCGATGACCATCATCGCCGCGCGCTCGTTCGAGAACTGCGGATTGAAAGTGAAGCCCAGGCTGGAAAAGAAGGCCTTCGACTTTTCCACGTCCTTGACTGCCAGATTAAAGATCACTTGCTTGCTCATGACATCTCCTTGTTGTTTTGCTTAAGTTGATCAGGCTTGCGGGGCCATCCACACCAGTTCCCAGATGTGCCCATCCAGGTCTTCGAAGGCATGGGCGTACATGAAGCCATGGTCCTGGACCGCACGCGGCGCGCGGCCGCCGGCGGCGATGGCCCTGGCCACCAGGCCGTCCACCTCCTCCCGGCTCTCGCAGCTGAGGCAGACCAGCACCTCGGTCGCCTCCTTGGCCTGCACGATCGGCTTGTCGATGAAGGTCTTGAAGAAGGGCTCGGTCAGCAGCATCGCATAGATGCTGCCTTCAAGGATCACCATGCAGGCCCCGCTGTCGTTGCTGAATTGCGGGTTGAAGCTGTAGCCGAGGGCAGTGAAGAAAGCCCTGGACTTCTCCAGGTCCTTGACCGGCAGGTTGACGAAGATCTGCTTGTTCATGACATCCCCATGTTGAAAGGTGAGTTAAAAACCGCTGCTGCATCCTGACGACGAGCGATGATGGGGGAAATCGACAAGCTTGTGAAAATATTTTTTACCAGACCGCTTCCGTGTTGCGCCAGGCCGGCAGCGCCTGCACGCGCCCGAACCAGGCCAGCAGGTGCGGATACGCCTCCAGCGGCAGCCGCGCCCGTTCCAGGTACATCAGCGGGGCGGCCACGGCATAGTCGGCCAGGGTGACGCCGTCCCACACCAGCCAGCGACGCGTTGCCAGGTGCTTGTCCAGCACGGCGGCGGCCCGGGCCAGGTCGGCGGCGCCGCGCGCCAGTTCGGCCGCGTCAGCATCCTGTCCGGTCACCATCTTTTTCCACAGGCGTTCCCACGCGAGCACGCTGATCGCCGGTGCGAAATGCTGGCAAGCCCAGAACATCCAGCGGTTGACGTCGGCGCGCGCCAGCGGGTCCTGCGGATAGACCTTCTGGCCCGGCTTGCTGTCGGCCAGATACTGCATGATCGCGCAGGATTCCCACAGCACGAAACCATCGTCGACCAGCACCGGGATCTTGCCGTTGTCGTTGACCTCGCCGATGCGCCGACGGTCGGCCTCGCTCATCAGGTTGACCTCGACCAGGTCGAGCTGGATGCCGAGGTGGTCGGCCGCCAGTAGCACGCGGCGGGCGTTGGACGAAATCGGGTGGTAGTAGAGCTGCATTGCCGTCTCCTTTCAGGTTGAGAATGCGGCAATGTTAGTGAAGAGTTATGACAGATCCTGTCAGGAGTGATCCGGAATGTCGTACATCGCGCGCCAGGTCTTGAGTAGCGCATGCCGCGGCGTCGGGTAGCGTTCGCCGCCCAGCTCGGCCTGCACGATGCGGTCGATGCGGAAATGGCGGATCGCGTCGCGCAGCTCGCACCAGGCAGCCATCACGCGGCGCTCCTGGAAATAGGCCAGCGCAAAGGGCCAGACCACCCTTTCCGATGCGGCGTCCTTTTCGTCGCGGTAGGCGATGCGCAGCTTGCACTGGCGCCGGATCGCTTCCCGCGCCGGCTGCACGAAGGGCTCCGGCGCCGTATTGCCGGGGCCGGCCGGCACCCATAAACTGGTTTCGGCCATGTGGTCGCGCAGGTCGCGCGGGGTGGCGGTGGCGATCTTGGCCAGGGCGCGTTCCGCGGCTTCGCTCAGTGCCGCATCGCCCTGGTGCCGCACCCAGCGCGCGCCCAGCACCAGCGCTTCCAGCTCGTCGGCATCGAACATCAGCGGCGGCAGGAAGAAACCGCTGCGCAACAGGTAGCCGACGCCGGCCGAGCCGTCCACCGGGGCACCGAGCTGGCCCAGGGTCTGGATGTCGCGGTAGATGGTGCGCTCGGATACGCCTAGCTGTTCGGCCAGCCGGGCGGCCGTCACCGGGCGGCGCTTGCCGCGCAGGGCGTCCATCAATTGGAAGAGGCGGCCGGTGCGGGTCATGGCGCGTCGGGCAGCAGCAGGAGCAGGTCGGTGGCGCCGACGTCGATCCCCATCTGCGAGAACAACGTCGTGGCCTGGCCCCGGTGGTGGGTCTGGTGATTGAAGACGTGCACAAGCACATCGCCCAGGACTTTTCTGCTCTTGACGCCTTTGGTCGACGTCCATTCGAAAGCTTCGCCCAACCTGGCAGGCGCCAGCTCGGCGCAGAACGCAATGATCGCCGCATCCAGCATCGTCCTGAGCCCGGCCAGCTCGGCCAGGTTCGAGCGCAGCGGCGTGTTCGGGAAGGCCGGCGGCGGCAGCGCTTCCACGCACTTCAGGGAAGCCAGGCCGGGCAGATATAGAGCAATCCGCTTGAACCAGAGGATGTCGCCGATCGCGATGTGGTTGAGCGTGCCGAAGATCGAACCGAAAAACGCGCCCCGGTCCCGCAACAACTCTTCCTCGGTCAGGCCGGCCGCAGCGCCATACAGCTTCTCGTTCATCCACTGGGTATACCTGGCCAGATGGGAAAAGTAAGTGTCCATGCACGAATGTTAACATCCCATTTATCTGTCCGCATGACCGGTCATCCCATGTTTTGCGCATTTCGTCGGAGCACGCTGGCAGCTTGCCCCCACAGAGACTAGAGTGACTCCATCGAACACCCTGATAGGAGTACCGAACGATGAAAAGCGCCAACTTCAAAACCTTTTGCGACAGCATGGAAGACGTCGCCCGCGACATCGTGCGCGCCTGCCGCAAAGGCGTGCGCACCATCGCCGCCATGCCCCTGCCGGCCATGATCGCCTGCTGCATCCTGCTGGCGTTCGTGATCAGCATCCTGCCACTGGCCCTGTTCCTGTTCGTGCTGTTCATGGGCGTCAAGATCGTGGCCGGCGCCTTCGTCATCGACCGCCGCCGCACCGTGCGCGAGCAATAAGGAGTCCGCCTCATGCGCGCCAGCCAGATCAACCACGGACTCGACTTCATGCGCGACGCCTTCAACGAAGCCAGCAAGCTGTGGTGGCGCTTCTTCGACTGGCTCGCCGTGGTCGAGTGGCGCCAGCTGTTCCTGACCTGGTTTCTGGCGGTGGTGTTCTGCATCATCCTGAACATGCCCGAGCCGGCCTTCTGGTATGTGCTGATCTCGTTCGGCGTCAAGGTGCTGGCCGGCGGCAAGCGCAGGGCCGAGCTGGTGGCGAAGGAAGCGACCATGCAGGCGAACGTCGCGACGCTGGAACGGCGCCTGATGGAAGCGCAGATGGCCGCGCTGCAGGCCCAGGTCGAGCCGCACTTCCTGTTCAATACGCTGGCCCTGATCGGCCAGCTGATCGAGACCGATCCGCAGGAAGCGGCGCGCGTGCACGCCCACCTGATCGAATACCTGCGCTCGACCCTGCCGCAGATGCGCGCCCGCGATGGCGGCACGCTGGGCAAGCAGGTCGAGCTGTCGAAGGCGTATTTGTCGATCATGCAGGCGCGGATGAAGGATCGGCTCGGCGTGCGCTTCGAGGTGCCTGACTTCCTCGGCAGCGCGCCCTTCCCGCCGATGATGCTGCAGACCCTGATCGAGAATTCGATCAAGCACGGCCTCGAGCCGAAGATCGCTGGCGGCACCGTCACCGTGCGCGCCTACGTCGATGGCGCCACCCTGCACGTCGAAGTCTGCGACGACGGCATCGGCATCGACCCGCATGCGGACGACGGCATCGGCCTGGCGAACATCCGCGAACGCCTGCAGCTGCTGTATGGCGCCAACGCCGAACTGGTGATCCACACGCCGCCGGCCGGCGGCGCCTGCGCGCTGATCAAACTGCCCTACAAGATGATGGAGACTGCCTGATGCTGACACTCGGGACCAAGCCGCTGACCGCGATGATCGCCGACGATGAAGCGCCGATGCGCGACCTGCTGCGCGCGCGCCTGGCCGCGGTCTGGCCCGAGCTGCGCATCGTCGCCGAGGCCGCAAACGGCGTCGAGGCCGTCGCGCTGGGCGAACAGCACCAGCCCGACATCGCCTTCCTCGACATCCGCATGCCCGGCCTGAACGGCATCGAGGCAGCGCGCCGGCTGTACCAGCGTTCGCACATCGTGTTCGCCACCGCCTACGATCAATATGCGCTGGATGCTTTCGAACAGGGTGCGCTCGACTACCTGCTGAAACCGGTGAGCGCGGAGCGCCTGGCCACGACCTGCGCACGTGTCCGCAGCCGCATGAAAACACCCTTCCCCACCCAGCCGGACATTGGCCAGCAGCTGGCGAAGCTGACCTCCCTGCTGGAACACAAGGGCCAGGAAAAGCCGAAGACCGGCTACCTGCGCTGGATCCAGGCCCAGGTCGGCGCCAGCCTGCGCATGGTGAGCACGCGCGAAGTGCTGTTCTTCCAATCGGACGAAAAGTATACGCGGGTGCAGACGGCCAGCGCCGAGTTCCTGATCCGTAAAACGCTGAAGGAACTGGCCGAGGAGCTCGATCCGGACGAGTTCTGGCGCATCCACCGCTCGACCCTGGTGCGCGTGGACGCGATCGGCGAAGTCGCGCGCGACCTGCGCGGCCGCCACATGCTCAGGCTGCGCGGCCATCCTTTCGAACTCGAGGTGAGCCGCAACCACACCTACCTGTTCCAGCAGATGTGAGTGGCAGGCCGCGCAGCCTTCAATCAACCGAACAGGCCTTCGTCGGACCCATCGCCGTCGAAGAAGCCGCCGCTGCTGTCCAGGCCGCCGCCATCGTCGAGGCCACTGTCGAACAGGCCTTCCGAGGCGACATCGCCTCCGCCGTCGAGCAGGTTGTTGCCCGAGCCGCTGTCGAAGGACTGGCCGACATCGCCCAGGCCGGCCTGGTCGGCCAGGCCGCTGCCCGACTGGTCGCTGAACAGGTTGTTGCTCGTATCGTTGCTGTTCAGCAGGTGATTGCCGCCCTGGTCATGGTTATGGAACATGTTGTCCAGGCCATGGAACAGGAAACTACCTGCCGCGACGCCGGCCGCGGTCGCGGCGATCGACCCCAGCAAACCACCGCCACCGCCCAGGAAACCACCGCCCGAACGCGAGCCGAACATGCCGCCCATCATCGACGGCTGCTGGTACTGCGCCTGGTATTGCGACGGGTAGTTGGGCGGGTAGTCGCGCGGGTCGCGCTGGTATTCGCGGCGTTCCTGCTGCATCGGGACGGGGGCGGGACGCGAATCGCCGCTGTTGCCCCAGGCATTGGCGTCCGGGAAGCGCCGGTCGCTTTGCTGGAGCGAGCGCAGCTGGTTCTGCAGCTGGGCGATCTGGTCCTTGGCATTGTTCAGCGCCTGCTCCTGCAGCAGCGAACGCTGCACCAGCAGGTAGGCGGCGTCCGGCTGCTGGGCAACGGCGCGCTGGATCAGCGCATCGGCCTCGGGATCTTTCTGGATACCGCGCGCCTGGATCAGCTGGCTCAGGAAATCGTGCAACATCTGTGAATCTTGCGGGCTCATGGCATTGCCTCCTCAATTGATATCCGGATAAGACTCCATGTTGAGGGCATGGTCAGGATTTCAAGACCGCGCGATACATCGGTTGCACGGCAAAAGTGCGCACCTTATAATGCCCCGCAGAAAAGTTGAAATCACGGATGTGTATATCTCCACCGGAGTTTTTGGACAATTTGCCACACTCCTCCGACAAACTCCGTATTGATCTATAACCCATGCATATAATGGCTTATTCAAAGCCACTAATCGCTGTCGACCTTGCTCTTGCCTTGAATACCAAAACCGATATCCAGACCTTTATCATCAGTCTCCCCAAAGACGCGCACCGCCGGGAACAGTTGGGCAAGCAATTACAGGGCCTGGCGATGCCGTATTCCGTCATCCAGGCTGTGCACGGCAAATCCTTGTCGAGCGAAGAACTGGACGCATCCTACGACCGCGACAAGGCCATTGCCCTATTCAATCGCGAATTGTCCAAAGGGGAAATCGGCTGCGCGCTCAGCCATTTGAGCATTTACAGGAAGATGGTCGAGGAGGATATCCCCTGTGCCCTGATCCTGGAAGACGACGCAAAGATCTTCGAAGAAGATTTACCGGCGACCCTCGCGAAGCTGGCGCAACTCTACGCTGCGTGCGAGCCCGTCGCCGTGCTGCTGAACCATGTCATGCGCTATGACGGCAGCACGAAAGTCCAGCTGGACGAGCGCCACTGCGTGTACGAAGCCTACCGCGGCGTGAATGCGCACGCCTATTTCATCACCAAAGCGGCGGCGGAAATTCTGGTACGGAATTTATATCCGGTGTATGTGGTGGCGGATAAATGGGAGTATTTCCAGGAGCAATACTTTCCAGTAAAAGCCTTGGTCCCTTACCCGATCGGCCTGGCACCCGAATGTCTTTCTTCCAGCATCGACGCGATGGGGAAACGGGTCAAGAAAATCGGCAACGGCCGCAATTACAGGTATTACCTGAGGAAGTATCTGAACCAGTTGCGGTTCCTGATCACAGCGCGCCCTTTCATTCGTCTGGAATACCAGCGCGTGCGCGAACTCGACTCGCAGCCATTTCAATAAGTTTTGACAGCCGCCGTTTCTTGTCGATGAAACGGCGGCATGTTTTTACTGCTTATTTCTGCAGATCCCAACCACCGAACGCATTCGGCAGCTGCGCCGCCGCGGTGGTTTCCATCAGGTCGCCCTTCAGGTTGGTCAGCACCACCGGCAATTCATTCCCACCCAGTTCCAGGACCACCTGGCGGCAGGCGCCGCAGGGAGCGATCGGACCATCGGTGTCGCCGATCACGGCCAGGGCCGTGAAGTCGCCCGGCTTGTAGCCGCTGGCGATGGCCGAGAAGAATGCCGTGCGCTCCGCGCAGTTGCACAGGCCATAGGAAGCGTTTTCCACGTTGCAGCCGCGGAAGATACGCCCATCCCTGCATTCCAGCGCGGCGCCGACCTTGAACTTCGAGTACGGCGTGTAGGCCAGTTCGCGCGCGGCGCGGGCTTCATCGATGAGTTTTTCGTATTTCATGAGAGCTTGGGCCCCCGCCTGCGCGGGGGCGACGTAGAAGTTACGGACGAATCGTCTTGTAGATCATCGGCTGCGCAGCCGGGGCGTCAAGCGCGATACGGTAGGCCGCCTGCACCTGGCGTACCGCCTGTTCCGCAGCTTCCTGGGTGCGGGCGTGCACCAGCGCGATCGGCTGGCCGGCTTCCACCTTGTTGCCCAGTTCGACCAGGTCGGTCAGGCCGACGGCGAAGTCGATCGGGTCCTGCGGACGCACGCGGCCGCCGCCCAGCGCCACGACAGCCAGGCCCAGGCCGCGGCAGTCGGTCGAGTACGCGTAGCCCGATTCCAGCGCCGGCACCGGCACCACGATCGGCGCCTTGGCCAGGTGGGCGTCCGGCTTGTCCATGAGGTCGGCCGGGCCGCCCAGCGCGGTCACCATGCGCGCGAAGCGTTCGGCGGCTTCGCCCGAATCCAGGGCGCGCTGCAGCCTGGCGTGCGCTTCTTCGCTGCTCGCGGCCAGGCCGGAAATGACCAGCATCTCGGCGCACAGCGCCATCGTGACTTCGTGCAGGCGTGCCGGGCGCGATTTACCGGTCAGGTAGTCGATCGCGACGCGCACTTCGACCGCGTTGCCGGCCGCCGGGCACAGCGACTCGTTCATGCCGGTCAGGATCGCCGAAGTGCGGGTGCCCGCGCCGTTGCCGACCTTGACGATCGACTCGGCCAGCTCCA
>Ga0265798_10000797_pt1 | contig 50641 bp, 53 predicted proteins | sample P3T30metagenome_FD_192430 | JGI IMG/M metagenome (GOLD analysis project Ga0265798, IMG submission 192430) | Plant litter microbial communities from East Loma Ridge, Irvine, California - P3 T30 | ecosystem: Environmental > Terrestrial > Plant litter > Unclassified | place: USA: California...
AACCTGAGCCACCTCTCACGCCAGTTTCAGCGGGGGACGGGCGTTTCGCCCAGCGACTACCGGCGCCAGTGTTTGGTGAAGGCGGAGTCCTAGCAGCTAACCTCCCCCGTGGGCCCCGGCAGCTGCAGCCGTACAATGGGTTGCCGTGTCCGTCGGAGACACTCGTATCTGTCCTTTAGGGAAAGGGTGCGGAGAGAGAAAAAGAAAACCAGCTACTAATTATGCAGCAGATGCTGGCAAATTGTGCACAACTACCAGGCTTGTGGCGAGTAAAACCTTCCATACCATTCTCCACCTAACTTTTCAACCCATGCATTCTCAAAACCAAAGCCTCCTCGCCGCGCTCTACGCCTGCGTCAACTCCTGCGAGCACTGCGCCAGCGCCTGCTTGAGCGAGCAGGACGTTAAAATGATGGCCCGCTGTATTCAGCTCGACCGCGACTGCGCCGACATCTGCGCCCTGACCGCCCGCTTCGTGGCCCGCGGCTCCGAGCACGCTCAGCACCTGCTGCGCGAGTGCGCCGAAATCTGCAAGGCCTGCGGCGACGAATGCGAGAAGCACGGTGCCCACATGGAGCACTGCCGCGAGTGCGCCGAGGCCTGCCGCCGCTGCGAAGAGGCCTGCCGGGCCGGGCTAGGGGTGGCCGCTTAATCCAAGTGATAGGCTGAAAAGCCGGCCCGGGAATGACTGGGCCGGCTTTTGCGTGCTCGAAACTTCCGGAAGATGGAGGGGAAGGAGCAAATCTTGCAATTCAGCGGCACAATTCTATACCCCTCCGGCGCGCACTTGGCGCCAGCTTTGCATATTCTTACTACCGAGCCATCATCCAGCGCTTTTTAATTTAATTTCCCATGAAAACGCTTCAATTTAAAACCAACATCAATTGCGGCGGCTGCATCAAAGCCGTGACCCCCACCCTCAACCAGGAAGCCGGCGCCGGCAACTGGCAGGTAGACACGGCCAACCCCGACAAACTTCTGACGGTGACGTCCGATAAGCTCAGCGTGGAACAAGTTGTGGCCGCGGTAGAGCAGGCCGGCTTTAAAATCCAGGCGGCGTAGTTCCTGCGTTCGGCGGTGCCGTCGCTGCCCGTGCGGGCAAAGCAGAACTTATGGAACAGAAGCCCCGGCTACTCACGTAGCCGGGGCTTCTGTTATAAATGGAAACCGTGAACCGTAGCTACCACCCGGGATGAAAGCAGTCGGCCGGCGGCAGTGAGCATTAGGACATTCCGGCACGCAACGCGTCTGAGCGGACGGCGTGGTAGGGCATGGTCTCAGAGAGCGCCCGGTAATGGCATTAAGGCTGGACTAGTGGGGCGTCTAAGTCTCAAGAAGTGCGGGGGTGAGCATCGATGCTGGGAATTATGTAATCTCTGCCCAGAATAGCAGCAAACAAGGGGGAAGGGCAAGCGTAAGGCTTCTGATAAAGACTCTTGCGGTCGCAAGCTCGTTGCACTCCATCCGGGGGCATTCGGCCGCATGCTGGCTCAAGCAATACGCGTAGCCGGCCGGAAGCCTCGCACCAGCTCATCGGGCCAGGGCCGGACAAGGGTGCCCAACGGCGTCGTGGTCAATTTTTTACCTCGTTTTTATGTTTGAAGATTTTCCCAACCTGCATCCCTTGGTGGTGCATTTGCCCATCGTCCTCATCCTGCTCTCCGCCGGCCTGCAGGCGCTGCTCGTTTTTCGGGATTGGCCCCAGGTGCGCTGGGTTGCGCTGGCTACCATGAGCGGCGGTTTTGCCGGGGCCGTTGCGGCCAGTACCTACTTCCACGCCATGCCGATGAACCTCGGGCCCAAAGCGGCAACCGTCTTCGCCGAGCACGAGCAGTACGCTGGCTACACGGTGTGGCTGGCGGGCATCACGCTGTTGCTGGCGGGCATCGGCCAGTACTTTCAACTGCGGCAGCGCTCCTATCAGTCCGTGGTGCTGGTGGCCGCCGTGGCGGCGGCCGGGGTACTCTCCGTAGCCGGGCACCGGGGGGCTCAGCTGGTCTATGTGGAAGGCGTGGGTCCCAAAGGAAACCTGGTCATGAAAGGCGGTCACCACAACGAAGCCGGCATGAAAGCCATGCCGGGCATGAGCACGCCTGGCGCGGACCAGCAAGTTGAAGGAGGCGAAGGCGAGCATCAGGACAGCGCCCTCGCTGCACCCCGCCAACCGGGAGCTGAGGGCATGGTCATGCTCGAAGAAAAAACCCCTGCCGATGGCGCCATGCCGGGCATGGACATGGGCGGCGCGGCCCAACCCAAGAAAGCGCCCGCCAGCCAGCAGCCGATGAGCGGTATGAGCGGCATGGACATGTCGGGCACCACGAAGCCGAACGTGCAAACCCCGTCAGGTACCGCTGCCATGGGCAGTATGCCGGGCATGGATAAGGGCGGTGGCCAGAATCCGCGCCCAGCGCCGGGAAAAGGGAAAACGGCCCCAACTGAGCAAATGGACATGGGCACGATGCCCGGCATGAGCGGTATGAATGGCATGGACATGGGACCGGCCAAGTCGAAAGCAAAACCACAGGCCATGCCCGGTATGGATAAGAAAAGCGGCATGGACAATATGCCGGGAATGGGGAGTACGACCGGCATGGATAACATGCCGGACATGAAACCCGCCGGCCGGAAAAAGCCTGTGCAAAGCAAGGAAAGCATGGGCACCATGCCCGGCATGCAAAAAGGCGAAATCATGCCCGCTATGGGCGAGATGAAAGACATGGGGGATATGAAAGGCATGAGCAGCGGCCAGGCCATGCCGGGGATGCGCATGCCGAACCCCCTAGATAAGTTTCGCTTTGAGGACAACAACCCGGCGCGCAAAAAATCAACCACTGACAAACAGTAGAGGCTACCCATGAGATTCTTCGTCCTGCTATTCTTATTTCTGGCTTCCCTTCGGGCCACCGCCCAGACGCCGCAGCACCAGGCCATGCCCAAGGGCACGGACGCCAACGGCCTGGCCACGCCCCCACCCGACCAAGACCTGCGGGGCCACGTGGTGGCGCCCCGCGCCGGCCACGCCGGCCACCGCGTTGAGTACGACTTGTACGTGGACGAGCGCAAGGTCAACTACACCGGCAAAACCCGCCTGGCCATCGCCATCAACGGCCAGGTGCCGGCCCCCACGCTGCGCTTCACCGAGGGCGACACGGCCATCATCCGGGTGCACAACCAGATGAGCGTCGAAACCAGCATCCACTGGCACGGCATCCTGGTGCCCAACCAGTACGACGGCGTGCCCTACCTCAACACGGCCCCCATCGAGCCGGGCGGCACGCACACCTTCACGTTTCCGCTCATTCAGAGCGGCACCTACTGGTACCACTCCCATACCATGCTGCAGGAGCAATCCGGGCTCTACGGCTCCATCGTCATCCAGCCTAAGGAGGTGAAATACGAGCTGAAGGAGTACGTGCTGGTGCTCTCGGACTGGACCGATTACAAGCCCAAGGAGGTGCTGCGCTACCTCAAGCGGGCCGGCGAGTGGTTTGCGGTGGAAAAAGGCGCCACGCAAAGCTACGGGGAGGCCCTGGCGGCCGGCTACTTCAAGGATAAGGTCCGACAGGAGTGGGGCCGCATGCCGGCCATGGACCTCACGGACATCTACTACAACAAATTTCTCACCAACGGGCAGGAGAAAAGCTACTACCCCGATGCCAAGCCGGGGGAAGTCGTGCGCCTGCGCGTCATCAACGGCAGCGCTTCCTCGTACTTCTACCTGCAGTACGCCGGCGGGCCCATGCAGGTCATCGCCGCTGACGGCATCAACGTGGAGCCCTTCCCCGTCACCAAGCTCGAAATTGCCACCGCCGAAACCTACGATTTGCTGGTGCAGGTGCCGGCCATGGGCGCGGCCGAGCTGCGGGCCACGGCCAACGACATCACCGGCTACTCGTCCAGCTTCTTCGGCAGCGGCGAGCCGATGAAAGCACCCGACTTGCCGCGCATCAACTACTTCCAGATGATGCGGGAAATGGGCAGCATGGGCAACATGACCGGCATGAGCATGGGCGGCAACGGGGAGATGGACCCCAACGGCGGGGGTATGAAAGGGATGAGCATGCCGGGCAGCCAGGACAGGAAAGGCATGGACATGGGCAGTAAGAAAAAGCAGGGGAAGGACATGCCGGGCATGAACATGAGCGGCGGGCAGCCCCCCAAAGGCGGGCAGCAGATGAAGGGCATGAACATGGACGGCGACCCGGCCACGAAAGGGATGAATATGAAAAACGGCACCATGCCCGCTGCCACGGCGCCTTCGCCCCAGGACCGGCCCCTGAACATGCAGGAGAAAAGCGGCAAGAGCATGGGCACCATGCAGGACCAGGGCGGCATGGCCGGCATGAGCATGGGCGGCTCGGGCGGCGATTTCAACTACAACCAGTTACGAGCCCTGCATCCCACCACGCTGGATTCGACCCGGCAGTGGCGCGACATCAAGCTCACGCTCACCGGCAACATGCTGCGCTACATCTGGTCGTTCGACAACAAGACCTTGTCCGAGGCCGATAAAATCCCCATCCGCCGGGGCGAGAACGTGCGCATGACCTTCACCAACCTGACCATGATGCGCCACCCCCTGCACCTGCACGGGCATTTTTTCCGCATGGTCAATGCCCAGGGCGCCTACTCGCCCATGAAGCACACCTTCGACATCCCGGCCATGGGCACCGTCACCATCGAGTTTGAGGCCAATGAGGAGCAGGACTGGTTTTTCCACTGCCACATCCTCTACCACATGATAGCCGGCATGGCCCGCATCATCAGCTACGACGCCAGCCCGCAGAACGAGTTTGCCAAAACCAACTACAAGTACCTCAAGCGTGAGGACAATGCTGTATACCCGTGGTTTGACTTATCGGTACACTCGCAGGGCGCCTTCCTGGAGGGCAACCTCTCCAACAACCGCAACGCGCTGGAATTTGAGGGCCGGGTGAACTACCAGGGCAATTACGAGACCGAAACCCACTTGCTGCACTACCTCGACAAGCGCCAGTTCTGGTCGGCCTTCGTCGGCTACGACTTCCGCGACAACAAAACCCTGCGTTCCAATTCCGACGTGGAGGGCGGCAACCGCCGCACGGCGGAAAACAACCGCAACTTCCGCCGGCAGGCCGAAGTGGGCGTGTACTACCTGCTGCCGATGCTGGTGCGGGCCGAGCTGCGTACCGACCTCACCGGCCAGCTGCGGGCGCAGCTGGAGCGTCGCGACCTGCCCCTGAGCAACAACGTGTTCATGGACATCCGGGCTAATACGGACCGCGAATTCACCATCGGCTTCCGCTACATGGTCAGTAAATACGCCTCGCTGAGCACCAACTACGACAACCAGTACGGCTGGGGCGCGGGCCTCACGTTTCACTACTAGCCAGGCCACCCACTTCGCTCCATGCTTCGACTTCGGGCTTGCTAACCGCCCAGCCCAGCTGGAAGCAGCCCCTCCGGCCACCAGGTGGTAGAGGATGTGGCAGTGGAAAAACCAGCCCTGAAAAGGCGTGCAGCCCGCTTCGAACACCACATGAACGACGTGCCCATGTCAGCCCGGTGCTGCGCTCTGGAAATGGCCCTGCGCCAGTAACCAGACGAAACCAAGGTGCCCGGGCCACTGCAAGCAGAGCAGGGCGTATTGTACCAACAGTTCATAACGCTAAGTATACCGGGGCCTGGGCCAAGAAGTAAGCCACTTCATTACCGAGCCTGCCTCAGTTCCGCTCAGGCTGACCGAACGCCGATGACGCAGCAGCAAGCCTATCACCAAACTCCATACGTCCCTTCATAAAGAGCAACCATGGAACTACTAAAATTCAAAACCACTGTCACGACCGCAGAAGATGTGGCCAGGGTTGCCCCTGCCTTAAACAGACTACCAGCAGTGGTGAAGTGGGAAATAGCCGCCGAAGCCGAGCCTCATGTATTAAGCGTGTCGGGGCATGACCTGGACCCGCAGCAGATAGAAAACATGTTACGGGAAGCAGGTTTTCAGGCCGAGCTCCTCCGAGTACTGGGGGTAGGGGGTGACGACTTGTAAGCATGCGCGCGTGGCACCCGCCGGAAGCGGTGCTGACAGGCCTCACCATGTACACAATTCCCTCAAATCATTACACAGTTTATTACAAAGCAACTAATTCGCTATTGCAATCGAGTAGCCAAGTATCCAGCTCCCCCGCTTGCTAGCTCCCTGACTTCTCACTCCAGAGTCTTTTTCTACGTGGCCCCCTCTACTTATATGACCGTCAAGCAGTTTGAGCACTTACTTCGCCGGCTGACTCCGCACGCGGCGAAGTCATCAGCCGCCGATATTGACGCCGGCTGGCAACAGCTTGCCATTCGCCTCGACCAGCTACAACCACCCGGTCGGAGTGGCAGCAACCTGGCCCGACAGTGCGTTGACCGGCCGGGTCCCCACGGCGCTTTATCGGAGGAGGCTATCCGTACGCCCGCAGCCCAGGCCGTGCTGAGTAAAGCGATAGCGCCCCCAAAGCCACGCCCGCGTTAAAAACAGGACTGCACCAAGGCCGTTACACTCTGCGTGCCTGTTGCGTTAGTGGAGTAGTGGTCGCTGTTCACGCACACGAACAGGCGCCGAGTGCTGGCGGGCAAGGCGATGAGTTGAGTTTTATGAGGGGTATTGAATGTCGTCCGATAGTAAGCGCTCACCAGAATATCCCCCCTCTGCAAGCTCATCGCATTAGGCTTAATCTTACCAGTTCAGTCTTAAATCCGCCTTCCCGTAGCCTGGTCCATGTTCCCATGCCTGCTTTCCGCCTCATTCTATACGTAGCTACCGGCTTGGTCTTGGGATTGGGCGGTTGCCGGTCATCCGCTATAGCTCCTACGTTTTCAGGTGCTGGCGGGTACCGTCTGCAGTTGGTCCAGCACATCGATACGGCAACGACCCGTACCGCTCTGGTGCACCGGCCCGCCTTGCGGAAGCGGGTAAATAAGGAACTGCAGCCCGGGAGTGCCGAGCCGCGGGTGCGAGCGTCTAAGGGGAAAACGGAGTTGGCAGGCCAGCCGGGCAGTCGGAACGTAAAAATTACGACCGGAGACACCACGCGTCACGCACTTCAGCCGATAGCCCTGCGCGGAACACGCCAGTCTGTTTCGCCCAGGTTATTTAGCGCCCAAACGCTGGTGCACTACAGCCTGCACTTTTTGTTCCCGGCAGTGTTGGCGCTGGTGTTTTTTCCCTTGATGTGGCAAACTGCCTACCTGCTTATGCTGGCCACAATGCTCATGGACCTGGACCACTTGCTAGCCAAACCCATCTTCGACCCGTTGCGCTGCAGCGTGGGTTATCACCCGCTGCACTCTTTCTACGCCATTCCTGTGTATGTCTTGCTGCTCCTGCTGCCAGCCACGCAAATTGTCGCCGTGGGTCTGCTTTTTCACCTGCTCACCGATACGGTAGATTGCTTGTGGAATTTCAGCCACTGCCACGAGTGCTACCTTAACTCCAGGATTTATGCCTTACGCAACCGGGTGCGGCAGCTACTGGGCCGCGATAAGGTCGAGTAAAAGGGAACTAAGGTTTTATACACTCGTCACGAAGTGGGGTGCGAGTCGATAATATGAAATTATCGATTCGCACCCCACTTCGTGACGAGTATAAGTGCAGTAGGCGGAGCAACATTAGCGCTAGCGCTTGAATCCCCGAAGCGGCTTACTTCGAAATATACGGGACAGGGCCAGGCCCCTAGGGGTTGACGGTGTAGAACGTATCCATACCGGCTGCTGCGTGGTTGCTTACGTGGCAGTGATAGGCCCATTTACCGGGGTCGTCGGGGGTCATGTCGGCCACCACCGCTACCGCAGGCAGAATTTCGATAACGTCGGTAGTACGCTGGCTCATGATGCTGACATTGCCGTGCCAATGAGCCGTATGTACTCCTGTCACGTCGCCAAAGCCCATCACGTACCAGCGCACGTGCTGGCCCTTGGTCATGTTAAGCGGGGCATTGTTATTGGCCATTATGTAGCCGTTGATGCTGTGCATCATGTTGCTCATCTTAAAATCATCCGGGTTGGTGAAGCCGGGCAGGTAAGTTGCGATGTTGCGCGCCAAGTAGGGACTGGTGTTCTCGTCGAAGATGGTGTAGAGCGTGAACAGTTCGCGGTCCACGTCCGTAGGAGTGGCGTCGGCGTTGGCCTTGTCGCGCTTGGTGACGATGATGGTTCCGGTCAGGCCCGCATAGAGGTCGCTTTCGTTGGTATTAACGGCCAAGTGGTACACCCACACCGTTGAACTGCCTTCTCCAGCAGCCGGGCCCGATTCGTTGCGGGCGAAAAAGCGGTACACATAGGAGGCGTTGGGCGCAATCAGACTGGCTTGGGTGCCGGCCGCGTTGCCCGAGCCTTCCGAGTCTTTGCCGTAAAGCAAGCCGTGCACATGAATGCTGGTCCGAATCGTGGTTTTATTCTTGAAATACACTTTTACTGAACCGCCCACAACCGCCCGGATAACGGGCCCGAGCAGGCCCAAGTGTGCCCATTGCGGAGCAATGGGCTTTGGTATCGAGAAGGTGGCGTCGGTATATTCCACATAGCGGGCCTTACGGTAGGTGCTGCCGATGCGGGGGTGGGGGCCGGTGGGGGTGCGCACGGCAAACACCGAATCCAACTTACTGAAACAGGGCAAAAGCACCAAAGGGTTAGTTAGCGTCTGGAGGCTGCGGAACTAGCTGTCGGAGTAGTTGGTGAAGATAGTTGTCATCGCGGGCCGCTTTCTTGCGCTTGCGCGGGAGGCTCATCTTGGTCGGTTCACGTCGTAAGAGCGTGAGCGCTAGTTTTCGTAGGGTGGAGAGGTTGCGCGGGGCGTGGCCCTGGCACACGCGGCAGGCATCCTCGGCAAAGGTGACATCCAGGTGCCAGTGCAAGTCGTTTTTGATGCTCCAATGCCCGCGTACGTAGCCCGCCAATTCGCCGGCACTGGCCTGGGCTAGCGAGGTCAGGTAATAGCGGGTGCTGTGCTGCGCGCGCCCCTGCTGCCAGCGCCGGGTCTGCACGCAGACGACCGCCGCCAGGCCTGCCCAGTCGGCAGCCTCCTCTACCAGGCGCAAGTCGCGGCTCACCCACACCCGGCGCTCTTCGCCGCGCCCGTGGTCTTTCTCGCGGCTCACAAAGGCCGGCTCCTGCTGGAGTACGGGAGCCAGATGCGCCTGCACCTGCTCCCAGAGCGCCCGTTGGTTCCGCTTGAGGGCCAGCACATAATCGGCGCGGCGCTCGACCAGCGTCGTGGCAATGGCGCGTTGGCAGCCGATGGCATCAATGCTAACCACGCTGCCGGCTACCTCCACCAGGTCGAGTACCTGCGGAATGGCGACGAGTTCATTGGCTTTGCTGGCCACTTGCGTTTGGGCTAAGCATAGGCGTTGCGCGGCCGCCCAAACGCTGACCAACTGCACACTGGCTTGGCGCTGGCCGGGCAGACAGGTGCCACGCACCTGCTTGCCATCAATAACCAGTTGCTGGCCAGCCAATACGCGTAGAATATCCTGCCCCCAGTGGGTCAGGCTGGCTTCGAGTTCCACTGGATTCAGGCGGCTGAACACGCGTTGCATGGTGTAGGACGAGGGAATGCCGGCAGGCAGACTTAGAAACTGAGCGAGCACCGGCTGTTTGTCGCAGGCGTAATCGTATATCTGTTCAAAATCCTCACAATCAGCTAGTAAACCGCATAATACTAGCCAGATAATATCGCTTAGCTCGTGTAGACAGCGCCCTTCTACTCGGTAGTCTGTTACCTGCCAAAAGAAATCTGCTGCGTCTGCTTCTTCATCCATCCCCCAAAGGTCGCTAACTTACCCTTTGGTGCTTTTGCCCTGCTTAATGCTGGTAGCTTGGCAATGCCAGCCGAAGCCGCTGGCTAGCCTGGCAGCCCCGTACTTCTCTTGGCGGCCCTAAACTTGTGCCGGGTTAGGGAGTCTAGTCAGGATTACCCCGGAAATAAACCAACACTTTTTCCAGAAACTCTGCCCCGTTAAACTTGGTTGGTGCGGCGACATTTCTTTCGGGTGCCGACTAGGCTCATCAACCGGCAGCCTAATTTCATTCCGCATGGCCAAATTCGATGATACCGCCCTCGATGCCCGCCTGACGCTATTGCGCCAGACAGACCCGACGGCGTTTATCGAACAGCTTTTCAAGGCCTTTTATGCCCCGCTGGGCGCCGTTGTGTACCGGGTGGTGCCCGACCGGGCCGTAGTGGAAGATATTTTGCAGGACGTTTTTCTGCGCCTGTGGCAGGGCCTCGCCGACTTGCCGGCCATTGAGTCTTACCGGGCCTACCTCACCCGCATGGGCCTAAATGCCGCGATGCGCTACCAGCAGCGCAGCCAGCGCCAGGTAGCCTGGGACGATGCCTCACCCGCGACCGCCCCGGTGGCCCCCGATCCCCTAGCCGACCTGCATGCCGCCGAAACCGCCGATGCCGTGCAAGCGGCCCTGGCACAGCTGCCGCCACAGTGCCGGGTGGTATTCGAGCTGAGCCGCTACGAGGAAATGAGCTACCAGCAGATTGCCGAAGCCCTGGAAATTTCGCCGAAGACGGTGGAAAATCAGATGGGCAAGGCCCTGCGCATTTTGCGTCGCGAGCTGGCCGGCGTGCTCAAAAACCTGTACTGGCTGCTGCTTTACGCGGGGGTTGTGAAGCCGACCGCGTTCCTGCCACCAGTTGTTTCAACAGTGGCTCCCCAGCGCCCGACTACTGGGGCGCCAGTTATTTTGCGGGTCCGCGCGGGGGTAGCGCAGCCCTGATGTATCCTATCCTTGCCTGGGCGACTTAGCCGCCCTAACACTCCTATGACGCAACGTTACTCCGACCCGGCCGATGCCCCCTGGACGCTGCTGGCCCGCCACTTGGCCCACGAAGCCACGGCGAGCGAGCGGGCGGACCTGCGCGCTTGGGTGGAGGCGGACCCTAGCCACCTGCAAATCCTGACCACCGTGACCCGCGCCTGGGAGCGAGCCGGCGAAGTGGCGACCAGTCCCGTGCTTTTCTCCCCGGCCGACGTGGAGGCTGCCTGGCAGCGCTTCCGGCCGGTGCTGGCCGCCACGCCAGTACCCGCTCCGAGTGTGGCTGCGCCGGTAGCCGCCGCGCCGCACGAGCCGGTGGTGCGGCCACTGTGGCCAGTGCAGCGGCGCGCCACCGCCCGCCGCTGGCAATTGGCCGCCGGGCTGGCGCTACTACTGGGGATGGGTTACGCGCTGGCCAGAACGTGGTTAGTTAAGCCCCAAGAGCTTACGCTGACCTACGCCAGCGCGGAAAACCGCCAGCTAATTCGTCTGCCCGATGGCAGCACGGTGTGGCTCAATGCGCACTCGCGGCTGCGCTACGCGGGGGTAGGGCTGGCCCCGGCGCACGGCCTGCGCGCCGTGCAGCTAACGGGCGAAGCTTACTTTGAGGTAGTCCACAATCCCGCCCGCCCCTTTATTGTGAGCACCACCACGGCCCGCGTGCGGGTGACGGGCACGGCTTTCAACGTGCGCGCCTACGCGGCCGAAGACTCGGTGGAAGTAAGCGTGACCCACGGCCAGGTGTGGCTTACTCATCTCTCCGTTTCCGACAGCGTGCAGTTACCGGCCGGCACCCGCGCCGCCCTGCACGCCACCGATGCGCCGGGCCGGGCGGCAACGCACCTCCAGCGCCAAGCCAGTGCCGACCCCAACTTCCGGGCCTGGCAAAATGATACGCTGCGCTTCGCGGATGCGCCGGTGGCCCAGGTAGTGCAAACGTTGCGCGCTACGTATGGCACCAGCGTGCAGCTGAGCACCTCGGCCTTGGGGCAGTGTCGGTTCACCGGCACCTTCGTGAAGCAGCCGCCGGCGCAGGTGCTGGCTGTGCTGGCCGCCGCTACGGCCAGCCGCCTCACTCCGACGGGCAGCGGCAGCTACCAGCTGCAAGGGTTAGGCTGTGCCGCGTCCGTTTCCGCATCCCAACCGCCGGCAGCGTCGGTCGCTCCTACTTCTATCCGTGAGTAAAAATGCTCCGCACAACAGCTTAGGTCAGCGTTTCAGGACAGTGCTGGTAGCAGCATTGCTCTTACTGCTTAGCGGATTGGCCTGGGCACAAAACCCTGACCCGGCGTTGGCGCGTCTGGTACGGCCTGCTCCCGGCACCCGCTCGCTAGGGGCTATACTGACTGAGTTAGCACAGATGGGTAATTTGCCTCTGAGTTACAGTAGCTCGCTGGTGCCGGTGGCGCACCAGTACACCCTGCGACCAGGGCCGGCCCGCCCGCTGGGGGTCGTATTGCGGGAGGTACTGGCCGCCGAGCACCTCTCCTATGGGTTGCTGAACGGGCAGCTAGTGCTGTGGCCCGCCCGTGTGGCCGCCCCTGTTGGCGTCACCTCGGTGAATGGCCGGCCGGGTCACATTATCCAATCGCCAGCTGCTCATTCAAGCGAATCGCCCCCTGGGCCGCCTAGTACACCTGGCGAGGCGATAGTAGCTAACCCGACTGTTACAAGCCGAAACCCCACCAGTCGCCCGGCCGAGCCAGCAGGACCTAGGGAACCAGGAGTTTCTAGCACGGCAACGTCAGCTACGGAACCGAATAACAGGCCTTATAAATCTAATGGTCAGCACCTTAACCAAAAATTCAAACCGGCTGTGGCACTAGGGGTTAGCCGTAGCTTCCCGGTCAAGGCACCGCTTACCCGTGGCACTACAGCCCCGTCTGCCAGCGGAACTCGAACAAGCTTCGCTGGTGGCTCGAAGCCCAATAAACTGCCACCTCGCGCCTTACCTAACGCGAAGCAACATACTGCCAAACCGAGCGACAGAACAGCCGCAAGCGCTCTACCACACGGCGACCAATCGCGCGCACGCGCCAATACGAAAAGCCAGCTTACCGAGCCAGTAGGAAGCTTAGTCGACGCGCCAGCCACTGCTCGCCGCCCGTTATCCCGGCCGAGCCAGCGTAGGGGGGCGGTTGACTCGCTGCCCTTTTTGCGTAGCACTCCTTCGGTAGCGCCTGCTTCGGACGGGGTAGGGCCGGTAGTACTAGCATTAGCCCCGGGGCCGAGTCCCACCGCCAGCCCGACGCAGGTGCCTGACCCCGCAACTAAGCCGTTCGCCCTGGCTAGCCTGCTACATCCCAGCTACCTGCACGGTGAGGCGTGGGTCAGCGAAAGCCTGCTCCTCAACGCGGCCGTGAAGGTGGGTATTCCGCGTCTTTACCTGGTGCTGGGGGTGGCGACAGGGCCAACTGGTCGCCAGTCGGGTGGGGTAGCCTGGGGGGTGGGCCTGGGCACGGCTGGCCGGCTGCGGGGCCGCTTCACCCCTAGCCTCGACCTGGTGCACTGGTTTGTAAGTGGTGACCGGGAAACGCCCCCCAGCAACCTTACCCAGTTCCGGCCTCAGATAGGGTGGCAGCTCAAACAGGGTGGGCGCTGGCAACTCATTGGCGGGCCGACTCTTAACCTGGCCACCTCCCGCCAACGGGGCCCGCAACCTCAGCGCTGGGACTTCGGCCGCGCTCAGTGGCTGTGGATAAATCAGGGTGACGGCGAGTCGTTGCTGCGCCTGTGGCCCGGCGTGCAGGTAGGCATAAAGTTTTGATGCCAGCCGGTTAGGTATAGGCCAGCACCACCATTACGGTTGAATTACTCGCCCGCTGCGGTGCCGTATATCCGCCCAGATGGCACCCACAAACAGGTTGAGGCGGTAGCAGTAGTACCAGCCGTTGAAGTCGGCCTCGAATGACTCGTGGGTGAGGCTCACCCGGTAGCCCACGCCGCCGCTCAAGCCCACCCAGCGCATGGGCTTGAGCAACAGACCCACCCCAGCCTCGGCTGGCACGAAGGTGTCGCGCGTGTCGGTAACCAGCTTGTCCTGGGCATCGGTGACCGTGTAGTGGCTGCGGCCAACTCCTATATCCAGCGGGATGCTCACTTCGAAAAATCGCCGCCGCACGAGGGTATAGGTAAAGCTGGGCGTGAAGTACAGCAGGCTCAGCCTAGGCATCGCCATGCCGGCCTGCGGGTTCTGGCTGCGGCCCCGGCCTTTCGTAGCGTAGTACTCGCCGTAGTTGCGGCGCAGGGTGTAGCCGGAAATGCCTATTCGGTACTGCTTGCCGGGCGGCACCACACCCAGGTTCAGCCCAATGACGCGCACCGCCGCGGCCTGCTCGAAGGGGTTACGGTTGTCGAAATAGAGGCTTAGGGTCCAGCGCGTCGGTGGGGGTACGCTTTGCGCCTGCGCCAGCAGGGGTCCAGCGCCGCCGAGCAGCAGTAAGTGGGGCAACCAAGTGCGGCAGGAAGTCAGCAGGTATAAAGGCGGCATGCAGGCAGCAGCTACGTAGGTTTTCAGGTAAGAGCCCGGTGTTCTGCGGCTAGGTGCTCATTAGGTAAGCCATAAGCCAATCACGAAAAAGGCACGTCCGAATGGACGTGCCTTCTGGAATGAGCGAGCAGGTGCTAGTTGGCGCCCGTCGTAGTCGTGGTAGGTGTCACGAGGGTGATGCAGCCCAGTTCCACCAGCTTGCCGGCTGGGCAGGTATTGCCCGTTTGCTTGTTCTTGACGGTGTAGCCCACGGTTACCTTCTGGCCGACTACCGGTGCAAAGTTGGCCCACGTGCTGCCGGTGGGAATAACGTAGGTGCTATCGGCCAGGTGCAGAGCTAGGCCGCAGCCGGTCGTCTTGCTCAGGTCCACCACCACGGCGGCGGTGTCGCAGGTGCCGCCTTTCGGGGTGCAGTCGCTGCTTTTATCGCCTTTTTCAAAGCAGCCGGTGAGCACGGTGCTGGCACCTAGGCCTAGGATGGTTAGCGTAGCGAAAGCCGCGCTGCGGGAAGAAAAACGCTTCATAAAAAGAGAGGTAAAAAGGGTGAGGTAAAAAAGAAAGTAACAGTGGTCGTTCGGGCTGAAAAGGTGTTTGTCAAGGCATTACTTCTACCCAGCCCTTGAAGCGCCGCCCATCGGTGAAGGTGACGAGGTAGTAGTAGATGCCCCCCACGCCGCCCCCAGCCCAGCTAAAGCTGCGCGTGGGCGACTGGTACATAAGCCGGCCCCAGCGCGAGAAAATGCTGACGCCCGCAAACTGGCTGGCACAGAAATCGGGGGGTAGGGCCCGGTCGAGAGTGAAGGCCTCGTTGAGGCCATCGCCGTTGGGCGTAATGATGTTGGGCGGGCGGAAGACCAGCGAGTCGCTGGGCCGGGGCACCACGAAGCGTATAGCGCGCGTAAGGGTATGCGGCGTGCAAATGGTGCTGCCCTGGGTTAGGGTAAAGCGCACGACCGGCCCGCTGTCGCTGACCGTGACTAGGCCGCAATCGGGCGCCCAGGCGAAAGTGGCCGTGGCGCGGCCTGTGCCGTTCTGGGCCGTGAAGCTCATGCCCACGCTGGCCAGGCTGAAGCCCACGCCAGTCGCCGTGAGCGTGAGCGGGTTGGGTGCGGAGTCGGTGCCCAGCAGCGTGGCCGAGTAGGGCTCGTTGAGGGCGAGCCGCACCACGGTGATGGTGCCGGGCACTTCGGGCGGAAAGCTGGTGGTGAGCACCGGCGTCGTGCTGACGGGCGGCGCGGCAATAAATGCCACCCGCACCGTGTCCCGCTTGGGCAGCGAGCAGCCGTTATCGGCCACCAGCACATTAAGCAAGTATACCTTACCCTTGGTATCGGCACACAGCGGGAAGCAGAGCGTGGCGGTGAGCGTATCGGGCTGGCCGCTGGCGTGCACCGTGCCGCCGGTGCTGGTCGTGAAGCTCGGGGCCGTGGCTGGGTCGCTGAAGTTGACGGGCGCGGCGGTGAGCGTGAGTGTCGAGTTGGGGTCGGGGTCCGTGTAGCGCAGCGTCAGGCACCTAGGGCCGCCGGGCACGATGCGCACCGTATCGCGGCCGGGGCGGTAGGCCCGGCCGTTGGCCTGCACCGTCACCACGGGCGGGTTGTTGCTCGGGCAGCTAAGCACGTAGAGTTGAAAGTCGCGCCGGGTTTCGCCGATTTTCACGCCCTTGCGATATTCCGCGCAGCGCACCCCAAACACGAACAGCCCCAGCCGGCTCGGCCGCACCGTGAGGCGGCCAGTATGCGCGTCGATGCCCAGCGCCGGCGCGCCCGGTATCTGGTTGGTGGTGCCTAGGCCAGCGGACCAGGTTACGGTGGAGTAGGGCGCCGCCGCTGGCAGCGGGCTGGGGTTAAGTGCCGTGGAATGGCCGTTGAGCGGCGTCACCATGTCGTAGGCCAGCGAGTCGCCATCGGGGTCTATCCCGCCGAAGTCGTAGTAAAACAAGTTGCCCGCGCAGGCATAATCACCGAGCGCCGGAAAAATTCGCGGCGTCGAATCGATAAAGGCCGCCCCGTTGCTTACCACGGCCGGAAACTCCAGGTAAAACGTCTGGGCGGCCCCGCCGGGGTTCACGATATTGCTGATGGCCAGGTTACGACAGCAGCGCTCAACGGCCGCGTAGTAGCCCTGGGCGCTGGCGTATGTAGCCGCATCAAGGATAATGTTCTTGGTGTACACCAGCTTGCGGGTGCTGAGGGGGCCCACGGCGCAGGCCGGGTTGGTATAGCTGACGAAGGTGTTGCTGGTAAGCGGCAGCACTACGCTTTGCAGCTGCCGATTGGTCGCCTTGTCGAAAATACCCGCCGTCAGGGCCTGGTCGAGCGCCGCCGCATTGCCGTTGATGGCATCGAAGTAAAGCGTCAGCGTGAGGGTGTAGGTGCTGCCCGTTTGGTGCTGCAAATCCAGCTCGCCGCCCACGATGTGCGTCGCCCGGGCCGGCGTGGCCGCTAGCAGCAGCACCAGCCAGATGCCGAGGAGAGCCCACGGTTGCACGCGGGCGGGCTGAGCGGATGCCAGGTAGTACACGAGTTTGAGCAGCGGTAATGCTTAGTGTTGCAAGGAGATTAAGACTTAGCGGCCGGCCACTGACCCGGCTGCGGCAAGCTCCAGCCCGCCAGGTCGCGGGTGAGCGCGCGCGCCGAAGGGGCGCGGTGGCGGGGGGCCGGCCTAGGCGGCGCAGCTTGGCCCGCCCAGTCGGGGCTAGCCAGCAATTCTTCGTAGATAGCTTGGTGCCGCGTGAGCTCATCCTGCCAACTCTGGGCTTGGGCAAAAGCTAGGCTCTTAGGAGCTAGATGGTCAACGGCCGACCCAGGCACTAGCCAGCTTCCCTCTTGGCCCGGCAACTGGTAGTTGAAGAAATAAGCGATGCGCATATGAAGTGTGCATAAGCGGTCAAGCCAGCCCTAGGTAGCCTTCCTCAGTTGCTAGTGCTGTTGCCCTCAGGGTGGTTTAGGTAGTAGATACCTAGGGGCAGGCCTACCCCCACGCAGGCCTTATTTTTATTTAAAACGCCTCTGACGCGTTTGCATATCTTACTTGATAACAGTAAATTACCTACTGTATATTGCCGCCTACGGCCAGCCCGCTAGGCACCGTGGTGGGCACGGTGCGGTCGTAGCTGGCAGCCGTCAACGAGTTGAGAAAGGCAATGATGGCCTGCTCGTTATTTACCCGGCCCGGAAACTGGGGGTCGCGCTGCGCGGTACTCACGTGCGGGTTGGCAGTGTTGCGGCCGTTGTCGTAGAAATTGAGCACATCGTTTAGCGTGCGCAGGGTGCCACTGTGCATGTAGGGGGCCGTGAGGGCCACGTTGCGCAGGCTCGGAGTGCGGAAGGCGTAGGTGCCGTTGGCGCCCGTGTCCGAGGTGGTGTGCCTGCTATTGTCGGCCACGCCCATCACGTGTAGCTGGTAGTCACTGAGCATGGGGCCGCTGTGGCAGTTGGCGCAGCCGCTTTGCACAAAAGCCTGGAGGCCCTGCACCTGCTGCGCCGTCAGCGCCGAACTCGTGCCGCGCATATACTGGTCAAAGGGCGAATCGGTGGCGATGAGGGTGCGCTCGAAACACGCTAGGGCCTTGCCCACGTTGGCCGCCGTAATAGGGGTAGTCTCGGCAAAGGCCGTCCGAAACAGCGCCGCGTAGGCCGGAATGGCCCGTAGCCGGGCCACTACCGAGTCGGGAGCGGCCAATTCGGCATATTGGTGGCCGCGCATTTCCTCCAAAGTAATCAACGGCCGGAGCGCCTGAGTTTCCAGCGACTGGGCCCGGCTGTCCCAGAACATCGGGGCTAGGGTGGGGTCCACGGCCCCGTTGGTGGTCAAGCCATTAAAGGCCGAATTGAGCACCGTCGAGCTATTGCGCTGCCCAAAGGGAATCGTATTGGGAGTCCGAAAATGGCGGGCGGCTCCGAGGCCCTGGCCGTTCTCGCCGATGGCCAGGTCGAGCCCGTCGGCGTAGCCGGTGGCCGGATGATGGCAGGTCGCGCAGCTTACGTCGCGCCCGCCCGAGAGCACGGGGTCCCAGAACAGGGCGCGGCCCAGTTCAACCTTGGCAGGGTTCGTTGGGTTGTCGGCGGGGGCTGGGGCCGACAAGGGCAGGGCCGCCAGTCCCTGCACCGTTTGGGTGCTCGTCGGCGTAGGGGTGGTGTTCTGCTTTTGGCAGGCTACCGCCGCAACCAGCAGTATCGCCGAGGCCAGTACACCCGTCAACTGGAAAGTAGAAGAAGCAGGCATTAGTAAATTAATATTATGGAAATATGTTGATAATCAGTAAAATAATAAACAAAAGGTTGACTCGACGCTGCGGGTGCTACGCAAGCGAGTAGTTAGGCCAGTCGGCCGGCCCCCCTCCACCGCTTTTAGCTGCCGCAGCCCTTCCGGGGCGGCCGCGTCGCCCGGCCGGATGAGCAGCCCCTGCTGGCGTTGTAGTCGAAGGAGATTGAGGCTGGCCACGCGCTTGAATTGCTGGACGGTCAAGTCAGATAGTCAGTCAGTGTGCTCGCCATTCGCTCCCTGTATTAGGTAGATACCCTAGGTCGCCGCTACCCCCACGCGGCGGCGCATTTTTATTCTCCAGAGAAGCGGAGTAGCATTTTCAAAAATGTCTTGTCCTGAAATAGGTTGACAGTTTTTGCTCAAAAAACTGTCTTATGCAAGAGCACATTCGCGCCTTACTTCAGCGCTTTCAGTACAGCGAGCAATTCAAGGAAACTGCGGCCTTCCGAGTTATCTTTGGAGGCGAAACGTTGAGCCACGTGATGGCCGACTTAGATATCCACAACAGCTACGCGCTGCGCAACAGGGTGAGCCATTACCAGCGTAAGGTGCAGACCGGCTTGTTCGTTAGCCCGGCTATGACACGAACGCAAAAACGGGATGTGCAGGCCTTGCAGCAGCGCAACGGTGAATTGGAACAGACCTTGCAGCAGGCTAATCTGTCGATTCTAGCCTTGCACACCATGATTGAGGTAGCTGAGCAAGAGCTGCAGCTACCCATCCGAAAAAAGTCTGGCATCAAATAGTCCTGATGCTTTAGGAAAATGAAATCGTGCGGATAAGCGGCGGTCACCTGTGTCGACTATTTGGTGTAAGTCGACAAGCCTTTTATCACCGCCAGCACGACGCCCAGCACGTGCGTGGCCACTCTTTGCTGGTACTGGACCTGGTGCTCGCCCTTCGGCGCGAGATTCTGGGCCTTAGAACCCGTAAGCTGTATTTACTGCTGCAAGAACCGCTCGCGGCGAGCAGCATCAAAATGGGGCGTGGCAAGCTGCATTAACTCTTGCAAACGCACGACTTGATTCTGCGTCAGAAACGGGCGGCACCGAAAATGACGGACTCAGCGCACAGCCTGCGTAAATATCCTAACCTGTTGGTATATACAGAGCTTACGGCGCCCCAGCAAGCGTGGGTGTGCGACATTACGTACTTATGCATCGGGCTAGGCTTCGGCTACTTATCCTTGCTAACGGATGCGTATTCGAAGCTAATCGTGGGCCACTGCCTGCATCTATTGCTCACAGTGGAAGGCTCGTTAAAAGCGTTGGAAATGGCTCTGCAAAGTGAGCAACCCGCTTCCTTGATTCACCACTTGGACCGCGGGAGACAGTACTTCAGCTTCGCCTACATCCAGCGGCTGCGGCAAGTTGGGATTGCCATCAGCATGACCCAACACGGCGACCCGTATGAGAATGCGGTCGCCGTGTTGGGTCAATGGCATCTTGAAAACGGATTTCCGCTTGAATCGCGTCTTTACCACCTTTGACGAAGCGGCCAGGGCTGTTGAGCAGAGCGTCCATAACTGTAACCACCTACGCCTCCATATGAGCTGTGGCTATCTCACGCCGGCGGCTGCCCACACCAGTACCGGGCCCTTGTAAAAGCGCTGGAAGCCCAAAGCCTACAAGCTCACTCTGCCCCAGCATCACCTGATGCAGCCTAACTTGGCGACCTATCACCGGACTAAAATCGCCCCTTTTTCCTCCCGCAGAAACTGACACCTTTTTTTCAGGATTAAACAATCTGTATAGCTACAGCCGAACGAGACATTTTCCTTTCGGCAGGGTCAGCGCCATCAGGAGAGCATCAAAAGTGTGGGGCAGTCGGGACTGTAGTTGAAGCGATAGAAAAGAGCGTGAGAGAATACGGAGCGGGCCTGCTACATCTTCATGTTAGGGTCCATGGCGGGTGCTTTCTTTCCCTCCGCACCTGGTTTTTTCATGTCCATGCCGGGCATATTGGGGTCCATGCCGCCCATGGGGTCGGCGCCCTGGTAAAGGGCGTATTCGCTTTCAAGCAGGTAGGCGCCGCTCACGACCACTTTGGTCCCGGCGTCCAGGCCCCCGGTGATGGCCACGGTCTGGTCAGTTTCAGAGCCAGTGGTGACTTTGAGGCGGCGAAAATTGTTGGCATTCAACTGCTGCCACACGTAGCTGCCCTGGCTGTCGCGTAGGACCGCGTCCTGGGGCAGAGCCAGGGCCGTGCTGCTGGGGCTGGCCAGGTTCACGTTGGCCTGCATGCCGGGCTGTAGCTGCCCATCAGGATTGGCCAGCTGCACCCGCAGCAGCGTCACCTTGCTGTTGCCCTGCAACTCGGGGCTCAGGAAGACCACCTTGCCGGTGTAGGCGTCAGCGAAACCCGCCACCTGCACCTGCACAGACTGCCCCAGCCGGATGCCGGCCACCTCCCCGGGGTAGAGTTGGGCTTCCACCCACAGCGAGGAGAGGTTGGTGAGCGAGACGAGTAGCGTGCCCTCGCCCACGTACTGCCCCTCCGTGACACCCACTTCCTGCACCAGTCCGGCCTGCGGACTGTAAAAGGTGAGCGCCGGAGTGGGCCGGCCGGTAGCCGCCAGCGTGCGCAGTTGCCCAGACGACATTCCCAGCAGGCGCAGCTTCTGGCGGGCCGCTTCCACCAAGCGCTCGTACTGGTTTACGTTTTCGCCCACCGCCCGCTGCTGAGCCAGGCTGAGCAGATACTCCTGCTGCAGGGCCTGCAGCTGCTCGCTGTAAATAGACACGAGGGGCGCGCCCCGGCGAATAGGCTCGCCCGTTTGCCGCACGAACAGGTGCTCGACGCGCCCGCTCACGCGGCTGCTGACCGTACTGGTCTGGGTGGCGTCGGCGGCCAGAGTGCCCGTGAGTAAGGTGCGCGCCCGTTCCGTGCTCGTCCCCAGAGCTTCCACCCGGATGTTGGCCAGCTGAATCTGCTGGTTGGTGAGCATGACTTCGGGCGCGGGGGTAACCAGCGCACCGGTGCGCTGGCTGGCCGGGACCACGGGGGCGGCGTGCTTGGTAGCTTTAACCAGGTCCATGCTGCAGATGGGGCACTTGCCGGGTCCCTCTTCGTGCACCTGCGGGTGCATGGGGCAGGTGTAGTAGCTACTGTCGGCGGCGTCGGTTTCGGCTTTTGCAACCGGCTTGGCTTTCTGGCAAGCCGTCGCCGCGAAGCCGAGCAGGGCCACGAGCAGCAACAGCAGCCGGTACCGGCGCTCCGGCGCCCCGCGCAGAGAAAGGAAGTTAATCATGATAGTCGGTTTTTGACGTTTGGACGAAGCCTTCGCTGTCCACTAAGAATTGGGCGTTAGCCGCCACCTGGTCCTGGGCGGTTACGCCCCGCAGCACCTGGACCCCGTCGGCGCTGCGCAGGCCGGTTTGCACGGATACGGCGCGAAAAGCGCCGCCCGCCCGCACGAAAGCCACCTGCCGGTTGCCCAGGTCCACCACGGCGGCGCGGGGCAGCCACAGGCCCCCGGCCGGCGCTACCTGCACGGAGCCGGTCAACAAAATGCCGCTGCGCAGCCGGCCGCCGGGGTTGGGCAGGTGCACCCGCAAGGCCCCGGTGGTTTGCCCTTCGCGAAAGAAAGGCTCCACCAAATCGATGCGGGCGGGAATGGGCTTGCTCGCGCTGCCTTCGGGCAGTACGCGGATGGCCTGGCCCACGCGCAGCCCGGCCAGCTCGTCGGGCCGGGGCTCGAACACGCCCCACACCTGCTCAGTGTTCACCACCCGGAACAGGGACTGGCCCGCCGCCACGTAGCTGCCTTCTTTCAGTTCCAACGCGGATTGGGGCATCGTCGAACCCGGGACGGAACCAGCGTCCGCGGCCCCTTGCCCCATCTCACTGCCTCCACCCATGCCGCTGCCAGCGGCGGGCGCCGGGGGTGGTGCCAGGGCCCCCATGCCGGGCGCGGCCTGGGCCGGCTGCTCCACCACGTAGCCGGTGTAGGGGCTGTAAATGGCCACCTGGTACTGCGGCTTATGGGTGCGGATAACCTGGCTGATTTGGCCGTCGGTCAACCCCAGCAGGCGCAGCTTCTGGCGGGCCCCCTGCAGCAGGGTGCGGTTTTCGGCGTCGTTGGTCAGGATGAAGAGCAGCTCTTGCTGCGCCGTGACCAGCTCGGGGCTGTAGACCTCCAGCAGCTTCTGGCCCTTGGTCACGGGCTGGTAGTTGTAGCGGATGTAGAGCTTTTCCACCCGGCCGCCGAAGCGGGCGGCGATGGATTCGTTGCGGCGCACGTCGTACTCAACCCGGCCCGGCAGGGTCAGGGTTACTTTTGGAGCGGTGGCCTCCGGCTGTACCGTTGCCTGGGAAGACACCACCGTGGCATCGGGCGATTGCAGCAGGTTTTGCAGCGGCTCGCCCGCCGGAGCCTGCGCCGCGCCATTGTCTTTAGGCTTTTTCACCAGGTCCATGCCGCAGATGGGGCATGAGCCGTGGGCGTCGCGGATAATCTGCGGGTGCATGGGGCAGGTGTACAGGTCCCCCGCGGCGGCTTCCGTGGCCGGGGTAGTCGTGGCCGAGGTATCGGCGGTCTTGCCCCCTTTCTGGCAGGTGCCCAGCAGCAGGGCCAGGGGCAGGACCAGCAGCAGGGGCCAGCGGCTATTGTTCCAGCTCTTTTTCATATGCGATTTGCTGGGTGAGTTGCTGTTGCAAGGTGTCCAGGTATTCCAGACGGGTCTTTTTGAGGGTGGTCCAGGCTTCGAGCACCTGAAACAGCTGCCCGGTATTCTGCTCGTAGGCCAGCAGCGTAGCCTGGTAGCTGCGGCGCAAGGCCGGCAGCAGGCTGCGGTTGTAGGCCTGCAATTGTTCCTGACGCAGGTCCAGGTCCCGGCGCAATCCCGCGAGGCGGCCGGCGGCTTCGTTGAGCACGTCTTCGCGCTGCTTGCGCAGGGCCTGGGCCTCAAAGCCCAGCGCCGCCGTGTTGGCCTTGTATTCGCGGGCGGCCCAGGGGGCTAGCGGAATGGTGACCATGCCCATCACGGTAAACTGGTTGGGGGTTCTTCCCAGCCCGCGCATGTGGTCGTAGCGGACCCCGAAGTCGGGCCGGCGGCGGCTCGCTTCCAGGTTCTGGCTCAGGCGCACGGTGGTCAGGGTCCGGTCCAGCCGGCGCACGTCGCTGCGCCGGCTGGCCAGCGCGGCCGTATCCGACGGCGCCGAGAGGGGGATGGGGGCCGTGAGCACGGCCGTGTCCACGGCAAAGGCGGCGCGACGCGGCCGGTTCATGAGCGTATTGAGCGCAATGAGGTTCTGGTCAGTCAGCGCCAGGGCCTGCCGGTGGTCGTTGAGGTGCATTTCCAGCCGGGCCTTGGCGTCGTAGATGCTGGGCAGCGTGGCCTGGTTGTAAGGATAGCGCGCCTCGGCCAGCTTGATGAGAAAGCGCAGCAGTTCCTCGTCCTCATCCAGCACGGCCAGCTTTTTGGTGAGCACGGCCTGTTCGAAATACAGGGTTTTGGCTTGCGCCCGCAGCTGCACCACGGTGTTTTGCTGGTCGGCCTGTACCACGGCCGCCTGGCTGCTGAGGTATTCGCGCTTCGCCCGCTGCTTGGCCGGGTTGGGCAGCATCTGCTCGACGGAGACCATCTGCATGCCTTCGCCCTGGCCGCCGTTCGCTTCCCGAATGGGCCGCTGGTTATAGGGCGTCATCCAGTAGCCGGCACTGACTTTGGGGGCTTCCCAGCTGTCGGCGCCCGCCACCGCGGCTTGCTTGGCTTGGGCCTGGTAAGTATATCGCTGCACGGCCGGATTGCGGCGTTCCACGAGTTGTAGCACCGAGTCGAGCGGCAGCACGGGGCCACTAGGGGCCGCCATGCGCATGTTTTTGTCCATGGCCTGCCCGTAGGCCGCCGGCCGGCCGGCCAGCAGCAAAAGCACGCAGAAGTTCAGCCAGTATTTCATGGGGCGGCGATTAGTGTTTGACGGCGAGAACATCGATTTTTCCAAATTTGCGCAGCTCGTACTCCTTGGTGTACAAGAAGATGAGCGGCGTGACGAGCAGAATGTGGGTGGCCGAGGTGAACACCCCGCCAATCATGGGCAGCACGATGGGCAGCATCACGTCGGAGCCCGTGCCCGTGGCCCAGAGCACCGGCACCAGGCCAAAGAGCGACACCGAGACGGTCATCAGCTTGGGGCGCAGGCGCTTGGCCGCGCCGTGAAACACGGCCTCCTGCAGGTCCTCCCGGGTGATGGCCTCCCGGGAGTTGCCCTTTTCGGCCACCAGCTTCTGCATGGCGTCGTTGAGGTAGATAACCATGATGACGCCCGTTTCCACGGCCAGCCCGAACAGGGCGATGAAGCCCACGGCCACCGCCACCGACAGGTTCACGCCGTAGAAGTAAATCATGTAGGCCCCGCCAATCAGGGCGAAGGGAATGGTGATGAGGCTCATAAACGCCTCCCGGATGGAGTGGAAGGCGAAGTACAGGGCCCCGAAAATGACGAGCAGCACCAGGGGCAAAATTAGCTTGAGCGTGCGCTGCGAGCTAATCAGGTTCTCGTACTGGCCGCTCCACTCCAGGTAATAGCCCTGCGGGAGCTTCTTTTCCAGGCTCTGCAGCTTCTGCATGGCCGCGTCCACGGTGCTGCCCAAGTCGCGGCCCCGCACATTGAACAGCACGGCGCCCCGCAGCTGCGCGTTTTCCGAGTTAATCATCGGCGGCCCTTCCGTGTAGCGAATGTTCGTCACGGCCGACAGCGGCACCGGGCCGTAGCTGGCCGTTTGGATGGGAATGCGCTTGATATCGGCCAGGCTATTGCGGTAGTCCTGCGCCAAGCGCACGTTGATGGCAAAGCGGCGGCGCCCTTCCACCGTGTTGGCCACAGGTGCGCCGCCGATGGCCGACTCCACGACCTGGTTGATTTGGTCGACCGTCAGGCCGTAGCGGGCCAGCTCGGGGCGGTTCACGTCAATCTCCAGGTACTTGCCGCCCGTCACGGGCTCCACGTACAGGTCGGCCACGCCGGGCACGCCCTTCAGGGCCGCGTTCACCTGGTTGCCGATGTCATTGATGACGTTCAGGTTCTGGCCGTACACCTTCACGCCCACGTCGGTCCGGATGCCGGTGCTCAGCATGTTGATGCGGTTGATGATGGGCTGGGTCCAGCCGTTGACCACGCCTGGAATCTGGAGTTTGCCGTTCATTTCCTCAATGAGCTTGGCCTTGGTCATGCCGTCGCGCCACTGGTCGCGGGGCTTGAGCAGGATGATGGTCTCAATCATGTTGACGGGCGAGTTGTCGGTGGCCGTGCTGGCCCGGCCGGCCTTGCCGAGCACGCTCAGCACCTCGGGCACCTGCTTGATGATTTTGTCCTGCACCTGCAGGATGCGCTTCATCTCGGTGTTCGACACGTCGGGCCGGGCCACGGGCATGAACAGGATGGAGCCCTCGTTCAGGGGCGGCATGAACTCCGTGCCCAAGCTCATGACCAGCGGAATGCTGATGAGCAGCAGCCCCACGTTGATGGCGATGGTGGTTTTGCGCCAGCGCATCACCCAGTGCAGCATGGGCGAATACACCCGCTCCAGAAACCGGTTCAGCGGGTTCTGCTCCTCGGTTTTGAACTTGCCCTTCATGAAGAAGGAAATCAGCACCGGCGCCAGCGTCACGGCCAGGATGGCATCGATGATGAGGATGAAGCTTTTGGTGTACGCCAGCGGGTGGAAGAGCTTGCCTTCCTGCCCGGTGAGCAGAAACACCGGAAAGAAGGAAGTGACGATGATGATGGTCGAGAAGAAGATACCCCGCGACACCTGCTTGCTGGAGGACTCGATGATTTCGAGCCGTTTCGTGTTATCCATGGTAGGCGGGTTTTAAAGAGGATGGGGCACTGGCCGCGGGCGTCGTGGCCGCGTTGGCAGCGGGTGGGGGCGGGCCCGCGCCCGGAGGGCCGCCCGCTTCTTCCTCGGCCTGGTGCAGGGCTAGGTTGCGGTAGGCGTTTTCGGTCATCACGATGCCGTTGTCGACGATGACGCCGATGGCCAGGGCAATGCCGGTGAGCGACATGATATTAGAGGAGATGCCGAAGGCGTTGAGCAGAATAAAGCTCGTGGCGATGGTGATGGGGATTTGCAGCAGGATGCTCAGGGCGCTGCGCCAGTGAAACAGGAACAGCAGCACCACCAGGGACACGGTAATCATCTCCTCAATCAGGGTGTGCTTGATGGAGCCCACGGCGTCCTCAATCAGGCCGCTGCGGTCGTACACCAGCTGGAAGGAAACGCCCTTGGGCAGGCCGGCGCGGATTTGCTCCATCTTGGCCTTGACCCGCTTAATCATGGCGTCGGCGTTTTCGCCGTAGCGCATCACCACGATGCCGCCCACGGCCTCGCCCTCGCCGTTCAGGTCCATGATGCCCAGGCGGCTTTCGCCCGTCATCTGCACCGTGCCGATGTCCTTGATGCGGATGGGCACCGTGCCTTTGGAGAGCAACGGCACGTTTTCCAGGGTAGCCAAGTCCTGAATGTAGCCCGCCGTTTTGATGATGTAGCCGACACCCGTCTGCTCAAACTTGCGCCCGCCGGCCTCGTTGTTGTTGCTGCGCACGGCGGCCAGTACCTGCGGCAGCGTTATGCCATAGTAGGTCATCTTGGTGGGGTCCACCGTCACCTGGTACTCTTTCTGGAAGCCGCCGAAGCTGGCCACCTCGCTCACGCCGGGCACGTTCTGCAGGCCAAACTTGACGTACCAGTCCTGCAGGGCGCGCTGCTCGCCCAAATCCAGGCCGGGGGCCTTGAGGGTGTACCAGAGCACGTGGCCCACGCCGGTGCCGTCGGGGCCCAGGGTGGGCGTGACGCCGGTGGGCAGCAGGCGCTGGGCGTAGTTGAGACGCTCCAGCACCCGCTCGCGGGCCCAGTAGATGTCGGCGTCGTCCTCAAAAATCAGGAACACGAAGCTCATGCCGAACATGGAAGCCCCGCGTACGGACTTGACCTTGGGCAGGCCCTGCATGTTGGTCACCAGCGGGTAGGTGACCTGGTCCTCCATGATTTGGGGGCCGCGGCCCATCCATTCGGTGAAGACAATGACCTGGTTTTCCGATAAGTCGGGGATGGCGTCGACTTTGCTTTCGCGCACCGAATAGGCGCCCCAAGCAAACAGGGTAGCGGCTAGCAGCAGCACCAAGTAGCGGTTGCGAAGCGAAAAGGAGATGAGTTGCTCAATCATTGGTGATTAGCAATTAATGTAGCAAGAAGTGGAAGTGAGAGTAGGGAACAGCCGTTCCCAGCCGGTCGGCGCTGCTTAAGCATACGCAGGACGGGCCTCAAAGGCGCCCATAGCCGTCAGCCCGGCTGTGGAGCCGAGAGCGGGGCGCAGTTCACTTCGGGACTATAGGCGGAACGCGTGGCCGCGCACGTACGCCGGCCAGGGCGGCGGGACTGCTGCCCGCTCCTCTACCGGTGGGCTCTGCCGCTCGCGTGCCAGGAGCCAGGGCCGCGCCGCTGGTCTGAGTAGCGCCAGGGGTTCAGGCAGCAGCGTCGGCACTAGTGCCACCGAGGTAGTTGCGGCGAGCAGCAGGGCCTCGTGCGCCGGGCTGCTTACGTGCTTGTCGTGGCAGCTACCGCAGGGCACTTGGCAGGGCGGGCAGCAGGACTTGGGCGTTTCTGCCAGTATAGAAACGCCCGTCAGCACCCGGCCACAGTAGTGCATGCTGAACCCCAGCCCGGGGCTGGAGAGCAGGTACACGAATAGCAGTAAAAAGCTAAGGAGGCGTTTCAAAAGAGAAGTGTTACCGGTATCCTCGCCAAGGCGAACAGATTCAGGACGTTAGATTACAAAGGTATCGGCCTGCCAGACCGGTAGCATTACAGGATTAAGCCGGGGGCTTGCAAGATTAGGCGGATAAAGTGCTGCCGACAAAGCAGCCAAATTCATAAGGGCCAGGGCGGTCAACCGGCAGTGTAGCCACCTGCCAGGGAGACAGGGGCTTCACCCCCGAAAGGACTGCGAGGCGCGGCGCTAAGCGTTGCCAACCCTGCGCGGCTCCTTCCTGCTGGGGGAAACGCGCGAGCGCACGCCGCAGAGAGGCGTCAAAGTCCTGGTCGTCGGTTGAATCAGTAGAAAATACCATGGCAAGCAGCTGATAAGGCGTACTGATGCGCTGAGACTACCTTCCGTTCATCATCGACCCGCTCATTGCCGTGTGACCGTTATTCATCGTGCAAGCGCTTGACGACGGGGTCGTGGAGGCCGTCGTAGCCGTTTGCCCTTCGCTTGTGGTCAGCGTACGAGCCGGGGTCGGGTCACCGGTTTTGCAGTGCTCGCAGGAAGCGAGTGTGAAGCCGGCCAGCAGCAAAACGGGGAAGAGATATGCGAGCTTTTTCATGATAGCGAAGCCAAAAAATTGCGATTTTAAACGTTTTCGGGCTGTGCAGGCCCCTGGTTGCTTCCAGAAAAAAAGGAAAGCATTGGTCAAAAAAGCCAAGGGCGTCGGCCGGCGTGTTTAAACGGGACCTGGCACGGTCGACGCCCTGGCATTTCAATACTTACATTTTCATGTTGCCCATATTGCCGGACTTCATTTTACTGCCCTTCTTCATGTCGCTCATGGAGGACATCTTGCCATCCATCATCATGCACTGACCGTCCTTCATGGTCATCTTGCTGCCGTCTTTCTTCATGCAGGTGCCGTCGGTCATGCACATCGAGCCGTCGCTCATGGTCATGTTCTCGGTCATGGGCATCATCTTGCCGCCCTTCATGACCATCATTTTGCCGTCTTTCATCGTGCAACCGTCCATGGACATTTTGCCCATGGCCATGTCCGCTTTCGCCGACTTGGATTTAGGGGCCGTTTGGGCAGTAGCGACGGTAGTGAGCCCGGTAACGAGCAGCACGGCGAGGAGATATGCGAACTTTTTCATGGTTGATAAGCGAAATGGTAAAAAATGTGTTGGGAAAATTCCCAGTTCGGTTACTACTTACCCAGCAGTTAGGATTGGTATAATTCTCGGGGCAATCCTGTAAGATTAGCCGCCGGGTCACCGTCGAGCTGCCGGCGGTAGTCCGTGGGCGAAACTCCGTTCACCAGCCGAAACTGCCGCGACAAATGCCCTAAACTGCTGTAGCCCAGTGCCTGCGCAATGCGCCCAACCTCCATCCCGGAGCTGCGCAGCAGCTGTTCCACCGTGGCGATGCGCTGGCCGATGATGTAGCGCTCCAGACTCAAGCCCTGCGAGGTCGAAAAAACGTTGCTCAGGTACGAAAACTTGCGGCCCAGCCGCTGGCTTAGGATTTGAGGGCAGCGGCCGCAGCGCAGCTCTTCGGGAGCCGTGCGCAGCAAGTCCGCAACCGTCTGCTTGATGTCGTTCACCAGCTGCTCGTGCGGGGCTTGTAGTTCCAGCAGCGCAAACCCTTCGGCCACCAGCTGGTCGCGCAGTCGTGCCCAGTCGATTGCCTGCGCCGGCTCGGCGACCTCTACTTCGCCCAGCTCTACCCGACGCGGCGTCAGACCCAGCGAGAGCAGGAGCTCGCGCATCACCAGTACGCCGCGTCGGCATACCATGTGTTTGACGTAGAAAACGGTGGAACCGGCGTCGGCCATGGGTTCAACAAGGCTAGATTAATGAGAGCGGCGGGTCTACCCCGCCGCCTTTAGCTGCGCTTTCTCAGGGCCATGTGGCACTTGGGGCACGAACCCGGCGTGGCACTGGTCTCGGGGGGGTGCATGGGGCACGCGTAAGCGGCGGGGGCCTCTTGCGTGGCGGGGGCCACGTGCAGCGACTCGAAGCGGGCGCTGAGGGATTGGCCGTCGCGTGTCAGTTGCACGGTTACAGCCCCCAGGGCCGCCCCCTTGGGTAGTACAGCCTGCAACCGGTCGCTGCCTGCGGGGGCCAGCGTCAGGGAAGTGGGTTGGCCACCCCGGTCAACCAGCGCCGTTCCCGTAACCTGTTGACTGGAAGTCGGCTGCATCTTTTCGTCAAATAAGTACTCGGCGAGCAGCTGCCCCTGCTGCACCGCTTCGCTGTAATAAGTGTCCGCCGTGTGTACGAAGCCCCCGTGAGGGCAAGGATGCGCGTGGCTTTCGCCGCTGGCCTGATAGGTGGGCGCAGCAGTTGGTTGGGTGGATTGCGCCGGGGATGAGTGCTGGAGGCCCGCTAGCAGCGCTAGCAGAAAGAGGGTCTTTTTCATGAAAAGAAATGGGGGTGCCCCGGTGGCCGCGGCGGGAGGGCGGCCGGCACAAAGCCCAGGGTTTGGAGGGGGAGTTTGGCGGGAGCAGGCCCCGCAATCATCATCGTGTGATGCGGACTGACGAGCGGCCGGAAGCCCATGAAATTGATTGGCTGCAGCAAAGCCGGCCAAAGGGTTGGCTAGGGCATTGTTAGCAAAGAGAATGGGTCTTGGCAGGTGCGCTATTTCACCCGGGTAGGGTAAGGGCCACACGGGCTGACAACAGCGGCAAAGACGAACGCCACGTAAGGCGTTTGGGCGCGGATAAACGCGCGTAGCCCATAGCCAAAAGCCCCGGTGCCTGGATAAAGGCCGGGGTTAGCAGGGGAACGATTAGCTAGATAAGAAAGGCATGCCCGCGCACGTAGGCGGGGCACTCGGGTGGGGGCGCGGCGTGTGCCGCGAGCCCGGATGCCGGCTCATCGAGCGGGAGTGTAAACGTGCTGAGGCGCCATACCAGCGGCAGCAGCGCCGGGGCGGGGGCTATGGCCGGGGCGGCAACCTTGACGCCGCTGGTCGTGAGCTTTACGTCCTTGACGGAACTGGTTACGACCTTATCGTGGCAGCAGCCACAGGCCGGGGCCCGCATGGTCTGGCAGCAGCAGCTGCGGGGGATTTCCTGCTTAATGGAAACCCCTTCCAGGCTTTGACCGCAGAAATGCATGCTGTACACCAACCCAGGGCTGGAGAGCAGATACGCAAAGAGCAGAAATAAGCTGGTGAGACGCTTCACAGAGAGGGCCGCGAGGCCTTAGTATACGTACCCACAAAAATACGAGGTAGAAACGCAAGAGTTGTGATAAAACTCCCACCCCAAACTTGTAAGATTAGGTACTCTTCCGTAGGAGTCTGCTTGTTTTAGGATTAAGAAAGCCGCTGACCGCGGCCTTGCCAGGCATTCTCAAACAAGTTTAGAATCTGCTTTGGGGATAGCCAGATAGAAACTTAGGCTATAAATTAGTATTGGCAGCAGGGTAAATTGCAGCACGGGGCTCAGGCCGGCTCCTGTGCCTGGAACAAGGGGCATCTTGTCCGTATACGCCCAGTTTCCAGCTGCTAAATGGGCTACCTCAAACAAGATTGCTCCCACGCCGCCCACCGCCAGCAACCAGAAGGCGCGTAAAAGGGTCAGGGGGTGTACCCACAAACCGTTCTGATAGATTAGCGCAAAGCCTAGATACAGCAAATCAACCATGATGGCATCTGCCAGCGAGGCCAGGGCCAGCACGGGGACGTGCGCCAGCGCGTAGGCACCGCCCTGATACAACGGGCAGTGAATTATTTCCCAGGCAAAGTTTAGCAGAAATGCCAGTGCAGTCACCCAGCGCATGTATCGCTGGAACAATAGCTTATCCGCCGCTCTTTTCCAGAAATAAGTATACAGCCACACCGTGATGGCCAAGGCAATAGTTGGCGCCGCGAACATAGCCGGGGTAAGATTGGTCATCATGCGGTGGCTGGAGTAGCTATAAGGTAGCGATTAACAGGCTGCGCCAACCGCGGCCGGTCCCCGCCGCGCATCGACAAGAGCGGCTGGTAGTTGTCACTAATTCCCAATAAACCCGGCTCCTGGCCCGGAGTAGCGTGGTGCCAAAGGCCGGTTTAGGAAGTCAGGGGCCGCAAATGCGTAAAAAACTACGGTTTGGTTCCCGGCCCAAATTCAGTAGTTGGTAAATGCTGTCTCTAACCCAACCCTGCTACGCACGGCCTCAGGTCTAACTCTTTTTCACCAGCGCCATGCCGCATTTGGGGCACTTGCCGGGATGGTCGGAAACCTCATTGGGGTGCATGGGACAGCTGTACTGGGCGGCCTTCTCCTTGATACCCTGGCCGTCAGCATCCGTCGAAGCGGGCTGGGCCGGGGTGGTGCTGGTGGTGGTGTCGGTCGTGGCGCTGCCTTTGTCTGAGCAGCCGGTGGCTAGCAGCAGGCTGGCTAAGGCTAAGCCATAGGGCAAAATACTTTTCATGGGTCTGGACTGGTGGTGAAATTCGACGTCTGAGCGCCCAGCTGACTGCGAGGGCAGGCGGGATGTTGATTGGAAACGGCAAGCGTCCGTACACCTTCCCAAACGCAGCCAGCTGCGGCGAAGTTGGGACCACATCTTTTGCTAACTAGGCGCTCTTCATAGTCCACTAAGTTGATGTTTTCGCCTTTATCGCCCTTGGAAAGCCTTTTGCTACATACTAATCAGCCTTCTATAGCCAGATGCTAGCCGACAGCGCCTCCTCAAAATCTACCAATCTTACAAGCTGGTCGTGGCAATTTTACCCACCAAGAGCGGCATCACCGAATCTTACAGGTGATGCAAATTCCACCAATCTTTCTGTCTTTACGAATTGTTTACTAGGGTGTACTTACTGCTGCCGCTGGTGGTGCAATCCCCTTGTTTTATGCAGCCCAAGCACTTGCCTAAATCCACAGTCCCGACGGGTAGCCTTGCTTCTGTCGTAACCGAATTGGCTACCCTTAACATGGAGGGCATGACCGGCGCCAACTTCGCAGAAAAGGCCCTGGCCCGCACGCCCAGCGTGGCAGCCGTGGCGCTGCTACCCCAGGAAGCGGGCCAGTTTAAATTCACCTGCGGCATGCACAGGCTGCGGGGTAGCCTAGTGGTCAAATAAGATGAACCTTCTCGCCGGCTTGCCGCCATCCGCTCCGGGTACTTCCCGCCTCTTTATCCGCAACATGGTGTGCCCGCAGTGCGTGCGCGTGGTGCGCCGCAAGCTGGAGGAAGTGGGTCTGAGCGTGCAGTTCGTGGCCTTGGGCGCAGCCGACGTACTCACGCCCCCGGATGAGGAGCTGCCGCTGGCCGCCGTGCGCGCCAGCCTGGCGGACGTGGGCTTTGAAGTGGTGGAGGACCTGGCCCGGCAGCTGGTGGAACAAACCAAAACACTGGTACTGGAGCTGGTGCACTACACGATGCCTGCCGACCGGGTGCACAACTTTTCCTACTACCTCAGCCAGCGCTTACACCGGGACTACCACTACCTATCCCAACTGTTTTCCGCTCACGAGGGCCTGACGCTGGAGAAGTATATCATTCGCCAGAAGGTGGAACGCGCCAAGGAGCTGCTCAGCTATCAGGACGTCACCGTGGCCGACGTGGCCCGGCAGCTGGGCTACAGCAGCGCCGCCTACCTGACCAACCAATTCAAACAGGTCACGGGCCTATCGCCCTCAGAATTTCAGCGCCTCGGACCCGGCAGCGCCGGCCGCCGCAGCCTGGACGACTTGCTGTAAGTCCACGAATCTTATAAGCCACGGGTGGGAATTGGCCCGAGCCGCAACCCACGAGGAAAGTAGACCCGCTAAGCCAGCGCCCACGGATAGCCCGGCAGCGGCCGTTTTTCCTCCATTCTTCCTTTCATGCAACCGAGTCCCGATTGTCCTTGGCACAGCCTGTCCTTTGCCGCCATCGACTTTTGCGAAGAATCGATTTGTGGGCGGGTGCAGCAGCCGGGCAATACGGTCTCTAATCTGGGGGTTTATCATGGTCGGCTGGCTGATTTTCCGCCATACCCGCAGGGGCACCAGAATCTGGTTCCGCTTGCTTACATCGCCGTGGAAATGGGGCTGACTCGGACTTTTTTACGCCTCGGAAACGCGCATCGGGGCCTAGACGGAGGCAAACCCGTTAATGGCCGTACACGCCAGAGGCTGAGCGATATGCAGGGCCGTATCCTGACCTGCCGGGTGTACGCCGCCAACGGCCACGATGAGGTAAAGCCCTCTAGTGACTGCCCGCGCGTCCGGCCTGGGGCCATTTAGTCACCGTTCACTGTCGTCACGGACCTAGGTTATTGCGAGCGCTTCGCCCGGCATGTGGCCAAACTCGGCCTCACGCACCAACTCGGCAGTCACCCGCCCAGCACCCGCAGCTTTGTGCCCGTGGCCAAGCGCCAGGGCGTGGAGCGCACCTCTGTCCGGCTCACTGGCTTTCGCCGACCGGCCATTGACTATGCCCCGCGCTCGCATGGAGCTTGGCTCTTGATTGCCAACATGGCCATATGCCTCAACCGCTTAACTACCGCTCAATCCCCTAACATCTTTTCAGATGTAGTAAGATTTGCCGGCTCGCTTCGTGCATCGAAATCCTGCCAGGTATAGTTCTTGCCAAGGAAATGTTTCACGAATTCCTTGCAAGAAATAGTTGTAAAACAGTGTTAAGGCCAGTGGCCGTGAGGGCGGCCGAATCGGGCATTCAGGCTTCAACCAACATTCGTTCGCTGAAAGTGTAGCGGTCGGTTGCTGCTACTTTTCCGGCCAGGAGTCAGAAGTAAGGCGATGCTTAAAATAGCCCTATTTTGCTTTATAAAAGCCATTGCGCTCCCATTAAGGCAAGGCTGCCGACCTAATAAACTATAATACGAACATCAGCAGGACCGTAATCAGAAAACAAGTAACTACTACTGCTTGCCCGGCCCAGGAAACCGGCCCCGTCTGCGGTGTCTCCCCAGTCCCGCCGAAATACATAACGGCGACAACGCGCAGGTACACGGCCAGCGAAAGCACGCTGTTGAGCACGGCGGCCACGGCCAGCCACGTATAGCCAGCGGCCATCGTGGCCTCGAACAGCAGCAGCTTGCCCGCGAAGCCGGCCAGGGGCGGAATGCCCACCAGCGAAAACAAAAACGCGCTCAGCGCGACGGCGGCAAATACCCGGCGGGTACCGAACCCGCGGAAATCGGCCAGGGTTTTGCCGGTGCTCAGCACTACGGCAAAGGCCCCGAGGTTCATGGCCGCGTAGGCTGCGGCGAAGACGATGAGGGCCCGCCGCGCCCCGGCGCCGGCCGGCAGGCCCACCACGCCCAGCAGGAAATAGCCCGCCTGCGCGATGGTGGAATAGGCCAGCAGGCGCACCATATTCTGCTGAAGCAGGGCCAGCAGGTTGCCGAAGGTCATGGAAGCCACGGCCAGCCCCGCCAGTACCAGCGGCCAGGCCACCGGCCCGTTGGCCGGCAGCGAGCGGCCCACCTGCGCCAGGGCAAAGAATACCCCGATTTTGGGCACGACCGACAGGTAGGCGGCTACCGAAACCGGCGCGCCTTCGAAGGTATCGGGTGTCCAGAAGTGAAAGGGGAAGATGGAGGCGGCGTAGCCCAGCCCGGTGAGCAGGGCCACGAAGCCGAAGGCCAGCGCCAGCGGGGGTAGGTCGGGCCGGCTCAGGGACGTCAGCAGCGTGTTGCCGGTGATGCCCACCCAGTAAGTGAGGCCGAAGATGAGGATGGCCGTCGTCACGGTGCCGTAGATGAAGTACTTGAGCGCCCCCTCGGTGCCGGCCTTGGTCTTGGAGTAGGCAGCCAGGGCAAAGCCGCTGAGGCTGTTGATGAGCAGGCCCAGCACCAGAAACATCAGGTCGCCGGTGCCGGCCAGCAGCGCCGCGCCCAGCGTGCCAAAGCACAGCAGGCTGTAGACGGTGCCCTCGCGGGGAGTGCCGCGCAGCTCCTGGCGGGCCAGCAGGCAGCACAGCCCCGCCGCCGGCGCCAGAATAAGCACGCTCCAGTGGCTGAGCGCATCCACCCGGAAGGTGCCGGAGAAAGCCGTGGTATCGGCGCCCAGCTGCCGGAGCGCGGCGGCCCCAGCCGCGCCCAGCCCGACGAGGGCCCAGCCCAGGCTCAGCCGGCGGCGGCGCATCATCTCTGCCACCAGCGCCCCGACGGCCGTCAGCAGCAGCACAATTTGCGGCAGCACCAGCAGCAGGTCGCGCTTCATGTCCATGCCGCCGCTACTCATGGCCCGCCATTAGGAGGCGCTGGGTGGCGTGAATCAGACCCAGCAGGAACTCGGGGTAGAGGCCGATGAGCACGATGAGGGCCATCAGCGGCCCGATGGCCCACAGCTCGCGCGCGCCCAAATCACCCAGCGGACTCAGCACCGCGGGCTGCTCGCCCAGAAACACCCGCTGAATGGCCCGCAGGTAGAGCGCCGTGGTGATGATAAGGCCCACGAGCAGCAGGGCCGTGGCCACCGGCGCGACTTGGTAGCCGCCCAGGAAAATCTGAAACTCGGCCGGGAAGTGGGCCAGGGCGGGCAGGCCCAGCGAGGCGAAGCTGGCCAGGATGAACAGCCCGCTCAGCACGGGGTAGGCCGGGGCCAGACCGCCGAGCTGGCCCATGTCGCGGGTGTGGGTGCGGTCCTGCAGCGCCCCAATGAGCAGGAACAAGCCGCCAGTCACGATGCCGTGGCTCACCATCTGCAAGACGGCCCCGTCGAGGCCGAAGGGGCCGCCGGCCGGGCGCAGGGCCGCCGCCGCTACTCCGAACACCACGTAGCCCATGTGGTTGACGCTGGTGTAGGCCACCATGCGCTTGATGTCGGTCTGGCCCAGGGCCGCGAAGGCCCCGTAAATGGCCGAAAACACGGCCAGCCCCAGCACGTAGGGGGCCAGCTGCCGGAAGGCGTCGGGCGTCATTTGCAGGCCGAAGCGGATGAAGCCGTAGCCGCCCAGCTTCAGCAGCACCCCGGCCAGAATGGCGCTGCCGGCGGCCGGGGCGGCGGTGTGGGCCGTGGGCAGCCAGGTATGAAACGGGAAGAGCGGCGTCTTGATGGCGAAGGCCAGCGCCAGCGCCCCGAACGTGAGGACTGCCGCCGTGCCGCCCAGGGGCGGGTGGGCCAGCAGCGCCCGCATGTCGAAGGTGTGCGGGGCGGCCCCGAGGTAGAGCGCCAGGATGGCCAGCAGCAGAAACAGGCTCCCCACCAGCGTGTAGATAAAGAACGTGAGAGCGGCCTGCTTGGGGTTGTCGTGGCCCCAGCCGGCGATGATGAAGTACATCCCGACCAGCGTCACCTCAAAAAAGACGTAGAACAGCAGCAGGTCCAGGGCCAGGAAGGCCCCCAGGCAGGCGGTTTCCAGCAGCAGCATGAGCGCCACAAAGCTGGCCGGCTGCTCGCTGGTGTTGGCCGAGTAAATGAGGGTCGCCAGAAACAGCACGGCCGTGAGCAGTACCAGCGGCAGGCTCACCCCGTCCACCCCCAGCCGGTAGGCCGCGCCAATGGCCGGAATCCAGGGCAGCTCCTCCAGCTGGGTGAAACCGCCGGGCACGCCCCGCGCCCACACCAGCCCGGCCGCGAGCAGCGTCAGGGCGGCCGGGCCGATGCCGATGGCGAAGGCCGTACGCCGGCCCCGCGGCCGGAGCAGCAGCAGGAGGGCGGCTCCCAGCAGCGGCAGAAACACAGTCAGGGACAGGAGTGGAAAAGTATTCATGCGGTCAAATAAAAGCTGTTAAAACCAGCGAAAAAGCGAAACAAACAGCGATGCTACCAGCGCCAGTACGCCCAGCATCGTCCACAGCAGCTCGCGGTGCACCAGCCCCGACTGCACCGGCCGGCTGAGCTGCCCGGCTCGCCGAAACGCCCCGGCCAGGCCCTGCACCGCGGCGGCCAGGCCGGCGTCGGCGCGGCGGGCCCGGGCGGCCAGGGCCAGGGTGACGGGCCCTACCCCCGCGGCGGCTTGCCGGAGCTGCGTATCGGCCCGGCGCCCGCGCCCGGCCAGCGCCAGCACGGCCCCGCCCAGGCCCAGCACTTGCCGGTGCAGGTACTCGTCGAAGCGGCCACACGCGGCGGCCAGCGCCAGCGTGGGCCGCCCCACCAGCGCCGGAAAGCCGCCGCCGATGGGGTAATTATCCTGCACGAAGCGGAGCACCGGCGTCCCGACGTCGGCCGCCCGCAGGTGCCAGCCCAGGCCCAGGCCCAGCGCCGCGGCCGTCAGGCCGGTGAGTTGGGCCGCGGGAGTTTCGGGCAGCGCGTAGCCGACGAAGCGCAGCACGTCAGCCAGGAAAAAGCCGCCCCCGACCACGAACCCTACCAGCCCCAGCAGCCCGGCCCGCATGAGGCTTAGACCCGCCGCGTCGGCCGCCGGGCGGGCCGGGCCGCGCCACAGCAGCCCTAGCGACCGGCCGATGTAGAGGGCCGTGAGCAGCGCCCCCCCTGCCGCCACGCCGAAGTACCACACCGGATTGCCGGCGCCCAGACCGGCGGCCAGGATGGCATCCTTCGACCAGTAGCCCACCAGGGGCGGCACCCCCGCCAGCGCCAGGCCCGCCAGCGCCCAGCCGGCCAGCGCCACCGGAGCCGTGCGCCCGCTGCCGCTGATGCGGGCGAAGAGCGTGCTCTCATTCTGATGCTGAAACAGGCCCGCGCTCAGAAACAGGCCGCTTTTCATAAAGGCGTGCGCGACCAGATGACTCACGGCCGCGCCTGGAAAGCCCGCCGCCAGAGCCACCAGCATGAAGCCCAGCTGGCTGGACGTGGAGGCCGCCAGCAGCTGCTTGATGTCGTTGCTGCACAGGGCGGTAAAGCCGGTCAGCACGATGGTCGCGCCGCCAACCGCGCCGATGTAAGGCAGGCTGGCCGGGGGCAGCAGCGGGTAGGCGCGTAGCAGCAGCACGACCCCGGCTGCCACCATCGTGGCCGAGTGCAGCAGGGCCGACACCGGCGTGGGCCCGGCCATCGCCCCCGCCAGCCAGCTCTGAAAGGGCACCTGCGCCGACTTGCCCATCACGGCCAGCAGCAGCGCCAGCGCCCCCACCAGCGGAATGGCCGGGCCCGGTTCGGCTTGCATGAGCGAGGTGCCGGACTGCAGCAGGATGATGACAATGCCCAGGTAAAGACCTAAATCGGTGAAGCGGGTGAGCAGAAAGGCTTTAACGGCACCCTGCCTAGCCTTTTCCTCCCAGTGCCAGGTGGCAATCAGCAGGAAGGAGGCCAGGCCCATCAGCTCCCAGCCCGTCACGAACAGCAGCCAATCGGCCGAGAGCACCAGCAGCTGCATGGCCGCCACGAACAGCGACATGCTGGCCCAGAACCAGACCTTGCCCCGCTCGTGCGCCATGTAGCCGCGGGCGTAAACGAAAATCAGCAGCGCCACCACGGCGACGATTACGGCGAGCAGGGCCGTGAAAGGCGTGGCTCCCAGCCCGTAAGGCAAGCCCGGCAGCCCAGGCCAGGTGAAGCGCACCACCGGGTGGTGGCGCACTTGCCAGAGCAGCCCCGCGGCCCCCACCAGGGCACCCAGGCTGCCAGCCAGACCGAGCGCGGCCGGCCAGCGGCGCAGGACGATGATGAGCAGGGCGGCCAGCAGGGGCGCAAGGAGCAGTAGGGCAATCATGCGTTTTCCTTTAAATCAGCGGCCTCTTCAACTTCTACCGAGCCCCGGCTGCGGAAGCGTTGGGTGGCCAGGGCAAAGCCCACGGCCGCCTCCAGGGCCATCACGGTCATTACTACCAGCACGAATAGCTGCAGGGCGTAGGTGTGGGGGTGCAGCAGCCGCCAGAACGCCACCAGGTTGAGCATGGCCGCGGCCAGCATCAGCTCCACGCCCATCATAATCATCACCAGATTGGTCTGGCTGATGACGCCGTAGAGGCCAATGCCGAACAGCACGGCGGCGATACTCAGGCAAATCGTAAGGGCCATAGGGTGAATTAATCGGGTTGTTGGGGGTAGGCCAGCGCCGTGGCGACGGCGGCAATCATGGCGACCAGAATGCTGGTGCCGGCCGTCTCAAAAATCATCATCGAGCGGGTCATCAGCTCGATGCCCAGGTCGTGGTTCTGCTGCGTAGCCGAGGGAGCCAGCGCCTGCGCGGGCGGCCAGGGCGTGAGCAGGGCCAGGGCCAGCACCAGCACCCCGGCGCCGATGCCCACGGCGGCGGCCGGCCGCTGCTGGTGGGTCATATTCATGCTGCTCATACCGCCGGGGTCCATCATGTACATCATCATGAAAAAGGCCATGATGCTCATCTCGCCGGCCATCATCATGATTTGCAGCACCCCCAGAAACTCGGCGTCCAGGGCCAGGAACATGCCGCCCAGCGCCACCATCGCGGCCAGCAGCGACAGGGCCGAGCGGACCATCGACTTGGTGCGGAACACCCGCCAGCCGAACCAGACGGCGGCCAGCCCGAATACCCCCAGGAAAAGCAGTTGCAGCGGCGTCATAGCAAGAGCAGAATACCAACCCACAGAATATTGACCAGCGCCGCCGGCGTAGCGTACTTCCAGCTCCACTCCAGCAGCTGGTCGTAGCGCAGGCGCGGCAGGTAGCGGCCCACCCCGAAGAAGGAGGCTGCCACCAGCAGCGTTTTGAGGAACGTCCAGGCGAAGCCGGGCAGCCAAGGCCCCTGCCAGCCGCCCAGAAAAAAAACGGTTACCGCCAGCGCCAGCGTCATAATCAGCAGCAGCCGGCCCAGGCGGAACAGCAGCAGCCGGGTTCCGGTGAACTCGGCCCACACGCCCCCGGCCAGCTCACCCGCCGCCACCGGAAAGTCGAAGGGCGGCAGAAAGGCCAGCGCCAGCGCCGCCAGGTAGAACAGCCCGAAGCCGATGGGCTGGTAAACGATATTCCACAGGGCCAGTTGAGAGGTAACGATGCGGGCCGGCAGCATGGACTCGGCCCGCATCACGGTGGCGGTCAGGGCCATGACCAGCGGCATGGAGTAGGCAATGAGCTGCCCCAGGAAGCGCCAGCCGCCCAGCATGGCGTACACCCCGTTCACGGCCCAGCCGCCCATCAGCATCGCCACCATCACGTAGGCGAAGGCGGCATTCACAAACAGCGCCCCCGTGGCCAGGCCCAGCAAGGGCGCGTCGGCCGACCAGGGCAGCACCGCGGCGGCCAGCGCGGCCGCGGCCAGGAAAAGCACCGGCGCGGTTTCGTAGAGGACGGTATCCGACTGGCGGGGGCGGATTTCTTCCTGCAGCAGCAGGTGCAAGACCAGGCGCGCCGGCCGGCCCCAGGCCAGCTGCCCGGCCACCGACCAGTATTCGAGCACCGCCAGCGCGTACACGCCGCCGCCAAATAGCAGCAGCACAACCAGCAGGGTAAGCGGATTTTCCATAAGGTGGAGCTAAGCGGTGATGGTCCAGGGTGAGATGTCCAGCGAGGCAATGGTCTTCAGCGCGTCGCCCAGCTCCTGCTCCCGGACGAACTCATTGACCAGGGCCACGTGCAGGGCCGAGGGGGCGTGCAGGGTGTAGGCCGTTACCTGTCCGCTTTGCAGCGCCACTTCCAGCGTGGCCGTGCCCCGCGGCGTTTCCACGGTGGCCCGGCCCGTGCCCGCGGCGGCCTGGTCAGTGGTGGGGAAGGTAGGGGTCGGCGACACCGGGTCAAGCCGGGCGAGCCGGTGCACTAACTCCTGGCTTTGCAGCATCTCCTGCAAGCGCACTTGCAGGCGGCCCCAGACGTTGTTTTCCGCCCGCACAATGGGCACAAAGCCTGCTTGCTGGTAGAGCGGGTCGAGCTGACGGGCGTCGTGAGAAATGCCCGCGGCCTTGGCTACCGGCCCGCGGGCGTGGTGCAGCAGCGGGGCCGGAATCTGGCCTACCCCAGTCAGCGACTGGCGGAGTAGCGGCAGCCGCCGCACCTGCCGCACGAATGCCGTCACGGCCGCCGGCTGGTCCGGCACCTGGCGTAGCTGCCAGTACAAGTGCTCCGCCGCCTGCCGCAGCCAGGCGTGCCCGATGGTCACGCCAAAGTCAATCAGCCAGTTGAGGTGACTGGCTATTCGTTCCTGTTCCAGCGCGATGAGCTGCGGCAGGGCCGCCGTTGCGGGCAGCCGCATGGCCTGCGCCAGGGCCCGGTGCGCCAGCAGGTGGTAGGCCGCCGGCGTCAGCGGGTCGAGGCCAGCCAGCCAGGGCGCGAACTCCCGCGCCGGCAGGGGCAGGCGGTCCGCCCGGCTTTGGTCGGGCTGGCCCGGCGTAATCACGGCCTTGGTCACGTTATCACCGTCGAGGTGCAGGCGCAGGTTCAGGCCGCCGGGCAGGCCGGGGAAGAAGGGACCGAAGGCGGCTTCCGAGGCTTCCATCGGCAGGCCGTCGGCGCTGCGGGGCAGGTCTTTGGTCATCTCCACCATCGACATAAAACCCATATCCATGCCGCTCATGTCCATGCCTGGCATTTCCGCGCCCGCTTCCGGTTTCATCTGGTCGCCCATCATGTCCGGCATGTCCATGCCTTCGGTGTGCGGCATGGGGCCGGCCGGTATGGCCGAGTGCTCGTGGCCAGCCTGGGCCGCGTGCGGCTGGTGGTGCCCGGGGTCGGGCGAATCAGCTGCGGGCGGCTCCTTTGTGTCTGTCGGCGGCATCGTGTGATGCGCGTGTTGGCCATCCGCCGCGGGCTCATTAGTAGTCTCCTCCCCCGATGGTTTGTCGGCCGCCTTCGGCATCGAGTGGTGCTCATGCGGCCCGTGCACAGGCAATGCGGCCGCATCCGGCGGGGGCTTCATGCCGGAGCGGTCCAAGTCTTTCATCATGCCCTCCATATCCATGCCGCCGGGCTCCATAGCACTGTGGTTCATGCTGCCAGAGCCTTTGTGGTCGCCTTTTTCCTGCTGCCCCGCGATAACCTGCTCGATAAAGGCCGGGGCAAAGGGCTGCGCCTCCGGGGCCCAGCCCTGGGCGGTTAGCAGGCGGCAGGCTTCGGGGCGCAGCGCCAGCAGGCCCGCTTGAGTGAGTGGCAGGCGAATGGCGGGAGCCGGCAGGGGTGCGATATCTAGCTCCCCCATCACGGCCAGCAGGCGCGGCCGGGGCATTTGCGCAAAAATCACGGCCGCGTTTTCAGCCAGGCCGGCTGGCAAAGGCCCTGTTATCAGCAGTATATCGGCTTCGCGCGGGTTTCGGGCAATGGTCAGGCCAGTTGAGGCCAGCTCTAATCCGAGGGCCCGGAGCACGTCCTCGCCCGGCACTATGAACACCTTGAGGGTCTGAAACCCGGTTTTCAGGAGCCACTGCTTCCAGGAGCTCAGCCGGCCCGCGCGGGCCCCAAATACGAAGGCTGATAGCATCTTACTGGCGTTTTAGCCCGCCCTGGTTCCAGGTGTACACCAGGCCCAGAAAGAGAATCATTAGAAAAACGCCCATGTCCAGCAGGGCCGTCATACCTAATTCTTTGTAAACCACCGCCCAGGGATACATGAACGCCATCTCCATGTCGAAGCACAGAAAGAGCAGGGCAAAGCCATAGTAGTGCACGTGGTAGCGGACCCAGGCGGGTTTCAGCGCAAGCTGGCCGCTCTCAGCAGGCACGTCCTTGCCGGGCTCGGCCAGTGGCTTGCCCAGCGAGGCTTTGAGCAGATACAGCACGAGCGCAAACGCCACGGTAACTACCAGCATACCCAGCAGCAGCAGGTAGTGCGGGATGCTTTTCATAGGCCACGACTCACGATAGGACAAATTGTTGCCATTCGGTTGGGTTTGAAGGCTGAATAAAGAGGTGGCGGGCAGCGTCCTTAGCAATCTGGCGGACCCGCGGATAGGCTTGTGATAAATTGTAAGTGGTTGCCGGCGGGGTCAACCAGGGTTACGCTGTCCGACTGGGTTTCCAGAATCCGTCCCTGATTCTCGCCGTTGACGGTGACACGCTGTTCAAACCGCTGCTGGTACGCCGCCGCCTCCGGCACGGGCAAAACGACTTTAGCGGGCTGGCCGCGCGCGGAGAGCAGCAGCGAGTAGCCGTTCACCAGGTCAAAGCGCAGCCCGTCTGGGGTAGGCGTGCCCGGATGCCCAAGCACATCCGTATACCAATGCGCAGAAGCCGGCAGGTCAGAAGCAAAAATCGGCTGCTTGTTTGTCATCCTAGGCAAGTAAGAGGTGCGACGCATTTTTTCGGCCGCCCGCCCGTTTTATTGACACGTTGGGGGCACGCAGGTCTTAATTCGGTTACAGGTGCGGCGGCTGGTTATCCCAAGCGTTACGCTGCCAGCGCTGCAAAAGGTTAATCATATTCCCACTTTTAAGTTACATGATTCCTATGAATGAGCAAGTTTACCGCTGCTCGGGTGAGATAGTCCAGTCAAGCCGGATACTATGGGATATTGTTCGGCGGCGGGTTAAAATGGTGGCCGGGGTGCCGGCTTCGAAAACGTCAGCCTTTTCCTCGGGGTCGCTGCGGTAGCTGCTGAGCAGCAAGCTACCACCCAGCAGCAACGGGCCTAACGCCCGACGCAGGGAGGCCGACATGCACGGCATAGTGGAATTAAGGGAGTGCTGAACCACTGGCATTAGGGCAGGGTGGTGCTGACGACGTGGCTGTGGGCCTCGGGCTCGCCCTGCTGGGTTCATGCTGCACGTAGTATTCCAGCAGCGTGCCGGGCGCAAACGTGTCGGTGTCATTAAAGGGCGAGCGGGCGTTGACGGCCACCCGCTGCCAGGGGGAGACCTCGCCCTCGTCGCGACGAAAGACATGGGACTTCCAGCAGCTCCTTCGAGAAAGCCAGATGGCGGCCGGTGGGCTCCCGGGTCAGGCCAATTTTGGCGGTGGGCATGCGTAGCGTTTTCGAAAGAATTAATGGCTAGGCGACCATGCCCAGCATCAGAAATAAGAGAAAGCCCACAAAAAAAGCCAGCGTGAGCAGCGGCGTTTCGGTTTCCTCGTGCGCTTCGGTCAGCAGTTTCTCGGTGACCAAAAACAGGAGCGCGGCCAGGCCAAAGGAAAGCACGATTTCCAGCAAATTGCCGGTGGCCCCGCGCAGTACCGTGGTGCCGATGCCCGCCCCGACCAGCAGCATGAGGGAAGTGCCGGCCACAATCGCGACGGCCCGGCCCTTGCCGTGGCCGTCCTGCCGCAGCTCAATGGCCGTGGCCAAGCCCAGTGACAGCAGCTCAATGGTGAGGGCAATGGCCAGCAGCGTGCCCTCCTTCGCGCCCGCCGCAAAGCCGATGCCCAGCAGCAGCCCGTCGATAAGAATGTCAATGCCGATGGCTACCAGCAGGCCCCAAGGCAGGGACGACGTGGCGGGCAATGCCCCCGCGCCAGCACTTGGCGCCGGGGCATTGCCCGCTTCCCCGGATTCTTCCTTTTTTTCCAGGCGCTGGGTGAAGTAGCGCAGCCCCAGCATGGTGGCCACGCCCAGGCCGAACCCCAAGGCCACTTCGTAGGGAGCGTGGTGCTCTACAATGTCGGGCAGCAGCTCGACGGCCACCACCGAGAAAATGACGCCGGCCGCGAAGTGCAGAATGGCGCTGCGCAGCTTCGGGCCGGGCGCCCGCCAGACGGCCAACGCCGCGCCGGCAATCATAACGATGGCCGGGAGCAGCGAGAAGCCCAGCATGGTGGTCCAGGGCGGCGTGACGGCGGTAGGAATAGTTAGGAGCATGAATGAAGATGGAATCGTTAGGGGGTGGGGGTTACCGCGTGGGCGTTGAGCCAGCGCTGGTACTGCTTGATTTCGGCCTGCTCGTCGCGCATAATCTGCCGCGCGGCATTTCGTACTTCCGCATCCTTGCCGTAGGCCAGCTTCGTTTGGGCCAGGGCCACCCCGGTTTGGTGGTGCACCTTCATAATCGTGGCAAAGTCGGCATCGGGGGTGCCCGGTAGGGGCGGTGGCTGGCGCAGGGGAGCCAGCGCGGCCGTGATGCGCCGCACAAATGGGTCCTGTGCGTTGCCCGGCCGGTACTCCTGACCCGCTGGCGGCTGCCGGGTGAGGGCCAGCGTGAGCATGTGGTTGTCGCGCTCGTGGCCCTTGAGCACGTGCTGGGCCTGGGCGCGCAGGGTCGAGTCCCGGCCGTGCGATAGTTCTACCGCCGCCAGTCGCTGAGCCCCGCCGTGGTGCACGCTCATCAGGCGGGCAAAGTCCTCGTCCCAGCACCCGCGCTGGCGCACCGTATCGAGCTGCTGCGCGAGCAGCCGCAGGGTGTCGCCCAGGGCCGGGGGCGCGGCCACGGGCGCCGGCTTGCGGCTGCTCGCGCCGGCGTGCACTTCCTGCTCGTGCTCATCGGTGTCGTGCCGGGAGCTGCAGCTGCTGGCGCTTAGGCCAGCGGCCAGCAGCAGCGCCCAATAGCGAAGGCATCGTTTCATGGCTGCCAAGAGTAAGGGGTTATTCAGCGGGCTCGATGTGCACCAGGACATTGTAGACAGCGGGTTTGGCCTGCATGATGGTGGCCTTTACGGCGTGGGCGATGTCGTGCCCTTCGCGCACGCTGATGGTGCCATCCACGATGACGTGCAGGTCGGCGAAGAACTCAAAGCCCATTTTGCGCACGTAGCATTTCTCGGTCGCCACCACGCCCGGCACGGCTTCGGCCAGGGCACGCACGTCCTCGGCCCAGGTGCCGGCCGGCGCTTCGTCCATGATTTTGCCAAAGGCGGGCCGGAAAATGTGGTAGGCGTTGAACACGATGAAGCAGCAGGCTACCAGCGCGGCCCAGTCATCAGCGCTCTCGTAGCCTTTGCCGCCGATAAGGGCAATGCTAATGCCGATGAATGCGGTGCACGACGTGATGACGTCGGCCCGGTAGTGCCAGGCATCGGCCTTAACCGCACTGCTGTCTACTTCCTCGCCCACCTTATTGACGCGCCGGTAAAGAGTTTCCTTGATGGCAATGACTATGGCCAGTACGGCCAGCGTGAACGGCGCCGGCAGCTGCTGGGGCGTGAGGATGTGCAAAATGCCTTCGGTAGCGATGTAGGCCGCCGCGGCGACCAGCGCCAAGGCCACCATGATAGCGGCCAGCGGCTCGGCTTTGCCGTGACCATACGGGTGATTTTCGTCTGGTTCGCGGGCGGCCGTGCGCAAGCCCAGCCACACGATGAGGGAGCTGAGAATGTCGGTGCCCGACTCAATGGCTTCGGCAATCAGGGCATAGGAGTGGCCCACGACGCCAGCCGTGCCTTTGCCCAGCACCAGCGCCACGTTGGCCCCGATGCCCAGCAGGGTGGACGACTGCCCTTTTTCGGCGCGCTCACGGTTGGTGGGCTGCAGCGACTGTTCCATAAACTGCATTGATGAAAGTGGGTAGCGCTTTACAGCTTATTGGTGAAATCCACGCGTTAGATACGCACGGCGTTGAGGATAGCCAGCCAGGCCACGCCCACGTTGGCAAACACTGCCTCTCACATGGTGGCCGCGCTGCCCGCGCCCAGGCTAGCTCCACGGCTTTCACGACGAAGGCCCGCCAAAAGTTTTGCCATACAACCACCTAGGTGGTCACCGTGACGCGCCGGGCGGGGGCAATCTTACTGAGGCGGTCGGTAGCGCATCCGCGCTGGGCTAGCCTCGACCCTTCACTCAGGCCGGGTAGGCGGCGCCAGCGGACACTTTCAAGAGCTGCACGCGCAGTCATTATCGCCAAAATCTTTTAATGCGAACTACAACTCAGGGTCAGTTAGAGTACTCCATGCCTGCGCACTCACAAGGGCGTCTTTTACAAGTAGTTTCCAGTCTCTAACGCACAAGGTCAGCGCCGAAGCCCCCCTTTAGGGATGGATGGTGACCCCGCTTCCTTTTCTGGCTACCCTTCTACGAAAGCCCCTGCAATCATACAGGGGCTGGAAGGGGTTTAGTCCGCAGGACCGGAGGCGCAGCCGCAGCCCCGTACAACCCGGCCCGCAGGGAATCGCCCAAGCACTCGCAGAATACCTTTCGGCACGGGAAGCAAAGCTGGATTTGCTACTTTTGAGTACTGCTTCAACCGCTCTATTTACCCCTTGATTATGACCTCAGCCAGTCGAACTGCCTATGGGGCCCTGCGGGATTACCTGAACTCACTACTCAGCCCCACCCACCCCGACCAAGCGCTGGACGAGGTGCCGGCGGCCCTGCGGCCGGAGCTGGAAGCCTTCCTGCGCGGCAAAACTGCGTATCAGGACGAAGCTGACCGGCGTATGATTTACGCCCACGACCTGGCGGCCTGGGCCAGCGACCTGATTTATGGCGCAGGCCTGACGGCGCCCCTGCCCATGGCTACATTGGATGTGGCAGCGTTACGGGCGGCTACTGTGCGGTAAGCTTGGTTCTTCAGCTACTAGCTGGCCGTTGCACTCACAGCGAGCCGGTCAAGTCGTTGCTCAACTTATCCGGTGGCTAGGCAAATCTTTGTGATAACACGTCTGAAAGATATGCCAATAATTGGCAATTTTTGGCGTATCCTTCACCATGCATTCGCCTGACGAGCATTTCTTGGTTACGATAGCCGGGCAGCTGCCGACCTCGTTTGGCGACCAGCTCAATTGAGAAGTTCATCATCCGCCAGAAGGTGGAGCGGGTCAAAGGGCGCATCGGCTACGGGAAGCTGAGCATCGCCGAAATGGCCGAGCAGTTGGGCTACAGCAGCCCGGCGCACCTCTCGCGGCAGTTCCGGCAGGTGATGGGCCTTACCCCTACCGAGTTTCAGAAGCTGGGTCCCGCCAGCCTTGCCCGGCGCAGCCTGATTCGCTGATTTAGACAAGCTCGGCAGCCGTCCTGCCGAATATCGCTAAACCAATTCCAATGGCCGGCGCTCTAATGGCCGGCGCTCTAATGGTTTAGGGCTATCCCAGGCTAGCGCTGATGAGCGTAGCGGGGGTGCTTTACTTTCAATCTGTAACTTAAAAAGCGCCTGCCTTTCCCAAGGATGGGTACACTCTTACTGCTTCTTTCTGATGGCTACTACGCTCACTGACCTTATTCAAGCCGACCTACTGGAAGCGCGCACCGTGCTGGACCGGTTCACCGCCGACCCTTCGACCGCGCCCGTGCTGGAGCGGGCCGCCCGCCTGCTGGCGACCTGTTTGCAGCAGGGCGGCAAGGTGCTGAGCTGCGGCAATGGCGGCAGCCTGTGCGATGCCCAGCACTTTGCCGAAGAGCTATCGGGCCGCTACCGCCGGGACCGCCCGGCCCTGGCGGCCATTGCCCTCACCGACGCCGCGCACCTGACCTGCGTGGCCAATGACTACGGGTTCGACTTCGTCTTCAGCCGGTACGTGCAGGCGCTGGGTCGCCCCGGCGACGTGCTGCTGGCCATCAGCACCAGCGGCCACTCCCCCAACGTGCTGCGCGCCGCCGAGGCAGCCAAAGCGGCCGGGATGCTGGTCGTAAGCCTCACCGGCAAGGATGGGGGCGCGCTGGCCGGGCTCAGCGACGTCGAGATTCGGGTACCGCACACCGGCTACGCCGACCGCATTCAGGAGGTGCACGTCAAGGTGATTCACGTCTTGCTGCGCCTGATTGAGCAGCTGGTCGCGTAGGCTAGCCTACCAATTATACTGGCTCAGCGCAACGGCCATGCCGGCTAGCAGATAGAAGGCAAAGCGCTGGAGCTTGTGGGCGGGCTTATGGTGGTCACACATGCGGCGGCAACACGGGGCAGCTAACTTTCGTTGCCTACCGACCGACGTTTCGGGCGCGCTAGCCATCCCCATCACTTCGCCATGTCCTCCCCTGAATCTGCTGAACCCGCCGACCTGACGCACCTGGTGCGCTACGTGCTGACCATCGACAACATGTGCGCCCCGGATTGCATCGCCTGGGTACGCACGCAGCTGGTCGGCCTGGGGCTGATAGTGGACCGGGTAGTAGTGGGCGAGGCGGAAGTAGCCACCACCCAGGCCAACGGCCCCCACCAGGAAGCTATTCGGGCCACGCTGGCGGCGGGGGGCTACCGCCTCGTGCACGTAACGACCAACGTCGGGTGAGGCTTACCGGCTAGCGTGCCAGTAAGCAAAGGCGGCGGGCGAAAGCTCCGCCAGCAGGTACGCGGCCAGCGGCTGGCCGCGCTGCTCCAGCACGTAGCGCCGAAACGGCAGCAGGTCGCGGTTGGCCTCAACCCCCCTGGCGGCCACGGCCAGCTGCGCTTTGGGGGGCAGGTGGGAAAGGAAGGCGTCAAATTCGGCCGCCGTCAGGTCCGCCTCCGCCAACTGCTGGTAGTACGCGGCTTCCGCACGGGCAATTTCTTCCGGTAAAGTCATGGGAAACGGAAAGAAGAGAAACAAAAAAAGGCCAGCGCTGCTAGACAGCGCTGGCCTTTCTAAAGGTACTGATGGGTTAGCTGCCGGCCTGCTCGTGGGCGTGCAGCGGCTCCTTATCACCGTGCTCATGCGAGTGGTGCAGGGCGGCCTCCTCGGCGTGTTTCTTGGCGTGGGCCGCGAAGCCGTAGGCCGTGTAGCCGTGGTGCGCGGCCTTTTCGTGGTTGCCCTGCTTGAGGTGCTCCGCGGCGGCGCGGT
>Ga0265798_10000799_pt1 | contig 50592 bp, 38 predicted proteins | sample P3T30metagenome_FD_192430 | JGI IMG/M metagenome (GOLD analysis project Ga0265798, IMG submission 192430) | Plant litter microbial communities from East Loma Ridge, Irvine, California - P3 T30 | ecosystem: Environmental > Terrestrial > Plant litter > Unclassified | place: USA: California...
GACGTGGAGAATGTAGCAATGTCTATCTCGACGACGTGCGAAGCGCTGGTAGCGTGTAAGATCGCTTCTCCCTTGTGTTATGCTCAGTGGCAGATGAGATTCGCTCACTTTGAGAAGTAGTTGCACGGCCGACACGCGCATCAAATGGGGTGTCATTATACTCTAGGGGAGTGCAATGTCTTGGAGAAGCTATTACAATTCACCATAAATAAAGAAAATGCGTTGTCGTGGAGCGGTGCGTGTGCAAAGTGAAAGTACCTGTTAGCGTGAAACCTGGGTAGGGAGCCCTGTTGGGTAGGGACTGAGTGTATCCCTCTGACAAGGAACACCCGATGTGGCGGAACACACTTAAGTAGCTTCGAGTACGGCTACAAATCTCACATACTTGAGGCGTAACGTTAGTTCATGTCCTACTCTGCGTAGTTTTGTCGTGCGACAGCGTGAATTCCTTGTCACATGGATGCACGTTAACGTGCCTCCGTCCGACACAAGACGCAAACCGTGGCGGGATACGCCTGCGTAGCTAGAAGTACGGCTACGAGCTTCACGTACCTGGAGCGTAGTCCATGTCATGCCCTGCCTACTTTTGTCATGTCTCGCCACAGGGTGAGTCTCTTGTCACAGGGATGCACGTTATTACTGTGACTGCAGGTGCAGGACCGCTGTGAGTAGGCAATATCTAAGGGCGATGTACATTCCACCCGAGAGGTCAGTTGAAAACGCTGTAGTCGTGCAACAAGCATTTTTACCAAGCTATCCACCGAATTGTGGTCCATCTTTCAACTTTGAGGATCATCCCTTTCTCAAATTCCGCTACTGCTAACTTGAAGCATTTGAAGCGGGAATCACTGCGAAGCAACTGGACATCAAACGTATGCCGGACTTTAGTCTAATTTCAGTCTCCGCTGTTCGTCCGTCAACGTGTGACCGAGAGAAAGGACCCATCTCCACTACCATCGTCCGTATCATCTGGCGCCAATTGAGACAAGATCGTCCGATGCGACTTGATGAACTTCCGTCTACGCTGTTCGGATCTCCAGGACAGGTTCGCAGGTCCATCGAATACGGTCTTGACTTCCAGTATCCGCATCAAATGTGTGTTCATCTGCCCGTTCTTGGTTGTGCACACGGCATTGGTCATGTAGCGGGTAAGGGCGTTGCCATGCTAGACGCTGAGTTTTGAATCGTCGTATCCTGTAAGTCCCACAGGTCTTGATTCGAACCGTAAGAATACGCAGATGCGCTTGGAAGGGTACCAAAAGGGTGTACACCATTGTGCACGCCCCAAGCGCCTTGTGTTGCCAGTAGCGAGTGCACGGTATACTCCCTACACTTCGCTGCTTCCTGCAGCAGCTGGGCAGCATATTCCTTTTGTTTCGCGACCTCTAAAAGCTGCGTAACCTGGAAGCTCGCGGTACAAGTATCAGGGCAGTTGGGCGGTATAGAAATCGACTCGTTGAAGTCGTAATTTGAAATGACTCCACCTTGGTACTCCGCGTCTTTGTTCGAGTGATCGAAGCCTACATAAGACGGGCTTTCTAATCTCATCAGAGACTTCTGATCGTGCGCACTGATATCATGTTGGCTCTCTTTGGGCACGGAAGGCGTGAAAGACTCCGGAGTGAACTGAAACTGATTTTCGACGTCAGCTTCAGCTCGGATGTCAAGGCTAAAGTCTGCGTTTGTCAGGTCGATCGGACTCCCGTCACGTCCCCCATTCAGTAAGGGATGATATTCTTCCCCGAACTCCGGAAGGTACAAATTGGGAAGACTAGCAGACGGAGAAGAAAACATTGTTGTCGCCTCAGTCATTTCGATAGAGTCTATAGGTGTCAGGTTCTCGAACGCGGCTAATAGAGAAAAAACTTCGTGGATATTTTACTAACTTAGGACGTTCTGATGAGGGTCCGGATCCACGTTGCTCAGATCAAGACGTTGAGGTGGCTTAACGACCGATTTTTCACACTCAAGTTGCGCTTTCAGGTTAGTATTTTCCAACATCAGCTGTTGATTCCTCACGGCAAGTTGGCGTTCCAGTTCTTTCTTCTTCCTTCGAAATTTTTGTTGGGCTGCTCTATTTTGACGCTTGCGCTCTTCGAGTGATGGCATATCGATTTCTACTGTGACAAAAACCAACCACCCGTAATATTGGAGGCTTGAGCAACTTATACAAGCATGATCACGACTTGGGATTCTCTGAATGATCTGATACCAAAACAACACCATGACGTAAGCAACGGCGTGTGGGTCAACTACAAGTCTGAGACGCAGCTAGTGCGTCTGGAGATAAATATAGAACCCCGATGTGTGCCTAATAATAGCAAAGTTAGTGAACCAGATGCGATGACTAAAATAAAGATGTCTAAATTCGAATCTGTTCTTCATGCTTATGTTGAGCTGTTGCATGGTGCTGCCCGAGGACGAGCTTCCAGACAGGTCTCGTAAAGTGGTGCCACGTTTTGCTTGACATGATGTTGGACGGAAGATTTCAAGTCGCGGTTGAACTGAGGATGCGTATGTATCAATTTGCATACTACTGAGGCTATTCACATTGTCAGCGAAGCATTGATCGATTCCACGCCGTGAGTACAGTACTTTGCAGATTTGGCTTGATCCTGACACTGTTGTGAAGTTGCAGCGGAACCGATGCAATGTCACGACTGCGTCCTCCGGCAGATGACAAGAAGCGATATCGGATATCGGAGAGAATTTGTGCAATCAAGCCGATGCTGCAACATCCTGCATCGACTTAGTACGTGTTATACGAACGTTCGCCAGCTAAAATACATCCCTCCGACGAGGAACACCCGGTATGGCGGAGAACACCTAAACAGCTTTCAAGAATCCCACATGCCTGAGGCATAACGTGTGTCACTTCGATAAGAGACGCATGCCGTGGCGGGACGCTCCTGCGTAGCTAGAAATACGATTACGAGCTTGACGTACTTGGAGCGTAACGTGCGTCCCTTCGACAAAAGATGCACGCCGTGGCGGGACACGTCTGTGTGGCTAGAAATACAATTACGAGCTTCACGTACCTGGAGCGTAACGTACGTCCCTCTGACAAGAAACACACGGTGTGGCGGAACACGCCTCGGTAGTTCTAAGTACGACTGCGAATTTCACATACTCCAAACGAAGATCATGTCCTGCTCTGCGTAACGTACGTCCCTTTGACAAGAGACGCACGCCGTGGCGGGACACGCCTGCGTTGCTACAAGTACGACTACGAGCTTCACATACCTCAAGCGTACTCCATATCCTGCCCTGCGTAACGTGCATCCCTATGACAAGAGACTCACCCTGTGCCGGGACATGACAAAAGTACGCATGGCATGATCCGGACTACGCTCCAGGTACGTGAAGCTCGTAATCGTGCTTCTAGCTACGCAGAGGTGTCCCGCCACGGCGTGCGTTTCTTGTCGAAGGGAGGCACGTTAGTCTTGTCATATCCCGGCACAGGGTCAGTCTCTTGTCATAGGGATGCACGTTAGTTTTGTCGTATTCCGCGACAGCGTGAGTTTCTTGTCACATGGATGCACGCTAACTTAATACCTGTCTCAGGATATCGGATTCGTATGTGACTGTACGGACTGACTATGTGCAAGACAGAGATACGGCATGTCGACCATCCACCAGGAAGACAACTCTCCTTTCCCGCGCTTTACACATATCAGCGAGCGAAGTGACTTCGATATGGTTGCGCTGCGTCCAAGACAAACTAGCTGTAGTCGACGACTTGCTGCTCGAAAGCGAAAAATTATCTCTCGTTACTACATCGCTGTATTACAAATGCCATCTCGCTCAGTTCTCCAACCCTACCGCCCATATCGAGTAGGTGTGGTTCTCTTCGCGGACCTCTCGGGTGGACTAGGGATCCCACCAGAGGGTTGTCAGCTTTGTTCCAAGTGTGATCATGACAAGCTTGCTATGGATTCACCATTACTTACTCATCGCTATTGTATCTACTGCTGGTGTCGCTATAAACGGTATCACTGTCATCGCTGTACACACCGCCTGTCAAATCGACCGTGGCACTACCTCTTGCGCCATTACTGAATCTGTTACTGGTAGAAGCCGTTGCATATTGTCTCTGAAGCGATTTATTTTCAGTATCGGGTTGTAGAGTTGGATGATTCGGTAGCTTAGCTGCTTTGCATCCATCGCCACGTCCGCTCGTGGGCTTGGTGATAGGTACCTCAATAGTCAGTGTGCGTCCATCACATCGCACGCTAATGTTCTCGACGTCCAGACATTCTAGTTTGTTGAGACTGCTCGTTTGCATTGTGGTAGATGTTATCGTGTTTATTCGAGTCTCGGAAATCGAGATCGGGTAGAACGTATATATACAGGCAAAGCCTCGTGGCTTAGTCATAGAGAATTGAATCGATGCTTACGGAGCTTGCGGTGTTGCTCCGAAAGTACAATCATACAACTTCCGTCAGCGTTGATGGTGATCGGACAGAACAGCGATTTCAAGCGATGTCACTGTAAAGTAAGCGCAGTGACAAAGATTACTAGGTTACCATTAGGAAACACTGCTCAGGCGCTAGGCCAATATCTAACACATTAGAACTGGGACCGTTGTATTAACAACTCTGGTACACCTGTACTGTATTCATGACATTGTAGCGTTGGGGATTATGAGATCGATTCCGGATCTTAACATTCATCACATCTTTATTGACGATGTCATCGAAAGTGTTCAGCCAGTCACTACAGTATATTGTAGGATTGGCTTCGTCTCTGCACTTCTATGGCAGTTTACTGGAGCCAGTCGGATATCATGGTCGACTTGCGTCTTCCAGCCGAACAACACAGGGGATGCCGACACCCGGAGAGAGTTTCTACGTTGAATTCGGTACTGCAAGCCAGTGTACTAACGCTTCGTGATCAGTTCTGGATAGAATGCCAACTCGCGAGCACGACGTACATTATGACTTAATGTCTGTGCCGTGGGTTACAATACTTCCATGCCTAGGTCAACACTCGAATCGTCCCTATTAGTGTCTCTGGTCCGAAGGCTGTACAATAGATTATAGCATCGGCTTCACTGTGTAAACGACTTCGAATGGTCAGGGCCGCTCGTGTTGGTCAGCAGGAGAACGTAGCCATGAGGTCATCTTCGCTCGGCTTCATTTTCTGAAGGGTGCAGAGATCAAGCAGATTATGCAGAACAGTGTATTGATCAGCGCTGATGAGTGTAGATGCAACCTCTGCTGACATGGTGATTTTTGAGCAAAGTATCAGCTTCTACATTGCTACACAGGGCTATAAATGAATCATCTTCCGAAGAGATGGTGAGAGATGAGTAAAGTCATCCGTCCGCAATGCCACCGAAGCCAGCCTCCAAGGAACATAACGGTAAAGAATCGGACAAGGTATCTGTACTTCCAATCGCAACTTATCAATCCCAACTCAACAGACTGCGTCGAGATGATCTAGACAAATACGCCGGGGATATTGACCGTGACTTTGATGGACAAATTAATCCCAGCCAATTCAAAAAGAAAGAACATCTCTGCAAAAAAATCGCCGGGATATATCGAGATAGTGAACCCGGTTCAAAGTGCTCCATGATTGAAAATCTTATAGAAATTCAGCGTAGGCGGAAAAAATCCAGTAGTCAGAAGTCCACAGCTCTACCAAAGCCAAGTGCTAAAAACAATTTCAAACAAGCCAGCGAAAGATACCAATGCGCAACAGATACGGCAGGGGCTGAAAAACTGAGCAAGGAAGATGTCGCTGGCAAGTTCGCAGATATCGGCCGTAACCTTGAAAAATTGAAGCGGGACGTCGCTACCTTGGGAAGGAGGATTGAACAACATACGATCACAATTTCGTAGACGAATCCGACAGGAGAACCTAGCGTAATATTTTGTATCGACTCTTAAACATTCCTATGGCAAGTAAAGATCACGGGAAACTCAGTTGCATTGCGTTAGGATATGAAGGAACCACTTTCTACAAGATAACAACAGTCTGTATGACTAGAGATACATCATGTTGAGAGCCAGAACGGTGACGCGCAGAACAGGATTCAGGACAATACGCAGATCAGTTATGAGTTAGACGAAGCTCTCAGCCGTCGCTCGGGCCACGCAAACGTGTCTCGCAGACGTACATTAGCATACGATGTTTGTTCTGGTGTGAGGGTAGTAAACTCTCGGCGAGCCTTCATCAACCAGCACGTCGATAACGCCTCCCGCTCCAACTTTCTGCTTCTTGCACGCAAAAAATTCGATCGCAAGTGAACCAGACTCGTACTCAGATCGAATAGATGTAGAGATATTGCCTCCCCGCGATCCCCTATTCGATAGTATCACGAGCAAGTTCGCTCTCTTGATAGCAATGGTATGTGAGTCCGTGAACAACACCTCTGGGCGGGCAGAGAGGAAAGTCGCGTCGTCGTTCATGGCGCTTTTGCGGATCGTGTTCAAGCGCGCAATGTGTTCGTAGAGTTCGTGACTTTGGTTGTAACCAGAACTCCATAGCGCTTCGCGGTTGTACGGATCATTGCCGTCTCCAGAGCTCTGATAATGCTGCTCTTGACCTTGATAGATTATGGGTATACCGCCGGCGAGTATTGTGAAGGTAATGACATTTTTTGCAAGGAGCAGATCGCCGCTTTTCTTTGGGAAGCGAGGATTGTCGTGATTCTCACTAAAAGTTCCGACGAGTGAAACATCCTTGCAACTTACCTGCAAATCATCGATAGCGCGTGCGAGGCTCGATATGTCGCCAAAGGGGCTTTCGAACGCGCGTAAAAGGTGGAAGTAGCTGAGAGCAAATAGATCAGTCTGCTGCGAATATGCCAGAGCACGATTGCTTACGTTGGATAATTCAGGACGCCGGGGATGTAGTTCTGGTAATCACAGACGGTCTCTGAGCTGCCGTCAAAGATCTCTCCCAACATATACATGTCATTGGCCGCTGTGTTGAATCCCTTCCAGAAGCTTTTTTCAACATGACGGGCGGTGTCTAGCCTCAGTCCGTCGATGGAGTAGGTGGATATCAGGTACGAGATCCACTCGCTGTAACCTCTTCTTACCCGTTGATCTGTTGTCTTCAGATCTGGTAGTGGCACTTTCTTGTCACCTGCCCAGCATCTTGTTACTTGCGTCTTTGCGAGAATTAGCTTCACCTCCAGTTCATGTCCCAATGAGACATCATTGCCTCGTTGCAGAACCTACGATGTTTTCATGGTCGTCATAAGCTATCTCGCAGTATGGTAAATTATAGTCGGATTCTTGATCGAACGGCTTGAATGCCGAGAAGTCGATTGAATCCAAAGTTCCACCCCAACCGTTGTGGTTTATTACGATATCGACCATCAGGAACTGTCGAGATATCATTATATGGACTGACAGGACGCCCGTGGACATGATACGAATCTGGCTTACCATGCCGCGTGAATGTAGAGCTTGTGCAAGCGAGTTCAAGTCATCTGATGTTCCGAAATGGGCGTTCAATGAATAGATGTCTTGTTGCCAGTACCCGTGGTACGCTTCTCCATACGCGGTGGCTCCTTCAATGTTATGTGTGATGGGCGAAATCCAGATAGCATCAAAGCCCATGTCCTGGATATAGTCGAGTCGTTGCGTGATACCGCTCCAGCTTCCACCACAGTATCTGCCTTGTTGCACATCGCATTTGGCTATTAGGCTACCGTCTGAGCGTGCGAACCTGTCCGTCATGATCTGGTATATGCTTCGACCACGCCATTCGGCTGGACTCGCAGCAAACGTACTACAACAAAAAAGAGCCAAGACTATGCTTGAACGAGCTTTGGTATACATGATCACACATGAACAGGCTTCGAAGTCGGAATTCAGGTTGGTTCAATTTGCAAAGATACCAACGACACTACAACATTACAGTGAACATGATATAGATGAGAGGTATGGATCGCACCCGCAGGCACGGCGCCGTCGTAACGAAAGCAACATGCCCTCTGAGGCTCCTCGGCCGAGCCTTTTCTCATAACCTTTCTAGTGGCATTCTATATTGGGAACACTTAATACAGTCCTGCCATTCTGGCAAGAATGCCATCCCATTATATTGTCCATAGATATACCGATTCAAATAGTCCACGTAATATGTGCTATACATGCACCTGGCATGCGTGTCGGGAATGCAGACTATCTTTGGACTTTGAGGCGCAGTAGCGTCCTGCAGAACTCATTTGATCGACAGCTGTTAGGAATTGCACTGCCCTCTTATGCTGACAATCAAGTGAGACAATATCGAGTCTGCCTGCCACTCTTGCCAACTATTTATGAGGAAATGGAGTTTAACTTCTGCAGAAGATCTTGCCCGTAGAATACCCTGATGCGCGAAACCGGTGTCCCGAACATCAAGACTTTGTCTTGTCACCACACGCGTAGATTCCGCCCGCTACATACGGTCGTGCCTTGAACCCATATCTGTCCCAAGACACCGGATTCTCAATTGAACGTAGCCAAGAATAAAACGGAACACTGTAACATTCGGTCGCAGAGAATTTCACAAGTAACGTACGTCCCTCTGACAAGAAACGCCCGTTGTGTCAGGACATACCTTAGTAACGTGCGTCCATGTGACAAGGAACTCACGCTGTCGCGGAACACTACAAACTTACGCAAAGCAGGACATGAACTACGCCTCAGGTATGTGAGATTCGTAATCGTACTCGAAGCTACTTAGGTGTGTTCCGCCACACAGGGTGTTCCTTGTCAGAAGGATATACGTTAGTTTTAAGTATGACTGCAAAGTTCGCATACTCTAGGCGTAGGCCACGTCCTGCTCTGCGTAACGTGCATCCCTATGACAAGAGACTGACCCTGTGCCGGGACATGACAAAACTACGTAGGACAGGATATGGAGTACGCTTCAGGTATGTGAAGCTCGTAGTCGTACTTGTAGCAACGCAGGCGTGTCCCGCCACGGCGTGCGTCTCTTGTCAAAGGGACGTACGTTAGTCTTCGCGAGTTCCGCAACAGCGTGAGTTTCTGGTCGCATGGATTCACGTTAATTGTATGCAACGAGTTGCAAAACCGGTGTCTCAAGACAGGCACCAATTCAGTACAACTCACATATGTGTGAAGTTGGCAGGATCTAGGCGTAGGGAAACATAGAAAAGTCATGACGTTCGGGACATCGGTTTCGCATGTGCCTTTACCATGTTATCAGCTACTTTGAGATGTGTGATCTATCATCCAAACTGCCCGCTTCACCAAAACTTTCATCTTCGCTCGCCCTGTCGACACGCACAAAGGCGGAAAAGATTATCAGAGCCACAATTCCACATGAAAGTTGCAGCCAAAAAGCGTTTGTGTAGTCCCTCGTATCTCCTTGGGTAGACGTGCTCGTCATGACGACTTTCGCCAGAGCAAGGAAGAGAGCTCCACTGAATTGGACCAGAGCATGTGCTAGACTACCGGCCAGCCCTTGTTGATGTTCGGGCAGATTGGAGGAGAGAAAGACGTTAACAACGCTGTACACAAGATCGATTGCGATTGTTGCACAGACCATAGCTGGGAAGATCCAAGTCCAGTAGGATGGGTCCCGAGGCGCATAGATGAACAAGGCCGATGATATCATCACCGCTATAGAGGTTATGACCAAGATCACGGTCCCGGACACAATGTGCATCAAACGACCACCAACCATTGCGAGAAGACAGCCTCCAACAGCCATTGGCGTAAACCAGGCGAGCATTTGCATCGGCCCAATTCCTATTACGTCACGGATACTACACAGCGTCAGCAAATGTCATCGCAGGAACAGGCTATTGCAGTACGCTGAACGTCTGCATGCCGACTTCACTTACTGGAGGGTGGCATAGCATGTATACACGCTGACGGCTCCATAGCTTGGTAGCAAACCAATCAGAAGCGGCCGGATGTAATCGATCTGAAACACGGATGCTGGTATGAGGGGCTGACCGACAAATCGCCTTTCAATCACGGCAGTGACAGCAAAACCAATCGTGGCCAGAATTCCAGTTGCGGCAACACGAGGGGCACGCCACCACTGTTTGACGTCGGCAGCCTCTGTTATGGAATAAACGAGCAACATCAGACTTGCGGCCAGACTGATACTCCCAACCCAATCCATACGTAGAGCACCGTCTACACAGTCTAATCCTGCAGGAGGTTTGTTCGTGATGGTCCCAATAAGGGCCACGAGTGCAATGAGCCCACCGATCCAGAAGTACCACGACCAGTGCGCATATTGCGACACGAGACTGGCCACGAGTATGCCGACGAAGGATCCTAACGGTGCCATCGCTCCATAGATGGAGAACACCATGTTTTTACGAGGACCGGGTCGGTAAATTTTCCCCAGCATGGCCAGACCAGCAGGTAGGTGTGCAGCCGCTCCTAGACCTTGCATGGCACGACAAAACATGAACATCGTGTAATTGTTCGAAAATCCTGCAAGTATCGTCCATGAAGAAGCCCAAGCGATCCCTCCGGCATAGATTGTGAACCCTCCGTACATGTCAGCCAGACGGCCAAAGGATAGGAGGAATGCCGAGATGAATAGAGGTGTGACGCTCGCAGGCCATGCGATTGAGGTGTCCGAGAGCTGGAATTCTTCCATAAGAACTGGCATTAAGGCGAAGAAGCCGCTTGTCAAGTACTCGTCGAAAACTTGAGATAGAGATATCGAGATAACGAACCCAATCTCTGTCCAGAAGGACGTGAAACATTCGGGGCGCGAGCGACAATCCAGAGCGCTGTGGTGTACTGTTGTCCGTTGAGGGAACAATCCAGTTATCACTTTTTGATGAACCTGTTTCTCCTCATCTTGTAATGGGAGAAGTGGGCCGAGTACCGGGTCGTAAGCGTCCGATTTAAAGACTGATATGTCGCTCCCTGCCTCCATTCCAGTAAACATCGTCCCCGCCCTCTGAAGAATTAGGAGAAGTGGATTTCAGTGGTGTAAATATCAATAGACACTACTATGGTCCAAGGAGACTACAACTCGACGCTGGAAGTGTTGTGCAAGTGCCAGGCCTATTTAACTTGCGGCGGCTCGCGCCGGTTGCTTCCCTGCCCACAGAAACTCGCTCTCGGGAAACTCACTGCTTCACCACATTGGATCCATTGGTCGATCTGGCGAAATAAACTTTCTCGGCCGAGAACACTGCAAACTGTTTTTGAACCTCAGTCTAAAGTGTATGGGGCTGAGATGAGTGTATGACGCAGCGACTGGTTGTTGCAGTATCGACTTCACTGTATAAACACCTTCCGATTGTCAGTATCACTCGTGTCAGTCAGCCGGAGAACGCAAATATGAGACCCTATTGGCTCGGCTGCATTTTCTGGAGAGTGCGGCGATCAAGTCGATCATGCAAAGCACTGTACTTGAACACCAAACCCTTCTGGCGCCACAGTACGGAGAACCATTTGTAGCAGTGCATTTCTTATCAATTGCAAACGCCGACAATTGCGACGAAAAGTGAGGAAATTACCTACACATGAAATACTACAACGATCCTGGACACACCTCAGACCAACTCCCGGATCTTGTTCAACAAAACGTCGACTAACTTGTATCGATGAAAATGGTTAGAAAATGATTCCAAGCTACAAACCCGAGACTGATCAGGTGAAGCCGTACCACGACTGCTCACTCGTGTTGGAGGCATTACCTTGGAAGTTCGCTCGTCAGATGTGCAATCTAGGCAATGAAAAAAGACATTAATTCACACGATGACTGACCGCTTAGCGACGGTCAATGTAGCACACGTGGATTGAGGACCGCAGGGATGCACGTTACGAGCCTCAAACACCCGAAGCGTAGCCAATATCCACCTTTGCGTGATCCTGTCAATCCCTGAGTCAAGGCAAGTTTTCAGCGCTCGCACGCTTGTTTCCCTTCTTGTCCTGCTTCTCGCGGCTTCAATGGCTCGATTAAAGTAGTTATGTAACGTGCATCCATGTGACAAGGAACTCACGCTGTCGTGGGATACGACAGAACTACGCAGAGCAGGACATGAACTATGCCTCAGGTATGTGAGATTCGTAATCGTATTCGAAGCTACTTAAGTGAGTTCCGCCACATCGGGTGTTCCTTGTCAAAAGGATGTACGTTAGTATCAAGAGACAATATCTGCTGAACAGCTTGCGGGCTACAAAGGCATGATGCGGTCGTGAAGTCCGATCATCGCTGCAACCTGCCCATTCGAGGTTTTTAGTCGCTCGCTTGCTGACTAAGATACACGTGGGCACTTCTGTTGCAAACAGAGACTCAGCCGAGTCATGCAACTACGTATACTACATCGCTTGGTGCGTTGAGGTCTGCGAACAGCCACTAAAGCCGACAAACAGCGATCCGAAAACACAATACGCATGCGAATATGCTTAAAATCCGAAGCGTCCCAGATCGGTAGACGAATACGATAGATCGACCTCTTACGGTCTTCTTACCAGAAAAAAGGCCCCTTGATAACACAGGGTCTATGGTACTCCAAGAAGAGCGAAAATGCAAAAGCAATGGCAACAGTCAGTGTCTGCCGATTTGGCGTATAAGTGTTTCTTCCCAGCATTCTGTTGTACACGGATTGCAGCAGCCCTTCTTGAGCAAGGTAGCTTGCGGTCAGGGCCTTGAGTGTATTATCGCAGAGGTAAGGTCTATATCCGTGTGACTTATGTTCTGAGAGATAGTATCGCAGCATCTCTTGGAGCGGAACAGCCTTCAGATGCCGGTCTTTTTCCGCAAATGATATCGATGGCTCACGTCCGTGACGTGTAACGCTATCAAGCAGCGAGCAGAGGATGATACGGAAAGGTTGCGTATCTTTGGCGAAAACTTTTGGCATTTGTGAAGGCTCGAAATTCAGGAGGTCTTGTCCAGCGCTGATCACGGTCAGCGATTGCTCAAAGGAAGGTACTGAAATCAGCTTTCGGCCTTGTCCGCCTTTCTTTGTAGTAGAGAGCAAGAAGATACACAGCTTTCGCGACGTAGAATCTGTCGACTCGAATACGGAAAGCAGCTCACTGATCTCCCGCCCTAAAGTAACGGCATTCACGTGGTATTCCGCGTCTAATTCGGGCAATAATGGCTCTACGAAGATGACGCACGGAACTTGAAGCCCAGGGGTTTGAGTCAAAAGCTCCTTCCATCGAGTACGGAGGACGTCCAAACGTTCTCCAAGTAGAAGAAACGATGGACTGTGACCCTTCACGACACCGTATATATGCCTCAGAGATCTGATGGCTGGATTGTCGCGATCCGCGTCGGACTTTTGACCGACTAGAAAGTAAGATCCTATTCCTTGGCATAGGGTCTGTACATCCTGGCATCGAAATCCTCCATGGTCGATCCCATGGTTTGTGCTTGGAATCTCTTCACGAGTGAGTAGATTGCCATGTATCTCAGCATCGCCTTGCTCTTGAGATGAGCCATTGATCTCCTTGAAGTCTGCAAGCGCTTTGGCCGTCTCAAGCTCGGCATCCATTGAACCGTTGTGGTTGTAAAAGGCTCTCAGTCGTTCCGCGTATTCACATATGTCAAGCTGACGCTGCTCGCCCATGGACAGTGCAGGTCCATCAGGGAACAATGGCTTCGATGGCGGTTGATTCTCAAATTCATGGCACAAATCCTTAGCCTGAGCGCAACAGCGCTGGTCCGTTACCTCAACATGCGAACATGTGCTTGTTGCGATGCCATTTTTCGCATGATCGACAAACCAATCGTCCTGACACTCAGTAAGTCTTCCCGGAATCGACACATCGTCTACATCTGTAATTTCTGCTGTATCATCAGAACCATTGACACCATTGTCCTTGTCTTCGTCAGTCACAGTCATGTAGTCGTCGGCGTTTAAATTGACTTGGCTCTCATCAGTACTCAACGGTTGGCACTCGTAGTCGTCTTCCTTCGAAGAGTCATAGCCGTCCGAAGGGGATGGCGGCGGCGTGGTAGAAGTGGTCTCAGGCGGGAGAGGTTCGCATAGCTCACGACCTACGTCCGTCACAAACGTAAATGGGGGTCCGCAACCGTCAGCCATCCCTTGCAGAATCGATTCGCGACGAAGAGCGATTTTTTCTCGCTGCTCTAGGATGAGTCTGTTGTTCGCTGCAGCGAGCTCTCCGATCTCCACTCGTCGACGTGAAAGCTCGATGTCAGCTAGAGACATGGGGTCTTCGTTTGCTGAGCGTACTCCACTGTTGCTGGGTTGATCTTGTCTGTCTGCTTGCCCCTCTTCATTTCGCCATATTCTCTCGCGCACATCCTGCACATGAAATTGTCGGTAAATATGAGACCACTCGTCTTCCTTTAGCCCCTTTTCCGATTCCGTCAATTCCTCCGCTCTAGACGATAGACATTGTGCAATCTCGCGTTGCTCAAGATACCAATCTTTTGCTGTCTGCCGTTGATCCGCGTTGGGTCGATCATTCCACTCGCGCCTTAGCTGGTCATCTAGGTCACGAAACAAAGATTTCCGGTTTCGCTCGTCGTTCTGTGTCTCTTTCCGACACTGCAAACTTTCCACATACCGCCACAGCTCTGCATAAGCGTTTTGCAGCGCTCGCCAGGTTTTTGGGAACTCTTTCTCGTAGAAAGACTGTCTCTTCTGCGAAGCCGCGAGGCTGATACCGAGCACGGACTGATAGTTCTCGGCCATGGAACGGGCACTCTGTATTTGTCTGCCCCAGGAATCATTGTCGCACAGGCCCCATACCTTGATCACGCACTCATTGATTTCAGAGGTGCTACTCGCATCTGACAATCCGAAGAACGCATCTGTCAAATATCGTCAGTCAATGAGTGTTACTATGTAGCTGCCGGACTGACTCACAAGCATGAGCGGTTTCGGCATCTCTCCCTAACATCTTCGCAGGTTCCTGATGTTGGGATAATATAGAAGCATTCGAACGATGTGTCTGAGATTTTTGCCGTCGATATGCAATGTAAATCGAAGCGGAGAAGAACTACCTTACATACAATCCCGTAAGCTCAGTCCCGACCTAACCTCTGAATGGTTATTTAAGAGTAATCATCCGTAGTCAGGAATCGCTTGGAAAATGAGTAACCGATCATTACTAGTCTTAGGATCAATGGGATCTCTGTACGCTTACATGATCAGCATCGGCAAGACAGTGACCTTATCAAGTCCAGCGAAGCCAAACGAACTTGTTTTTGACTGGTTGACAACCGTGTCGCAGCTTCTGACAGCGCAATCGAAGTCTGCCATCACAGAGTCCAACTCCTGACGGTTTCGAGTTCCCATGGAAAACACCAACATAGATGCGCGGCTTTTGGAACCCATCGGAACCCTTGAACGGCGCTCTGGCCTCAATGACGGACAATGTACCATGCTAGAACAGTTTGTTGTAACGCAACTGACAAACATGAAGTCTCTCAAGTGTCCGGTAAAACGGAAGGAAGCTTCACAAGCGCTTTGGAATATGTTGCTGGAGTGTGGTGTCTACAGATTGTTCGCTAAAAACGCGATGAATGTAGAAAACATCGCATCACTAGATATACAGTCCTTACGCGAGATCATCGCCAGTGGAAAACATGTGACCGATGTGAGCTCACGGAGAGTAGTAGAGATGGCTACAGTACACAACCGAGACAGCCGTCATCGATGGATGGTGATCAAAGTTCCAACATCATCGCCCAGTTCGAACTCGTCAATCTCCATGATGTTCTTAGAAAACTCGGCAGAGCACCTCAAAGGTACCTGTCACGACCATGTACTGAAATGCTTTGGCAGTTACGAAGTACCACAGGAACGTGGTATATACCTGGAATTCGTCTTAGTGAACACTGTCGCTGATTTGATCTTCGAGTACGGCATCAATCTACCAATGGGACTGGTCGGTCCAATCACCTACCAGGTACTGAGAGGCCTTCAGTACCTCCATGAAAGAAAGAGAATGGTACATAATGCCATCACCTGTGACACGATATGCTTCGATACCACGGGCGTGGTGAAGATCGCCGGGTTCGGTCTCAGTCACTGTATCAACGAGTACGAAACCCCCTTTCCAGGTAGGCTGGCTATTTACATGGATGCCGGTCATGAGACGTTCTGGCTTGCGCCGGAAGTTATTGGTCGAAGGAATTGCTTGTACCCGGCAGACATCTGGTCCTTGGGCTGTCTCATAACTGAGATGTGCACAAGCATACGACCTGTGTCGTTGTCGGCAAACTCTAATCTCGGGTCGACAATGGGGCAAACTCTCACTGTTGTAGACCTCGCTCGAATAGCGGATGAGCCTTACAAGACTCTTCTATCACGCATGATATTAACACAGCCTGAACAGCGTAGTACTGTAGCGGACCTCCTACTATATTGTAAACGGATCAAAGCTACGATGGGCATGATGGACAAGAAATCTACGGAAGGAATATCCCCAGAACACGTTGCAGCGAATATGGAGGCGTTCTATGCTGGCTCTTGTATAGGGCCTCCTCTCACAAGTGAAATCGCTCGGTAGAATGCGGCAGGAAGTCAGCAAGCCTAGCTTTGTATGGTACAAGGCCGGTGGGACGTTGTTTGTTCATTAAAGAGATTTGAGCAGCTTCGCTCTATCATGGTTTGATTGTTTGCCAAGTCGATGAGGGCGCTGATTGGCTGCCATGAAAGATGTCACCCGCGTCACTGCTACAGTGATCCGCGAAACTGGTGTTCCAAATGTAAAGATTCTGTTCTCTCATCCCACGCCTAGATTCCGCCCGCTACACACGAACGTGCCTTCAATCGATACTTATCTTAAGACACCAAATTCGTACTGTAATCAACGCAACGGCGAGGGGGCGTGTTTGAATTCTCGTATAAGAGCAATGAGTCTTCTTTTCCGAGTATAGATGTCCCGAAATACCGGGCAGGATATGGACTACGCTCCAGGTATGTGAAGCTCTTAGTCGTACTTGTAGCAACGCAGGCGTGTCCTGCCACGGCGTGCGTCTCTTGTCGAAGGGACGCACGTTAGGTCTTTCCTGTCAGCCGTTGTGCTTCTACTAACGTGCGTCCCTTCGACAAGAGACGTACGCCATGACGGGACTATCCTGCGTAGTCAGAAGTACGACTACGAGCTTTATGTACCTGGAGCGTAGTCCATATCATGCCATGCGTACCTTTATCATGTCCTCCCACAGGGTGAGTCTCTTGTCACAGAAATGCATGTTATTCAAGATATAGTCGATGGGGCCATTGGATGGGCTGACAGACTCGAAGCTTAGAACTTCATCATCTTTCCAGTTGATGCATGATGGTTTGAATTGTTTTCATCACTCACAGAGCAGGTTCTCAACGCCATAGTTCCGACTTCGTTTGATTTTCGTTGCGACTATGTGATTACGTGATTGAACTTTCTATCGTCCACCATCATGTGCGCAACTCCTTTGAAATTTGAAAAAATGCCATCGTTGCAGTATTTGCAGTCACCGATCCATCTCCACCGCCAATTATGTGGGCAAAGATCTCGGGCAACGCCTTTGAGCGAAATAAGAGCGACTCATCTCTTTTGATCCAACACCGTCACCACGTGCCGGACTGTGAGTCCACAGTCTTCTCGGTGATCCCAACCACGCAAAAAACTCCGAGACGCCGCTCCAGCCGCGAGCGGCGGTACGTCTACGATCGGTCTTCCTTTAGCTCAGAGATATCACTTGCAGGCAACACCCCAGCATTCTACATCGGTCTGCATAAAAGAAGGTTCCACGTAGTGACCAGTACAGATGATTCAGCGGCAGCGCGTGCAATTCGAGAAGCTATACGAACAGAAGAAAGCAGCAGACAAGTACTCGATGTAATTTTCAAAGACATCGTCACTCTCAATACATTGACAGTCATGGAGAGGAATGAGCACGAGTCACAGTACGCGGCTTTGGGGGCGGTCTTGATATCGCGGGCGCGGAGACTTGCGGGTACTCTCTCATCGGTATGCTGGACCGGCGCAAAAAATGTCTTGGAATTGCAAACCTCCAAATCTGCAGACCCGTGTCTCCTCTGCAAAACGGGCTTGCAGCATACCGTACGGGTTCTCCGTCTCACTGAACTAAGAGCTGAGGATTCATCAACTAGTGAAGCTTCATTCGCAAGTCGGCCAGTCCACATGATTGTGGAAGCCCTGGATGACAGGACAAAAATCCTTGCGTAGCCGTGCCGGGATATAACGCTCTACCTAGGGTTCGGGATGAGGTTTGAGCTCGCCATGCATAGGGTGTGAAGTTGTGATCGTTGGGAACAGCTTTGTTCACATCAACTTCTACCATCGTGTTTTTCTGTCTTTGACGTTAGGGTCTCATCAAAACTTTCTCCTTCCCAAATATCATCTCTTCAATCAATGCAAGCGATGACGTCGTAAAAAGTGCGAGGCCTGCGGTGATGGACCTCATCGTCGTAAGAACGCTTCTTTGACGGAACATGACATGGTTATCATTTTTGAATGAGGCAACCCGGCGAACTATCAGCGTTAACATCGTACGGAATCGGCACGTCCATTGCTAGGAGATGGCTTGGGTCTATTCGCCTTACGCCCAGGTGTCTGATCAGCAAAGGTTCGGCCGAGGTCCACTTTTGTCACTTGAGTTCAGCATATTGACCGAAGGATACAGTACTGTATCGGAATAGCAATTACTTACAGCTCCCTTGTCTCCACCCACCAGGTGATGCAACAAGTGGCGTAATCGTTGACTTTCATTCCGTAGACTTCTACAATCCTGAGCGCAATGCATAGTCAAGAACTCGCCATAGCACTCCCAGTCGCCCTGACGGCTTGGGTCCTCAGGAGTCTCTTTCGCGAGATCCATCTATCTCTTCGTCGCGTCCCTGGACCATAAGCTGCAGCCTCAGTCGTCTATGGTACCTCTTGATCATCTGGAAAAGGCAAGCTCACCATGAAATGATCAATCTTCACAGAGAATGTGCTCCGCCAGGAAATTTGTACGCTTCAATTCTTTCTATTTCTGGGCCCAAATCTCTATTCCATCAACACTCCAGATAAAGCGGTTTACGGCATCGTTCCGAAGGCGCCCGAGAATTCGTGGTATGCATGGTTGGAAACATCCAAGTCCGGAGCGCTCAGATCTCTTCTCTGATCGAAACATTGCTCGACACAACCAAACAAAGAAGAACTTCCAAGCCATGTACTCTCTATCAAGTCTGCTGCAGTACGAAGCATTCATTGATGAGATTCAGGGTAGTTTTCTTGAAAACTCATCAGCGTTGGCGCGGTCAGGTACCGCCGTCGACATCCATCAATGGTTGCAATGTTACGCGTTCGATGTCATTAATCCCATCACTTATGGTCACCGCTACGTATTTTTTGACAAGGGCAAGACGTGGACGATTGTATGGCATCCATCGAGTCGTCCACGGTCTGCCCACTCTCGTTGATGTCTTCAGCTGGGTACATCCTATCCTTTATGGGATGTTACAGCGCTTTGCTGGTTCAGGAGCTGCCCGACGCTCGTACCTCATGTCCTCTGTAGCAAAACGCATCTCCAAGCGTGAGCGCGAACGACTGGCACATAACGAGAGACATTCCCCTGGTACTAGCAGCGATACACCCAGGGACTTGTTGGACGTTGTCCATGATGCTGAGCAGAGCCGACAGAAAGGAATTTCCAAATATAACGTCTTTATGATGCTGTCCTCAATGTCATTGCTGGGAATGACACTACTGCTGTCTCGCTAAGTAGTACACTTTTATATCTTGCCAACAGCCCCAACGCCTTGCTGCGGCTTCGACAAGAAATCGACGAATGTGCAGCCAATAGAGGCACAATGCGCGATAGACTCCCGTTCAAGGAGACCCAAAAGCTGTCGTACCTCCGAGCATGTATCAAAGAGGCCTTACAACTTTGTTATGCGACTGGTCTGCCTTTGTGGCGAATTGTACCTTCTGGTGGCACAGAGAGCCATTGGAGGTAGAGCTTGTCGGAAGTGTTGTTAGCAAGTTCGCTCCCCAAGGTAGGTAGTGCCAGAATAATGTTGATGGCTATTGATTGATGAAGCTTTGCACAGGAACGCACTCGAGGCGAATCAGTCTATCGAATTAACGTTGTAACGTTAATTAGCTAAACGCTCATTCGGTGAGACGTTGCCAATTTTTACATTCGGACTGAGAAGGTTAGTCGCTGTGCTGTAATGAGTCTACAACCTAATGTGCATCCCTGTGACAAGAGACTCACCCTGTGCCGGGACATGACAACAGTACTCATGGCAGGATATGGACTACGCTCCAGGTACGTGAAGCTCGTGATCGTACTTCTAGCCACGCAGGCGTGTCCCGCCACGACGTGCGTCTCTTGTCGAAGGGACGCACGTTAGTAAATTGAATATCCAGAAATAATCCGACTGTATGGGCAAGTATCTACTGATCTATCACGTTCACTGACGTTGTTGCGATATATTCCATCGCGCGTATTGTTTCATGGGCACACCGCTCTTATGCCGTTCGTGTCGAGCGACTCGAGTATTCGAAGAGTTCCGCATTCCGCAGCCCAGGTAACGTTGTGTGCAGAAACTGCAAATCAATCGCAGGCCCGTTGGCAAAATATGCATATCGTAAGATCGACGTGAGGATGTGTTTCTTCTTTTTCTGCTGGTATCGTTCACTTCTGGAGTGTCGGGAGGTATCCTGTTTACAAGGCATTGACAAATAAAGCATTTGCTTCGCAGTCTTTCCGGCGGCATGACTTGCATGCTGGTGGGCCTCGCAAGGTGAACGAGGGTGTTGGATGTAGTAACTTGCCGCATGAGTCTTTGGGTCATAACTTTCCGCTTCTGATAAAATTCATCGACAATGATTGCAACAGAACAGTGGTCGGGAGCGCTATACTTCGCAACAAGTACTGCGGATGGCTGTTTGACATGATGAACCAAGCTGAGATAAACCTGCTGGTCGTTCAGAGCAGCCCATTCCGACCAGTGAGGCCGTGGAAGGCCAAGGATGTCTCGTGCAAGTGCGAGAGTCGATCTTGCCAAGGCCGAGGGATAGATTGATATGAAGTCCTTGTGGTATAGGGAAACCTCGGCCAAGTATAGTGACAAGTATTCAAGCTGGCGGTCATAGCCCTTCCCGACCAAGCAGAATTTCTGGAAGCAGACAACGGTGGGATGACCAATCACCCAGTCGAGCGCTGAAACAAAGTGTATTTCCATGTCGGTGAACATCTCGTAGGTATAGAGCGAGCAGCACATCAAACTTAGGTCTGCGATGGTGGGGACACGCTCCCTGGGACCACCATACTTGGCGGCGATGAGCAAAGCGATACATCCCACCAATTGATAGTTGTACTTTGTTACAATGTGACGGGAGCAGTAGCGGTCGAGGAGGTTGACGGTAAGATGGAGAGTCTCGGGATGTAGCAAGAAAGCTTGATGGGCTTGTAGAAGGAAGTCGAGCAGAGGCACGCGCATGAACCACTGGATTTCCGTCTGATTCTGGATTGCATTGAAGTCAGGCATTGTTGCCGCCTATCACAAATCAGTCCGATACCAAGCAGGAACATATCAACGGGTGCGTACCTCCTTCGTCTCCATATTGACTATGATATCTCTGTCGCACTCCTCGGCAATCCCTTGTGCAGCGCTGACAATCTGAGCATTCCGCTTCCTCCTGTTCATCTTCTGTGCGAGCTTTTGTTGAGCTACAGTATGGTAGAATACATGCAGATATACCGTCTCCAGGGCCGTGTTCCATAGGTGGTGAGCTGCGCTGATCCTGGATATTGGTTTGGGTGGTTGTCTGCTTCACTCGTGTCAAGAGTACATTGCTTAAAGAAGTACATGGAAAATGGCCAGTGACATCTTCAATCTTTTCGGCTTCCCGAATAATGGAGAATTCAGGGCCTGGACAGAATACTCGCCCCAATATTCGCTGCGGATCCTCGGTAGAATGCGACCGTTCGTGACGGCACCAATAGCCAGCTCGTACGATACAGTACCGTCTGTGCTTTGAAAGACTTGATCTCGCGATCTATTCGCGTTTTCGGCCGAGATTAAGTACTGAATATGCAACAGTAAGTTAACGATACAATCAGGCAGCGACCAATGGCAGACTGGTGCAGTCACAAAGGGTCACGAGGCTGCACCTCTCTATCCACGTTTCCTTGTGCCTAGCGCACACAACCAACGATCTCCACTCCAGCGATTCATGAACTTACCATTGTAGGATGTATGGAAGTTCATGGGCCCGACCCTGATTTGTTCTGACAAACACATGACAGGAAAACACAATGCTCCCTTGAGAGCCTTGGATTCCGCCTGTTCACTGGTGCAGCCATACGCAGCCTCTAGAAGTTCAGGATAGAAAGGGGGAGTCTTCCGGGGATGTTCCGAGCAGAGAAAAAAAATCAGGAGGGAGGTCCTTCTGGCTTCAACCCCAACGACAAGGTGGACGAAAAGGCTGTGAGTGAGTCTTGATGTAGGATCAGACACGGGTCTTGGAGTTAAGAGTCATCAACATGCATCCATACGATGAGGAACTCGCCGGGAAACGTACGTCCCTCTGACAAGAAACACCCGTTGTGGCGGAACATTCCCTGGTACGGTAATCTGCGAAACGGATGTCCCGAATGTCGAGACTTTGTTGTGTCACCCCACGCCTAGATTGCGCCCACTACACACGAATGTGCCTTGAACACGTATCCATCCTAGGACACCAGATTCGTAGTTGACTGTAGTCCCAAGTACGGTGGTCGGATGTTTTCGGACGGTTGTTACGGCGGTGGCCGAGTTAGAAGCCAACCTGCCCACGATAGCCGAACGGCACACGCGGAAAGCATTGAGGATGTGGATCGATATGCACAGCATGCCCGAAACGCATCCTCTCGCGCCATTGATCAGATGCCGAGGGTACAAGAGATTCGCATCGCCAATGCAGAGGATCGCCGAGTCTGCCCATGGCGCACCTGTTGAGGAGCTGGGAGCGACCAGACCATATGTGTCAGCCCCGTGGGATGCGCATCTCAACATTGTCAATAACGTAGACGAAGGCGTTTAGGTAGCCGCATAGGCTCAAGAGACACTAGGCATCCGCGTTGCCACCAGCTCGTCAACCAGGAACCAGTTGGTCGGCATTGGAGGTGCTATCGAGGGCATTGACTGGACAAGTAATGACAACGAATGACGCGAGTATGACAGAACGGTAGGCAGAAGCACGCGGATTGACGCGTATACAGCTGCGCTGGCTTCAACCGAGGTGGGACTTGGTATGGTTGTTGATGCCGTGTATGCTGGGACACTGTTGCCTCGCGCACATGGCCAGATGATCCACGTGTTCACCAACAATCGCACTGTCCTAGTTACGCTTCGGGCTCCAAGCAGAAGGTCCGGACAAGCCAGCGTTATCAAGATTCTGAGGCATGTGAGGTATCTCGAAGGATTTAGCAACCGCGTAATCTTCGCGTGGGCCCCTGTGAACCCCATATTTGAACTAGGGCAAAGAGCGAAGCAGCTGGCGCAGCGTTCTACTGAAGAGGGACGGGAAGCACAAGATCAGGTCAAAATGAGTAAAAGAATGGTGCAGAATGCCCAAGAGCGCCTGAGGCAAGCGACTTCGCAGGTATCGACGACGTTCGGAGAATTCGTGCGTAGAATCGACGCCGCCTGGCCTGGCAAACACACTCGGCGCATGTACGACGACCTCAGCAAGAGACACGCAAGCATTCTCGCACAGCTCCGCACAGGCATGACACCACTGAACGGGAATCTGCACAACATCAAAGCAGTGGAAACGAATCTTTGCGATTGCGGTGAGGCAGTGGAGTCATAAGAGCACTTCATCATTCACTGCGTCAGGTGGAGTGAGCAGCGAAAGATCTTGGGCGTGTGGAAAGGCGAAGACAAACTTTCGCGTCTGCTCGGAAGCAAGTCCACTACGGATACCGATGACTGGAAACCGGACATGGATGCAGTGCGAGCTGTGATCAATTTCACCCCAGCGACAAAGAGGTTCGAGCACAACACCAGCGAACGATAACGAACGCCGAGATGGACCGTATGCGAGGATCGGAGAACACCACCCTATTGAATCATCAATACCGCAACCAACCCACGCACCCTCGTGCACACGACAGGCCCCTGCTTCATCCGCTGGAAATAGGACGATGAACACTTGGAAACACAGCTTCAAGAACACCCCGTCAACCATTGATCACGAGCACTCGAAACAAGGCGATATAACGTGCCTCCCTTCGACAAGAGACGCACGCCGGGGCGGGACACCTCTGCGTGGCTACAAGTACGGCTACGAGCTTCACGTACCTGGAGCGTAGTCCGGATCATGCCATGCGTATCTTTGTCATGTCCCGCCACAGGGCGAGTGTCTTCTCGCCGGGATGCACGTTATTGTAGATTTGTCGTCTTCGATAAGGAGATCTGCCCCTTGTAAGATCAAACATCATATGGCCCAATCATATTCGCGTGCTCGGAATCTGGTTCAGCAAGCCTGTGTTGCCCTAATAAAATGACATGATTACGATCACGATTACTAAATCATAGTTATTCCCTGCTAAGCACACAGAGCAGGGTATATAGTAGCCGAGTCTCTCTGTACAGTGACGAGATTTCATCCTCCTATCCACACCCACAGGCATCGATCATCTCGATTTCACTGGATAAAGGATGGCATCTCAAAATAGTCCCAAGTTGGGAGGGGTTTTAGGTCGTCTTGGAGCCGTATCCATGCTGGGCGATGTCTTCGCCTTTCCGGAGCTCCAAGAGGCGGCCGACGACTACGATGAAATGGTCAATGGGACTATCCGAGAAGTTCAATCAGCACTTTGCAACGATGAAGACTGTACTCTGCCTCTTAACGAGGTCAGAAAGTTGTTCACTGTATATTGGCATCTGAACTATCTGAGGACGGATCTCGCCGAAACTGACCCTAGTGAAGCAACGGTCTGGCAGCAACAGCAAGAAATATACCTCAATCGATGGAAGAAGCTACTCGAGTCGAAACGTTATCCAGAAGAAATCATGAAAACGTTTGAGGAGTATGCCTGCATTTTGAAGCCCAGTGAACTCAAAGAGTCTCTGTGTGAAGCTAAAAAGCCTCCCTACTATGAAACTGACTTCACAGTATGCTGGCATCTAGCCTTCCTCTGCAACGATCTGCAAGAATTAGGCGAAATTGGAGAACAACATCTCTGGGAGTCGGAGCAATCATCATACATGCCATCCGAGGTGAACGAGAAGGACTTGTATCGCGGAATAGCTCAGTTGTACGCGGCTTATGTTAAGAGTCTTATGAGCTCGCATGCGTTTGTTGAGCGTGGCGGAGAGGACAATCCGAGTGAATATTACATCAAGTGTTTCCGGAAGCCACGTAAACCTAAGCAGCTCAAGAGGAAACAACGCGCCCTCAGATATGTGCAGAACTTAGGCCAGCCAGCGAACACCCGCAAAAGCAAATCTCATCGACATTGAGGACAGTAACATCAGTCGATTTGCTTGAGCCAGAGCTGAGCCAGATGAACGAGCCCACTTGCAATCATATATCCGGGAAACGAGTAGGAAGGCAAAGCTGTCGCTCTGCTCGAGTAAGTCTCCAGCACTGGGGAAGGAAATATGGCAGAGGACCAGTCAGGCAGACAGGCTTGCACTATAAGGCGTGCTTCTTGAATCGCATTAAAGAGACACACCCTGTGGCGGGACACGACAAAAGTACGCATGGCATGATATGGACTACGCTCCAGGTACGTGAAGCTCGTAGCCGTACTTCTAGCTACGCAGGAGTGTCCCGCCACGGCGTGCGTCTCTCATCGAAGGGACGCACTTTAACTTAGACTTGTGCTCACCCTGAATTCTTCCATGAACCGATGCACAATCATTATCTTCGCTTCTTGCTGTAAGTTTTGCAACTCATCCCCCTCAACACTGCCTGATCCGTTCACATCATTGAAGCAATTCGAGCAAGAATCCCTGTTTCAATTTGGGCTAATTACAGCTCGCTTCTTGGATAACCTCTATCCGGGCGTTGCGTAAACGTTGGCGTTCCGAAACCCGTCTGCACGAGATCAGCCTTAACTCCACACATTTTGCTCTGCACGATATATGGTTCTCCCAATACCATGCCTAGCGCTACAAGTCCCTCATGTCTGTTTTACAACCTCATAGCCCGTGGCGAAGGGCGATCTTGGCAGACTGGAAGGTCATGGTTCAATGATGAATTCTCAGCACTTTCGCGCAAAAGTAGTCCTAACAGGTCACAAGTAGCTACGACTTCTCTGAAACATACACCATAACGTTCTCCAATCCGAGCCTGCACATCGAACACTGTCACATATCATCATCATGTGTCGCCTGACCGACAAGTTTTATTTCCCATATCTCATTTTTTCATGGAGAATCACACGCTAGCATTATCACATCAGCGTGTAAGTGTTGTATTTCTTGCAAAAGTGAGAGGGTTTACTGATCTCAGCCGCCAACCATCCAATCAGGTCGTCAACCTCCTTGGTGCTCAGCTTCTTATGTTCTTTGACATGACCGAATCTGCCCCGGAGTTCTTCTTTCGCCGTCCGATCAATCGCACTGTATTCGTTGTTAAGCCTTTCGATGGTCGTAGTATCTCCCAGACCCGCGTCAGGATGGCACTCTTTCATGTGTTTAGTGACGACTCTGTTGTGGAGCCCCCTATGTGTAGACAGACCTCCGTTCAAGATATCTCGCTTGATCCTACATACGTCTAGCTGACTAGTTGCTTCGCAACCAGCTTTGCGCAAAGGCTTACAACGATCATCAGGAGGTGAGATTTGAATCGAAATACGATCGACCTGCATAGCGTTTTCGCAGAGTGATAACACTTTCCTTGAATTGGAACTCAGCAGTCCTCCGGGCACAAGTCCAGAAAGAAACCTTGGGCAAAGTCATTATTATATACGTGATAGGTAGGATTTTGCAACTTCCTGACAGGATGATGGTGAGTATTACGGCTATTTCATGGTTGTCGGTCACAGCCAATGTGATAATTGCTGCTTTCGTTAGTGTCATGCTTTTGCCTTGTGCAAATGCACGTGCGGTGATCTCTGGGATCATGTCGTTCTCTCAAAAACGTGGAAGAATACGCTCGTGCTACAGACTTTCTCGACTTCGGCCCCGTGACAAACACTAACGTGCGTCCCTTCGATAAGAGACGCACGCCGTCGCGGGACACTCCTGCGTAGCTAGAAGTACGACTACGAGCTTCACGTACCTGGAGCGTAGTCCATATCATGCCATGCGTACTTTTGTCGTGTCCCGGCACAGGGTGCGTCTCTTGTCACAGGGATGCACGTTATTTGATACAATCAACTATGGGTCATTCATGCGGGGTCGGAAGCGGTCCCCTTGCATTGTGCGAGCTCAATTCTTACGTACGTAGTACCGCTAACACACACTCTAAGTACGCCGTGTATTGGCGAGTTAGCCAAGGCATATGGATACACACGCAATAGTACAGATGAATGAGATGCAAGCGAAGAATGCTATACTGTACGCTCGAATCGTTATCGCAGTCATCAACTCTACAATCTTTGCGTGAGAGTGGACCACCTCACCGAAGGAGTGAGACAGCACGGCGAGAGGAGAGACTTCTTGCCTGAACATATTCCAAAGTGCGGACAAACAGTAAATAGATATATCTACTCGATTGCATGTAAGAGAAGTGGAAGCCGGATTTGGCGGTGATTAAGGCGATGATCCGGCTTCCAGAGAAAATTGGCAGATTGCCGCTTCAGCAGGAGGCGCTAATGATCAATTGAAGGGATGAGAGATTCTCGATACTGATCTTCAGGCGTCAAAGATGGAGCACATGAAAGATCACTCTCTAGAGACAGTTCATACGGTCACCGTGAATGTTCCAGCAGAATCAGTCAATCAATTAATCGGCGGCGGCTAAACCCAGTAATAAAATAGTCAGAGGTTCATGCAAACCATGGCTAATCCAATTCTCAACCTAAATCTTGTATCAATAAACTTTTTCGTGACCCGCAAACCCGGCACTACTTTCAATATCTGCTCGCCCTGCGATATCGCGCTCAACAATCCCTTCTCAAGATGAAAGCACGTTGACACTGGAAAAAGCACAGCGAATCGTACTCAGTATACCAGCAAGTTGACCGACGACTTGAATTCAATAGATCCGTGACGCTACTGGGTATCGAGCATTATAATGTTCGGTGTCGAGCTAGGTTGAGGTTTGTTGAGGAGAATGCCAGTGGATAGAGTGGTAATGGACCGGAGCCGGCTGTGTATGAGTTTGAGAACGCGAGACAGTGGAAAGTGGCGGTGGCGCATTTGCATCTTACGAGGAAGAGAACGCGGTTTGTCATTTCGAGTGGGATTCCGATTGACAGATGAATACTGGCATTGCTGTTATCAACGCAGGACCATCGAGTACTCCTTGATAGTTTCGGGTGGCATGTTTGCTAGTAATGCAGTACAGTGGTGCTGAAAATCGGCCTCCTCAACAATGCATTGTTTTCGTTGCGCAGTCAGCGCGTAAACGGCTGCATTCCTGCGTCACATTTTTGATATTCATCTCAGTTCCAGGAAGCCACTTCATGGCATTACTGTACTTTAAGTCTAGGTCATCATGAGCAGGTCAACATGAGCTTATGGGAGCACAGTTTGCCCTGGGCCAGCAGGGATACACGCACAAGCTCTGGATACTCCTTGCTCTAGGCACCGAGGGGCCTGCCATAGATAGCTCGCTAAGACAACGCACATATCCAAAGTAAAATCGTGTGATACTCTCTGATTCCGTAGTAAATCATTACGTAGCTCATTGAGGGTCACGGCCCCATGTTCATATCTTGCGTTTCCAGAACCTCTTCCACTTCCATACCCCGGCTTCGGTTTGAGGACTCGGTGCTGGTTCTTCAAGTAGATTCTTGGGTGATGGATTTAGTAATTTGTTTGATCTGCCAGTGATTGCTGCGTCGTCACAGAGTTGCTCGAGGACGTCTACAAGATCAACACTGGGAGGAATATAGGCATTCTCTTTGGACAACTTTCTCAATATGCTCTTTGTATTGCAACGTCCACCATTAATACACGCACACGGTTTGGACGCTGAGTGCGGATCAAACTCATGCCAGAAGTAATAGTCATTGATTTGCAGGAAACCTTCCGAATGGTCTTTGCTGTGGCGCATCCTTTCTTTACCTTTGAACATCTAGATAGGGGTGGCCATATAGTCGTGACCAGGCTCGACCGCCTTAGCCCTATCACACTGCCCTTCTAGTTTCTCCGGCAAAACGGTGTCTCCAAAGGTGCGAACAAGGAGAACTACAGCACCGGCGTTTTCCGCGAAATACAGCCATCCGCTGTGCTCTAGCTCTATCGTCCGAGCCTTGTAGTGACCTACATTTGACCCAGTATGTTATAATCGCGAGTATCAACAAATACAAGACTCACCTCGGTGGGTGTGTTCACGTATGATGTCGGCAATCTCCCAACCCACCAAGAGTGGCGGCATAGTAGGCTTCTTCATGTCTACTTGCGGCATTCTTCGCTTTCATCCTGACAGAGCCGCCTGCACGAGGCGCATGACCTCATAGAACTGGGAGATCAACATCTCGAACGTGAAATCGGACGAGATACGGTGCCTGATTTAGTCGCAGAGCGCGAGCTTGCGGGAAACAAATATGTTTTTGGCAGCAGGAAAATCCGGCAGAAACTCATGTAATGGCGCGTCGGCTTTGAGCGTGTGGTTTCTGTTCCGTTTGATGCGGCAGCGTTATCATGGTATGTAGCTCGATAGAAGATCGTTATGAGAAGGACCACCTGTCAGTATCGGTAACGTATTGTTCCGACCTTCAGCTTCAGTACAGTCAGTTACGAGTCCGGTGTCCGGAGATGGTTAACTTATCAACTCAAGGCGCATTCGTGTGTAGCGGACCAAATTTAGACGTGGGGTGACAAAAATTAATCTTGACACTCGGGACACCGGTTTTGCAGATTTTTGTACTTCGGGAAACTTCTTTGGGACCTCGGAACAATTTTACCGAACCATGTAAGGCACAGCTCCCGTAAATAGTCTATCTGCCTGCCGCCCTTTCAATTTTCTTTAGTGCTGGACAAGGTACGGCATTGAACGTTCGACTCCGTCTCCGACACAAGAAAGTGGACAAACGCTGCACTGATGACCAGCACGACCTGTTGGAAAAGCTGATCTGGTGATAAGGCGCACTATTGCGCAATAACTGTGATGCGCCAAAGGCTTGTTGTAACAAAATGCCACCGTGTCCACATGGTCATCCCAAGCAAGCGCATTCGCTCGACAACCTTTTCAGCGTTCTCTCGGAATCTCCTGCAATACACGCTGGGGAAGAATGGATGGCTGGTGCCCTATGTGGCACATTTACGATCTTCTACGCTATTACGCTGCTGATGTACTCTTGTTTTTCCATGTTTGCACCGCGTTGGCTAGGCGCGCGGGGCTTGTACCCAAACAAGGTGTACGCATCCAACTCCAAAAATCCTATACTCCGTGATCTTGCAAAGGCTGACGACTACACTCTAGAGCCAAAACCGCATCCTATATGTCCGTTCTTTCGGGAGCTGTACCATTGTCATCTTTACTCCTTACGGACGATATGTGGCCGGTGCAACTATACTCGCTTTTCTTGGTCGTACAGCTTGCTATCAACATACACATGCTTGCTTCAGTTCGGGAGAATTGGAACCAAAATCGAGAATTCCTCTTGAGTGGGTGGTCAGTTAACGAACTCGGACTTTGTACCTGTGTTTGGTTTTTACTAACATCCCAAATCTAGGCATTTCAATGTTTTCAGCATCGCAACATTTGGTGGTCACCTCTACTGGGGTGGGACGAGGCAATCTGGCGGTCTGACTCCCCAACACCGCACTTTGAGTTTGCCAATTTTTCTAATGGCACTTGCGGCCAATGTTTTGTGTCTATTCAGAGACCGCTACAGCTCGTCATACGATCTAGTCGCTGCAAAGCGTGGGCAAAAAGTTGAGTAGTTAGACCAATGTCTGTCTCGTGACATCATTCGGACCCGTGGGAGGGAGGGGAAAAGAGTTGGCTTTATCTTTGCGCTTTTGTGAACATTTGCTGGAGCCAATCAGTACAAGTCCTCTCCGGTTTTCAATATCGCCTGTGTCCTCGACAGATACTACAGTAGGCTGCAATACGGGCTCTACTGCACGGAGTCTCCTCCGAGGTAAGTACTGTTTGTGATGATCGGCCGTGAAATGCAACCATAGCCTCCGGTGAGCTCCAGAAGACCTACGCAAAAATGCGAAGATGAAGCCGATCCTGCAACGTACTGTAGCCTACCTCGATATGACCGCAAGGACGAACCCGATCCTGCAGGTTACTGTGGCACTTTGCGCTTGCGCGTTTGACGACGGCACCTTGTGAAACGTTCGCCTCACCTCGCCTCTCCACCGGCAACCTTGGTAGTAACTCAGAGGATTTCGCTGACCGCGATGCGATGCCTGGGTGCTAGTGTTGGACTACGCGTGCGTTGCCCTGAACAGTCTATCCACATTCTTCAAGCCTGCAGCGCCACCTTGCCAAGGATCGATACACTGGTGGATGATGTATAGCTAGCGCTATACCCTACTCCCCGACCCTCAGCGCCTAGTCTAGAGTCCCCAATGAACCCTGATCAACGCTCCGGCACAGGCCAAGTCCAGCTCCAAGCGAAAGTAGCACTGACTTCACTGGTTTGGGATCCCTACAGGGTAGGACATGGCACAAGATACGACATACGATATACTCGTGTATAAGATCTTGGAAATCGGGATGATACGGTACGCCAGTAACGTACCTACAAGTACGACTACAAGCCTCATGTATCTAGGGCGTAGTCCATATTCTGCCCTGCGCAGTTTCGTCACGCCCCGCCACAGGGTGAGTCTCTCGTCGCTGGGATGCACGTTACTCTAGAACAGCTGCCTTGTTCGCGCCACAATCGGTCCTCAGGAGCCCATGTAGATGTTGCGCAGGTAGATCGTCCCATCGGCGAAGAGACACTTGACCTTGAGAGTACTGCCATTTTCCATCATCATTCACACATCTAGCGGCCGGCATTGGCCGGCCTGGCAATGTCATCGATAGATTTGAGAATTTCAAGCTTGTGGAATTTCTCCGCGACTTTGCTTTTCCTTCCCAGTCTACCTATACTGTTGTTCTTCAATGCGGATAACAAAAGGAAGTCCCTGATTCATCCCAACACACAATAACATGCAAGGGAGCCAAAACTCGCAAAGTGTGTGGATAATCTGGAGTTACCTCCAGCACTGGCTCTTGTCATTCCATGACTACGTTCACAAGAGAAAAAGTCTCTGTGCCACGCCTCATTCGTCACGCTTGTTCGTGTACTGCACTTGTGCTTTGCAATGGCCGCATTTGACGTGGACAGCGAATTCTCCGCCTGACTCTTTTGCCAGGCGGAATGCCTCGGGCAAAAGCTCATCGAGACGACACTTTCCCGGGCTGCAGAAGCCTATCTTGGTTTGGTCTTGTTCTCGGTTGTCATATGATGACTCGCTGTTGACACTGGCCGGCCGGGATCCTCGCAGATCGTATTGCTCCTGTGGTGCTTCTGGCGGTATATCAAACGCCTGGGGTGTTGTCGTCGGATGGTAACCAAAGGGGAAGTTTGTAGGGTCTGTGCATCAATCAGTTCATATCATACAGTGCACTCGCTTTGTTGGTGATACGCACCGAACATATTGTACGGTTGTCGTTCATAGAAGGGAATGCCTTGGAAATGTGTCATGCTCATGATGTGTCGTGCGAGAATCTCGGCTTCTAGGCTTTGTAGTGTCTATGCGTTTCGGCCTTTCGAGGAGGATTGACATGCTGCCACCCGTAACAGCGCAGGACTTGCACACATATATGTAAGCAAGTCGCTCACTCAACGTGGTAACCACGCGCGGCTTGCATATTAGGGTAGGGGCGCAGAGATTCGACTGAAGTGCTGTGATTCGACCGTCAACGTTGTTGCAGGGAAAACAGCAACATAGACAACCTCGCTTCGCTCAACCCATGCCATTGTCTACCACTGGGCTGGGTCTTCTCTCAGAAAGATAGCGACGGAGAATGAGTGCGGCACCGTGAGATCTCGGGTCCGAAGAAAAGTCAAGATGTGTGTGGCCAGAAGCTGAGCGCGTCCAACATCTCAAGAGCTTTTTTGGCACTTGTTCTATTCTTGTTGCAGAGATCAACGACTTGTGCTACCACATTGGCTCGATCACATGAGGTTGGTTCACGTGCGGTTCTGTGAGCTGTCCTGCTCTTATCGCCTCACAATACGCACGAGCCCACCTCCAAGAGTGGCATCATTTCCCACGTGTCACGACACCGGCGTCTACCTGCGCCTTGCGGGACGTCGTGCGCTACACAATCGATAGATCTGATGGCCCTAGTCCGCAACCCCTACATCCGGCATTCAGCCATGGCTAGACACTGAGGAATGACGGGTCACTACAACGGGGCTCTTGGCATGCCCTAAGACCTCGATCGGCTTTCGCGACCGGTTGATTGCAAGCTACCATTCCTTCCTGGTCCACAAGCCGACTGATCCATCCGTTAAAGCGTGTGCCGGTCTTATCTCACCAATAATACGCGGCACATCTGTTTCAAAACGCAAAGCCCAACGAGCTCAACAAATGCAGACCCGTACAGCCGTGGGCTTTTGCCAAACGCCGATCTTACAATTACGTGCTGTCACTCTAGGCAGTACTCGCCTCAAGCAACACTCGCCTTCACTCTTCTCTCGAGACTTAGGCTGAGTAATTCGAGCGTCGATTTTTCCCAGCTCTTTGATGAGCAATTCCGGTTGTGATCCACGGCCCGTGTTGCTCGTTGCGGCGTTGCTCTCAACGGTTGCTGCGAAATTGGAAGGATCAACGCCACAGGGGCCAGATCGAGCAAGTGTCCGTATTGGATCAGGGCACAAGGCGTGCCGGCTAGTTTGATCACTGACAGGCGCAATTCCTCTACACTCATTACAGGGGTGGCCTACTCTATGCCCTTTGCTAGTCTCAGGTAATGCACTCGTTCGCCAAGTTCTGGATCGACCTGACGTTCCTGTTGATGATCTCGAGAACTGCTGTTGAAGTGGACGACACACCGATGATCGTATATCGTGAGAGGCGCTTCAGCCGATGCAGAGTCTAGATGAATCGCATTGGCCACTGCACGATTGCCGCGCTGCGCTTTACATCCATCTCTTCAGGCGAGTGCTCTCCCCGCATGAACGCATGAAGCGCACATCACGTGACATGCCTCCACTTGCGCCCGCCACGAACCCAGTAGTCCATCCCGGCTGGACAACGACGCCGATCTAGCGCAGGGATCTTGAAGCAATAGGGATTCCATATGGGTTCATTGGTACAGTAATGCCATGAAGTGGCTTCCTGGAAATGAGATGAATATCAAAAATGTGACGCAGGAATGCAGCCGTTTACGCGCTGACTGCGCAACGAAAACAATGCATTGTTGAGGAGGCCGATTTTCAGCACCACTGTATGTTGATGGTGTCTGGTTTACTGCAAGAGCGACAAGGGTCCAGATAGTCCACATTCGGAGACCAGGGTTTGCTCGGCCGAGAAGCAGGTACACGGCACAGCACTGCGCCCTGTGTTCTGCCAAGCGATATGCAACACGGCGTGGAGCGCTAGTGGGGAATATGCAGAGCATGCGACCACGTGGTCTGGGGTTGCAGCAACGACCGCGCGCGTTGGGCGTGCGCTTACCCCAGCTGCCCCACGTGTCGTACCCAAGGTACATATGCACGCCACTGCGGGACTACTGTCCAATCAACCACAGAGTCCACCGAACAGCAATGGCGCTCGAAAGCATGAAACTGGATCGACTCGAACTCGAAGACTCACTGAAGTCGTGGCGGAAATCAAAAACTCAAAATCGCGCGCAGCGATCATCGAAAGCAGGTGAGCTTGTGCGTGCTCAGATAATCACCCTACACCGACTGATGGCCAAAAGCTAGTCGTAAGGCGGACTGTCGAAACGAGGAAACGAGTCTTCCGACCAGAAAAGATAGAGGTCGTCCTCTGAAAGTTGTTCTAGCAGAAGTACTCACGGCCTCAGTCAAGTCGTCAGTACACAAGCGCGGTCGCCCTCAAAAGGCATGCAAATCGTGCAGGGACAGGAAAGTGAAGTGCGACCAAAAGGCGCCGTGTTGGAGTAGGCCTGCCAAACAACAGTCATTCGTTGTACTCGGCTGACTTGTTTTCTAAGGCTGTACCAAACGCAATACACGCTGCAGTCTGGTTCCAGCATCTATAGTGGCAGAAGATCCCTGAAGTCAGTCTGCAAGTCTATCCCTTGCAGGTATTGAAGCACTACCATCGCTCGCTTCGCATCTCGCAACACCAGCCAACATGGGCTGGATCAGCTGGACAACTTCGACAGCGTATTCGCATTCCATGTGTGCTACAACAGACACGCAATGTGTTCTTCGACTGAATGTCGTCTGGTATAACAACGCCCGAAGCTTATACCGTCATGGTCAGCCAAAGACTTCCAGCGATGAAAGGAATGGAGAGGCTTGTCTTGAAGGTTTCAGCTAGATAGAAAACGATTCTTTTTGAGTGCCATGAAAATGGACGCGGTTCACATCTTTCCTGGATGGTTACCGCTATAGAATGCGAAATGGAGCTGTAACCTTTTCCATGCGCGCAAGAACAATCCCATTTGGGGCTGTGTCGGAGAACGTCACACGACAAATGTCCTGCTCAGAACTCAGCCACTAGAAACCCATCCATCGAGCAAGAACGGCGGGGCGCATCGATCTTTAAGTGGAAGTCAGGACATGAACACCAACGCGAACGTGGAAGGGAAATTGCTGTAACCTCGACGTATATATAGTTCTCAACGAGTAGCGTGGTTCATCTTCGATACCATTTTGAACACAGACGTGAACGTGACAGGATATGTTACTGATCGACTAACGTTGACACATTTTGAAAGAGACTAGGGAAGCCTTCTGAGCACTATATTGATCGGATGATCAGAACGTGGATTCGATTCAGTGGTAGAGCGAATATATGTGACGTACGTCCCTTCTCCAAGAGACGCACGCCGTTGCGGGACACGCCTGCGTTGCTCGAAGTACGATTACGAGCTTCATGTACCTAGAGCGTAGTCCATATCATGTATCAGAGTACGACAACATCTGCTCCGTTGCTCGAACTCTCTCAGAATATCAGTGTCGCTTGTATTGGTCAACCTGAAGATCGCAACCGCCATGTTTTCTCGTCTACGCTAAACTCCAACCAAAGTTATTTCCCAGCGACTTCTGTCAAACGACTTCGCGTCGCTTGCTAACTAACGTGCATTCCTGTGACAAGAGACTCACCCTGTGGCGGGACATGACAAAAATACGCATTACCACTGTAACGATACCATGTAGATCGAGCCAGCTTTGTGTCTCTTGAGGATGGATACATATATGTAGGGTATAGCTTCGCATTCAAAACTACAAAGCGCTGTGGTCAGCCTATTGATGGATATATCCAAGATACAGCGTACTGTAGTCTTGAGTGCATATGATCGTCGCAGTCAACTGTAGAACCTGACAGAGTGCGACACGACCTCAGTGACGCAGTAAGTTACAGGATCTTCTTTGTCTTTACACCGTTGTGTAGGCCTTCCGGAGCCAACCGGATTTTATAATTGCATTTCCCGATCGGCCAACACAAGCGAAACTAAACATCGGAGAGGTTTTGTGCAGAGAGCCCGACATTGAAACCTACTGTACGGTACTTTGCAGAATCGGCTTCACCATTGCACTGTTGTGTGTTTCTTCTGAGGCCAACCGGAGATTGCGATTGCATTTCCCGGCCGACCACCACAAGCGATACTGGCTGGGGACGACACTTTGTGCAGTGAAGCCGTTTCTACAAGTTATTGTACTCCAAAAGACACCGATTTTCACGACTCGCTCGACTAGACACGTCCACGCCCTCTGATAGAACTGACGTACAATTCCTCGGATGATCACTCCGCAGCGTTTGTGCGTGCCGTGATCATACTAAGAGCCCATATACCAGCACTGGACGAGCGTGCAAGTTTTGGAACACGACCGGGCTCGCGCGGTAGCTCTATTTTCACGTCCCATGATGGCAATGAAACTCGATGCCGCAACAACTTGGTGTACAAAGATCGATGCGAAAGAAGTTCAGGGCCAGCCGCGCAAGAGACTCACCTTCTGGCGCGACATCCCCTCCGAGGTGAAGATAAGGGTATTTGCCTACCTAAACCCGCGGGATATCATTCGTTCTTCTCGTGTATCGAGAGGCTGGCATCAAACGTGCTATGACGGCCAGCTCTGGAGCAGTATAGACACGGAAGAATCCCACAAAGGCATCCCCGTGGAAGCACTGATGATGATCATCACTAAAGCTGGGCCTTTCGTACGTGATCTAAACTTGTGTGGTGTTCAAATGCGTAAGCCTTGGAACATCAACGGCCTTCCAGAGGCCTGTGTCAATCTTCGAAGTCTGTCGCTTAAGGACTGCAGAGTCGAACGAACTGCCATTCACAGCTTTCTTACTTCAAAGAACACGCTCGTCCATATCGACCTCTCTGGTCTTGCGGCTGCAACGAATTATGCAATGCACATAATCGCCGCTGACTGCCACAAGCTCGAATATCTCCACATCTCAGGGTGCAAGAACATCGACACGTCTGGTCTGCAGAAAGTCATCAGAGCTTGCCTATACTTAAAAGATATCCGGGCAGGCGAAGTCGGCGGGTGGGGAGACGTCGACTTCATGCAACAGCTGTTCCTCCGCAACGGTCTCGAATGTCTCATTTTAGAAAAGTGCAACAGCCTGACCAATGAGTCGCTAGCTGTTTTGATCGAAGGGAAAGAAAGTGAGAGATGTTCCTCAACCGGCAGACCGATCGTTCCCCCGAGGAAGCTCAAACACCTTGACCTCCACCAATGCCTTGGCATATCTGACAGTGGCGTCTGCAGACTCGTCAGTAATGTCCCCCAGATCGAGAGTCTGCGATTGTCTAAATGCCATGGGATCTCTGACGGGGCTCTCATCCGACTTCTGCCAACAACGCCAGTGCTTATTCATCTTGAGCTCGAAAGGCTTGAGGCGCTCACCAATGCAGTTTTGCATAGTCTAGCCAGCTCACCTTGTGCCAGGGACCTGCGCTACCTCAATGTCAGTGACTGTGAGGCAATCGACGATATTGGTGTGCTATCTTTGCTCCGGTCCTGTACAGGCTTACAATCGCTTGATTTGGACAATACAAACATATCGGACCGCGTGCTGGTACAGGCAGCCGCCATGGTCCGGCGACGCGCCCCTCGTGCAAACCCGACGGGTGTACTTCCGTACCCACCGACCATAGGTCTCTTCTTGAGAGCTCACGAATGCCCGAAAGTGACATGGACCGGTATCCGCGAGATTCTCTCTCACAACGCCGAAGTCATCACCACGGACGAAACCGCCCAGATGCTGAAATCGAAGAAGGAACCCATAAACCCATCCGAGACAGTCACCAAGATGTCCTCTTCCCAAATAGCCCTAAATGCACAACTATCCCTCTCTAAGTACGCCACCCTCCGCACTCAGAACGAACACAAACACGCCCATCCCACGCAGATCGTAGCGATCCACATGGATTTTTACACTTACCAGCAGATAATAGACGAGCACACCAGACGTGTGCTTCGTGTTGATCTCCCTGCAGCGCGAAGATTAGAGCTCAGGTCAGCGGAGTTCGTAGTTGCGCACGAAAAGATGGCCGCGGGTGGCGGAAGGAGAAGGCTCGAGAGACGAAGGGTGCGCGAAGCGCAACAGAACTGGGCTTACGAGATGGGCCTATCGAATGGCACTGGTGCTAGTATCTGGAAGAGGCTGGGAGCTCTCACTGGTGGCTGCACTGTTATGTGAATGGTCAGAATTTTTCCTTGAGAGTTGACGTGCTGATTTCTATTTAGTCAGCATGTGCTGTTTTTCTCCCTTGAGGCGTAGAGTAATGACGGTGTTCCTTTCTCGGTGCATTGTTCCATCCTGCACTCTCTCCACGTTTTGCATGTCTCGTGGGGGTTTCTCCAATCTCTCATGTCGCATTCGACTTTGTCCGGTTCCAAACGTACCTTTTCGAAACGAACGGGACGCATGGGAAGCGTACAAAGAGCAGTCCACATCAAAACGACAGTGGATAGGACGGCGAGATAGTATTCACAGCGACTTTGTTCGTTTCGCCTCAATTCGTGAGCATTGACTTTTTTTCCCCGACGAATGGATCGGATCACAGCGTCAACGTCCATAGTTTTTATCAACAAAATTGATTAACATGTGTCCCTCCGATAAATTCCGTGGCGAGAGACGCCTATGTAGTTGCAAGTAACCTGCTTTTGGTCGTTGCGAAAGCCGCTGGGTCTAAAATGCTCCAGGCCAGGCCGTCATAGCACATTCGATGCCAACCTCTTAACACGCGCGAAGAACGGACGATCTCTCGCGGCTTGAGGCTATGCAGATATCCTCATTTTTATCCCGGGAGGAATGTCAAACTAGGAAGTGAGTCTCCTATGCGACCGCATTTTGGTTCCTTTCGGGCCGGTCGTTGCACGCTTAGCTGTTGTTGTGGTGAGTCTTGTTCCCATCCTGAGAGCCTAGAGGTCTACAGTAGATTCATCGTACGAGTTTGATTGCGTGTCGACATTCGCACGCTCGGACGATGCTTGGACACGAACTCCTGGTGTTGTTGCGGCAAGTGTCAACGCTGCGGAGGACTCAATCGAAGAACGGGTCGTCAATTTTCCCAGAAGATGTGATTTTGTCGAATGCATCGACATTCACAAACGAGACACTCTCTTGATTGCACTTTGCTATCGGAGTCTCGGGTTTCCTATCCGATCCGATGCCTTCGAGATCTACAAATGTTCGAGTGCAGCCCTTGGTCTCCCAGTTCCCCGGCAAGGGTCGGTGCGGTAACTTTCTCTTTTTCCTGTGGTGTCTCGGAGAAATCCTTCTGATGAGTTGAACAAGCTGATCAGTGCGTGGTCTGGTCAGTCGGCGCAACGTCGGCAGGGGATGTAGGTGAATGATGGAACCAATGAATGTAGTTGCGGGGCATGCGTGCGGTGGTGGTGTCAACGTAACCAGATGACACCGAAAACATGCTTTCGGCCGAGAGGTGTTGAAAAGTAGAGGTTCTCAAACTGTACTGTAGACTTACACCCGAACGTGGTTTGAAGTTACATCTGTCTTAGGACACCGGATTCGTGACTGACTATAGCTGACCCAGAGACAACTGAAACACTGGTAAGACAGCATTCGTATGAGTCAGCGTTTGGCTGCGGCGTCCTCGATCCTTTTATACGACTCACTCCCTCCCCAGATATGCTTCCACGTTTCACAACTCCAGGTACTTTACCTCAAAAGTCGACGATGTCTATGCGAAAAGCACGTGTTCCTCTGCCACAGGTAGTAGACGATGCATACGTCAGCGACGACCTGGATATTCTCTCGCGTACCGCGGAAGGGTACGGCGATCGTGGCCGTTGTATAAGGGAGGAGAAGGCGACAAAGGAGCTGTACTTGGCGCAGAACGGAGAGAAAGGCTTCGCAGCCTACGTACTCGATATGTCGCGATCAGAGTACTTGCCCTTTCCCCAGAACGAAAAATTTACTGGCCGCAAGAACGAGATGGATGCGCTCGAACACAAGCTCTTCGTTGATGGACGTTACCAAAACATCGCAATCGTCGGAATGGGAGGCGTCGGCAAGACACAGCTGGCACTCCAGTTTGCTTACTCGGTTCTCGAGAAGCATTTGGATGTTTCTGTGTTCTGGATAACTGCAATTAGTTCGGAGACATTTGAGCAGGCATGTGGAGACATCGCGAGGGTACTTGGGATACCTGGTGCCGAAGATGGCAAAGGAGATGTGAAAGAGCTGGTCCGGCGGCATCTCAGTGCAGAGAGAGCTGGCAAGTGGATTTTGATTGTGGACAACGTCGACGATACTGGTATCCTGGAAAGCTCTGGTGATAATAAGGGTATCCTCGGTCATCTACCCATAAGCGAATCGGGCTTGACGGTGTTTACAACAAGAGACAGGAAGGCGGCACACAGGCTCGCAGGAAACAACACCGTGGATGTGGACGAACTGGATCTTACGACGGCGTTGACTTTGTTCAAGAAGTCGGTGCAAGCGGGCCTCTCGTGCGACGAAACAGTCGTTAACGAACTTCTCGTTGAGCTAGACTGTCTTCCCTTGGCAATCACCCAGGCAACTGCTTACTTGAACTACAACAGAGTGTCTGTCGAAGAGTATCTTGGTCATGTCAAAAGCACTGAGCCCAACTTGGTGTATGTTATGAGTAAGGAGATGGGTCACCACACACGGTACAAGCACGAGGGGAACGCCGTAGTAAAGACATTCCTGGTGTCTTTCGACCAGATCGTCCGGCAAGATGCCGCTGCGGCCGACCTACTTCAATACATTTCGTGCATTGACTGGAAGGCAATACCACGTTCTATTTTACCTGCAATTGAGCCCGAAGCACGGATGGCAACTGCTATCGGCACACTCCGGTCCTACTCGTTCATCACTATAAGAAACGATAGCAAGACCTACGATATGCACCGGATGATACACATAGCAGCACGAGTCTCTGCTCAGCAAAAGGGTCTAGCGATGAAGACGCAGAAGATGGCGCTAGAGCATCTTTCCAATATCTTCCCGTCAGATGATCATGAGAACCGAGAAGTTTGGCGAAAATATATGCCACACGCCGCTCGGATCAGAGAGACGATGGACGATGAGTGCTTGAAAGTCAGAGGCGAGCTATGTCTTCGGGTCGGACGCTGCTTGCGAGTCGACGGTCGAGTGCGAGATGCGGTAGGCTGGTTGCTGGAATCACATGACTTGCGAACAGATCTCCCACAAGACAACGCTGATAGACTTTTGACGCAGCATGTGCTCGCTATGACGTACAGGGCTAACGGTCAAGTCAAAGAGGCGGTGCATCTACTTGAGCACGTCGTCGCGGTTCACAAGCATGCACTAGCGGAAGACCATCCTCACCGACTGGCGTCGCAGCACGAGCTCGCTAGTGCGTACCGGGTAGATGGGCAGGTCGACAAGGCTGTGCGGCTGCTAGAACACGTAGTAGCGATCCGGAAGTCAGTTCTGGTTGAAGACCATTCTCACCGACTGACGTCGCAGCACGAGCTCGCTAGCGCATACCAGGCCAACGGGCAGATCGAAGAGGCAGTACGACTGCTGGAGCACGTGGTGGCGATCCGACAGCGAGTTCTAGCAAAAGACCATCCCGACCGACTAACGTCGCAGTCTGTGCTCGCCAGTGCACATTGGGTAAGCAGGCAGGGTAAGACAAAGAGGCACTGCAGCTCCTGGAGCACTTGGTGGCGGAAGATCATCCCGAACGCACGGCGTCGCAGCGTGAGCTCGCCAGTGCAATCAAGCAAATGAGCAACCTGACCAGCTAGACTCACAACCGCTTTTCCAAGCGGCTACCGGGCGTGCAATGTGAAGAGGAGGGCGAGAGAGGCATCTCAACCACGTTGTGGCCGGGTTCGAAGGCGAGAAAGTGATACAGCGGTACGATGCCCTTTCTTTTTTTTCCTTATACACCGTTGCGATCGAATCGTTAGACGTTTCCAGACAGTGGAAGATAGTTCCTGTCATGCCGTTCAAGTTCGGCACTGACGCGGTACGTTCGGTAACTTAATTCTTCCTTGCTACGATGAGAGTCTGTATTTGTAAAGCCGTATGGTATTGGGGTGAGGAGTCCGTGACCGGTAGATAGGGTGTTTCGTAATCTTGGCTTGCAGTGTGGCTTTCGACGGCTAACCGACTCCCCTCAAGACTTTTGTCAAATGTGTTTAGAATGCTCGAAACTCCATATCCGCGACTGTGTTTCGCCGCCTCGTCCCGGTAGCTGGTGACAGTGGAACCGATGCTTGTCCCTCCTTCTCAACCCAATTGCAAACGCTCAGGTTCAAGTGATCTAACGTAAGTTAGTCAGCCTGACTGTTCTATTAGGGTTGGGGTTGGGGCTATATCGCGTTTCTTGAGTCACGGGAGGGACGCACATTAGAACAAGTAACGTACATCCTAACGTCAAAATGTTATTTTCCTTTCTCTATCTCTCATACCCTTGATCCAATACAATAATTCGCGAAATCAATGTCCCGAAGTTAAGACTTTTTATTGCTATCCCAAACCCGGATTCAGCCTGCTACATAGGACTGTGCCTTCGATTAATGATATTCGGCCTAGGACACCAAATTTGTAAATGCTTGTATAGTAATGCCCACGTTAGTCATTATGATGCCAAAGTACAGTCCAACCTCAGGTCACTGTGACAGGCTATCGAAAGATTAGCCGTACATATCGACGATTATGTATGAGCCAGATTATAGTCATCATGGTCAGCGTTATGTATAAGAAGGCCCCTCCGCCGTTGTTCAGACTAGACGTCAGGCTCTGTTGTTCAAAGTAAACTATTTCACTATGTGGCATACAGTAAATACGTTCAACGTTAGCTATCTATCAATGTTGTCCATCCTCAGCATTTGTGCAAGGGCGGTTCTTGCTATAAACACTTTGGCGCCAAAACTGGTCATCAGCGATATGATAGTTGAGCAAAACGAACCAAACGCGCCACTCGGCAATATGACGCATGGACAGTACAATCAGATGTATAGCATCTCGATTGACAATAGGTGCGGGGCTGAAAGCAGTCCGACAAACATGCACTTCATGGTGGTAAATGAAGACAAAAGGATGGCATACAACAATGGCAGCAATCTAACCGTAAGTATAACCGACCATGTCGCCACGGCAATGGCTGCAAACACCATACAAGAATTTGGGTTTCGCTTTGCCCAATCAGCCACGCACCTAGAATCTGGTTGGCGTCTGTGGTGGGACACCGAAAACGTTGAGTACTCTAGGAATCAAACATTAGTTGAAGTGCATTGTTCCATCCAAGAGCTAAACTCGGGTACACAGGTTTGCAACGTCGATGTAAGCAATGTCGATGGTCTTACAAGTGGTGTAAAAGTGGAGTTCGAAGACACTTCTTTCCCGCACATTGTATTAGATCCTCCAGCAGATTGGAAATGCCCGATGGCAAATCGTATGGGTCCCGCAGGAATTGCAGGCGTGCCGACTAATTTTTTACCAGAGGGGCAAGCATGCTTGTCCAACTGCTCACTTCTTCATACAGATGCGATGTGTTGCCCGCCGCCATACACTCCAGAAAACTGCACGAATGCCAATCCCGCACTGGTCGTAGCCGGCCCCGAAGCCTACACATTTGCTTATGATGATCAAAGTGTTCGTTGTAACGACAAAGTATGCGTTATGCCTCTACGTTCACATAGCTTCCGGCAAAACAGTCGGATCATGCATATAACCACATGCTTTACTTCCCAGGAAGTGTGAAATGGAATGAAAATGGCGAACATACATGTAGAAATGCTATATAGATCGGTAGTGTGCACTATAACCATGCAAACTGACTGCAAATCGACCTAATGAGTCATGACTTATCCCATGTCGACCATCATATACTAAGCTGAGAACCACGTGTGAGAGTGATTGTTTCTTGACGTTGCAGGTTAGAAACAATCAACATCATAACGCGAGACAAAGTGGTCTAACGTGTATCCCTTCAACAAGAGACGCACGCCGTGGTGGGACACTACTGCGTAGCTAGAAGTACAACTACGAGCTTCACGCACCTGGAGCGTAGTCCAAACCATGCCATGCGTACTTTTGCCATGTCCCGGCACAGGGTGAGTCTCTTGTCACAGGGATGCACGTTACATCTTTGTGATGGGGCAGATATCTTGTTACGTTCGCGGTACCATGGTCGTGTTAGGGCTATACATTCACAATCCCTCCTTGGGTTTATTCTATTTCAGGAAGCCGACTTGTGTCGTTGCTGTGGCTTGGCTTCTCGCTCTCATGACCTCTCATATTCCTCTGAAGCCAACTGAAGCGCTTGGTAATTAGCTGGAAGCCTGTGAGAGCTTCAGCGACTTGCTTAGAATTCACAAGCCCCCATGGAGGCTTCCATATTATACCAGGCATCTAGAAGCCCGTGTAGATGTAGCCATGCAGCCAACACAACCAAGATATGGAAGATCTGGTGGCTAGAGCCCCATATATCGAATCTGTAAGGAAACCACCTTTCCGGGACCTGGAACTGTCAGCGACATCAATGGTTGAGTCTCATGAGTATAAGAAAGACTCGCCCGCGTTAAGTATATCACGGCTCCCGTAAGGTTAACTACCGCCATGTAACCCATCTGAACAAGTGACATGCGACTTTCCTGCACCAACCACCCATATAGCAAAATACCATGGCAAACAAATGAGAGGGAGCTCCCGCCGAAACAGACGTACATAGCCGTTCGCCAGGGTCTCAAACGAGGCGAGACAAAGCCAGTGCTGAAACTCATGACGGCGCAGCATGTCGCAGCTACGCTGATCTATAGCTGCGTTAGCAAGGAACAAAATTTGAGGCATAGGTGCTCAACGCACTATTATCGAGTAGAACACCCGCAGCTCTTGATCGCAGGGGAAGCTGAAATGCACAGTAGAAACGGCCGCCCCCCACATAAGAACAACGATACCGAGATAATCGAGCAAATTACAGCTCCTGGACACCAACTTGCTGTGGTTCTCAAAAACGTGGAACCTGTACCTGATGAGCTTTCTGATTATCAGTTCTGGACGGCGGCACTTACGTCGCCGAACAAGTGAAACATATTGCGACACCGTAGCAATAGATCTTCAAGATAGACAAGCTGAAATCTTGAGCTGGAAGCTCGGGGGTGGATGTATCCCTGCTCAGGCGATGCGGGAATGAGAGAAAATAGGCGGCACCGGCAACGTGAGAGTACACGTTGACGGTCTGATTATTAAGATAGACTAGACTACCTAGGGAAGTGAAGGCCGAGTTGGAAACACGGCTTGTCCCTAAGTCAGTACAGTATCACAATCGTACCAGAATAGATTGGCAACTTACGTGTACCCGGACCTCAGATGTTCGTTGTCTCTTCGCCATCTGGGTATCTCATCGAACAGACTGAGTCGTTTGGGCACATGATCGATGCATGGCGGCATAGCAGCTGCAAGGGGTGACTTGTAAGTACAACAATTTTTTCGTAAGGCAGACAAGAAGTCACGTATAATGCATTGTAGTGCTGCAACCCGAGTCCGTTGGATCCTCACGAGTTCCTATACGTTTTTTTTCGGCCGAGCCAGAATTCGGCCTTCGGTAGCGTGTGCAGTGCAGTTTACCGATGCAATGTAATGTGCATCTTCGCGGAAAGATGCGCTACGTATGACCATTGTGCCTTTTAACGGATTGTATCTCTTTCGATGTACACACGGTTGACACGCTTATAGGAACAGACGGAGGGCCAACAACTTGCCCATCTAGGCAAGCAGAGTGGCTACCAAAGCACTGGCCTTGTTGACTCAAGCGATGACACTGAAATCGTCATGCGTAAAGCTCAACGAATGTGCAGCTCAGCTATGCTGTATATTACGATCTGTCAAAAGTTTCAAATTTGATGGTGACGACAAGTCATGAAAAAAGAAATGCTTAATACATACCACCAACTCAATTTCTTCGTATTCTTCGTATTACAAGGGTTACGGACCACGAAACATACAAGTAGAAGATGATTCGTTGCTTGACTCGAGAAGTAAGTATGATACATGGTTTCATGAAGGACTGCATCTCTTTGTGTCCAGTATGAGACGCTCCAGCGTGTTGAAGTCTAAGCCATCGAACGCTACGTCGTAGAGCGACACTGGTAGGAACGGTGGAGGTTCGGTCTCTCCTGCAACTTCTCTGCCCTTTTGTTCGCGCTTCTGATTGTCAGTATCAATTGCTAGAGCTCTCATATCATATCGATGACTGATACCTCTGACCCTTTAGAGGTTACGCAGCTCTCTTTCGGATATGCAATCGTTGTCCTTGTTTTCTCATCCATGGTTGACGGTCTTCTTGTGAATAGTATAGGTTAACACCGGACGCGGTTTCTTGAGTCTGGCATCCAAAGCCTGATGTTTAATGTTATTCGACTCCGAAGCCTTCTGAAATCTATTCGGCAAATGTTGCAACCCCCAGATCGTTCTTCCGCGGATCCGAGCGAATGCGCGCCACTTGCCAATTGCCGCAGTTCAGCAAAAACATCTTCCTCTGTCTTTGAATCCTCCCCTTGGCCAGTGTTACCAATGCAGCAAATATCGGTGCTGCCACCCAATGACTTTGAACACGCTGATCTCATTCGAAACGGTCTCGATGGGTACAAAGGCCATTGGCTTTAGAAACGTAATAACTACGAAGCAGACCAAACATAAACGCGCCCCCTACTACGTGCCCGATGCAATTCTGTCACAGGGTATACGTAATACAGCCTTGATGCTGTCCCCAGCAGTGGCTACGGTCCGCATTTATTTTATATCTCCGCATCGACCTTTTAGCGAAGATGCACACTTCGTCAGTCACTCATGGTCTTATCTTAGCTTTGTGGGAGACAGCTACTTGTTCTGGTTGGGTGTTTGTCGAGTGCCCCACGACTAGGAACGGGAAACGAGTTAGAATATATCTCGATGTTAGAAGCGCTCTATGTCGACTCATGTATTCGTAGCTTGGCAAGGGACTGCAAAATTGACGTGTTACAAGCTCAGGCTCCGTCATGTGCTGCCCAATACAAGCTCGAATTATAACGTGCGTCCCTTCGACAAGAGACGCACGCCGTGGCGGGACACGCCTGCGTTGCTACAAGTACGACTACGAGCTTCACATACCTCAAGCGTACTCAATATCCTGCCCTGCGTAGTTTTGTCATGTCCCGGCACAGGGTCAGTCTCTTGTCACAGGGATGCACGTTAGTATGAAGGTTCTTTGTATCATCTGGAGATGGAGAATGCTGGCCACGTAACATACCAATGACTTCGACTCAGTCTAACTTACCATTTATCATTTCTGCTGCGTATCACCTGTCCTCTTTACTTGCGTGCCGTAACATCTCATCGGTAGAGTCTAGCCCAATCCGATGGTGTCTTCCCTTTCTTGTTCAAGATATTCAGCTTCGCTCCCGAATTGATCAAAATTTCCATCAACGCCGAGGAATTATTTTCGGATGCATAATGCAATGCTGTGTTTCCCTTCTCGTCCTGGAGATTTACGTCTGCTGACATGCTACAAAGAAGCGACATGATAGGCTCGTCCATTTCATTCTGTACTCCATATGGCTGGTATGCTACCACCATGAGAGCCGTTTTTCCATCTCTCCTGCGGGTATCCACATCCACTCCACAGCTTTTGTTGAGATACACAAGAAGGTCGTCGAGCCCGGCTTGGGCTGCACAAACGAAAAATTCAGACCCATCGGACCAGTCCAGGCCTATTTGGTATTTGACCTTCTCAAGAATCCAGTCTTTAGAGAGTCCGTGACCAAACCTAGCCGTTGCAATAGGAGTTCTATAGCAATCGTCTGCCCAATTGAGCTTCGCACCTACATCTAGAAGATAGTCGGCTACGTCCTGCTTGCCATAATCGAGTGCCCAGTGGAGAACTGTCCTTCCTTGCCATTTTTTTTTGATCGATGCGCCAAGGTCTTTAAGGCATTTCACAGTCTCTATATGCCCGTTCTCGATCGCGAAGCGTATAACTGGTTTACCGAGTAACTTGTCTTGTGCTTCGATGTTTGCATGAGCTCGTACGAGCCGCATAACAACGGATGTGAGTCCTCTCTCTGCGGCCAAATGTAGCGCTGTCTTGCCGTAGTCATCAAAAAAATCGACCGACTGGCGTTTTCCCTTCAAATTTTCTATCAGTTGGAGAAGCCGGGGCTCGTCAAAGTCGTTATCTTTTTGCTTCAATAGAAGAAAAATCTGGTCTTGAACTTCTGGATCAGGACACATGTACGGCCGGAAATTTTTGAGAAAGGACATTCTGAAGATGTAGATCTGCTAATGTCGAATGTCTAGGCGCAATAAGTTATCTTTCGCACCAGACCTACAAGACCATTACACCTATTTATATTGTCAATTGCGCCAATTGCGCTATCGTACGACCCCCAGATATATCATTCATAATGCTCTCACGTCAATTAGATATTATTGTAGGCCATTCAAGCGCTAGAGGCCTAACTTACGCGATATTAGTAAGACCGAACATCTTAAGTTAGTCACAAAGATTTATGTCATCATTACACCACTGTCTCTCAAGAAAAAGACGGGAAATCACGTCACAACGAAGCGCATCTATGCTGAATGAATCTCAAAGCCGCCAGACGAGATAACGTACTGTTCACAGAAAGGTCGTTCTCGTTAAACTTGGGAGAAGAGGTCCGACTTCTACTGACGGCAACAATCACAGATGTCTACAAGACTTTCCGCGAGGAAAGGGATTGGAGTGCGGTGATTACGATTTATATCCATTCCTCAATGGCGTCAGCCGCTCTCTGTCCCAATCGAGCAGTCGCATTCTGTCTAACCTGCATCCCCGCATTGCGAAATTCCCTACTGAGCGAAGGCGTCAACAGTTTGAGCCACGTAGGATACCATATATGCACCTAGACGACGATCAAGCTATGGCGCAACATTCACCGTCGCCCACTCATGCTTCCCATGTCGATCGTAACAGTTCATGCTTATGTCAGATCACTTACACCTGTTTGTGACTCGAGACGTTCTCGAAGCACTTCTTGGCTTTTCTGCTTCGTCTAACCCTAGCATCTTTCACATCGGCATTGATGATCTGAATTCTACATGAGATGAAAATGTGCCCTTTTTTTAGTTGTCGGCATGCTGAGCAGAGCGTTAGTGGCCTTGATGCGCGAGATTGCAGGGGTGTTTGATCGATGCACAATGGATTCGATGGAATTCGGGGGCGCTGCTTAGATTGCTAATATGCTCGATAAGCGGCAACGCCTGACAGAACATCAGGTCGTCCATGGCATTTTGTCAGTCCCAGTCTCGGTAGTGGCCCGAGACTAAACACTAGCGTTGTCCCGCGTGCAGGGTCTTGCTGCTAAACATAGCGCAGGCACAAGACACGTGAGCGCAGGGCGGTCCCTGGTCGGCGTGGAGGGGGGACTCATCGGTTTGGTGAGAGCCTCCCTCCCTCGTCACAAGAAGCACGCTGACAGAACCGGAGCTGGACACCAGGTGAGCGGAAAATATGGACGAACATCCAAGTGGCAGTGATGACCTCTTTTTGGAGCTGGATGGAATCCAGGCCTCTTCTCTGAAGCTCCCAGCTTCGACCAAGTGGCATCGCGAACACGGCCGGCCGACACGAGAGCAGGGTGCCGCCGGCCGCCAGCTACTGACACCGCCAGAGGAGAAGTCCCTAGTGGAATACGTGCTTCGAATGTCTAGTAACAGGTACCCTTTATAAGTAAAACATCTGCGACAGTTGGCTTTGGTACTGCTCAGCCGACGGGCAGAGAGTCGAGGCGCTCCAGACGCCCGAGTCACACGTACGCTGCCAGGCAAGAACTGGCCACAAGCGTTCTACAAGCGCCATCCAGAGCTGACGAGCCGTCGACTGAAAGCGATAGATTGGAAGAGACATGAACAAAACATATACCATAAGATAGTGGAGTGGTTCACAATCA